>Ga0136616_10001955_pt1 | contig 10884 bp, 10 predicted proteins | sample AntDrymUQ2992106_2_FD_106648 | JGI IMG/M metagenome (GOLD analysis project Ga0136616, IMG submission 106648) | Polar desert sand microbial communities from Dry Valleys, Antarctica - metaG UQ299 (21.06) | ecosystem: Environmental > Terrestrial > Soil > Desert | place: Antarctica: Dry Valley... | reverse complement strand
GTCGAGTGGTCACCGTGGAGCAAGGGTGCGGCCGCGTTCTCGGTCCCTACCTCCGCCTAGACGATCTCCCTTTCGCTTCCGCAGGTTGCGGCGTGCCTGCCCCTCGCTTCGCCCAATCGGGCGAGCGCTCAGAGGAGAAGGAGAGGCGTGTACGCCCGCGACCGGATCGTTCCCCGACCACGCCGGGAGAGCCATCGGCAGCTCGTCAATGGTGAACCCCTCGAGCAGTACCGACGCGGCCGCAGCTGCGAGCAGGATGGCTGCACCGCGAGGCTGTCCCGCTACAACCCCAGCGCACAGTGCAGCCTGCACAAGGGCTGGCAGGATACGGCCAGCCGCTCCTACGGCTGAGCCCTGCGACGCACCCGGCCCGCCCGCCGCGCCGCGTCAGCCCCCGCGGCGTGGCGGCGAGCCGGGGTCGTCGATGTCCCGGTCGGGCAATCGGCGCAGCGGCTGGGTGAGGTCGTCGGCCTCCGGGTCGTCCTGCTCCCCGGGCGCCCCGGGCGAGCCCATGGGGGTGCGGGCCTCGGGTCGGGCGTTCAGTTCGTCCAGGGACAGTCGCCGCGTCATCTCCACCTCCGTCGGCCGCGCCGCCTGCTCCCGCGCCGCCTGCTCCCGCGCCGCCTGCTCCCGCGCCTCGCGCTCGCGCTGCTCGCGTTCGCGGGCCGTCCGGGCCTCGGCCTCGCGGCGGCGGGCTTCGCGGGCGTGCTCGCGGACCTGCGGCGCCTCCTCCGCCAGCCGCGCGAGTGCCCGCTCCCAGCGCGACCGCAGCGGCACGATCCCCGCGCCACCGATCGCCACGATCGCCGAACCGGCCACGGTGGCCAGCAGGGCGTAGAAGACGGCATTGAGGATGTCCGGGGCGATGCGCAGCTGGCTCGCCGCGGCGAACCCGCCGATGACGAGCACGGTCCCGGACGCCAACCCGGCCAGCGTCCGCCGGTACGCCAGGCCCCCGACCGTCGCCTCGACCACCTCGCGCACGAGCGCGGCAATGGCCGCGCTGAGCACCAGGATCACCACGGCCACGAAGACATTGGGCAGAAAGGCGATGACGCCGGTGATCAGGTCGCTCACGGGGTTCGGACCGAACACCCCGAACGCGAGCTGCGCCGCCACGAGCAGCACCAGCCAGAACACCAGCTTGGCGAGCAGGTCGCTGGGGTCGTAGCGCGTGCGCTCCAACACGCGGCCCACGCCGCCGCGGACCACCGCCCGGTCGAAGCCCACCCGGCCGAGGACCCGATCCACCGCGGCGCCCAGCAGCTTGGCCGCCACGTAGCCGACCAACAGGACCACCACGCACAGCCCGGCCTGCGGCAGCACCCGGGCCAGGGTGCGGCCGAACTCCTCGGCGACACCCACGTCCGCCTGCGCCATCGTGCTGTCCATCTGCCCGCTCCTCTATGTGTACACGTGCGATCCACGTGCGATCCACGCCTTTGCGCGTCCGCCGCCCATCCCGAGGAGGGCCGGTACCCCTCGGCGGCCGAGCCGACACGAGAACGACACGCTGTTGAAACCCAGTAGCGCTGAGTAGCAGGTATGAACTGCTCCTCCTCGGGGCAAGGCTGCGCGTTGGGCTGCCGCGAGGGCATGGCGGCGAATGCGGGGCGAAGAGTTGTGGGGTGACGGGATGCTGCGATCCGAGGCGCCTGCGCGTCCGGCCGCCGTCCTGCTCGACCGCGACGGCACGCTCGTGGTCGACGTGCCCTACAACGGCGAGCCCGAGCACGTCGCCGCCATGGCGGGCGCCCGGGCCGCGCTGGACCGGCTGCGCGCGGCGGGGATCCCCCTCGCGGTGGTGTCGAACCAGTCAGGCATCGCGCGCGGACTGCTGACTGCCGCCCAGGTCGAAGCGGTCAACCGCCGCGTCGAGGAGCTGCTGGGACCACTCGGCCCGTTCCTGTACTGCCCGCACGGCCCCGACGACGGCTGCGACTGCCGCAAGCCGGCGCCGGGTCTGCTCCTCGCCGCCGCCCGCGCGCTGGACGTGGAGCCGCAGCGCTGCGCCCTGATCGGCGACATCGGGGCGGACGTGGAGGCGGCCCGCGCGGCGGGCGCCCGCGCCGTCCTCGTGCCGACCCCTCGCACACTGCCCCAGGAGGTGGCGATTGCGCCCGAGGTCGCGACGGACCTGGCCGAGGCGGTAGCACGGCTGCTCGGCGATGCCTCCGAGCGCACGCCGTGACCCGCATCCTGGCGGTCCGGCTCGACAGCGACGGCGACATCCTGCTCACGGGTCCCGCGCTGCGCGCGCTCGGGGCGGGGGCGGAACACCTCGTGCTGCTGTGCGGTCCCCGTGGTGTGCGCGCGGCGCAGCTCCTGCCCGGCGTTGACGAGCTGCTTGTGCACCGGGCCCCGTGGATCGACCCGGAACCGCCGCCCGTGGACCGCGCCCAGACCCTCGCGCTCGTGGAGCGCATCGCCCGGCTGCGCATTGACCAGGCGGTGATCTTCACCTCCTTCCACCAGAGCCCGCTGCCCACCGCGCTGCTGCTGCGCCTCGCCGGGGTACCCACCATCGCGGCGATCAGCGAGGACTACCCCGGCTCGCTGCTCGACGTGCGCCACCGCGGGCTGCCCGACCACCTCCACGAGGTCGAGCGCGCGCTGTCGCTGGTGGCCACCCTCGGCCACGCCCTGCCGCGCGGTGACCGCGGCGGTCTGGCGGTGAAGGCGCCCTCCCCGCGGGCCGTCGGGCCGAGCGAGCCCTACGTCGTGGTGCATCCCGGTACCAGCGTCCCAGCGCGGGCGTGGTCGCCGCGGCGTCACGCCGACCTGGTCGACGCCCTGGTGGCCCAGGACTGGTCGGTGGTGCTGACCGGCGGTCCGGACGAGGCCGAGCTGACCGCGGCCGCCGCCGGGCCGCCAGGCCGGGAGCGCGTGCACGACCTCGGCGGCCGCACCACGCTGAGCGAGCTCGCGGGGGTGCTGCGGGACGCGGCGGCGGCGGTGGTGGGCAACACGGGACCGGCGCACCTCGCGGCGGCCGTCGGCACGCCGGTGGTCTCGCTGTTCGCCCCGACCGTCCCCGCCCACCGCTGGCGTCCCTACGGCGTGCCCACCCGGCTGCTGCACGCCGAGGTCCCCTGCGCGGGCTGCCGCGCGACGGTCTGCCCGGTGGGCGGACACCCCTGCCTGGACGGGGACGGCCCGGGCCAGGGGGTCGCGGTCGGGCAGGTGCTCGCGGCGCTGGGCGACCTGCTCGCCGGCGACGTGCGCGAGCCAGCGCTGGTGGAAGTCCAGAGGAGCAGGTGATGACCGCACCGCTGCGCATTGCAATGGTCAGCGAGCACGCCAGCCCGCTTGCCGTCGTCGGCGAGGTCGACGCCGGCGGGCAGAACGTGCACGTCGCTGCGCTGGCCACCGCGCTCGGCGCGCTGGGCGCGCAGGTGGTCGTGCACACCCGCACCGACGCCGAGTGCCTCCCGCCGCTGGTGCCGCTCGCGCCGAACGTCGCGGTCGCCCACGTGGACGCAGGGCCCCGCAGGCGGCTGGCGAAGGATGACCTGCACGAGCACATGCCCGAGTTCACCCGCGGGCTCGCGCGCGCCTGGGTGCAGGACCGGCCCGACGTCGTCCACTCCCACTTCTGGATGTCCGGCGAGGCGGCGCTGGACGGCGCGGAGCCGCTGGACCTGCCGGTCGTGCATACCTTCCACGCGCTAGGCGCGGTGAAGCGGCGCCACCAGGGCGGCGAGGACACCTCACCCCCGCAGCGGCTGGCCGTGGAGTTGGCCATCCTCTCCCGCGCCGACCACCTCCTGGCGACCTGCACAGACGAGGTCCGCGAGCTCGGCCTGCTCGGCGCGCCGCCCGGCCGCGTAAGCGTGGTGCCTTGCGGGGTCGACCTCACGAAGTTCTGGCCAGAGGGCGTCACCGAGGCCACGGGCGGGCGGCCGCGCGTGCTCGTGGTGGGTCGGCTCGTGCCCCGCAAGGGTGTCCGGGAGGTGCTGGCCGCCGTGGCCGCCGTGCCCGGCGTCGAGCTGGTGGTGGCCGGTGGCCCGCCGTGCGCCGGGCTGGCCACGGACCCCGAGGCCCGCGCGCTCCTGGCGGAGGCGGCGGAGCTGGGCATCGCGGACCGGGTGGTGCTGCGCGGTCAGGTCAGCCGCGAGGACCTGCCCGCCCTGTACCGCTCCGCCGACGTGGTGGTCTGCGCGCCGTGGTACGAGCCGTTCGGCATCGTGCCCTTGGAGGCGATGGGCTGCGGGGTGCCGGTCGTGGCGACCGGCGTCGGCGGCCTGCTCGACACCGTGGTGGACGGCGTCACGGGCGTGCTCGTGCCGGCCAAGGAGCCGGCGGCGCTGGCGGCGGCGATCGGCGATCTGCTCGCCGATCCTGACCGTCGCCGGGCCATGGGCGCGGCAGGGACGCGGCGCGCCCGGCTCTACAGCTGGCACCGCGTGGCGGCGGCGACGCAGCGGGTGTACGAGGACGTGGTGGCCGCCCAGGCCCTGGACGAGGCGGCGGCGCGATGACGGACCTGATGACCGGGCGGACGCACCTCGCGGCGCTGCGCGCACCCCTCGACGCGCTGGCGCAGGACTGCGACCGCATCGACGGCTGGGGCCGCCACCTGGCCGCGGTGCTGGTGGGTGGCGGCCGGCTGCTTGCGGTGGGCAACGGCGGCAGCGCCGCCCAGGCCCAGCACCTCACCGCCGAGCTGACCGGCCGCTACCGCGACGAGCGCCTGCCGCTGTCCGCCATCGCGCTGCACACCGACACTTCCGCGATCACCGCGATCGCCAACGACTACGACCTGGAGGAGATGTTCGCCCGCCAGGTGCGCGCCCACGGCCGGCCCGGCGACGTCTGCGTGGCCCTGTCGACCTCCGGGCGCAGCCCCAACGTGCTCGCCGCGGTGCGGGCCGCCCGTGAGCAGGGCCTGGTGTCGTGGGCGCTCACCGGGCCTGCGCCCAACCCCCTGGCCGAGCTCGCCGACGACGTCGTCGCCGTGGACACCCCCGCGACCGCGACCGTTCAGGAGGTGCACCAGGTGGTGGTCCACCTGCTGTGCGCTGCGGTCGACGCCGAGCTGCTCGCCGCCGGCCCCGACGCGCACCCGCCGGTCCGGCGCTGGGAGGCGACCTCATGACCGCCCCGCTGGTGGTGGTGGGAGACGCGCTGCTGGACCGTGACCTCGACGGGCCGGCCGCGCGGCTCGCGCCCGACGCCCCGGTGCCGGTGCTCGAGGCCCCGCAGGACCGGCCGCGGCCGGGCGGGGCGGGGCTCGCCGCGGCGCTCGCCGTGTGCGGCGCGCGTCCGGTGGTGCTCGTCACCGCGCTGGGCCGCGACGCGGCCGGCGACGAGCTGCGCGGCCTGCTCGCCGCCGCCGGCGTGGAGGTGGTCGACCTCGGGCTGGAGGGCGACACGCCGCAGAAGGTGCGCGTGCGGGCGGCCGGTCAGTCGCTGGTCCGCCTCGACTACGGCGGCGCGGGCGCCGCCTGCGGGCCCCTGCCCGCCGGGGCCGAGCGGGCGCTGCGCGACGCCGCCGCCGTGCTCGTCAGCGACTACGGCCGCGGCCTGACCGCCGCGTCCGACGTCCGCGGCGCCCTCGCGGCCGTGGTCGCCCGCGTGCCCACCGTCTGGGATCCCCACCCGCGCGGCACCGGGCCCGTGCCCGGCGTCCGCGTCGCCACCCCGAACCGCTCGGAGGCCCGCCACTTCGCACAGACCGCCGCCCCGGCCGCCTCCCCGGCCGGCGCCAGGCGCACGGCCACCGCCGACGCCGGGGAGGCCGAGGTGCTGGCCGTAGTGACCGCTCAGGCACGCGAGCTGCTGGCGCGCTGGCGGGCGGCGGGGGTGGCGGTGACCCTGGGTGCGCGCGGGGCGCTGCTGGTCGGCGCGGACGGCACCCCGCTGGCCGTGCCGGCGCCGCCCGCCGGCGCCGCCGACCCGTGCGGCGCCGGGGACCGCTTCGCCGCGACCACCGCCCTGCGCCTAGCCGACGGCGCCCTGCCCAGCGAGGCGGTCACCGAAGCCGTGCACGCCGCCTCCGCCTTTGTCGCAGCCGGTGGCGCATCCGCCTGGACCGCGACCAACCCCGCGGCGCCGGCCGAGCCGGTCAGCGCGGCTGGGCTGGCCGCGCAGGTGCGCGCGTCCGGCGGGACCGTGGTCGCCACCGGCGGCTGCTTCGACCTGCTCCACGCCGGTCACGTGCGCATGCTGGAGGCCGCCAGGGCACTCGGCGAGTGCCTGATCGTCTGCCTGAACAGCGACGCCTCCGTCCGCCGCCTCAAAGGCCCAGAGCGCCCCGTGGTGACCGCGGCGGACCGCGCCGCGGTGCTCACCGGCCTGGCCTGCGTGGATGCCGTGACGGTGTTCGAACAGGACACGCCCGAGGCGGTGCTCGCCACGCTGCGCCCGCACGTCTGGGCCAAGGGCGCGGACTACGCCGTCCGGGACCTGCCCGAGGCGCCGCTGGTGGCAAGCTGGGGCGGCCAGGCCGTGGTCCTGCCCTACCTCGACGGACGGTCCACCACCCGCATGCTGCAGACCGCGCTCGCCAGCACCACGCGCCCGACGAGGAGGCCATCGTGACGTCGCCAGCCCTGGGCACCGTGATCGTGACCGGAGGCGCCTCCGGGCTGGGCGCCGCCGTGGTCGACGCCGTCGACAAGGCGGGCGGTACGCCGGTGGTCCTCGACCGGGCCGAGCCCGCGCGCGAGGTCGAGACCGAGCTCGTCGACCTCGCCGACGGGCGCGCCGCCGAGGCGGCCGTGCGCCGGGTCGCCGAGCGTCACGGCGGCCTGTCCGGCGTGGTGACCGCAGCGGGCACGGACGTCTGCGGCCCGCTCGTTGGGGTTCCCGCCGAGGACTGGGAGCGGGTGATCGCGGTGAACCTGGTCGGCACCGCCGCGGTCGTGCGCGCCGCGCTGCCCGCGCTGGAGTCGTCGTCGGGGCGGGTGGTCACGGTCGCGTCAACCCTCGGACTACGGGTCTTCGGTGACGCCACCGCCTACTGCGCGTCGAAGTTCGGTGTCGTCGGCTTCACCCGCGCGCTCACCGCCGAGCTCGCCGGGCGGGTCGGGGTCACGCTGCTGATCCCCGGTGGCATGAGCACGCACTTCTTCGACGACCGCCCAGACCAATACAAGCCGGGCCCCGACGCACAGCTCAACGACCCGGCCAACGTCGCCGAGGCCGTCCTGTTCGCGCTGCGCCAGCCCGCCGGCTGCGAGCTCCGCGAGCTGGTGATCACCGCCGCCGCCGAGCCCTCGTGGCCCTAGCGCGTCACCCGTGCCGCGCGAACTGCGCAGTGGACGATCTGCGCAACGCGGCGCCCGCAGGGCGTGACGTGTCGCTGAGCACGCGAACCGACCCGCGCCGGCCTGTGCTGGTGGTGCTGCGGGCTCTGGGGCTGGGCGACCTGCTGGCCGCCGTGCCCGCCTTGGTCGCGCTGCGCGAGGCGTTCCCGGGCCACCGCCGACTCCTCGCCGCGCCCGCCGCACTCGCACCCGTCGGGGCGTGGTCCGGCGCCGTGCACGAGGTGGTGGACGCCGCGCCCCTCACGCCCCTCGACGCAGCCCTGCACGGCGCCGACGTGGCGGTGAACCTGCACGGCCACGGCCCGCAGAGCACGCGCACCCTGCTCGATGCCCGCCCGCGCCGCCTGCTCGCCTTCGTCCATCCCGACGTACCCGAGGTCGATGGCCCGGCCTGGGACGACGCCGAGCACGAGCGCGAGCGCTGGTGCCGCCTCCTGCGGGCCCACGACGTCCCCGCCGATCCCGCTCGCATGGCCATCACCGTGCCCGACGGCCCGGTCCCCGCGAATCCCGGCGGCGCGGTGCTCATCCACCCCGGTGCGGCCCGCGCGGCGGTGCGCTGGCCCGCGGAGCGCTTCGCCGCCGTCGCGGCCGCGCTGTGCGACCGGGGCCGGCGCGTCCTGGTGACCGGCGGCCCGGGCGAGGTGGCGCTGGCCGCGGCGGTGGCGTCCGCGGCCGGCCTGCCCGCGGCAGCGGTGCTGGCCGGGCGCACCGACCTCGACGGCCTGGCCCGCCTGGTCGCCGGCGCCGCGGCCGTGGTTAGCTCCGACACCGGCATCGCGCATCTCGCCTTTGGCCTGGCCACGCCGTCGGTGACGATCTACGGACCGGTCAGCCCCGCCCGCTGGGGCCCGCCACCTGACCGACCCCGCCACCGCGTCCTCTGGGCCGGCCACGAGGGCGACCCCCACGCCCCCACCCCCTTCTCCGCCCTCGCCACCATCACCCCCACCGCCGTCCTCACCGAACTCGCCGCCCTCGCGCCCTGCGCTTGGCCCCGTAGTCCGGACACCTGACGTGAGGTGGCCTCGGCCACCAGCGGGGATGTCTGCGTGTTCGCGAGGGAGGACGTTGTCCCTAAATAGCCTTCCCGCTGGTCGGTGAACTCGCCGCAGACGACATCGATGTCGCGGTGGCCTGCCGGGTGCTGAACGTGTCGCGGTCCGGCTACTACGAATGGCTGTCGCGGCCGGCGTCGCAGCGTCGGCAGGACAACGATCTGTTGCTCAAGCACATCGAACGCATCCACGCCGAGTCGCGCGGCGCCTACGGCTGGCCGCGGGTCCACGCCGAGCTGACGATCGGCTTGGAGCTGCCGGTCAACCACAAGCGCACCATGAGGTCGGCGGCGGCGAGCTCCCCCACCAAACGAGCGGCCCCGGTGCAGCGGGCCGAGCTCGGCGTGCGTCCCCGCCGCCGCGCCCACGTCGCCGCGCGACATGCCCAGCGGCTTGCCGTTGTCCGCCGTCTGCAGCCCGGCCAGCTCCTCGGCGTGCTCCTCGCCGCCGATCAGGTGACCGCGGACGGTGAACGCGACCGGCATGCGAAGAACTCCTGTTCATGCAAGGGCTGCCGCGGACGTCGACCGCGTGCTCGACGCCCTCGCGGCCCTCGCCGGCGTCCCGTGATCAGGGACGCCGGCACGCGCTGCGTGCGCTCAGCGCGCTCAGCGCCAGGGGCGGACCCGCACGGACTCCGCGTCCGTGGTGATGCCGCGCACCGACGGTGAGGTCAGCTCCCCCACCACCTGGCCCAGGCCGGGCTGCACGCCGCGCACCCGCACGGGCAGCGTCACGCTCGCACCCGGCGTTCCCGGCGTGCTGGTCACCCGGTAGTCCTCGGTGGGCGGGCCATCGATCTGGTCACCGGCCGAGCCGGCGATGTTCTCCACGCCGACGGTCAGGCCGTAACTCGCCGGCGGGGCCGTCGGCAGGTTGGCCGGGTCGTAGGCGAAGGTGATGTCCTCGGTGGCGTCATCACCCTCGCCGTTCACACCGATCCAGGCCTGGAAGACCTTGACCTGACCGGCGCCCGTGTCGCCGAGCAGCCGCAGCTGCCACTCGATGACGATGTACTGAGTCCCGTCGTCACCGCTGGCCAGCGCCGCGAAGATGCCCGGGGCATGCTCGCCGCTGAGGTCCGTCCAGAACGGGGCGAGCACGTTGTTGGGGCGCTCGGGGTCCGGCAGGTCCTGGGGCTCGAAGACGACGTCGGCCGCCTCCGCCGGACCGACCACCAGGTAGCCGTTGGAGGTCACGCCCATCTCTGTGTAGGTCTCGTCGGCGAAGGTGAACTCCGGCAGGCCCTCGAGGGTGAGGAGGGTCTCGTCGCCGACCGTCATCGCCGCCGGCGGGTCCGAACCGGGCTCGCCGGGGATGTCGGCCAGCGAGACGTAGCCGGGTGAGTCGCCCGGGGCGATGGTCGGCGACGCGAGGCTGCGGCCGGTGAGCACCTGGTCGTTGAGCTCGACGCGACGCAGGCCGATGCGCTCGCCGCCGGAGCCGCTGGCGACGATGAGCTCGTCAGACACCTCGGCGGCGAGGCTCGCCGTCACCGTCTCCAGTGTGTCGTTCTGCGCGGTGACGGTGCAGTCGGCGGTGCGCAGCAGCCGGATGCGGTCGGGGTCGCAGGTGGTGTCGAGGGTCAGGTCGGTCTGGCCGCGATTGAGGGCCAGGGGCAGGTGCAGGTCGGTCGGCCCGCCGAGCAGGCGCAGCTCGCCGAAGTACTGCCCGGGCTCGGCGAAGGTCGCGTGGATGGTGATCGTCATCGTCACCGTCTCACCGGGGGCGATCACGAAGCCGGACGGCGAGACGGTGACGGCCACGTCGGCCGGCGCGCTGGTCTCCACCGTGTAGCTGAGGACCTCGTCGGTGACGTTCGTGGCCGACCGGGTGGTGGTCACCACGCCGGGCAGCGTCGGCAGGTTGACCGACGGCAGGTTGAGGTCGACGCGGTTGAGCTCGTCCTCACGGCTGTCCAGGTAGGCGCCGGCGCCCTCGTCGAAGGTCAGCCCCGGGTTCCCGGCCACGGTCAGGTCGATGCGGCCGCTGCCGAAGTCGAACGGGTCGGCCGGGGTGGTGAAGTCCTCCTTCACCACGTCCTGGGTCGCGGTGGTCATGAGCGCGGACTTGATCTGCCCGGGTGTGAAGTCCGGGTGGAGGGCGGCGAGCAGCGCCGCCGAGCCCGCCACGTGGGGCGAGGACATCGACGTGCCCTGGAGGGCCTGGAACAGCTCACCGGGCGGACCGGTGTCGACCGTGTCCGGCGTTGGCGTGTGCCCGGCGAGGATCTGCACGCCGGGCGCGGTCACGTCCGGCTTCAGGACGTCGGCCCCCGGACCCCGTGAGGAGAACGAGGCCATGACGTCGCCCTGGTCGGTGGCCAGCGCCCCGGGGGTCGTGGTCGCGCTGGCGTCGGGGTGCTCGGTCAGGAAGGCGAGCAGGGCCTGACCCTCCTCGACGTTGAGGTGGACCGTGGGCAGCCAGTGGTTCTCGGTCTCGATGTCGGTGACGCCCTCGGGGTTGTACAGCAGCATGCCGACAGCACCGCCCTGGGCCACGTTGTAGCCCTTCAGCACGCGTCCCACGACGCCGCGCTCGCAGACGACGATCTC
>Ga0136616_10001952_pt1 | contig 10892 bp, 9 predicted proteins | sample AntDrymUQ2992106_2_FD_106648 | JGI IMG/M metagenome (GOLD analysis project Ga0136616, IMG submission 106648) | Polar desert sand microbial communities from Dry Valleys, Antarctica - metaG UQ299 (21.06) | ecosystem: Environmental > Terrestrial > Soil > Desert | place: Antarctica: Dry Valley... | reverse complement strand
CGCGCACCGGCTGGGCTGGCTACCCCTGCCCAACTGGCCCGACATCTTCGGTTGGGTCGGCGCCGCTGGTGGGTTGGGTGTTGGCGCGGCTGCCGGGGTTGTGGGGCCGGTGTTGTCCGGTGGTCGGGCTGGTGGGTTGTGGGCGGGGTTGCGCCGCACCACGGTGGTCTCGACGTTGGGACCGGCGCAGTTCGGTGAACCGAACTCCGGCACCATCATGATGGCGGTCGTCGGAGGCGGTCGAACCCGACCGACGGGGCACCGCACGGGGCCTCTCGCCCAGCTGTCCTCCACCGCGGCTGACGCCACCACACCCACCGAAGCCGCCCGGCACGGCGAGCACGCGCTGGGGGCAGCCGAACCGGCTGTGAGCCAGGCGCCCAACCGGAGCCGGTTCGGTCACCGAGTCCGACGCGTGCTCTCGGTTGCAGCGGCAGCGGTCGTTCTCGCCTTGAGCAGCGGCGGAACGGCCGTGGCGGGAGAGGACCGAGCCGCCACGGCACCCGCGACGGCGCGAGCGGCTGGGTCGGCGGACGCGCCCGCAGGCCCAGTCGTGACCGTTCGCGCCCCGCAACGGCCCGACTTGGACACCGCAGAGCGCGGTTTCACCGGTCTCCGCGACCGATCCGAGACCATTCGCACGTCGCTGGAGGAAGTGTCACGCCGCGTGTACGGTCCTGGCCCACGACCCACTCCCGGGCAACTGGACCAGCAACTCCGCGACGCCGACACGCAGCTGGACGCCTTCAACGAGGAGTTCAGGCGATTCCAGGTTGACCTCAGACCCCTGCTTGCGGACATCGTGAACGACCCGGGCTCCTACCCGCCAGACACCTTGCTCAAGCTGACTGGCCTCCACAACGACGCGCTCAAGCCCTTCGACGCGGCGCGGTTCATCGTCGATGACCTTCGCTTGGTGCCGACCAGCCAAGGACCGCATCACCCGCAGATTTGGCCCTCGCTACTGATCATCGGTGGCACCGGCTTCGGTCTCCTCGCCTTGGGCGGCGGCTGGTGGATTCGCCGCGATGCACCAAACCGCACCGCCCTGCACCGTGGACTGTTCAACCTGGGCGCCGTGTTCCTCGTCAGCACCACTGGCGCCACAGCGGATCTCACGGCCAAGTTCTGGGCGAACGTCCTGCTTCCGCTCGACACCTTCATCTACCACCCCTTTAACCAGCTGACGGCAGCAGAGCTCGCGCTGCTGGCGACGGGGGCGGCTGTCATCGCGCTGGTTGGCGCCATCGCAGCAACACGATCGAAGGCCGCCATCCCAGGCGCCGGACTCCTCATAGGCGGCGGCCTCGCCGACGTCCTGGACACGATACCCGACAACACGGTGACAGACTTCGTCCCTCTAGCACTGTCCAATCCCGCCGACCTGATGATCATACTCGGTGCCGGAACGCTCATCTACGTGCTCGGCAGATACGCGTGGGCCGTCACCGCGAAGCCCCAGGTTCCCGCCGAATTCGAACCTCGGCCCAGCCAGCGCGGCGCGCGCGCTGCGGCGGGCGCCGCGGTCGCCTCGGCGTTCGCAGCGGTGGCGGTCGCCGGGCGGGCGCTGGTCGGGTGGACCAGAACCCCTAGGTCGAATCTCTCACCCGAGCATAACCAAGCCCGGCTCAACACGGTCGTGTTCAACGCCCTCCGATGGGCCGCGGCCGGGGTTCTCATCGGCGGCGCCGTGGCGGCTGTAGGCCTGGACGCCCGAGCGGCGCTGGTCGCCGTCATCGTGGCCGCCACGATCAGGATATTGGCCCAGGCGTGGTCCGGGCGTGGCCTCCCACCCCGGCAACGACTCACCGTCCTGGGGGCCGCGGTCCCCGCCTTGCTGCTCAATACGGGCGGCGCGCTCTTGGGCGTCGGGTGGGGCACCGACGTCTGGGGCTTGGTGTTCGGCGTCCCCCTCTGGGACCTCGGCAATGCCCTGGGAACCGCCTTGTTCGGTGGCAGCACCATGATGGCCGTCAGCGGCGACCTGGGGCGGCGCCCGCACGATCCGAACCAGCACTACCTGTCGCAGTTCGATCGTGCGGAGGCGGCAATCCGCCCCGGTGGTGGCTGGCTGGCGGGTCGGGTACGTGCGGCAGCGACCTGGCTGGGTGGGGCTATCGGCGGCGTGTTGGGTGCCGTTTCACCGCGGGCCAGGGCGGCGTTGGTGTTTGCGGCGGTCCGGGCGACGGTCTTGTGGCCGGGTGCTCCGGCGGGGGCGGCGGAGCCTCGTGGACCGCCGGTGGTGACGAGTGCGGTGAAAGTGCAGCTCGTCAGCCAGCCGGCGCTGGTGGCCGCACACGCAGATGTCGTGCAGCTCGACGACCAGGGCCGTCAGGTGCTGCACAGCGCCGCTGTGATCGGCGGCGTGGGTGGCGACGGTTCGACGCCGCCTCAGGCCGGCGCGGTCGCCGACGTGACGCTGACCGACGCCCAGGACCGCGTGTTGTTGTGGGGGAAGGCCGCACTGGCTGGAGCGGGATTCCTGCGGCCGCTGCACGGCGGCGAGCTGGCATTGCTGCCCCGCGGCCCGCCACCACCCGGTGTGAACTTGCGAAGCCTCGACACGGTCGCCGCGGCCTCGCCGCTGGCCGGCACCGACCTCGCGGACGCCGTGCAGCACGTGCTCGGCTACGGCTGGCCCAACCTGGCTAGCCCGGGCACCGGCACGGTCGTGGCCACGCGAATGGTCAACGGCCCGGCGCGCGCGGCGGATTCTGGCCGCGACGGACAGGCGTGGGGTCCCCACCGCGACCGCCGTCGCTGGGCGGGGCTACCCCCGGGCCTCGACACCCCTGTGATGACGCTCGTGGTCGGCAACCCGGCCGCCCGGCTGCTGCCGAACGTCCAGCGCCCCGATCGCGCTGCCCGCGCCGACAGCGTGGCGGCGGCAGGGCTCACTCCGGTCACCACGCCGGCTCATCCGGCCGGTCTCGCGGTCGCGGTGCCCAACGAGCTGAAGCTGATCTTGGGTAAGGGCGATGTGTTCGACGCCCTGACGCGCAACCACCCCGGCGTGCCCGGCCCGACCTGGCTGCGCAGGCCGGCTGGCTGGCCGCCTCTCGCGGCCAGCCAGACGCCGCTCGCCGTCGGGCAGGTGCCCGCGGCCGGTCCAGAGGCGGGCGGCGCGGAGGTCATCGGATCGGCTCGTGACCCACCTTCACTCCCGTCGCCGCCAGCTGACATGTCCAAATTTCAAGCTCAACTAGGAGAAGATCATCGTGATTCGTAGAACGATCGATACACGTCCGATCGATAGGCTGGGAGACCGCCGCCGCGAGCTGATCAGCTCCGTGGCCATCATCGGGTTCTTCCTCGGCATACTCGTGCTCGCGATCCTGGCGCAGGCGAGGATCCCTGATGGGCCGGCGACCGCAGCGCGGCCGGACCAGGTGCAGGTGACGGCGCAACCCAGTACCACCGCCGCGCCGTCCGCCGAGCCGCCTGCACCAGCCGCACCGGCACAGCCCCCGCACGAGCAGCCCGGCGCACCGGCCACGAAGCACACGGTTGCGCTCGGTGAGACGTTGGCCGGGATCGCCTTGCGCCACCAGGTGCCGTTGGAGCAGATCGCAGCCGCCAACGGCATCGCCGATCCGAACCGGGTTCAGGCAGGTCGGCACCTCGTGATCGGTCCGGCGAAGCCTGGGCTGAAGGTCATCGAACCTGGCGCCACCCTGTCCGGCTACGCGCAGCAGCTCGGGCACAGCGTCGCGGATCTCATGGTGCTCAACCCCCACCTCAGCGATCCCGACCAGATCATGGCCGGGGCTGGCTTGCGGGTGGCAGCGAAGTGACCCGCCGGCGCCGCTCACGGCGCCGGCCGCGGGGCGTGCGGTCTGTCCCGATCTCGGGACAGACCGCCACCCTCGCGCGCACGGCGGAGCTGATTCGGAGCGAGCTGCATCGCCGCGGCGCTGACTTCGCCCCGGTTGCGGCGCTGTCGGTGGCGCTGGGCGTCACCGAGCAAGCGTTGCGAGCCGCCGTCGACTGGTCCGAGGACCTCGGCACCGGCGGCCCGGACCGGCGGCCGGTGGTCTGGTGGGTCGACCCCGCACCGCTGGCCGCCGGATTCGAGCCGGTCTGCGACGGCCGGCGGCTCACGCTCGTCCACCTGGCCGCTGGGAACCCAGCCGGTCGGCCGCTGGTCATCAGCGGCCGACACCTCGATCCCACCCTGCACGTCGAACTTGACCTTGACATACCCACGGCTTCGGAGTCGGGCGAGCTCGGCTATGCGCTCGCTCGGCTCCAAGCCATGTCCGCCCGTTGGCTGACCGAGGGCCAACCCCTGTTTTCACTGATCAGCCGGGCCTGGTCGGCGAGTCCAGCACCGGTGGCGTCGAGCGGTCGACTGCATGTGCACTGCACCAACCTCGGCGAGCGGATCGCCACCCAGTTCTGGCACGACAATGCCCCGGCCGACCGGCTCGAGCTCGTGGTGTGGGCGGACCCGCACGACGGACTGGTGCTGGTCAACGTCTACCCGTGCATCACCGAGCACTCGATCCCCGAGCGAGAGGACCAAACCAAATGACCAACCCCTACGTGCCAGAACTGGTCTGGCAGAGCGTGCTACCCGTGTGCAACCGTCGTGGGGGCACAGTTGGCACCGGGGTCGTCGTCGCTCCCCGCCAGGTGCTCACCGCGTTGCATGTCGTTGATCTCGAACCCGCGCCGGGTGTCACCGACCGACTCGCGGTCACCGCCGTTGTCTCCCTTCGGCCGTGGCAGTTCGGCCGAGCCCGCCACCTTGCTCGCCTCTCCTATCAACGCAGCCGGATCCTCAGCGGCGAGGACGCGCACGCCGTCGACCTCGCGCTACTAGCCGTGCCGGACCTGAAGGCCCCGTCGCTACCGGTGCGCCGCACCGCGGTCCGCACCGCTGAGCTAGTCACCATCGCCGGCTACCCATGCGGGCGGGCGGCCGCCAGCCACGGGCCGATCACCTCAGCCGACGAGGCAGACTTCGTCGCTCACGTGTCCTTCGGCCCTGGGACCTCAGGCGCACCCGCTATCGACCGCCACGGCCGACTCGCCGGCTTGATCACCATGGACCATGCGACGGCGGGCGCTATCGCCATCGGCCCGGCTTTGCTGGCCGCGTTCCTGGATCGCGCACCGAGACAGCTCAGTGCTCGCGACATCAACCCCTAACCCGCCGGCGGAGCCTGCACCGGCGCGGGCTTGGCAGGCCGCGTCGTCAAGCGATGACGAACTGCGGGGCCGACACGCGCACGAAACCTGCGTGTAAACCTTTCGGCCCTGTTGCGCAACTCACATATGCCGGGCCGAGGGGCTCGCTGCCGTTCGCCGGTGAGAGGAGCTGCCATCGTGTCGGTGAGCCAACCGGATGGGCGCCGGCGAGCGGCCCGGAGGGTCGGGTATGCGTGCCTGGCGCTCCCGTTCGTGGCGATGCTGTGGGTGCACGCGTATGCACGCAGCGAACCCCCGCTGTTCGGCCTGCCGTTCTTCTACTGGTACCAGTTCGTGTGGGTATTGCTGACGCCGGTGCTCATGGCCGTCGCATATCTCTTGCTGCGCCCCAAGCCAACCGGCGACGGCATTGGGACCGCGCCGTGACTCGGCGCCATCTCGTATGTGACCTGCCGCCTGCTTTCGGGCTTCGGCGGTGATCGGCCGAGCGACGCGCTCGCCCGCACCGCCACTGTGACCAATCCCCTAGAAACCGACCGCGGAGGTGCCCGATGACTACCACCCTCAAGCTCCCAAATATCAACGCCAGGTCGGTGCTCGTGTGGGGCACGGTCTCCTTAGTCGCCGCCATCGCGTGGGGAGTGGTCGCCGTCTCGCGCGGTGAGCCGATCTCGGCCATCTGGCTGGTAGCGGCAGCCCTCGGGTCCTACGCCATCGCCTACCGGTTCTACGCACGGTTCATCGCCCGGCGGGTGCTCAAGGTGGACGACCGACGGGCCACTCCGGCCGAACGTTTGGACAACGACATCGACTACCACCCGACCGACCGCCGGGTGCTGTTCGGCCACCACTTCGCCGCGATCGCCGGGGCTGGCCCGCTGGTCGGGCCGGTGCTGGCGGCGCAGATGGGGTACCTGCCTGGCACGTTGTGGATCGTCGTCGGGGTGATCTTCGCCGGCGCGGTGCAGGACATGGTGACGCTGTTCTTCTCAATGCGCCGCAACGGCAAGAGCCTTGGCCAGATGGCCCGCGAGGAGATCGGTCCGGTCGGCGGAGCGGCGGCGCTGATCGCCGTCTTCGCGATCATGATCATCCTGTTGGCGGTGCTTGCGCTGGTGGTTGTCAACGCGCTCGCCAAGTCACCGTGGGGCACCTTCTCGATCGCGATGACCATCCCGATCGCGCTGTTCATGGGGTACTACCTGCGGACTCTCCGGCCGGGGCAGGTCATCGAGACCACCGTGATCGGCGTCGGGCTGCTGCTGCTGGCGATCATCGCCGGCGGCTGGGTGCAGGAGTCGGGGGGGAGCTTGGCGGCCGCGTTCACCCTCGAACCGCGGACGCTGGTGATCTGCCTGATCATCTATGGCTTCGCGGCGTCGGTGCTGCCGGTCTGGATGCTGCTGGCACCGCGCGACTACCTGTCGACGTTCATGAAGATCGGCACGATCGGGCTGCTCGCGGTCGGTGTGCTGCTCACCGCCCCAGTGCTGCAGAACGAGGCGATCACCAAGTTTGCGAGCTCCGGTAACGGCCCGGTGTTCGCCGGATCGCTGTTCCCGTTCGTATTCATCATCATCGCGTGCGGCGCGCTGTCGGGATTTCACTCGCTGATCGCATCTGGCACCACCCCGAAGATGATCCAGAAAGAGTCCCAGGTCCGGACGATCGGCTACGGCGCGATGCTCATGGAGTCGTTCGTGGCTGTCATGGCGATGATCGCCGCCTCCATCATCGACCCCAGCCTGTACTACGCCATGAACGCTCCCGCCGGGCTACTCGGCCCGACCCTCGAGTCGGCCTCGGCCGCGGTGAACAACCTCGGCTTCGTGATCAGCCCAGCAGACCTGGCCGCCGCGGCCGCCGCGGTTCAGGAGAGCACCCTGGTGGCCCGCACCGGCGGTGCCCCAACGCTTGCCGTCGGCATGTCGGAGATCTTCTCCGGCGCCTTCGGTGGGGACGGGCTCAAGGCGTTCTGGTACCACTTCGCGATCATGTTCGAGGCGCTGTTCATCCTCACGACCGTGGACGCCGGCACCCGGGTGGGCCGCTTCATGCTCCAGGACACCCTCGGCAACATCTACAAGCCACTCGCCCGCGTCAGCTGGAAGCCGGGCCTGTGGGCCACGAGCGCCATTGTGGTCGGCGCGTGGGGCTACTTCCTCTACATCGGTGTCACCGACCCACTCGGCGGCATCAACCAGCTCTTCCCACTGTTCGGAATCGCCAACCAGCTCCTCGCCGCCGTCGCATTGACCGTGGGCACCACCATCCTGATCAAGAGCGGCCGGGCCAAATGGGCATGGGTCACCCTGGTTCCACTGGCCTGGGACGTGGCGGTCACCCTCACCGCCAGCTGGCAGAAGGTCTTCTCGCCAGATCCCACGCTCGGCTTCTTCGCCCAGCGCGACCGCTTCGCGGGCGCCCTGGACCAGGACAGGATCCTCGCCCCGGCTAAGAGCCGTGGTGAAATGGAGGCCGTGATCACCAACTCCACGGTCGACGGCATACTCGCCGCACTGTTCGCCCTGCTGATCATCGCCGTGATCCTGAACGCCATCGTCGTCTGGATCCGGGCGCTGCGCTCGCCATTCCCCCTGCCCAGCAGCGAGACGCCCTTCGTCGAGTCGAAGATCGTCGCGCCGTCCGGCCTTTTCGCCACCGCCGAGGAACGCCGGGTACTGGCCACCAGCGGCGGGGAGCCGAGAGACGGTGACCATGAGCGTGTCTGAACTGCTGCGCGGCCTGCGCTGGTACTTCCGCGAGCTCACCGGCGAGGCGGAGTACGACCGCTACGTCGAGCGGCATGGGCAGAGACATCCCGATCTGCCGTTGCTGACGCGGCGCGAGTTCGAACGTCAACGCATCGACCGCGGAGACGAGCAACCCGGCACCCGATGCTGCTGAGCTCGTGTTAACGGCGTTCGCGCGAGCATCCCGGATGTGCCGCGGCGCTCGGCTACCGGCGTCGTCGGCCGGCCCGCTAGGTTGCCTCCGGGAGGTTACCCATGGCGGATCCGGTCGCGATCGCCGCGTTCGTCACGGTGCTGGGCGGCACCTCCGTGCTCGCCCTGACGGCGAGGTGGTTCCGTCAGCGCGACGAGCTCCCGACGCTCGAGGGCTGGGCTCTGGCCAGCAGGCAGTTCGGCGGCATCCTTACCTGGTTCCTCCTTGGCGGCGCGATCTTTACCGCGTATACCTTCGCCGCTGTGCCCGGCCTGGCCTACGGCGTCGGTGCGCTGGGCTTTTTCGCTCTGCCATACACGATCATGCTCTGCCCATTGCTGTTCGTGTTGCTGCCCCGGTTGTGGTCTGTCGCCAAGCGGCACGGCTACATCACCGTCGCCGATTACGTGCGGGGCCGGTACAGCTCCCCGTCCCTCGCCCTGATGGTGGCGGTCACCGGCATCCTGGCGACGATGCCCTACATCGCACTGCAGCTCCTGGGTATCCGCGCTGTGCTGACGGCTGGGGCCATCTATCCCGCTGGACTGTTGGGCGACCTGGTCTTGACGGCGGTGTTCGCCGTCTTGGCGGGGGCCACCTATCGCAGCGGGCTGCGCGCACCCACGGTGATCTCACTGGTCAAGGGCGCCCTGATCTTCGGTGCGGCGCTCGGCGCGGTCGCCACTGTGTTGAACCAGCTCGGCAGCCCCGGTGCGATCTTCGATGCGGCGGCTCAGGAGCTGGCCGAAAGAGACGCCCCCGGTGCGTCGCTCGTGCTGGATCCGTCGCTCTACAGCGCCTTCGCCAGCCTCGCGCTCGGCTCAGCACTCGCGCTGCCGATGTACCCGCATGTGCTGACGGCCGCGTTCGCGGCGCGCAGCCCGGACGTGTTGCGTCGCTCGACCATCGCCCTGCCGGCGTGGACGGCGGTGCTGGGTCTGTTCGGTCTGCTGGGCGTCGCTGCGCTGGCGGCCGGCATCAACGCTTCACCAGGCAGCGCCGAAGCTGCGGTCCCGCTGCTGGTGCAGGAACTCCTGCCGTCGGTACTCAGCGGCGCAATCTTCGGTGCGCTGGCCGTCGGCGCGCTCGTTCCCGCAGCGGTGATGTCGGTTGCGGTCGCCGCGCTGTTCGTCCGCAATATCTATGTCGAGTACTTCTTGCCTACGGCCACGCAGAAGCACGAGATGCGGGTCGCCCGCGTCGTATCGCTGATCGCCAAGGTCGGTGCCCTCGCCTTCGTATTCGGCCTGCGGGATCAGGACGCGATCAACCTGCAGCTACTGGGCGGGGTGTGGATCCTGCAGACATTGCCAGCGGTCGGCGTGGGCCTGTTCAGTTCCTGGTTCCATCGCGGTGGGCTGATCGCGGGTTGGGCCGTCGGCATGGTCACCGGCACGCTGCTGGTCGTGTCGGAGGGGTTCTCCTCAGTGGTCGATGTCGGCGTGGGTGGGTTCTCGGTCCCGCTCTACGCCGCTCTGGTCGCGCTCGCGATCAACCTGGCGGTTGCGGCTGTCCTGACCCCGGTGCTGGACCGATACGGGGCCGCGCGGGGGTTCGATGCGACCGCGACTAGCCCTCCCGGCCGACCTGAACCTCCTGCGGGGGTGAGCTGATGGAATACGTGGCTGGGATGCCGCCGATCGGCCTAGCCGTGACCAAGGACCTGGAGCGGGAGCGGGCGATCGCGGCTCTGTTCGACGAGCATCATCTGCCCCTGGTTCGACTCGCTGCGCTGCTCGGCGCGGACGACGCCGAGGACATCGTGGCGGAAGCGTTCTACCAGCTCTATCGAAGGTGGCGGCGCCTCCGTAGTGCAGATGCGGCGGCGGCCTACCTGCGCTCGGTCGTCTGCAACCTGACCCGGATGAGAATCCGGCACCTGCAGGTGGTGCGGCGACACCTGGAACATGGCCTTCCACCCATCGAGCACGCGGCTTCGGTCGAGGTCGAGGCCGTCCTGCGCGATGACCAGCGCGCGCTCGTCAAGGCGATCAACGATTTGCCGAGCCGGCAACGGGAGGCTCTCGTCCTGCGCTACTGGCTCGACCTCCGTGAACGCGACATAGCGTCCGCCATGGGAATCTCGGCAGGTGCTGTCAAGGCGCACTTGTCGCGCGGAATGGCATCATTGACGAGCAAGATGGAGGAGAGGACGTGACCGGTCACAGCCACAGCACCGAGGAGCAGCTGCGCGACGCCCTCGACGCCCTCGCGGCTGAGGTCCGTCCCACCCCCGGCGCCTATCGCCGGGCCCGTGCCGATTGGCGCAGGCGCGAGCGGAAGCGCCGTCTCATTCTTGCCATCCTGATCGCCGTGGTCTTCGGCACGGCCAATGCGGTCGGGTTGTGGGCGCTCAACCACTCAGACGGCAACACCCACGTCATCTTCTCCGACACCCCGGTTCGCCAGGACCCGCTCGGCCGGATCGGCCAACCGTAGAACAGCAGCTTGGGCAAGGCGCCGTCGGGTGCGGGATTGCCCTCCTCTTACGGGTCAGCTAGCCATCCATTGGCCGTGGGATCAGTAGCGTGCCTGCCGGCCGCCGGTCGAAACGATCACATGGCGGAGCACAACGTCGGGGAGTGCGGTGCCTGGGTGTCCTCATTGCCATCGTCACGCTGGCCGAACTTCCGCAGATGATGGGCACACGATCATGCGGATATCTGCTCTGAGCTGGGCAGACGCCGACGAGCGTGGTCGGGGTCGTGTTACTACGGAGGTTGCTGGCGAGGCGGGTCAGCTGCTGCTGGGGATCGATGGGAAGTCGAAGAACCGGGGCGGTTCGGGCAGGT
>Ga0136616_10001949_pt1 | contig 10897 bp, 6 predicted proteins | sample AntDrymUQ2992106_2_FD_106648 | JGI IMG/M metagenome (GOLD analysis project Ga0136616, IMG submission 106648) | Polar desert sand microbial communities from Dry Valleys, Antarctica - metaG UQ299 (21.06) | ecosystem: Environmental > Terrestrial > Soil > Desert | place: Antarctica: Dry Valley... | reverse complement strand
GCGGCCTGCTGGTGCTCGACGAGCCCACGGCCGCGCTGCCGGCGCACGAGGTCCACCGCCTGTTCGCCGCCGTTCGCACCATCGCCGATTCCGGCTCGGGCGTCCTGATCGTCACCCACAACCTCGACGAGGTGTTCGAGATCACCACGACGGTCTCGGTCCTGCGCGACGGCAGCGTCGTCGCCGCCGGCCCGACGGCGGAGCTGGACGAGCGCCGGCTGATCGAGCTGATCGTGGGCCGCCCGCTCGCCGCCACCGCGCCGGCGGGGAGGCGTCGCGCCGGCGCCACCGCGCTGGCGGTCTCGGGCCTGCGCGGCGAGCGCGTCGACGACGTGTCCTTCGAGGCACGCGCCGGCGAGATCCTCGGCCTCACCGGCCTCGTCGGGGCCGGCCACGAGGAGGTTCCCTACCTCGCCACCGGCGCCCGGCCCGCCGCGGCCGGGCGCATCGCCGTCCGGGGCGCCGAGCTGAGCCGCCCGAGTCCCGAGCGCTCCAAGGCGTCCGGCATGCTGCTGCTGCCGGCCGATCGCCAGCGCCAGAGCGCGATCCTCGGCGCCTCCGTCAAGGAGAACGTCACGCTGCCGGCGCTGAAGTCCTTCCGCGGCGGCCTCGGCCGTCTCGACCACCGCGCCGAGCGCACGGAGGTCCGGAGCGTGCTCGAGCGCTTCGCCGTGCGCCCCGCCGAGCCCGAGCGGCCGATGATGACGCTGAGCGGCGGCAACCAGCAGAAGGCGCTGCTCGGCCGCTGCCTGCGGATGGACCCGCATGTGCTGCTGCTGCACGAGCCGACCCAGGGAGTCGACGTCGGCGCCCGGCAGGGCATCTTCGCGACACTCCGCGCAGCAGCCGACGAGGGCACGGCCATCATCTACGCGTCCGTCGAGTACGAGGACCTGTCGAACATCTGCGACCGCGTCCTGGTGTTCCGCCGGGGCCGCATCGTGGCCGACCTGCAGGGTGCGGACTGCACCCAGGAGGCGATCGTGGCGAACTGCTACCAGACCGCGGCGGCGTGACGTGAACGTCGGCATCGGCCTGCCCAACACGACACCGGGTGCGACCGGGGAGCTGATGCTCGAGTGGGCGCGACAGGCGGACGCGGGCCCGTTCTCGAGCCTGGGAGTGCTCGACCGCCTGCTCTATGACAGCTTCGAGCCGATGAGCTCGCTAGCCGCCGCGGCGGCCGTGACGCGCCGCGTCCGCCTGGCCACGATGATCGTGATCGCCCCGCTGCGCAACACCGCGCTGCTGGCCAAGCAGGCCGCCTCGATCGACGCGCTGGCCGGCGGACGGCTGACGCTCGGCCTGGCCGTCGGCGCCCGGCTGGACGACTACGCGGCGGCGGACGTGGAGCACCGCGGCCGCGGCGAGCGCTTCTCACGCCAGCTGGCGGAGCTGCGCGATCACTGGGAGGCCGACCGCATCGGGCCGCCACCCGCCCAGTCGGGCGGGCCCGAGCTGCTGGTCGGCGGCGGCGCCGGACCGTCGTTCGAGCGGATGGCGCGTTACGCCGACGGCTACGCCCACGGGGGCGGGCCGCCGCGGGCGTTCGCCCGCGCCGCCGCCAGCGCCTGCGCGGCGTGGGGCGACCTCGGCCGACCCGGGCGCCCGCGGCTGTGGGGGCAAGCGTACTTCGCGCTCGGCGACGACGAGGCCGGCGCCGACTACCTGCGCGACTACTACGCATTCACCGGACCGTTCGCGGAGAAGATCGCCGCCGGCAACCTCACGAGCGCGCGCGCCGTCCGAGATTTCGTGCGCGGCTACGCGGAGGAGGGCTGCGACGAGCTGGTGCTGCTCCCGACCGTCGCGAAGCTCGAGCAGCTCGAGCGGCTCGCCGAGGTCCTCGCGTGAAGATCGACGTGATCGGCGCCGGCCCGTCCGGGCTGTACCTCTCGATCCTCATGAAGCGGGTCGACCCGCGCCACGAGATCACGATCTACGAGCGCAACCCGCCCGACGCGACGTTCGGCTGGGGCGTGGTCTTCTCCGAGGAGACCCTCGGCGCACTGCGCGACGCCGACTACGACAGCTACATGGCGATCACGGAGAGCTTCGCCACGTGGGACACGATCGAGATGCACTACCACGGCGACCGCATCCGGTCGCGGGGCCACGCGTTCTCGGCGATCTCGCGCAAGGCGCTGCTCGGGATCCTCCAGCGCCGCGCCGCCGCGCTGGGCGTCGAGCTGCGCTTCGAGACCGAGATCCTCGACGCCTCCGCGTGCGACGCTGACCTCGTCGTCGGCGCCGACGGCGTCAACAGCACGGTGCGCCCCTGGCGCCGGCAGGCGCTCAGGCCGAACGTGACGCCCTACGCGTCGCGCTTCGTGTGGTTTGGCACCGACCTGGTCTTCGACGCGTTCACGTTCGTCTTCCGCGCGACCGAGCACGGCATCTTCCAGGCGCACGCGTATCCGTTCGATGCGACGACGAGCACGTTCATCGTCGAGTGCAACGAGACGGTCTGGCAGCGCGCGGGCCTCGACGCGCTCGACGAGGAGCAGACGCTGGCGTTCTGCCAGGAGCTGTTCGCCGACGCACTCCGCGGGCACCGGCTCCTATCCAACCGGTCGGTCTGGCTGAGCTTCCTGAGCGTCAAGAACCGCAGCTGGCACGACGGCAACGTGGTGCTGCTCGGCGACGCGGCCCACACCGCGCACTTCTCGATCGGCTCTGGCACGAAGCTCGCGCTCGAGGACTCGGTGGCGCTCGCCAACGCCTTCGTGCGTCATTCGGGCGCGGTCGAGGCGGCGCTGGTGGAGTACGAGATGGAACGCCAGCCGGTGGTGGAGCGCTTCCAGGAGGCCGCGCTCGAGAGCGCGCGCTACTTCGAGAACGTGTCCCGCTACGGGCGCTTCGCGCCGATGCAGTTCGCGTTCAACCTGCTCACGCGCAGCGGACGGATCACCTACACCAACCTCACGCTGCGCGATCCGCACTTCGTGCGTCACCTGGACTCGTGGTTCAACACGGCGGCCGTCGGGGGCAGCGCCAACGGGCGCCCGACGATCGCCCCGCCGCCGATGTTCGCGCCGCTGCGCCTGCCCGGGCTGGAGCTCGCCAACCGGGTGGTCGAGGCGCCGGTGGGCGAGGACGCGGAGCCGGACGGGCGCCCGGGCCAGGCCGACGCCGAGCGGCTGCTGGAGGCGGCGCGCCGCGGCGCGGGCCTCGTGCTGACCGGTCTGGTCGCGGTCTCTCCGGAGGGCCGCACCTCCCCGCGCTGCCCGACGCTGCACGGCCCCGAGCAAGCCGCGGCCTTCAAGGCGATCGTCGACGAGGTCCACGGCGTCGGCGCCCGCGTCGCCCTGCGGCTCGGCCACGCCGGCCGGCGCGGGGCCACGCGCACGCGCGAGCAGGGCGCCGACATCCCGCTGCGCTCCGGCGGCTGGCCGCTGCTGTCGGCGTCGGCGATCCCCTATACCCCGGTCAGCCAGGTGCCCAGGGCGATGGACCGCGAGGACATGGAGCGCGTGCGAGACGAGTTCGCGTCGGCCGCCCACGCCGCCCACGCCGCCGGCTTCGACGCGCTGGCGATCCAGCTCGCCCAGGGCTACCTGCTGCATGCGTTCCTGTGCCCGCTGGCCAACCTTCGCGATGACGAGTACGGCGGCCCCTTGGAGAACCGGCTGCGCTTCCCGCTGGAGGTCCTCGACGCCGTGCGGGACGCGTGGGGCGCCGGACGGTTGCTCGCGGCCTCCGTGTCCGCGACGGACTGGGCGCGCGGCGGCGGCGACGTCGACGAGGCGGTCGAGGTCGCCCGCGTCCTGCGCGAGCGCGGCTGCGGCCTGATCCACGTGACCGCCGGGCAGGGCGTCGCCGCCACGCGCGTGGAGTTCCGGCGCGGCTTCCTGACCCCGTTCAGCGACCGCATCCGCACCGACGCCGGGATCCCCACGCTCGTCGGCGGCTACATCACCACGGCCGACGAGATCAACACCGTCGTGGGCGCCGGCCGGGCCGACCTGTGCGTGCTCGAGAGCGCGCCCGCCGCCTCGCGCACCGGCGTGGAGACCGCGTCGTGAAGGTGCACTTCGCCGAGCTGACCTACCGCGAGGCGGAGGCGTTGCTGACCGACGCGCGGACGCCGGTGCTCCTGTTCCCGGTCGGCTCGACCGAGCCGCACGGCCCCCACTCGCCGCTGGCCACCGACCCGATCCTCTCGATGGGGATGTGCCGGCGCGCCGTCGACCGCCTCGCCGAGGACCCCGAGATCAGGCCCTTGATCCTGCCGCCGCTGCAGTACGGGGTGACGCGCTACACCGCCGCGTTCACCGGTGTCGTGCACGTCGAGGAGGCCACGTTGCACGCGCTGCTCGTGGACATCCTCGGCTCGCTGATCGGCCAGGGCTTTCGCCACACGGTGCTGGTGAACAACCACTTCGAGCCCGAGCACGTCCAGACGCTGCACCGCAGCCTGGACACCGCGCAGGCGCGCACGGGCGTGACGACCGGCTACCTGGACCTCACGCGCCGCCACCGCGCGGAGCGACTGACCGACGAGTTCCGCGACGGCGGCAGCCACGCGGGCCAATACGAGACCTCGCTGGTACTCGCCGAGCGCCCGGAGCTGATCGACGAGGCCCTGCTGCGCACGCTGCCCGACGTGCCGGTGAACCTCGCCGAGGTGCTCTCGGCCGGCACGAAGGACTTCACCGCGGTCGGGATGACCGAGGCCTACAACGGCTCCCCCGCGCGCGCCAGCGCCCAAGAGGGCCAGGAGGTCTTCGAGATCCTCACCGAGATGCTCGTCGAGCAGATGCGCGCGCTCGTGCGGGGAACCGGCGGCCGCGACGGCTCAGGCCTGTACGGACGCATATGAGAGGAGACACCAAATGACGACCGTGACCGACACGCCGGCGATCGACCCCGTCACGTTCGAGATCATCCGCCACAAGCTCCACCAGGTCATCGACGAGGCCATCATCGCCCTGGAGAACGTCTCCGGCTCCCCGATCACCAACGAGGGCCACGACATGATGGCCTCGCTGTACCGGGCAGACGGCGGGCTGATGGTCGGAGGCGTCGGCTTCCTGCACCACCTCACCAGCGCCGCCCAGGCCGTCAAGCACGTGATCGCCAACTTCTCCGAGGACCCGGGGATCGGCGAGGACGACGTCTACTTCTTCAACGACTCCTACACGGCGGCGCTGCACCCGCCCGACGTGTACATGATCTCCCCCATCCACCACCGCGGGAAGCTGACCGGCTTCGTCGCGAACTTCGTCCACGTCACCGACATCGGCGCGATCGACCCCGGCGGATTCTCGCCGAGCGCCCGCGAGAGCTACCACGAGGGCTTCCAGACGAAGGGCCTGAAGATCGTCGAGGGCGGGCGCTTCCGCAAGGACGTCATCGAGACGTTCCTGAACATGGTCCGCGACCCCGGCATGACCCAGCTGGACCTCAAGTCCCAGCTGGCCGCCAACTACGTGGCCAAGGAGCGGATGGCGCGGCTCTACGAGGACTACGGTGTCGAGACCGTCGACGCCGTCTCCGACGAGCTGATCCGCCAGTCCGAGGCGCTCGTGCGGCGGCGGCTGACCGAGCTGCCCGACGGCGAGTGGCAGGCGCGCGAGTACATCGACATGCCGGGCGCGACCGCCAAGGTGCAGGTCACGGCGATCAAGACGGGCGACACCCTGACCTACGACTTCACGGGCTCCAGCCCGCAGGTCGAGCTCGGCGTCAACTGCTGCTACTGGGCCACGTGGGGCGCGATGTTCGCGCCCATCTTCCCGCTGCTGGCCTGGGACGTGACCTGGAACGAGGGGGTCAGCCACCCGATCCGGTTGATCGCCCCCGAGGGCTCGATCGTCAACGCCCGGCGGCCCGCTCCGATCTCGATCGCGACGGTCGGGACGGTGCAGATCGTCAACAACCTGTCGACGCTGCTGCTGTCGAAGATGTTCGGCGCCACCGAGAGGTACGCCGACCGCTCCACCGCCGTCTGGCACGGCAGCCACGCGCACGTGGAGACGCACGGCGTCAACGCGGAGGGGGACTTCTACGTCACCCCGCTCACGGACACCTTCTGCGGCGCCGCGGGGGCGCGGGCGTTCGCGGACGGCGTCGATCTCGGCGGCGAGATCCCCAACGTCGTCTCGCGCTGGGCCAACGTCGAGAGCCAGGAGCTCAACACGCCGCTGACCTACCTGTTCCGGCGCGTGGTGCCGGACTCGGGCGGCCCCGGCAAGTTCCGCGGCGGCGTGTGCCACGAGTACGCGTTCGCCGCTCACGGCACGGGCGGAAACCCGATGGGCGTCGTGCTGTTCGGCAAGGGCACGCGGGCACCGATGAGCCTCGGCATCTTCGGCGGGCTGCCCGGCTGCAACGTCGGCTACACGACGTATCGCGACGCCAACGCCGGCGAGGTGCCCGACCGCCCGGACGCGATCCGCGGCACCGGGGAGGACCAGTCGTGGGGGCACCTGGAGCTGACCGACGGCGACATCCAGTACGTGCGCTTCATGGGCGGCGGCGGCTACGGTGACCCGATCGACCGCGACCCGGCCGCGGTGCTCACCGACGTCGCGCATGGTCTGGTCAGCGCGGAGGCGGCGCACGGGATCTACGGCGTGGCGCTCTCCGGAGGCGCGGTGGACGAGCCGGCAACGCGCGCCCGGCGCCTGGGGATGCGCGGCGAGCGCACCGGCGGCGAGGTCGACGCAGCGCTGGCCGAGCGCCGCGACGTCCCGCCCACGGGCGCCCGCCTCGGCGAGTACGTCCAGCTGGGACCCGACGGCGCGCAGTGCACCTGGTGCGCCCAAGCGCTCGCGCCCGCCGGCGAGGACTGGAAGGAGCACGCCGCGGTCAGCCGCGTGCCGATCTCCCACGCCGGCCCGCAGCGGCCCGACGGCGACTTCGTCCTCGTGCGGTCGTGCTGTCCGCGCTGCGGGACGCAGCTCGACGTCGACCTGGCGATGGGCGACGACCCACCCCTGCACGACCGCGTCAGGACGCGGCGGGAGGCCTGAGCCGCCGGCATGCTGGCCTACGAGGACATCCCCCGCGAGCTCAACCTCGCGGAGTGGTTCCTCGACCGCCGCCTGCAGGAGGGGCGCGGCGGGCGCACGGCGCTGGTCTGCGGCGACGACGCCGCATACACCTACGCCGAGGTCGCCGCCGCCGCCAATCGGGTCGGCCACGTCCTGCGCGAGGCCGGCGTGCGCCAGGAGGAGCGTGTGCTGATCGCGCTCGACGACGGGCTTGGCTTCGTGGCCTCCTGGTACGGCGCACTGAAGATCGGCGCCGTGGTGGCAGAGGTCTACACGTTCCTGCAGCCCAAGGACTACGCCTATTACCTCGACTACACGCGGGCGACGGTGGCGCTCGTCGATGGAGCCGCGCTGCAGCCGATGCGCGACGCCGTTGCCGCGTCACCGTACCTGCGCACCCTGCTCGTCGCCGGCGGCCATGACCTGCGCGACGGCGAGCTGGACCTCGACGCGCTGCTGGCGCACGCGCCGGACGAGCTCGAGGCGGCGGCCACCACGCGCGACGACATCGCGATCTGGAAGTTCACCACCGGGAGCACGGGGGCGCCGAAGGCCGCGGTGCACCTCGCCCACGACCCGGTCATCAGCAGCGCCTGGTACGGGCAGGGCGTGCTCGGCCTCGGCGAGGACGACGCGGTACTCCCCGTGCCCAAGCTGTTCTTCGGCTACGCGCGCGACGCGACGACGCTGTTCACGTTCGCGGTCGGCGGCACTGGCATCGTCTTCCCCGAGCGCTCGACGCCGGAGCGGATGTTCGAGCTGATCGCCCGCCACCGCCCCACGGTGCTCGTGCAGGTGCCGTCGATGATGCGCGCGATGGTCGCGCATCCCGCGGCGCCCGAGCAGGACCTGACCTGCCTGCGTTGTTGCATCTCCTCCGGAGAGGCGCTGCCGGCGGATCTCTACCGCCGCTGGCTGGAGGCGTTCGGCGTCGAGGTGCTCGACGGCGTGGGCTCCTCCGAGGCCTACCACATCTACCTCTCCGGCCGACCGGGATCCGTGCGGCCCGGCAGCGTCGGCCAGGTGGTGCCGGGCTACGAGGCCTCGCTGCTGGACACGGAAGGCGCGCCGGTCGGTGACGGCGAGCCCGGCGAGCTCTGGATCCGCGGCGAGAGCACCGCGATCATGTACTGGGGCGACCACCAGCAGACCAAGCGCACGTTCGCGGGTGACGCCGTGCGCACCGGCGACCTGTTCGCACGCGACGCGGACGGCTACTTCGCCTACCGCGGCCGAGCCGACGACCTGCTCAAGGTGCGCGGCATCTGGGTGGCGCCCGCCGAGATCGAGGACTGCCTGCTCGAGCACCCCGGCGTGGCCGACTGCGCCGTGGTGGGGATCGAAGATGCCGACGGCCTGGTGACGCCGACCGCCTACGTCGTCGCCGCGAGCGCGGCCGAGGTCACGGGCGGCGAGCTGCAGGACTTCGTCCGCGCCCGCCTGTCGCCTCACAAGTATCCGCGCGACGTCCGCTTCCTCGACCGTCTGCCGAGGACGCCCAGCGGCAAGGTCGACCGCAAGGAGCTTCGCACCGTGACCATGAACGGGAGGACCTGACCATGCAGTACGTCGTGGGCATCGACATCGGGGGGACGTGCACGGACTGCGTCGTCGTGGACGCGGACGGCACCGTCACGCTGGCGAAGGCGTTCTCGACTCCGGACGACTTCTCGGGCGGGATCCTCGATGCGCTCGCCATCGCGGCCGCCGAGCTCGGGGTCGACCGCGCGCGGCTGCTGCAGGACACGCGTCTGTTCCTGCACAGCACCACCGTGGCGGAGAACGCCGTGGTGGACGGCACGCTGGCCGACGCGGCCGTGATCACCACGAAGGGCTTCGAGGACACGCTGTTCGCGATGCGAGGCGGCTACGGCCGCTGGTCCGGCCTGACCGAGGACCAGAAGCGCAACCCGATCGAGACCGACAAGCTGCCCCCGATCGTGCCGCGCGCCCTCGTGCGGGGCGTGAAAGAGCGCGTGGACGCCGCCGGCGAGGTGCTCGCCGAGGTCGACGAGGCGGAGATCGAGGCGGTCGTCCGCGAGCTGAAGGAGGCCGGTGTGCAGGCCGTCGGCGTGTGCCTGCTGTGGTCGTTTGCCAACCCGGTCAACGAGCAGCGCGTGCGCGACGTGGTCGACCGGCTGTGGCCGGACGCGTTCCTCACGCTCTCGAACGAGATCGCGCCGATCGTCGGCGAGTACGAGCGCACCTCCACCGTCGCGCTCAACGCCCGGCTCGGGCCCGTGGTCGAGCGCTACCTGACGAGCTTGCGCGACCGCCTCGGCAGTGAGGGCTTCGCGGGCACGCTGCTGGTCATGCAGGCCTACGGCGGGCTGCTGCCGTTCGAGAAGGCGGCCGCCGCGCCGGTCGGCATGATCGAGTCCGGCCCGGTGAGCGGCCTCGTGGGCTGCCAGCAGCTGGGAGAGCGGATCGGTTCCAAGAACATCATCGCGGCCGACATGGGCGGCACGACGTTCAAGTGCGGCGTGGTGCGGGAGGGCCTGATCGAGTACCAGCGCGAGTCGATGGTGCTGCGCTACCACTACGCGCTGCCGAAGATGGACGTCGTCTCGCTGGGCTTGGCGGGCGGGAGCATCATCTCGATCGACGAGCGCACCGGCTCGCCGCGAATCGGCCCGCGCAGCTCGGGCTCCTACCCCGGCCCGGTGTGTTACGGCCACGGGGGCGACGAGCCGACGATCACCGACACAGACGCCATCCTCGGCTACCTCAACCCGGACTTCTTCCTCGGCGGTCGCGAGGCGCTGGACGTCGAGCGTGCCCGGGCGGTCTATGAGGAGAAGGTCGCACGCCCGCTCGGGCGGCCGTTGATCGAGGCGGCGGCAGCGATGTACAGGTTCGCCAACAGCCTCTTCCACGACCTGCTGCACAAGACCACCGTGCAGCGCGGCCTGGACCCGCGCCGGCTCGACCTGTTCTCGTTCGGCGGCACCGCGGGCATGCACGTCGCCGCCTACGCCGAGGAGCTGCGCGTCAACCGCATCGTGATCCCCTACTCGGCCGCCGTGCACGGGGCGTTCGGCCTGATCACCTCCGACATCGCGCACGAGGACCAGATCACCCACCCGCTGCACCTGCCCGTGGAGCTCGGCGTGGTCAACGACGTCTTCGGCGAGCTGGAGTCGCGCGTCGCCGGGCAGCTCGCCGAGGAGGGCTTCGAACCGAGCGGCATCACCCTGCAGCGCTCCATCGACATGCGCTACCGGCGGCAGGTGCACATCCTCACCGTCCCGGTCGAGCACGACGGCCCGATGACCGACGATGCGATGGAGCGCACGCTGGCCCTGTTCGAGCGCCTTTACCAGGAGAAGTACGGGCGCGAGTCCGCATACCGCGAGGCGGGCATCGAGCTGGTCTCGTTCCGCCTGCGCGGCTCGGGCTCGGTGCGCAAGCCGGAGTTGCAGGCCGAGGAGCTCGGGGACGCCGACGCGTCCCATGCGGTGGTCAAGACCGTGCAGGCGTGGGTGGACGCCGACGAGGAGCTGCAGGAGCTCGACGGCTACGACTTCGAGCTCATGGTCCCCGGCAACACGGTGGCCGGCCCGGGGATCGTGTGGACGCCGATCACGACGCTCGTACTCGCTCCCGGCCAGGTCGCGACCGTCGACGGCTACCGCAACCTGATCGTCTCGATGGCGGGGCGCGAGGCGGCCGCACCGCCGGTGGCGGCGGGAGCCCGCGCCGAATGAGCCCTGCCGGTACCGTCGAGGGCATGGCCACCACCACTTCCGCACCTCCCAAGCTCGACCCGCAGGACGTCCTCGGGCTCGACCACCTGCTCGGCGACGAGGAGCGCATGCTGCGCGACACCGTCCGGCGCTGGGTGTCCGACCGCGTCATGCCCGAGATCGAGGCCTGGTTCAACGACGCCTCGCTCCCGT
>Ga0136616_10001946_pt1 | contig 10909 bp, 10 predicted proteins | sample AntDrymUQ2992106_2_FD_106648 | JGI IMG/M metagenome (GOLD analysis project Ga0136616, IMG submission 106648) | Polar desert sand microbial communities from Dry Valleys, Antarctica - metaG UQ299 (21.06) | ecosystem: Environmental > Terrestrial > Soil > Desert | place: Antarctica: Dry Valley... | reverse complement strand
TAGTGGAGCCCTTCAAAGAAGTTCGGCACGCCCGGATGCGACCGATCCGCGGCGCCGGATCGCCACCCGAGGGATCGCCAATAACACCACTATTGGCTTCACCCTCGTGCGGCGCCCGGCATCCACGGCTCGGCCACCCCGGACGGGCCGCCGTTCTTTGACAGACTCCTAGCGGGCCGCGCGCAGCGGTCAGCGAGCGGTCCAGCCCTGGTCGAGCGTGACCGGGGCGCCGGTGAACGCGCTGCCGGCCGGGCTCACCAGGAACGAGACGACGCCGGCGACCTCCTCCGGCTCGATCAGGCGCTTGACCGCGTGCGGCGCGAGGATCACGTCCTCGAGCGCCTGTGTCTCCGAGATGCCGTGGGCCTTCGCCTGGTCGGGGATCTGCTTCTCGACGAGTGGGGTGCGGACGTAGCCGGGGCAGACCGCGGTGGCCGCGATGCCGGCCTCGGCGCCCTCGAGCGCGAGCGTCTTGACGAGCCCGAGCACGCCGTGCTTGGCCGACACGTAGCCGGCCTTGTAGGGCGACGCCACGAGGCCGTGCACGGAGGCGATCGCGACGAAGCGCGCGTGCTCGGCGCGCTCGAGCGCGTCCCAGGCGCAACGGGCCAGCAGGAACGGGCTCGTGAGCATCAGCGCCAGCAGCATGTCCCAGCGGTCCTCGGGGAAGTCCTTGACCGGCGCGACGTGCTGCACGCCCGCGTTGGGGACGACGACGTCGAGGCGCCCGAAGGCCTCGAGCGCGGCGTCGACGGCGCCGCGGTTGCCCTCGCGCGTGGTCAGGTCGGCCGCGTAGCCGGTGCCCGGCAGGTCGGCGCTCGCCTCGAGGTCGACCGAGAGCACGTCGAGCCCGTCCTCGATCAGCCGCTCCGACACCGCGCGGCCGATGCCGCCGGCGGCGCCGGTCACGAGCGCCGCGCGGCGACCCGTGCCCGCCGACGTAGTCGGCTGGTTGCCTGTGCCCGCCGACGTAGTCGGCCGGGTGCTCATCGGCGCTCGGCCAGCCTCGCCAGCCGCGCGTCCCACTGCGCGCCGACGTCGTCCATCCATGCCATCGCGTCGGCGAGCGGGGCGGGGGTGAGCGTGTAGCGCAGCTCGCGGCCCTCGCGGCGGCCCTCGACCAGCCCGGCGCGGTCGAGCGCCGCGAGGTGCTTGGTCACGGCCTGGCGGCTCATCGGCAGCTCGCCGGCGAGCCGCGAGGCGGTCAGCTCCGGCTCCCTCGACAGCGTGCGGACGAGGAGGCGGCGGGTCGGGTCGGCGAGCGCGGCGAACACCGCGCCGATTCTGTCATCCGCGCCTAGGCCGGGCACAGCGCGGTGGCGTGTGCGAGCGCCTGCAGTCGCAGGCCCCAGACGACGCGCTCGCCGGCGATCCGGTGCTCGGTGACCACGAAGCGGGTGCCGCGTGGATGGTCCTCGAGGCGCCACTCGACGATCGAGTCGCCCCACGAGAAGACGATCCGCTCCTCGGCCTCGACGTGCTCGACGACGCCCTCGCGGTCGTCGATGCGCAGCGGCGCGCCCTCCTCGGCCTCGAAGTCGACCTCGTCGGCGAGCCAGGTCTCCAGCTCGGCGGGCTCGGTGACCAGCTCCCAGGCGCGCTCGCGGGGGACGGGGAGCACGACCTCTCGGTTCACGACGGGCATCTCGCGGCGCACCTCCTGCAACCAGTGTGTTGCGCTTACGCTAGCATCCGCCAGGACGCGCAACCAGTGAGTTGCGCGAATGCTCGAAAGCAAGATCTGACCCCTCGAAGGAGGTCGCGATGCCGTTGGTCCCCGTCGTCATCCAGCAGGACTCGCGCGGCGAGCGCTCGTTCGACATCTACTCCCGCCTGCTGCGGGAGCGGGTCGTGTTCGTCGGCACGGCGATCGACGACGAGATCGCCAACCTCGTCGTCGCGCAACTGCTGCACCTCGAGGCCGAGGACCCGGAGAAGGACATCCAGCTCTACGTCAACTCGCCGGGCGGCCACGTCTACGCCGGCCTGGCGATCTACGACACGATGCGCTTCATCAAGCCGGACGTGGCGACCACCTGCTGCGGCATCGCGATGTCGATGGGCTCGCTGATCCTGGCCGGGGGCGCGCGCGGCAAGCGCGCCGCGCTGCCCAACAGCCGGATCCTCATCCACCAGCCCAGCGGCGGCTACCAGGGGCAGTCGACCGACATCGCGATCCACGCCAAGGAGTCGCTCGCGCTGCGCCGCCGGATGGAGGAGATCTACGCCGAGCACACCGGGCGCACGCAGGAGCAGCTCTCCGCCGACCTCGAGCGCGACCGCTTCTTCACGCCCGAGGAGGCGCTCGAATACGGGATGATCGACCGCGTCACGCCGCTGCGCAACGGGAACGGCAACGGCAACGGGAACGGCCGCACCGGCTGACCGTCCCCCTCGTCGCCGGCACGCGCGGCCCGGCCTCGTGGGATTCGGACCGGGCCGCGCCGCCCGACCGCTGCGCAGGCGATGGCGACGCTCGCCGTCGCGCCGTTCCTGCTCCCGCTCGTGGTGCTCGTGCTGGGCGCGCTGCAGCCGGTCGGCCGGACGGCCCCGACCGGCTGGGAGCTGGTCCCGCTGCCGCCGACGACGGCGAGCCTGCAGGCGGCGTTCGAGCTGGAGCCGCTGCTCGGCCAGACGTTGAACTCGCTGCTGGTGGTGGCCGTCGCCGTGCAGCTGTCGGTGCTGTGCGCGTCGTGGGGCGGCTTCGCGATCGCGCAGCTGGCGCCGCGCTGGCGCCGCCGCGCGGTCGGCCTGGCGTTCGCGCTGCTGATCGTCCCGCTGCCGGGCCTGTGGGTGCCGCGCTTCGCGATCTTCAGCCGGCTCGGGCTCGTCGACACCTACGTACCGCTGATCGCGCCCGCGCTGATGGGCACGACCCCGCTGGCCGTGCTCCTGTTCTACTGGAGCTACCGCCGGATCCCGCGCGACCTCTTCGACGCCGCGCGGCTCTATGGCCTCGGGCCGCCGGCGACGTGGTGGTCGGTCGCCGAGCCGCTGGCGCGGCCGACCGCGTTCGCGGTGGCGGCGCTGACCTTCGTGCTGCACTGGGGCAACTTCGTCGATCCGCTGCTCTACCTGTTCTCGCGCGAGACGTACACCCTGCCGCTCGGCCTGCGCTCGCCGTACTTCATCGGGGCGGGCGGCACGTCGCTCGCGCTGGCGGGGGCGCTCGTGGCGACGCTCCCGGCCGTGGTCGCCTTCGCGGCGGCCCAGCGGCGGTTCCTGCAGGCGACGAGGGGGGCGGGATGGCTCGGGCGCTGATCGCGGCGCTGGGGCTGGCACTGGCGCTGACGGGCTGCGGCGCGGCCGGCGGCGGGGAGGGGGCGGCGCCGGCGCGATCGAGTTCCAGCTCACGGCCGATGCGGAGGAGGTCGCGGTCTACGACGCGCTCGTCCGCGCCTACCTCGTCACCGACGGCGGGCCCGATCGCGCCACCCTGTTCCTGCCGATCTACGTCTACGACGTCGGCTTCGAGCAGCTGCGCTACGGCTACGCGGCCGCGATGACGGTCGCGATGTACGTCGTCACGGCGCTGATCCTGCTCGCCGCCTGGCGCGTGCTGCGCGGCGGCCGCCTCGCGGCGACCGGCTAGCCGTCGTCCTCCTCGGTGTCCTCGTAGAGCGACTCGCGCGCGAGCTGGGAGCCCTTGCGGTCGTAGAGCGCGACCTCGAGGTAGTCGCCGTCGTAGGCGTCGGGGGCGAGCAGCGTGAAGCGGTCCTCCGCGACGCGGCACTGGTCCACGGTGAGGCGCGCCAGCTCGGCGGTGACGACCGCGCCGTCGCCGACCAGCGGGCGCCCCCACACGAGCGTCATCGCGGCCACCGTGTCCGACTCGCCGCGCCAGCCGCCGACGACCTCCTCGTTGAGGTCCATCCGCCAGTCCGGGTTGTCGTCCGCCGTGACGTCGGTGAAGTCGGCCCAGGCGTAGAAGTCCGACGGCTCGTCCGCCTCCTCGCCGGGTGCGAAGGAGACGTAGCCGAACAGCTCGAAGCCAGTGCTCGAGCGCGCGCTGACCGGCACGTAGGTGCGCCCGTGCCAGCCGCGGTCCGGGAACCACACCGGCTCGCCGGCCTCGCCGAGGTCCTCGCCGTCGGCGTCGATCCGCAGGCACGCGGCCAGGAACTCGGCCTGCAGGGTCTCGGCCCAGGGCCCGGAGGGCAGCGGTTCCTGCGGCGGCTCGGCGGCGAAGCGACAGACGAAGCGATCCTCGGGGGGCATGGTCCGGCAGATTAAGGGTTTCGCCTGCCAGGCGAGCGAGCTCCTTCGTCGCCGCTCGCCGTCGGCGACGTCACGTCGAGCAGGAGCGTCACCGGGCCGTCGTTGACCAGCTCGACGGCCATGCGCGCGCCGAAGCGCCCGCGGCGGGCGCCGAGGCGCTCGCAGAAGCGCTCGTACAGCGGCTCCGCGTGCTCCGGCGGCGCGGCGGCGACGTAGGAGGGCCGGTTGCCCCGACGGGCGTCGCCGTAGAGCGTGAACTGGGAGACGCAGAGCACCTCGCGCTCGCCGAGCGGCTCGTTCATGCGTCCCTCGGCGTCTGCGAACACGCGCAGGGCGCGGACCTTCGCGGCGAGCTTGTCGGCGTGCTCGGAGCGGTCGTCGTGGGTGACGCCGAGCAGCACCAGCAGCCCCGGCCCGATCGCGGCCACGCGCTCGCCGTCGACGTCCACCGAGGCCCGGCCGACCCGCTGGACGAGCGCCCTCACACGACGCCCGGCAGCGCCTTGATCGTGCGCTGCGCCTTGCGGCGCTCCTCGACGAGCCACTTCGCCAGCGGCGCCGGGCGGCCGATGTGGTAGCCCTGCGCGTGGTCCACGCCCATCGCGGCGAGCATCTCCATCGTCGCCTGGTCGCCGACCATCTCCGCCACGGTGCGCTTGCCGAGCCCGCGCGCGATGTCGACGACCGCCTGGATGACCAGCTGGTCGGTGCGGTTGTCCATGCACGAGCGCACGAACTCGCCGTCGATCTTGAGGTAGTCGAACGGCAGGTGCTTGAGGTAGTAGAAGGACGCGAAGGCGGCGCCGAAGTCGTCGAGCGCGAAGCGGCAGCCGAGCGCGTTGAGGCGGGCGGCGAACTCCTGCGCGCGCGGGATGTTGCCGACCGCGGTCGTCTCGGTGATCTCGAAGACGACCTGCTCCGGGTCGACGTGGTGCTCGGCCAGCTCGCGCTCGATCAGCTCCAGCAGCTCCGGGTCGCCGGTCGAGCGCCCGGAGATGTTCACCTCGAAGACGAGCCGTCGGGAGCGCGCGCGCTCCTCGCCCAGCATGCGGATCGCGCGTCGTACGACCCACTTGTCGATCGCCCCGATCAGGTCGTAGCGCTCGGCCACCGGCAGGAACGCGACGGGCGAGATCAGCTCGCCGAGCGGGTCGCGCATGCGCAGCAGCAGCTCGTACTGGTTGATCTCGCCGCTGGCGAGCTCGATGATCGGCTGCGCGTGCAGGACCAGGCGCTCCTCGTCGAGCGCGTCGCGGATCACGTCGGTCCACGACAGGCGCGTCGCCGGCCGGCCCGGCGAGCCCCGCGCCCCGTTGTGGCAGGCGACGCGGTCGCGCCCGTCTTCCTTGGCGTCGTACATCGCCAGGTCGGCGTTGACGAGCACGTCCTCGCCGGTCAGCCCCTCGGAGTCGAAGGGCGCGACGCCGATGCTCGCACTGACGGTGCGCAGGCGCCCGGAGGGGCTGGAGATGCGGACCAGGTGGATCGCCTCCAGCAGGTCGCGCGCCGTCGCCTCGGCGTCGGCCGGGCCGCCGTCGGGCACCAGCACCGCGAACTCGTCGCCGCCGAGGCGCGCGATCACGGCGCCGTCGCGCAGGCGCTCGCGCAGCGCGCGCGCGACCTTCCCGAGCAGCTCGTCGCCCGCCCCGTGCCCGAGCGTGTCGTTGACGGTCTTGAAGCGGTCGACGTCGAGCAGCACGGCCGCGCCGCGCGGGCCGTAGCGGGTGACGTGCTCGACGTGGCGCGCCAGCTCGCGCTCGAAGGCGCGGCGGTTGAGCAGCCCGGTCAGCGCGTCGTGGTCGGCCATGTGGCGCAGCTCGGCCTCGTAGCGGCGGCGCTCGGTGACGTCCTGCGCCTGGGTCAGCAGATGCAGCGGGCGGCCGCCGCCGTCGCGTACCAGCGTGGTGCTCACGGACACCCAGACGAAGCGGCCATCCTCGTGCCGGTAGCGCCGCTCGCCGCGCACGGTGGCGATCTGGCCGGCCAGCATGCGCTCGGTCTCCTGCACCTCGTGCACGCGGTCGTCCGGGTGCAGCAGGGAGTGCATGGTGCGGGCCTGCAGCCCGTCGTGCTGGTGCCCGGTGATCGCGCACAGCGCGCGGTTGACGCGCAGGATCCAGCCGTCGAGGCTCACGATCGCCATGCCGGCGGCACCCTCCTCGAAGGCGGTGCGGAAGCGCTCCTCGGCCTCGGCCAGCGCGCGCTGGGCCTCGACCCGGTCGGTGACGTCGCGCACGATGGCGCGCGTCTCCTGCGACCTGCCGGTGGAGGGGTCGCGCACGATGCGCAGCTTCGCCTCCACCCACACCGCGCGCCGGTCGCGCCGGAGCAGCCGGAAGGTGGCGCTGACGTCGTCCGCTTCGCGCGCGCGATTGCGCATGGCGAGGATCACCGGCAGGTCCTCGACGTGCACGAGCTGGTCGCCCGAGCGGCCGAGCAGCTCCTCCGGCTCGTAGCCCAGCACTTCGCGGCAGGCCGGGGAGACGTGGGTGATCGCGCCGTCGGGGCCGTGGCGCACCACGATGTCCGGCGAGGTCGCGGCCAGCTCCAGCGAGCGCGCCTCGGCGGCGCGACGGCCGGTCTCGGCCCGGTCGCGCTCCGCCCGGCGCTGGTCGAGCAGCCGCTGCGCCGCGCGCTCCTTGCGCATCGCGTGCAGGCTCAGCGTTGCGAGCGCCAGCCCCGCGAACAGCAGCCACAGCGAGACGAGGCGGGGCTGGCCCTCGTGGCCGATCGCGACCAGGGCGACGAGCGCGGTCAGCACGCCGGCGGCGGCGGTCAAGGGCCGCCAGCGCAAGCGGGCGCGGGTCGTCTCCGAGCGCATCCAGACTCCTATCGGCCGCTCGTGGGAGCGCATAAGCGTCCCGTCAGGCCGCCTTCAGCTCCGCGGCGGCCAGCTCGGGCGGGACGCTGCACAGGTGCACTCCGGTGCCCAGCTCCAGGCCCGCGAGCTGGCCGAGCCGCGGCATGACGTCGATGCGCCAGCAGAAGCTCTCCGCGCCCTGCGGCGCGGTGCGGACCCACAGGTTCAGCGGCGGCGATGCGCCGAGGCGGCGGCGCAGGCGCAGCAGCGCGTCGTGCAGCAGCGCGGCGCCCGTCGGGCCGTCGTCCTCGAAGCGGGCGCGCGGGCGGCGGGGCGCGAGCATGAGCTGGAACGGGACGCGCGAGGCGTAGGGCGCCATCAGCACCGCCTCGTCGTCGATGGCGACCACGCGCACGCGCCGGCGGACCTCCTCCTGGACCAGGTCGGCGAGCAGGTTGGAGCCCATCGTGCGCGCCGCGTAGGCGCCGAAGCGCTCCCGCTCGCGCGCGATCGCGGCGGGCACGAAGCCGAGCGCGAACAGCTGCGCGTGCGTGTGGGGCAGCGTGGCGCCCGCCTCGGGGCGCTCGTTGACGATCAGGTGCCGGCACGGCGCCTGCGCGTGGGCGCGCATGCGCTCGCGCCAGACGTCGACGGCCAGGGCCACCTGGGCGGGCGCGAGGTCGGCGAGCGAGCCGACCGGCTCGGGCGCGTTGACGATCACCTCGTGGGCGCCCGTCGCGGCGGCGGCGGAGAACAGGTCCGGAGTGGCCTCGGGCTCCGGCGCGGGGTGGCCCGGCTCGAGCGCCGGATAGAGGTTCGGCACCACCCGCACCGTCCAGCCGGGCGTGTCGGGCGCGCCGCCGGCGGGGCGCAGCGCGTGCAGCTCCGGCGGGGTGCGGTCCTCGTGGCCCTCCAGGAACGGGTCGCTCGCCTCGTCGACCGGCGCGGGCGGCTCGACGGCGAGGCCGCCCCCGGGCCGCTCGGCGCGCTCGCCCGCGACGATCGCCTTCAGACCCGAAAGCGGGTCGACCCGCACCTCGCTCATCAGTGGTCCCGACTAGCCGAGGTGCTGCTCGATGTCGGCGGCGAGCTGCGCTCGCGTGCCGTAGCCGCCCTGGTGGACGAAGGCCGTCTCGCCCTCGGCGTCGATGAAGACCGTGACGGGGAAGTTGGACGGCACGCCGAGCACGCGGGCGATCTTCTCGTCGGGATCCTCGTAGGAGGGATAGGGCACCGGGAAGCTCGCGGCGAAGCGCTCCGCGGCGGGCCGCTTGTCGCGGGCGTTGACGCCGATGAACGCGACCTCGCGTCCGCGGGCGGTCGAGACCGCCTGGAAGATCGGCAGCTCGGCGCGGCACGGGCCGCACCAGGAGGCCCACTTGTTGACCACCACGGGGTGCCCGCGCAGAGCGCGCAGCCGTCGCTCGAACGCGACCGGATCGCCCTCGAGCAGCCGGTTGGACTGCGCGTGCAGCTCGGCCAGCGGCGCGGGTGCGCCCTGCAGCTGCCGCTGCGCGGCCGCCAGGTCGAAGCGGGCGGGCTCGGCGCGGCTCGGCGACCCGGCCGTCCCGCCGGCCTGGGTCAGGCCGATGACAACCAGGCCCGCGAGGGCGGCCACGGCAAGCAGCGCAAGGGCCCGGCGCATGCCTGCAAGGGTGGCACACCGGATCCTGCCGCGGCCGCGTCTGCTTCAATAGGAGCCACTCACGGGCGGCCGAACCGAGGGGCGCAGCAGCAGCAGCACCCCGCTCGACCTCGAGCCCGTGAGCTTTCCCAGCAGGGCCGCGTGCAGTGCCCGCAACCCTGTTCGACACCGATCCTTCTGCCTTCCTTGGCCGAATCCACGCCAGTGGCCGATCAGGCCGCGCACGCACCGACTTCCGCTGACCTCGAGCGGGCCCAGAAGCTCACCCGTGAGCCGTTCCTGTTCGAGGGCGAGGAGGCCGCCGTCGCGCTCGCTCCCGGCAGCGCACGCCGCGTGGCGCTCGACGCCGCGCTGGCGGAGCTGGATGCGGGGCGGGCGCACCCGTCGGTCGAGTGGCGCCGCCAGTGGTCGCTGCTGCTGGGCCTCGAGCGTCTGCTGAGCGAGGAGGAGCCGCGCCTGGCCGACGGCACGGTGCTGTCCGCCCACCAGGTCGACGCGCTGTCGGGCACGCTGACCGCGCTGCTGGCCGAGGCCCAGCGCAACGGCAACGGGCACAGCAACGGCACGGTGGCGGCGGAGGACGTGGTCGCCCTCGCCCCGGTCGGCATCCCGGGCGAGGAGGACGCCGACGACGACGACGACGAGCCCGAGGAGCCGCTGGACTGGACCCCCGACGGCGACGCCGACGGCGACCAGCTGGCCGAGCAGCCCGAGGACCCGAACGCCGCCAAGCGCTTCTGGTTCGAGCACGCGACGGGCGCCGGCAAGACGGTCGCCGCGCTCGGCTTCGCCGAGGCCTCGCGCACCGGCGGCGTGCTGATCCTCACGCACCGCCGCAACCTCGTCGACCAGTTCCACGGCGAGCTGCGCGACCGCGGCTACGCGAAGCGCATCTCCCCCGCGCTGCTCGGCGACAAGGACCCGGGCGACGGCCCCGTGACGGTCGAGACCTACCAGTGGTTCGTGCGCAACGTGGGCAAGATCTCCGATGCGTACACGATCGTCATCTGCGACGAGGCGCACACGGCGCTGGGCGAGAAGACGTCCGCGTCGATCCGCCGCTGGGACGGCCCCGTCTTCGTCGGCATGACCGCGACGGGCGCGCTGATCGCGCGCCACGTCACCGACCTCTTCCCGACGCAGACCTCGCGCTTCGATCTCGCCCAGGCGGCGCGGCGCGGCGTGATCTCGCCGCTGCGCTGCGTGCGCATCCCGCCGGGGCCCGGCGTGAGGACGATCGCCAAGGTGCCGCTGCGCCGCGGCGACGTGGACACGGAGTTCGACCAGGAGATGCTGGCCGAGCTGCTGGACCAGCTGCCCTTCAACCTGGCGGTCGCCGACCTCTACAAGACGCGCTTCAACGGCGTGCCGGGCGTCGTCTACTCGGCCGGCGTGCGCCATGCCTACAACGTCGCCGAGGCCTTCCGCGACCTCGGGATGAAGGCGCAGGCGGTCTCGGGCGAGACGCCCAAGCGCGAGCTGGCCGAGATCCTGGCCCGCTACGAGCGCGGCGACATCGACGTCCTGATCAACGCCCAGCTGCTCGCCGAGGGCTGGAACTCGCCGCGGGCGACGGTCTGCATGCACCTCGCCCCGACCGCCTCCAGGCGGATCTACCAGCAGCGCGTGGGCCGCGTCACGCGCCGCCAGCCGGGCAAGGAGGCGGGCATCGTCGTCGACTTCGTCCACCCGGCGACCAAGCACGACGACCCGGTGGTCACGCTGCACTCGCTGCTCGACCGCGACGTCTACCGCGGCGGCGCGATCGTCGTCGGCCCCGTGCGCCGCGGTCGCGGGCGGCGGCTGCGGGTCGAGCGCCGCGTGCTCCCGGTCACGGCCGACGAGAACCGGCGGATCGAGGTCTTCGAGCGTGAGCTGTGGCGGATCGCCGTCGAGCACCTCGACTACGGCGAGCAGGTGCAGTGGGCGGCGCTGGCCGGCGCGCGCGTGGTGCCGACGGGCTGGCGGCGGGCGCGGGCGATGCTGCACTTCGACCAGGGCGGCGAGCTCAAGCGCACGTTCCTGACCACCGCGGTCGAGCGCAACAAGAACCCGCAGCTGCGCCTGCGCGCGCTGCAGGAGATCGCGGCGTCCAAGGACGCCGAGGCGTTCGACCGCGCGCTGGACTTCGTCGAGGGCTGGCCGCGCGACGACAAGCGCGAGGGTGTGAAGGTCGTGCTGCAGGCGCTGGCCGAGAAGAAGATCGGCCGCCGCGACCAGGCCAACAACTGGATCTGGCGCTGCGC
>Ga0136616_10001942_pt1 | contig 10925 bp, 10 predicted proteins | sample AntDrymUQ2992106_2_FD_106648 | JGI IMG/M metagenome (GOLD analysis project Ga0136616, IMG submission 106648) | Polar desert sand microbial communities from Dry Valleys, Antarctica - metaG UQ299 (21.06) | ecosystem: Environmental > Terrestrial > Soil > Desert | place: Antarctica: Dry Valley... | reverse complement strand
TAGTTGGGGCCGACGCGGTAGCGCTGGGTGTCGGAGTAGGAGAAGGTCCGGCCCACCAGCATCTTGTCGTCGGAGAAGTCCAGACCGTCGACGAGCACCCCGGTGCCGAAGGCGATCTGCTCGTTCTCCGCGAAGAAGTTCTCGACGTTGCGGTTGAGGGTCATCATGCCGACCGGTCGCAGCGGGAACTGGTCCTCCGGCCACGTTTTCGTGTCGTCGAGCGGGTCGAAGTCGAGCTCGGGGTGCTCGTCGTCGCTCATGATCTGGACGTTGAGCTCCCAACGCGGGTACTCACCCCGCTCGATGGACTCGTGAAGGTCCTTGGAGTGTGACCCGAGCTCGCTGGCCTGGATCTCGTTCGCCTGCTGCTGGGTCAGCGACTCGATGCCCTGCTGAGTCTTCCAGTGGTACTTCACGAGGACCGCCTCGCCGTGGGCGTTGACCATCTTGTACGTGTTGACCCCGAAACCGTCCTGGTTGCGGTAGCTGGCCGGGATACCCCGCGGGCTGAACAGCCAGGTCAGCATGTGCATCGACTCCGGCGTCATCGACATGAAGTCGAAGATCCGGTTCGGCTCCTGCCGGAACGTCACCGGATCCGGCTTGAGGGCGTGGATGACGTCGGGGAACTTGATGGCGTCACGGATGAAGAAGACCGGCAGGTTGTTGCCCACGAGGTCCCAGTTGCCCTCCACCGTACGCAGCTTGACGGCGAAGCCGCGCGGGTCGCGGGCCACCTCGGAGGAGTCGCGGCCGCCGATGACCGTGGAGAACCGGATACTGACCGGTGTCTTCTTTCCCTTGTCCTGGAAGAGCTTGGCCCGGGTGTAGGTGGACGCCGGCTCGTCGCCGATGGTGCCGTACGCCTCGAACTCGCCGTGTGCCACGAACCCGCGCGCGTGCACCACGCGCTCCGGGATGCGTTCCCGATCGAAGTGGCTGATCTTCTCCAGGAATTGGTAGTTCTCCAGCGTGGCCGGGCCGCGACTGCCGACTGTCCGCTGCTGCTGGTTGTTGTAGACGGGGTGACCCTGGCGGTTGGTCAGGTGACGGTCGGTCAGGCCTTGCTGCTGGTCTGTCATGCGCTTTCCCTCTCTCTACGTCGTGGGGCACGATCGAGTTGCCGATCAGGTGGAGTGGTGGGGCTGGTCGAGACGGCCCGGCAGGAGGGGCAGCTGCCCCAAAAGGTGACCTCGGCTTCGTCGATGAGGAATCCCTCGTCGGTGGACGGCTCGAGACACGGCGCCGCCCCCATTGCGCAGTCGATGTCGGCGGTGATCCCGCAGGTCCGGCAGACGACGTGGTGGTGGTTGTCGCCGACGCGGGCCTCATAGCGCGCCGGCCCGCCGGCCGGCTCGATGCGCCGCGCCAGCCCGGCGGTGGTCAGCGCACGGAGGATGTCGTAGACCGCCTGGATGGAGACCGTGCCCAGCCGCGTCCGCACCGCTCGGGCGATGTCATCGACGTCGCCATGCGGGTGCTCGTTCAGCGCGTCCAGCACGGCCAGCCGGGGGGCGGTGACGCGCAGCCCGGCAAGCCTGAGGCGGTCGATGGAGGTAGCCGTCATCGTTCACAGTCAAGCGCACAGACTGGAACTAGTCAAGAAAGCGACAGGCTCGCGAGCTGACTGTCTGGTCGGCTACCCACCCGCCTGCTGGGCGACGCAGTAGGCGTCCCGGATGTCTGCGCCGCCCCCCACCGGCGGGTAGGCGTACTGGGCGCGCACCGTCCGGGCGGTGTCGGCCGCGTAGGCCTCGATCTCGGCTGCGACACGGTCACGCGCCGCCCGATCGGGCGCTTCGGCGAGCAGCTCGGCGTGCCGCCAGGCGGTTTCCCGCCAGATCACGAGCAGCTGCATCAGCGCGGTGTAGCTCAACCCGTACGGCGTCTGCGCGTCATCCATCCCTGGGTCGAAGCGGGCGGCCTCCTCGGCGAGCAACGGCTCCGTCACCCGGTTGAGGAACACGTTCACCTTGTCGTGATCCGGCTTGCGACTGGACCCGTCCGGCTTCACCAGGCCGATCGCCGCCAGCACGAAGGGCAGGTCGCGGTTGACGTGTGCATTGATGCCGAGCATGAGGTTGCCGCTACCGGTCACCCTCCGGTCGGCCGCGGCGTCGAGAGCGATGCGCCACGCCTCGGGCGTCTGCGCCCGGTCCCCGCGCTCCCAGGCGTCGAACGCGTCGAAGTAGTACGACGCGAAGACCGCGTCCTCATGATTGACGAACGGCGTGTCGGCGAAGAACCCGGGCTCGGTTGCCGCCCGGCGGTACTCCTCGGTGGTGCGGAGATAGGACAGCGCAAACACAGCGTTGTGGTCGCAGCTGCTCGCCAGCTGGTCGAACTGTCGCTCCATCCGCCGGATGACCTTGTCGACGCAGGACAGCTTGCCGGCCACGCATTCGTCGGCACTCGTCGGGTCATAGCCCGTCGTCCACGCCGGCAGCAGGTCCGACCACGCGATATAGGTGGGATCCGCGGCGGCCGGCGTGGGCGCGACGGCGACCGAGGCGGTGACGGCAGCGCCGAGCGTGACGGCGGTGATGCGAGCCCGCAGAGCGGTGCGACGGCTGGACATGCCGGGACGGTACCCGGATATCTGAGGGTAGTCACCCTTTTGCAGGGAGTAATGTGGCCTCGCCATGGCTACTGAGCGCACGATGAGCGTCTCCCCTCGAGCCGGCGGCCCTCCGCGGCTGGACTGTCCCGCAGACGACCTGCCCGAGGGGGCTCGCGGGCTCCTGGACGAGCTCGTCGAGGTGGTCTTCCGCACGGATGCGGGCGGCAACTGGACCTACCTCAATGCCGCGTGGACCGCGATGACCGGGTACGCCGTCGAAGCCAGCCTGGGCACCAACTTCCTCGATTACGTCCACCCGGACGAGCGCGTCGAAACGCTGCAGATGTTCATGGCCGTGGTGGCCGGTGGCGCCGACCACTGCCACCACCAGACCCGCTACCGGACCAGAAGCGGCCGCTATCGGTGGGTGGAACTGCGCGCCACCTGCCGGTATGACGGCGAGGGCCGCCTGGTGGGCAACTCGGGAACGATCCTCGACATCACTGCCCGCCGGGGGGCGCAGCAGACGCTGCATGAGCAGTCGACCCTGGCGGAGCTCGTGGCAGCAGGTGCGCCGCTGGGCGAACTCCCGTTCGGCCTGCTCGACTGCACGCCCGACCTGGTGATCCACGAGGTGTCACCCGCCGCCGATCGGCTGCTCGGCCATCATGTGGGCCCCGGTGACACCCTCCCTGCGCTGCTGGAGCGCTTCGAGGTACTCCAGCCCGGAGGGCTGCCGGAGTGGGGGCTGGCGGCAACGGCGCTGGTCACTGCGTCCGCCCAGTACGGCGAGTTGCCCTGGACCACGCCGGACCGCGCACGGGTGATGTGGCTGCAGACAACCGTGGTACCGCTGACCGGGCCCGACGGGGCGGTGACCCGGCTGGTGATCGTGCTGCAGGACGTCACCGAGCTGCGCCGGGCCGAGCGTCAGCAGACCGCAGTGGCCCGGCTGGGTCAGCGCGGACTGGAAGACATCGGTCACGCCGAGTTGTTCGCCGAGGCCACAGAGACGGTCGTGGAGATACTCGGCACCGCGCACGCCGAGCTGATCGAGGCGCTGCAGCATGACGGCAGCCTGCTGCTACGGGCACAGGCCGGCTGGCCTGCCGATGTGGAGCAGCTGGACCGCACGAGCCTCGACCCGCTCTATCGGCTGGCGCAGCGAGCGCTGCTCGACGACGGTGTGGTCACCGAACAGGAAGCGTTCCCACCGGCGGGATCCGCCGACACGCCAAGGGGAGACGCCCCCTGGCCGGCGGGCGGAAGCAGTGTGGCGGTGCTCGTCGGGGACCGGCGACGTCCCTTCGGCATCCTGCAGACGCACGCGTGGGACCGCCGGGTGTTCCGTACCGAGGAGGTCGACTTCCTGCGGGCGGTCGCGAACGTCCTGGCGGCGGCCATCCAGCGGCGGGTCATCGAGCAGGCGGCGCGCTACCAGTCGCTGCATGATCCGCTGACCGGCCTCGCCAACAGGATGCTGCTGCGCGACCGGCTCGACCAGCTGCTGCGCGCGGACCGCCGGGGCGAGCGCGGACTCGCGCTGCTCCTCCTCGACCTGGACCACTTCAAGGAGATCAACGACACCCTGGGGCACGACGCCGGCGACCAGGTGCTGCGGATCGTCGCCCGCCGCCTGACCCACTCGACCCGTGAGGCCGACACGGTGGCGCGGCTGGGTGGAGATGAGTTCGTCGTGCTGCTCCCCGCCGTCCGCGATCCCGATGCCGCCACGGACATCGGACGGCAGTTGCTCGCCGCTGCCGCGGAGCCCATGAAGGTCCACGGGGTGCGACTTCAGATCCAGGGCAGCATCGGTGTGGCGCTGGCGCCGCTGCACGGCGAGGACACGACCTCGCTGCTCAAGCGTGCTGACGTGGCCATGTATCGGGCCAAGCGGTCCACCAGCGGCTGCAGGGTGTACAGACCCGAGGAGGACGAGCACCGGCCGGAGCGACTGGAGTACCTCACCGCCTTGCGTAGGGCGGTCGACGAAGAACAGCTGTTCCTGCACTACCAGCCCAAGGTGGACCTGGTCACCGGGCAGTTCGCGGGCGTGGAGGCACTGGTGCGGTGGAGGCATCCGCGCCTCGGCATAGTCGCGCCGAACCGCTTCATCCCGCTGTCTGAGCAGACAGGGCTCATCCGTCCGCTCACCTACCGCGTCCTGGCCATGGCGCTCACCCAGGCCCACGCGTGGTGGGGGAGAATCGGTCTGCTGCCGGTGTCGGTCAACCTCTCGGCACAGAGCCTGCACGACCCGGACCTGCTCGGCCGGATCGATGATGAGCTCCAGCGAACCGGCGTACCACCGTCGTGGCTGCGGCTGGAGGTGACCGAAAGCGCGGTTATGGGCAACCCGGTAGCCGCGGTGGATGTCATCACCCGCTTACGGCAGAGGGGAATCCAAATGGCGCTGGACGACTTCGGTACCGGCCACTCCTCTCTCGCTTCCCTGCGCACCCTGCCGGTGCAGGAACTGAAGATCGACCGATCGTTTGTCGCGGACCTGCGTAAACCCGGCAAAGGCGCCGCGATCGTGCGTTCGGTCATCGACCTGGCGCACGCGTTGGATCTGCGCGTCGTCGCGGAGGGCATCGAGGACGGGGAAACCTGCGCTGTACTCGCCGGCCTCGGGTGCGATGAGGGCCAGGGCTTCTTCCTCGGTCGACCCGTACCAGCCGACCGGCTCGGCAGCGCCCCGGTCCTTCGTTGAGCGCACCCGGCGAGCGGAACCGCGTACGCCGGTTGCCAGCAACTGTTGGCCGGCCCGCTCGGTCGTGGTAAGGTCGCCGACGGTTGCAGTGGCAGTACCTCGCACGTTCTCGAACGCCCGCGAAGTCTGTTTGCGGGCGTTCTTCTCGTCCGGCCCCCGGACAGCGAACGAGCCCCCGCGGCACCATCCGGCCCCGCACCGTGCGGGTGTCGACAGTCACACAGGAGTAGGCACATGGCTCAAGGCACCGTGAAATGGTTCAACGCTGAGAAGGGCTTCGGCTTCATCGCCCAGGATGGAGGCGGCGCTGACGTCTTCGTTCACTACTCGGCTATCGCAATGGAGGGTTACCGGACCCTCGAGGAAAGCCAGCGGGTGGAGTTCGACATCACGCAGGGGCAGAAGGGTCCGCAGGCGGACAACGTTCGCAACGTCTGACCCGACACGACAGCTTCGTCGGCTCAGCCGGCGCCACGACGACCCCTCGGCCACCAGGCCGGGGGGTCGTTCGTCGTCAGATGACCCGGAGCAGCAGGTTCAGTCCGACGGTCAGCAGTACGGACAGGACCACCGACACCAACAGCATGACGAGACATCCGCTGGCGCCGCCTACGGGCCGGATCTCGCTGCCGCCGATGCGCATGCCTGCCTTTGTACCCCTTTGTTCCTGCGCGCATCCCCCAGGAGACGCTGACGCCGTACGCGCCGGGGTCGCATTACGTCCGGGCGTGCGGGTAGTCCGCGGACCGTTGCTGGAATGACAGGATCTTCGGGTTCTGCACGACGCCGTCACGTATCTCGATCGCCCGGCTGATCGTCTCGTCGCCGTCCCAGGAGCCGGGGCCGTCCATGACCGTGCGCAGGTAGGGGATGAGCGCCTCGCTGATCTCCCAGGTCGAGGCGTCCCACAGATAGGACGGGCTGTGGTCCACACCGTAGTAGTGCACGCCGTCGCCAACTGTCAGCATCGGCTCGGTGAAGGGCGTTGGTCGGGCGAACTCGAAGCCCATGCCTTCGTCACACGAGACGTCGACCACGAGACTGCCCGGCGTGATCAGCCGGAGGTCCTCCTCCGTGACGAACATGAGCGGCGCATCGGTGTCCTGCAGGACGCAGTTGACCACGATGTCCTGGCCGGCGAGAAACTTTGCCATCGGCACTTGACCGTCCCTGGTGAGCACCTGCGTACGGCTCGCATCGTCGTCCGTCCGCTCGAACTGGCCGAGGACGACTGTGGAGATCGGAGATGTCACCGCGGTGACCTCGCGCTGCGTCAGCACGGTCACGTCCATGACGCCCAGCCCGTTGAGCGCGGTGACGGCGCCGCGGGCGGTGGCACCGAAGCTGATGACGGCGGCGCGCCGGCGCTGGCCGTAGTGCCCGGTGCGGCCGAGCAGCTGCAAGGCGTGCAGGACCGAGCAGTAGCCGGCCAGTTCGTTGTTCTTGTGGAACACGTGTACGCCGAAGGTACCGTCGGAGCCCCACCGGTTCATGGCCTCCCAGGCGATGAGAGTGAGCTTCTGGTCGATGGCGAGTTGGGTGAGTGGCTCGTCCTGCACGCAATGCGGCCAGCCCCACAACACCTGCCCCTCGCGCAGTTGGGCCACGTCCTGCCGGGTCGGCTTGGGCAGCAGGACGACGCTGCTGTTGGCGACCAGCTCGTCGCGTGGTTGCAGGCCGCCGACCAAGGGTTCGAGCTGTGAGTCGGGTACGCCGAAGCGCTCTCCGTACCCGCGCTCGAGCACTATCCGCTCGCGCAGGTCGGCGTCGATGCGCTTCACGTGCTCAGGGTGGATGGCGAGTCGGCGTTCATTCTCCTTGCGCGACGTCCCGACGACTCCGAGGGTCAGCTTGGCCATGTGTGCTCCGTCCGCATGGCCACTGTCCCTATCACGGTCGCGCACTCGCCCGGTGCCCCGGCCTCCGCCAGTCCTCACAGCGGTCCGCCTCCGGCCGAGTGCGCATCACGACTGCGCATCGAAGCGGCCCAGCCCAGCGCCGTACCGGGTTGAATGTGACGATGGATCGCCGTCCGTCACGGCTACCTACCGCCCTGCGGGTGCTTGCCGTCGGGTTGCTCCTCGTCGTCGTGGTGGTGGGGGTCCGCGCACTGGCCGAAGCCCCGTTGCCGGACCGCCCACCGCTGGCCATCGGCCCGCTCATTCTGGCGCTCGGCGTTGTCCTCGCGGTGCTCTTCATCGCCGCCCTGGCGATCCTGGGGAGCAGCCTGCGCCGGGGCGGGCGGCATCAACGTGCGCCTGGCCCAGTGCGGTATGGCCGCGGCCTCGTCGTCCTCTTGCTGGTCCTGATCCTCACGCTCAACCCGGAGCCGCTGGAGAGGCTCCTGAGCCGGTTGCGCCCCTCCGTCGGCAGCGGCGCCGGCAGTGAGCCGTCGACGCCGAGTGCCGCCCCGGAAGGCGGGTTGCAGGCGGTGGCCACCTCCACGCTGCTCGTCCTGGTAGTGGTCATGGTCCTGCTGGCGTTGCTCGCCGTTTTCTCCGCAGTGCAGCACCGGCGCGCGATGACCTCCGTGCCACCAGTGCCACCGCCGGCGGTCAACCGCCTTGCCAGCCTGGTAGCGGCCGGAGAGCAGGCACTCGCCGTCCCTCGTGATGCCCGGGAGGCGATCATCACCTGCTATCTCGCGATGGAGCGGGAGCTGGCACGGCTGGGGACCGCCCGTGCTGCTGCCGAGACTCCGGCCGAGCTGCTCGAGCGCGCGCAGGCCGACGGCTTGCTGCCCAGGCAATCCGCGGACCGGCTGTTGCAGCTCTTCGCCGAAGCCCGATTCAGCTCCCATCCCCTCACCGAGCGGGACCGCGCGGCGGCCGAGCGGGCGCTGGCTGAGCTGCGGGCGGCGCTGCAGCGAGCCAGGGTGCACCGATGAGGGGCCGTCTGCGCGCGCTGGTGGTTCCTGTGCTCGCCGCAGCCGCCGTGGCCGGATACCTCCTGGCCGGAGGTCTGGGGCTGCTGGTCGTGTGCGTCTTCGGTTACCTGACGACTCTGGTCGCCGTACGACGCCGGCTGCCGGCACCGCTCGCCAGGCGTCCTAGACCGCCGAAGCCGCAGCAAGGGATGGCCAATGCCGGCTTTCCGGCGTACCGACGGATGCAGTCGATGCTCGCCTGGTCCGAACAGTCGCCGAGGCACTTCGACGGTGCCGTACGTCCCACGCTGCAGCGGTTGACCGCTGACCGGCTCGCCGAGCGCCGGGGGATCGACCTGGCCGCGGAGCCGGACAGGGCGCAAGAGGTGCTTGGTGTCGAGGTGTGGCCGTTGGTCGACCCCTCGAGGCCGAGGTCGACCGACAGCACCAGCCCCGGCGTACCGCTTGATCGGGTCGGCCGGCTGGTGAGCCGGCTGGAGGAACTATGACCGGGGCGCCGGAGGCGGTCGAGCTGACCGGCAAACGGGCGACCGCCGTACTGGACGAGGTCGAACGTGCGGTGGTCGGCAAACGGTCGACCCTCGAGCTGGTGCTGCTCGGCATCCTTGCCGCCGGGCACGTCCTCATCGAGGATCTGCCCGGGTTGGGGAAGACCTTGCTGGCCAAGTCCTTTGCCAGCGCGTTGGGTCTGGAGTTCACCAGGGTCCAGTTCACCCCCGACCTGCTGCCGGCAGACCTGACAGGTGCGGCGATGCCGAACCCGCAGACAGGGGAACTCGTCTTTCGTCCAGGACCGGTGTTCACCAACCTGCTCCTCGCCGACGAGATCAATCGGACACCACCGAAGACGCAGGCCGCGCTGCTCGAGGCCATGGCGGAGCTGCAGGTCAGCGCGGACGGCGTCACCCGGCCGCTGCCTCGACCGTTCGTCGTGTTGGCGACCGACAACCCCATCGAATACGAGGGCACGTACCCGCTGCCCGAGGCGCAGCTCGATCGGTTTCTCATCCGCGTACGGCTCGGCTACCTGTCCCAAGCCGGGGAAGTGCACATGCTGTCCCGCAGGCTGGCCCGCGGCTCGGCACCGCCGCAGCTTCGAGCGGTCGTCAGCGGGCCCGAGCTGCTGGAGATGCGGGAGAGCCTGGAAGGCGTCGAGGTCGATCCGGACGTGCTGCGCTACGTCGTCGCCATCCTCGACGCCACCCGCGTGCATCGTCAGGTTGCAGTCGGGGCCAGCCCCCGCGGCGGGCTCGCCGTCGTCCAGCTGGCGCGCGGGCGGGCGCTCCTGGCCGGCCGGGACTATGTGACCCCTGACGATGTCAAGGCGGTCACCGGGCCCGCGCTGGCTCACCGCATCACCATCCGGCCGGAGCTGTGGCTGCGCCGCATCAGCGGCGAAGAGATCGTCGCCGAGGTGTTGGGCGCCGTACCGACGCCGCCGCCGGCGCGATGATGGCGACTCCGGTGTCCGAGGTTCCGCTGCGCTGGCGGCCCACCGCCCACCTGCACCGGTTGGCAACGGTGGCGGCTGTCGCGCTGATCGCGCCCTTCGTCGTTGGTCAACCACTGCTCCTCGTCGTTGCCGCGCCGCTGCTCTGCCTGCTTGCCGCCGGCCGGCGCGGTGACCTGCCGGCGAATCTGTCGGTGTCCGTCGCCACCGACTCGGACAGCTGCACCGAGGGCGACACAGTGACTCTCACGCTAGGCACAGTGCTCGAGCGGCCGGTCGAGCAACTCGTCCTCACGCTTGACCTGGCGCCCAGCGTTGCCGCCGTTGCGGGGCCACCGCTGCTCGTCCGGGATCGGTGCGAGGACGTGACGGTGAGATGGGAGCTGCGGCCCGAACGCTGGGGGCGGGTCCGACTCGGCCGGGCCCGCGTGCGACTGCAGGACGGCGCCCGCCTCTACGCTGCGGAGGCGGAGCTCCCGCTTGCCGACGTACGCGTCCTCCCCGAGCCGACTGCCGCGTCGGCCGCGCTGGTGCCGACCGACCTACTCGACCGGATCGGCTTGCACGTCGGCCGCGCGGCCGGCGAAGGGGTGCAGTTTGCTGAGATCCGTACGTTCCGTCCCGGAGACCATGCCCGCCGGGTCAACTGGCGGGTCAGCGCCCGCCGCGGCCAGCTGCATGTGACGACGTTTGCCGCGGAGCGCGCAGCCGACATCGTGGTCGCCGTCGATGCGTTCTCCGACGTCGGCGAGGGCGGGAACAGCGTGTTGGACCGATCGCTGCGCGGGGCGACAGCGCTGGTGCAGGCGTACCTGCGCAGCGCGGACCGGGTCGGGGTGGTGGTGGTCGGTGGCCGGGTGCGCTGGCTTGGGCCACAGGGCGGAATGCGGCACCTCTTCCGGATCGCCGAGGCGCTGCTCGAGGCTCGGGTGGAGGCGCCGATGGCGTCGCCGGGTCTGCAGGGTCTACCGCGTACGGCGCTGCCACCGGGCGCCCTCGTCGTGATGTTCAGCCCACTGCTGGCGGATGCCGCGGTCGAGGCCATCGCCGGATTGCGGCGACGGGGTCATCCACTCGTTGTGGTGAACGTGCTCGCGGAGGAGCCGACCGGTGACCCGCGCGATGAGATCGACGACCTGACTCTCCGGCTGTGGCGGCTCGACAGAGAGGCGCTGCTCTGCCGGCTCGCCGCGACTGGTGTGCCGGTCGTGTCGTGGAGCGGAGATGGTCCCCTCGGGCCGCGGCTGGCGCCACTCGCCCACCGCCCGCTCCTTGGCGGTCGGACGTGAGCCGCTCGCGTCTCGGTTGGTAT
>Ga0136616_10001941_pt1 | contig 10926 bp, 8 predicted proteins | sample AntDrymUQ2992106_2_FD_106648 | JGI IMG/M metagenome (GOLD analysis project Ga0136616, IMG submission 106648) | Polar desert sand microbial communities from Dry Valleys, Antarctica - metaG UQ299 (21.06) | ecosystem: Environmental > Terrestrial > Soil > Desert | place: Antarctica: Dry Valley... | reverse complement strand
TCGTGCGGCTGACCACCGATACCGCCGGCAACCTCGACGCCGTGCTGGACCGCCTCGCCGGGAAGTGCGCCAGGACCACGAAGGTGGGATAGACCTGGGGCCGGATCAGCGTCCCTCGTGGCGCGAGACCGTCCGCACGACCCGTAGACGGAGACGTGGTTGCGGCTCGTCGAGGTGAAGGGCTCTCGTTGCCAGCCGCCCTAGCGGTCCTTCAGCCGCAGCCCGGCGAGCCGGGCCATCAAGTCGAGCTCGCTCGGCTAGGCGTAGCGCGCCACGATCGGCCAGCAGCGCAAGCCCTCCGGGGACAGCACCACGTGGCTCTCGTCGAGGCGCTGCGTGACCGGGTCGTGGCGCCCCACGTCAAGCACGACCCGGTCGACGCCGACCTTCTCGGCGTCGACGTACTGGTCATCGCGCAGCCCCGCGCTTCGGCGTCGTAGATCTCCGCAGCGTCCTCGCCAAAGCTGTCCATCGGCTGGTAGCCATGCTTGGCTCCAACGCTAGGGCGCGGCGGCCGACCAGCGCAACGGCATGACCGTCGTGGGCCGGGCCTCCGGGAGGAGGACGATCTTGCCGCAGACGGCATGCTGCGCGGACCTAGGTCCTCTGGGCCTTACCGACGGCCTTCGTCAGCTCCTCGGTCGACATCTTCGAGCGGCCGCTCACACCGAGTTCGCGGGCCTGCTCGTACAGCTGCTTCTTGGTGGCGCCGACCGCCTTGCCGCCGGCGGTCGGCGACGGGTCCTCCAGGGCCTCCCGGCCGCTCTTGGCGGCCTGCGGGTCCGACGGGCCCTTCTCGTCCTTCTCCTCCCAGTGGTCGCCAACCTTGCGGTAGCTGTGCTTCAGGGCCGCGAGGGCCGCACGGTGCGCGCGCTCCTCGTCGTCGCCGTAGCTCTCGTGGGCGCTGGCCAGGGTCTCGCGGTAGATGGCCTGCGCGTGCTTCGGGGAGCGCTGCAGCGTCCCCGGCAGGTTCTCGTCTTCGGCCGGCATGGCCACCCCCTGAGCGGTCGTCGTTCGTGTGCGGGGGTGTTCCCGGGAGCCGACCGGGAGAACCATGGCGAGATGGGCGACGAGGTCGGGCAGGTGGTGACGTTCGGGCACGGCACGCTGGGCGAGGACGAGCTGCGCCGGCTGCTGCGCGCCGCCGGGGTGCGGCGGGTCGTCGATGTCCGGCGTTTCCCCGCCAGCCGCCGCCACCCCCACGTGGATCGGGCGGCGCTGGAACGCTGGCTGCCGGAGGCGGGGATCGCCTACCGCTGGTGCGAGCCGCTGGGCGGGCGCCGCACGCCCCTTCCCGACTCGCCGAACACCGGCCTGCGCAACCGCGCCTTCCACGGCTACGCCGACCACATGGCGACGTCCGCGTTCCACGCGGCGGTCGACGAGCTGGTGGCGGAAGCGCGCACCCCCGGCGCGGCGGTCGCAGAGCTGCCCGGCCGGGCGGGGACCTCTGGCCTGCTGATCATGTGCTCGGAGAGCCTGTGGTGGCGCTGCCACCGGCGCCTGCTCGCCGACCACCTGACCCTGGTGCGCGGGTGCGCCGTCGACCACCTCGGCCACGACGGCAGGCGCACGCCGCACCCGCTGACCGACACCGTGCAGCGGCGCGGGCACGACGTGCGCTACGCGCTGGACCCCACCCCCGAACTGCCGTGACCGGCCGGCGCAGCTCTTACTTGGCGGTAACGGTCCCGACACCTCGAGGGCACGTTGCGCTCCTAGGTTGTGCCCCGGTTGGTCGCACCACCCTCGCAGCGGCTGACCGTTCACCACGGCGGCGGCGGGTCCATCGGCTCGGACCCGCCGCCGCCAGTGGGGAGCTCCGGCCCCGGGTGGCGGACGGATCGGCTCCCGTCCGCCACCCGGAGCGCGGCCCCCGTCCCCTCCCCCCTTTGTTTGCGTGTACAGCGTTTATCCTCCCTCGGTGTCGCCTCCGACCCCGAGCAGTGAGGTTCCGGTCATGGCTCCCCTCCCGGCACGAACGCCACCGGCCCGCTGTCCCGTCGATCGCTGCTGCGCGGTGGGGCGCTCCTAGCCGGCACGGGGGCGTCCGGGATCCTCGGCACCAGGGCGGCGGTCGCGGCGACGACGCGGACCGCGCCGGCGCCGCCGCCCGCGCGCGGCCCGGCGCCGCGCAGTACTGATCCTGGTCAGGGCGTTCACCTCGATGCGCTGGGGTGAGGTGACCGCGCTGCGGTGTTGCGACATGGCCGAGGACGAAAGCCGGCTGCGGGTTGACGTCGCGCACACCGAGGTCGTTGGCCGCGTGGTTCCGGGCACGCTCGGGGCACGAGTCCAGTTGACGGCGGGATCCTGTTAAGGGGAGCCGATCCACGAGACGGTCAGGGGCGCTGACCGGCGGCAACAGTGCGCCGACGTGGCATCCCGCCGCAAGGTCGGCACGTATTCGGCATACCCCGTCGCCCTACTCGTCGTGGCTGGGCGCACCGGGGGTCAGGACGACCGCCTGTGACGGCGCGAGGGTCAGCGCGCTGACGCGGGCGCCCTCCAGGGTGCGGTCAGTGGCGAAGCGCACGGTCAGGGGCTCGTCGAGGGCGAGCGTGATCTCGCGGTCACCGGCGTTGGCGGCCACGACCACCTCGCCGCGGCAAAAGGCGATGCCGTCCTCGCCGGCCTCGAGCCAGCGGAAGGCTGCGTCGGCGAGCGGGCGCAGCGCGCGACGGGTGGCGAGCAGGCGACGGTGAGCGGACAGCCAGGAGGCGGGGTCGGCGGCCTGGACCTGGGCGGTGTCGGCTGCGTCGCGCCCGCCGTAGGGCATCCACGGCCGCGCGGCGCTGGTGAAGCCGAAGCCCTTGCCCGGGCTCCAGGGCATCGGCGTGCGGGCGACATCGCGGGTCCGTGCCACCTCCCCGGCACGCACCGCGATCGGGTCGCGCATGTCGACGGGGTCGAGCGCAGGGTTGTCGAGGCCCAGCTCCTCGCCCTGGTAGAGGAACGCGGTGCCGGGCAGGAACACCTCGACCGCCGCCAGGGCCAGCGCGCGGGCGCGGCCCAGGTCGCCGCCGCCGTAGCGGCCGACCGCCCGCGAGCGGTCGTGGCTGCCCTGCACCCAGGCCACCTCGCCGGGCGAGCTCAGGGTCACCTCGACGCCCTGCGCCAGCAGCGCGCGCAGCTGCGCCGGGCGCCAGGTCTCGGCCTGCAGCGGCGCGAACCAGAAGGCCATGTGCAGGCCGTCGCCGGCGAGGTAGCGCGCGAGCCGCTCGGGCTCCAGCAGGTACACCTCGCCGAGCAGGAGCGCGTCGTAGCGGTCCGCGATCCTGCGCCAGCGGCGGTAGATCTCGACCACATCAGGCTGATCGCTGTCGTAGGGGTGCTCCAGCGTCTCCCAGATCGACGCCGACGAGCCGAGGTCCGGGTCGACCTCCTCGGGGACGGGGGCCACCGGCTGGTCCGGCAGGTCGGGGTGTTTCACGAGGGCGTGGGCGACGTCGATGCGGAAGCCGTCGACCCCGCGCTCCAGCCAGAACGAAAGGATCTGGTCGAACTCCTCGGCCACCGCGGGGTTGGCCCAGTTCAGGTCCGGCTGCTCGGGCAGGAACAGGTGGAGCCAGTACTGGCCCGTGCCTTCGTCCAGCGTCCACGCCGAGCCGCCGAAGTGGCTCACCCAGTTGTTCGGCGGCCCGCCGTCGGGCGCGGGGTCGCGCCACAGGTAGTAGTCGCGGTGGGGGTCGCTGCGCGAGGACCGCGCGGCGCGGAACCACGCGTGCTGCGAGGAGCTGTGGTTCGGCACGAGGTCCACGATCAGCCGCAGGCCGCGCTCGTGGACGGCGGCGACGAGGGCGTCGACGTCGGCGAGCGAGCCGTACACCGGCGCGATGTCGGTGTAGTCAGCCACGTCGTAGCCCTCGTCCAGCATCGGCGAGGGGTAGAAGGGCGTGACCCAGACGATGTCGACACCCAGCTCCACGAGGTGGTCCAGCCGGGCGAGAAGACCAGGCAGGTCGCCCACGCCGTCGCCGTCGGCGTCGGCGTAGGAGCGGATGTAGACCTCGTAGCCCACGGCGTCGCGCGCCCACTGGGGCACGCCTGCCACGCGCTCCGCCACGGCGCCGCGCTGGTCCGTCATGCTGGCTGCTCCCCGGCCACGGCCAACCGCTCTGCGTCGGCCCAGGCCACCAGGCCGGTGTCGGTCCAGGTGGGCAGGTCGGCGTGCGCGGGCACGACCCGCACCGCGATGCCGTACTCCCCCGACGCGGTCACGTCGTACGCGCCGCGGTACGTCGCCTCGGTGCCGTCGACGCCGGCCAGCGCCAGCACCACGACGCCGGGGCCTTCGAGACCGCCGTCGGCTCGGACCGCGCCGTGCAGCAGCTCCACGCCGACATCGGACGACGTCAGCTTGCCGAGCGCCACCATCACCGACACCTCGCGGCGCTGGCCGATCTCGGCCACCGCCTCGTCGCCGGTGACCTGGCGGATCTCCACCTGGCTCCACGCGTCGGCGAGATGCTCGCGCCAGGCGGACAACTCACGGCCGGCGCGCTGCGCGTCGGTGCGCAGGCCCTCGGCCCGCTCGGCGAGCGGGATGTAGTAGGACGTGGCGTACTCGCGGACCATGCGCTCGGCCAGGACCCGCGGCCCCAGCGTCTCGATCGAGCGGCGCACCCGGTGCAGCCAGCGGCGCGGGAGACGGCCCTCGGCGCGGTCGTAGAACATGGGCACGATCGTGCGCTCGAGCAGGTCATACAGACTCTGTGCGTCTGCGGCATCTTGGTGTGCGACATCGGACATGTCCGCGGCGGTGCCGATGGCGAAGCCGTTCTCGCCGTCGTACATCTCGTCCCACCAGCCGTCCAGCGTCGAGCAGTGCAGCGCGCCGTTCAGCACCGCCTTCTCGCCCGAGGTGCCGCAGGCCTCGTACGGGCGCCGGGGGTTGTTCAGCCAGATGTCGGCGCCCTGGTAGAGCCCCCGGGCGATCTCCATGTCGTAGTCCTCGACGAACACCACGCGCGTGCGCAGCTCGGGGTCGTCGAGGGTGAAGCGCACGAACTGGCGGATGAGCTCCTTGCCGGTCTGGTCGCGCGGGTGCGCCTTGCCCGCATAGACGAACTGCACGGGCCGCTCCGAGGACTGCACGAGGGCCCGCAGCCGCTCCGGCTGGGTCAGCAGCAGCGTGCCGCGCTTGTACTCGGCGAAGCGGCGGGCGAAGCCGATCGTCAGGGCGTCGGGGTCGAAGATGTCGTCGGTCCAGCCCAGCGCTGACTCGCTCTCGCCGCGCCGCACCGACTGCTCGCGGACGAGCTGGCGGACGTTGGCCACGAGTCGCTCGCGGGCGCGTCCGCGAGCACGCCACAGGGTGTCGTCGCCGATCTCGCCGGCGCGACCCCACGCGTCGGGGTTGTGGTACCAGTCGCGGGGCAGGTGGCGGTCATAGACCGCCGCCATCTCGCGACCCACCCAGGTCGCGGCGTGCACCCCGTTGGTGACGGAGCCGATCGGCACCTCGTCCACCGCCAGTCGCGGCCACAGCGGCGCGAACATTGCCTGGGACACTCGCCCGTGGAGCTGGGACACGCCGTTGGCCGCGCCGGACAGGCGCAGGCCCATGACGGCCATGTTGAAGCGGTCGCCGCCGGTGTGGCCGGGCGCCTGTCCCACGGCGAGCAGCCGGTCCAGGTCGACCCCGCACTGCGCGGCGAAGCCGGTGAAGTAGCGGTCCATGAGGTCACGCGGGAAGACGTCGATGCCGGCGGGCACGGGGGTGTGGGTGGTGAACAGCACCGCAGCGCGGGAGGTCTCGATCGCCTCTGAGAACGACAGCCCGGCCTCGGTCACGAGCCGGCGGATGCGCTCGAACTGCAGGAAGCCGGCGTGGCCCTCGTTGGAGTGGAAGACCTGCGGCGCCCAGCTGGTGTCGCCGCCGATCTCGCCCAGCTCCACCGCCAGGTCCAGCGCGCGCACGCCGCCGATGCCCAGCACGATCTCCTGGCGCAGCCGGTGCTCGGTGTCGCCGCCGTAGAGCTTGTCGGTGACGGTGCGGTCCTCCGGCGCGTTGACCGGCAGGTCGGTGTCGAGCAGCAGCAGCGGCACCCTCCCAACCTGCGCACGCCACACCTGGCAGGAGACCTCCCGGCCCTGTAGCTCAACCTCTATGGCGGCAGGAGCACCGCTTCGTTCTAGCCTGTGAAGGGGTAGTGAGTAGGGATTCAGGTCCGGGTAGTTCTCCTGCTGCCACCCGCCGGCGTCGAGGTGCTGGCGGAAGTAGCCGCCGCGGTAGAGCAGCCCGACGCCGACGAGGTCCAGCCCGAGGTCGCTGGCCGCCTTGAGGTGGTCGCCGGCGAGGACGCCCAAGCCCCCCGAATAGATCTGCATCACCGAGGTGATGCCGAACTCGGGCGAGAAGTAGGCGACGCGCGGGGGCGCCGGTCGCTGCGACTGCGCCCAGCGCGGCTGGGACAGGTAGCGGCCCAGCTCCGCTCGGCCCTCCGCCAGCTCGGCGAGGAAGGCGGCGTCGCGTGTGAGCTGGGCAACCCGTGCGGGCGACAGCCCTCCCAGCAGGGCGACGGGGTTGCCGCCGGCCTCCTCCCACATGTCCGCATCGGCCCAGCGGAACAGCTCGCGCGTCGGCGAGTGCCACGACCAGCGCAGGTTGCCGGCCAGTTCGGCGAGGGGGGTCAGCTCCGCGGGGAGCGTGGGGCGGACACGGAAGGTCCGCAGGGCCTTGATCACGCGGGATATCTCCTGGGTGCTGCGGTGGGACGGGACCCCGAGCCTAGTGGCTCGCGGGAGGGACGCCGGTCTTGACCCGGGTCGGGCAGGGGCCGTAGGGTCCTGGGGTCTGCCGTCGGTGCAGCGAAGCCGGTGAAAGTCCGGCGCTGTCCCGCAACTGTGAGCCCCCCTGGGGGCAAGCCAGGTCGCCTGTCCGACGGCCCGACGAACCAGCCTTCGAGGAAAGAGGCGCGGTTCGCACGGCAGGTGACCCTGTCCGTCGAGCTCCCCTCGACCGACAGGAGAGACCATGCGCACCCGTCCCGTCACCGCCCTGCTCGCCATGCTCGTCCTCGCCGGCTGCGCCAGCGAGGCCACCGGCGCGGCAGTCGAGGGCACCGCTACCGAGCCCCCACCCGCTACCGAGGCCGCCCCCGCCGCGCCGTCGGAACCCGAGCCGGAGGCGCCGGCCCAGATCGTCTCGCTGTCCCCCACCGCCACAGAGATGCTGTTCGCCATCGGTGCGGGTGAGCAGGTGGTCGCCGTGGACGACCAGTCCGACTTCCCTGCGGACGCGCCAACCACGGACCTGTCCAGCTTCGAGCCGAACGTCGAGGCCGTCGCCACGTATGAGCCCGACCTCGTGGTCCTGTCCAATGACCCCAGCGATGTGGAGGCGAGCCTGGGCGCGCTCGGCATCGACACGCTGCTCCTGCCCGCCGCGGTCACTTTGGACGACACCTACGCCCAGCTCGCCGAGCTGGGCGAGGTCACCGGCCACGACGGCGAGGCCGAGGAGCTGGTGGCCGAGCTGCAGGCGGAGGTGGACGCCATCGTCGCCGGGGTGCCGCAGCGGCCCGAGCCGCTCACCTACTACCACGAGCTCGACGACACCCTCTTCAGCGCGACCTCGCAGACCTTCATCGGCGAGGTGTACGCGCTGGCGGGGCTGGAGAACGTGGCCGACCCGGCCGACGCCGACGCAGAGTTCGGCGGGTACCCGCAGCTCAGCGCCGAGTTCCTGGTGGACGCCGACCCCGACATGGTCTTCCTGGCCGACACCGAGTGCTGCGGCCAGGACGCCGCCACCTTCGCCGCCCGCCCGGGCTTCGCCGACCTGACCGCGGTGCGCGAGGGCAACGTGGTCGAGCTGTCCGACGATGTCGCCAGCCGCTGGGGCCCGCGCGTCGTGGAGCTGCTGCGCACCGTCGCCAAGGCCGCCGCCGACGTCCCGGCCGGCTGAGCGTGGCGCTGCACGGCGGCACCCGTCCCCGGCCGTCGGCTCTCCCGGCTGCAGGGCGGACCCCACCCGCCCCTGCGCCGGCGCCGGCGCCGGCGCTGCGCGGCGTGCGGCTCGGGGGCTGGTGGGTTGCGGCCGGCGTGGCCGCGGTGGTGGGCGCGGCAGTCGCCGGGCTCGTCGCGGGTCCGGTGACCATCAGTCCCGTCGCCGTGCTGCGGGAGCTCGCCGGGCTCGACTCGGGCCTGACGGGGCAGCAGGTGGCGATCGTGCGCGACCTGCGCCTGCCCAGGGTGGTCCTCGGCCTGCTGGTGGGCGCGACCCTGTCGCTGTCGGGCGCGGCGTACCAGGGCGCATTCCGCAACCCGCTCGCCGACCCCTACCTGCTGGGCGCCGCCGCCGGCGCGGGGCTCGGCGCGACCCTGACGATCATGGGCGCCGCAGCCGGCGCCGCCACCTCGCCCGCGGCGCCCGCCACCTCGCCCGCGGCGCCCGCGGCCGCGTTCGTGGGGGCGCTCGCGGCGGTGGCGCTGACCTACGCGCTGGGCTCGGCCGGCGGGGACCGCTCGTCGTCGTCATTGATCCTGGCCGGGGTGGCGGTGGCCAGCTTCCTGACCGCTGTGCAGACCTACGTCCAGCAGCGCGAGCAGGACACACTCCGCCAGGTCTACGCCTTCATCCTGGGGCGGCTGTCGACGCAGGGCTGGCACGAGGTGGTGCTCGTGGCGCCCTACGCCGTGGTCGCCGCCGCAGTGCTGCTGGCGCACCGGCGCGTCCTCGACGTGCTGGCGGTGGGCGACGACGAGGCCGCGTCGCTTGGGGTGAACGCGCGGGGCAGCCGCCTGCTCGTGGTGGTGGCGGCCTCGCTGGGCACCGCCGCCGCGGTGTCGGTCTCGGGGCTGATCGGCTTCGTCGGCATCATCGTGCCGCACACCGTGCGGCTCCTGGCCGGCGGCAGCCACCGGGTGATCCTGCCGCTGTCGATCCTGTTCGGCGCCGCGTTCCTCACGCTGGCCGACCTGCTCGCGCGCACCCTGTCCTCACCGGCCGAGATCCCCATCGGCGTGGTCACCGCCTTCTTCGGGGCCCCCTTCTTCGTGCTCGTGCTGCGCACCTCCCGCCGACGGCTGGGGCTGTAGCGGTGGGAGCCATCACCTGCCGCGGGGTGCACGTCGAGCTGGGTGGCGCGGCGGTCCTGACCGGCGTCGGCCTCGACGTCGCGCGCGGCGAGTGGCTGTCCATCGTCGGTCCCAACGGCGCCGGCAAGTCGACGCTGCTGCGGTACCTCGCCGGGCTGGTCGCCGGCAAGGGGACGGTGACCCTGTGCGGGCGCCCCGGTGCGCAGATGCACCGCCGCGAGCGCGCCCGGCTGGTGGCGCTGGTGCCGCAGGCGCCGGTCCTGCCGCCCGGGATCAGCGTCGCCGACTACGTGCTGCTGGGCCGCACCCCGCACATCCGCGGCCTGAGTGTCGAGGGGCCCCGTGACCTCGCCGCGGCGCACGCCGCGCTGGCGCACCTGGACCTGCTTGGCCTGGGCGAGCGCACGCTGGCCACCCTGTCCGGCGGCGAGCGCCAGCGGGTCTTCCTGGCCAGGGCGCTGGCGCAGGGGTCGCCACTGCTGCTGCTCGACGAGCCGACCACGGCCCTGGACGTCGGCCACGCCCAGCAGGTTCTGGAGACCGTGGACCGGCTGCGCCACGCCCACCGGCTGACCGTGGTGTCGACCATGCACGACCTCACCCTGGCCGGGCAGTACGCCGACCGCCTCGTCCTGCTCGACCACGGCCACATCGTGGTCTCGGGCAGCGCCGCGGAGGTCCTCACGGCCGACCACCTCGCCACCTACTACGGGGCGAGCGTCCGCGTCCTGACCGACGGCGACCGCCCCTTCGTCGTCCCCGACCGCAAGAGGAGTGCAGATGTCGAGCGCACCTGATCCCAGCGTCCCGCCGACCGCCACGTCGCGGCCGCCGACGCGGCACGCCCCGTCCGTGGTGGTGCTGAACACCGGGCATGGCAAGGGCAAGTCGAGCGCGGCGTTCGGGGTGATGGTGCGCGCCGTCGCCCGCGAGTGGCCGGTGGCCGTGGTGCAGTTCCTGAAGTCCGGCGAGTGGAAGACTGGCGAGGAGACGATCGGGCGCCGCCTCGGGGTCGACTGGTGGGCGATCGGCGACGGCTTCACCTGGGACTCCGCTGACCTCAGCCGGGACGAGGCGGTCGCGCGCGAGGCGTGGGCGCACGCCGCGAAGGTCCTGGTCGCCGACGAGCACCGGTTGCTCGTGCTCGACGAGATCACCTACCCGATCAACTGGGGCTGGATCGACGGCGACGAGGTGGTCGCAGCCGTGCGCTCCCGCCCCGAACAGGTCAACGTGGTGCTGACCGGCCGTGACGCGCCGCAGGCGCTGGTCGACGTGGCCGACACCGTCACCGAGATGCGCAACGTGAAGCACGCCTTTGACAGCGGCGTCCTGGCGAAGAAGGGGATCGACTATTGATCCTGGACCCGCAGCCGGCCTACCACGGGCCTGCCCACGCTCCGGTGCTCGTGTGGCGCTTCCCCGTCCCGGTGCGCACGCTCGCGTCCGGCGCGCTCGGCGGCGGGTGGGGCGAGCGCGCCTGGGTGCTGAACGCCGAGGTCGACCTGTCCTACGACTGCCGCGACCCCGCGGCCGACCTGCGCGCCATCGCCGGCGGGCTCGGCCTGGACCCCGCGACCGGGGTCGGCCTGCTGACCGCCGCCCGCGTGCGCGACGTCGCCTGCGCGGACGACACCGGGGCGCAGTGCGCCGCAACCGTGGGCCTGTCCCACCCCACCTGGGCCGCCGCGCCGGATCGTGACTGGTCGCGCTGGCACGCCGGCACCATCAACCTGGTGTGCTGGGTGCCGCAGCCGCTGACCCACGCGGCGCTGGTGAACGCAGTCGCGACCATCACCGAGGCCAAGACCCAGGCCCTGCTCGAGGCCGGCGTCCCCGGCACCGGCACGGCGAGCGACGCCGTGGTGGCCTGTTGCCCCG
>Ga0136616_10001939_pt1 | contig 10929 bp, 13 predicted proteins | sample AntDrymUQ2992106_2_FD_106648 | JGI IMG/M metagenome (GOLD analysis project Ga0136616, IMG submission 106648) | Polar desert sand microbial communities from Dry Valleys, Antarctica - metaG UQ299 (21.06) | ecosystem: Environmental > Terrestrial > Soil > Desert | place: Antarctica: Dry Valley... | reverse complement strand
TGCACCCCTCGGTGGCCGCCGCCATGACTCACGTGGACACCGAGCGCGAGCCACGTCTGGAGCGCATCCTCTCCGAGATCCGCACTCACGCAAGGCAGGCCGCCGCGACCACTTGAAAAGATCCTGAGAAGGAGTCCGGTCTGGCGCAACTCCACCCGGGCGGGGCTGTTGATGGGGCACCCACCCGACAAGGAGGATGCCCCGTGAAGCACAGTACCAACAGGCTCCTCGTCACTCTCGCACTTGCCGTCGGTCTTTCCGCGGTTCTGGCGACAGTGGCGATGGCCGCCACCATCATCGGCGACAACGGTCGCGACAGGATCATCGGAACCCCAGAGGCGGACATCATCTCCGCCAAGGGCGGCCCCGACCGCGTGGACGCCCGCGCCGGAGACGACCGCGTCAGCGGCGGCTCGGGCTCAGACCGTCTATTTGGCAACGCCGGCGACGACAACGTCAGCGGCGACCGCGGTCGTGACCGCGTGCGTGGCGGCGAGGGTGACGACACCCTGCGCGGCGGCGGTGGGGCTCCCGGCCGGCGCGGCGATCGCGTGCACGGCAACGCCGGCAACGACACCGTGTTCGGTGGCCGTGGGCGCGACCTGCTCACCGGCAACGCCGGCAACGACGTGCTCACCGGCGGCCGCGGCCGCGACGGCGTGTACGGCGGTCCCGGCAACGACATCGTCAACGGCGACTTCGCCGCTTCGGCAGCGAAGAAGAACGGCAACGCCAACAAGCCGGGCGGACCGCGTGGCGATCGCCTGCACGGCGGTGACGGCAACGACACCGTGCGCGGTGGCGGCGGCCGGGACGGCATGTCCGGCGGCACGGGTGACGACACCCAGTTCGGTGGCGCTCGCGGCGACGTGATCTTCGCCAACCTGGGCGCGGACAAGTCCTTCGGTGGTGACGGCAACGACGTTCTCTGGGCGCTCGCCAAGGGCGACGTCTCCCAGCCGGGCGTCGACGAGCTGGACGGTGGAGACGGCAACGACCGCTTCCGCGTCCGCGACGGCGAGGCCGACCGCATCACCTGCGGCGCCGGCTTCGACCGTGTGTTCGCCGATCAGTTCGACGTGATCACCGACGCCTCCGCGGCGGATCCCACGGGCTCGTGCGAGGTCATCGAGCGTCGGGATGCCTCCACGGAGAGCGAGTCGAGCGAGGCCAAGGAGCAGTCCCCCTCGGCCGACCGCGTCGAGAAGTAGTCCAAGGACGGAAGCCGGACACGAAGGGCCCCCGATGGATCGGGGGCCCTTCGTCGTTCTGGGCTCCGAGCGGCGCGCCCTTTCCTCGCCACAGTCGGTAGTTTCGCCGGCATGTCCCGCGAGCTTCCGACCGACCTGCGCATCGCCCCCTCCATCCTGGCCTCCGACTTCGCCCGCCTGGGCGCCCAAGTCGAGGAGGTGATGCAGGCCGGCGCGCGCGTGATCCACGTGGACGTGATGGACGGCCACTTCGTGCCGCCCATCTCCATCGGCGACCTGATCTTCGACGCGCTGCGCGACCAGGTCCACGAGGCCGGTGGCTGGCTGGACGTCCACCTGATGATCGAGAACCGCGAGCGCCAGGTGGCGGCCTTCGCCGAGGCCGGGGCCGACGCCATCAGCGTTCACGCCGAGGCCACGCCCCATATCCACTACGCGCTCGAAGCCGTGCGCGACGCCGGTTGTCAGGCGGGCCTGGCGCTCAACCCGGCAACCTCGGCCGAGGCCGTGGCACCCGTGGCCGATGTGGTGGACCTGGCGCTGTGCATGACAGTGAACCCGGGCTGGGGCGGGCAGTCCTTCATACCCGGCTCCGAGCGCAAGGTCGCCCGCCTGCGCGAGCTGCTGGGCGATGGCACGCCGATCACGGTGGACGGCGGCATCGATGCCGACACGGCGGGCGCCTGCGCACAGGCGGGAGCCACCCTGTTCGTGGCCGGCTCGTCGGTGTTCGGCGGCGACGATCCAGCGGCGGCCTACCGCAAAGTGGCCGAGGCCGCCGGCGCGACCTGACCCGAGCGAGTCCAGGTCGATGACCGAGGGCTCCGGGCTGAGGGCGGCACTTTAGGGTCTTAGACTCATTGCATGGGCCACGGGCTTTACCGCGTCACCTTCGAGGGCTTTGACCTCGGCGAACGAGAAGGTGCGGCCTTGGCGCGGGCGGGCTTCGAGCTCGAGAGCTACACGCCGGGACGCAGGGCGGACGACCCGGACGCGATCGCCTCCGGGAATTACTTCGCCGCGGCCTGCGGCCGAGCCGACGATCCGGCGAGCGCGGCAGAAGCGGTCGAGGAGGCGCTGGGGGGAGAGGCGTCTGGCTTCTCCAACTTCAGTGCCGAGCGCATGCTCACCATCGGTCAGGGAGGCGCGCTCAGACGCGATCGACGACGCGTGTAGCTCCGACAACGCAGAGGGGGAGCGGCCCAATCAAGGGCCAGCACGGGAGAGCTCGGCTGTGGCGTCGCGCGGCTAAAGGCGCCGCCCTTCACTGCCGGCGATAGCGGCGTTTCTTGCGCCGAGGCTTGGGAGCCGCCGGCTCCTCCGGCTCCACCCGCGTTTGCTGGGCCTGCTCCTCGCGCCTGCGGGCCATCTCCATCTGCGAGGGCCAGGGCTCGGGCTCGCCGCTGGCCCAGGTGGGGCCACGACCGCCCGGCCAGCGTCCAAGAAACAGCGCGGCCATCGCCCCCAGCCAGAAGAACTGGATGACGAGGGGCGCGAACGCGCTGATGACCTGTCCGACGATGTAGAGGACCCCGAGGATGACCCCTATGAACCCGAGAAAGCGACTGACGACCCCGGCTCGCATCGCCGCGAGGCTCGTCGCGACCAGGGCGAACGAGAGCGCCAAGGTACCCGCCAGGCCTACCCCCAGGGTCAAGCCGCTGCGCTCGACGAACAGGTCATCGGCGCGTTTCTCGTTCTCGGCGCCCATGCGAAGGAACTCGTCGGCGTTGTCGAAGCGATCGAACACGTCGAGAACTGCGGCTGCGGCAAGCAGGAGGGGCCCGACCAGGCCAAGAGCCAGAGCGGCAGCGGGCAGCTCGGGGCGGCGATGCTTGACGACACGAAACAGATACGCGAGCACGCCGGCGAGCACGAGGGTGCCGACCGCCTGAATCACAGCGGTGGTGAGGAACACCCCCTGCTGACGATCGATGAGACGCAGGAACTCGACTGTCTGATCGGCACGCGGGCGCGAGTCGAGCGAGGCGGTCTGGAAGATCCCCGCGAGGATCGGCAGCAGGATCCCCCCGACCGCGGCAGCCGCCGCCGGGGGGCCCCAGCGGGCCTCCCACTTGAGCTGATCGCCCCGGTTCACGCCTGCTGGGACGGAGGCGGCGGTGGCTCGGAGGTGTTGGGGGTCGGCCGCGGCGGGTAGTACTCGTGGTCCTCGGGCTCGACCAGGCGGGAGAGCCGCTCGCCCACGGCCAGCACGAGGTTCAGAGCCGGCGCCGCCAGGCGGATGAGGGTCTCCACGCGCTCGCGGGTGCGGAGCTCATCTGGGGTGAGCGGCGCCATCGCGGCCGACTGTATCGTCCACGCCGAGACGGTCGTGCTCTATGGCGCCACGTGTTGCACGGGGCGCGTCGTGACCGACCGCATGGGCGATGACGGGCTCACCCGGGAGCTCGACGCCGAGACCAACGGCGTCTGAGCGTGTTGAGCAGCCAGTGACCCGGACCCTGACCGTCCTGCTGCTCGCCCTCGCCGCGTGCGCGTGGCCCTCCAGCGCGCTCGCCGGGCGAGACCAGGAGATGATCCTGCAGGACGACCCGAAGGTGGTCCACGCGGGGTCGGATGCGGAGCTCAAGGAGACGCTCGAGAGGATCAAGGCCCTGGGGACCGACCGCCTGCGGGTGACGGTCTTCTGGCACCTGTTGGCACCCGGCGCCAGGCGGGAGCGGCGACCGGACTTCGGCGAGCGCGGCGCCTCGGATCCTCGCTCCTACCATCAGGAAGCCTGGCGGCGCTACGACCGCATCGTGTACTTCGCCGACAAGCTCGACCTCGAGCTGATGTTCACGGTGAGCGGGCCCGGCCCGGCCTGGGCCGACAAGACCCGCCGCGGGCGAGCGGGGATCGTCCGGCCCGACGCCGGCGCCTTTCGCGACTTCGTCGAGGCTGTGGGCCAGCGCTACTCCGGGGAGTGGCCTGTCGACCCCACGAAAGAACCTCCCGCGACGCCTCTGCCCGGTTCGTCCTCCGCGAGTCCTCCCGCGAAGCGACTGCCCCGGGTCGACCACTGGTCGGTGTGGAACGAGCCCAACTTCCCGGGCTGGCTGATGCCGCAGTGGCGCGGGCGCCGGCCCGTCTCGCCGCACCTCTATCGCGGGCTGGTGGACGCGGCGTGGGACGGTCTCGTCGAGTCCGGCCACAGCGACGACACGGTCCTTCTCGGCGAGACCGCGCGCTTCGCCCGGTCGCGTCGATTGCCACTGCCCGGCTCGCTGGTCGACACCCTGCGCTTCGTGCGCGAGCTCTACTGCGTCTCCACGCGTTACCGCCCGCTGCGCGGGCGCAGCGCTCGGGCGCGGGGGTGCCCGGCGAACTCACCCGCGCGCCGGCGCTTCCCGGCCGACCACCCCGGGCTGTTCGAGGCGCGCGGCTGGGCTCACCATCCCTACACGATCTTCGCCCCGCCCGACTGGCCCGGGCGGGTCAAGACCGACACAACGCTCAGGTCGGTCAACCGCATAGGACGTTCCCTCGACCGCGCTCAGCGCGCGTGGCATCGCCTCCGGCGCTTGCCGTTGTGGATCACTGAGTTCGGCTATCAGACGCGTCCCGATCCCTTTCGCGGCGTCCCCCTCTCGCGTCAGGCGACGTGGATGAGCTGGAGCGAGTTCGTGGCCTTCCGCAACCCCCGGGTCGCCTCCTTTGCACAGTTTCTGCTCAACGACGACGCGCCCGTCCCGCACCGCTCGCGCCGCCGGCACGCCGCGTGGATCACCTGGCAGTCGGGGCTGCGCAACAACGCCGGGCGAGCCAAGCCCGCGCTGGAGGAGTACCGCCGACCGATCTTCGTCTCGCCGCGCCGGCCGCGCGGCCGGCGGGTGCGCGTCTTCGGCTCGTTCCGCCCCGCCGCCCCCTACGCCCAGGTTCCGGCGCAGATCGAGTTCCGCGAAGCGGGCGGGGATTGGCGCACGCTGAGGGCCCTGACCGCGGGGGGTTCCCGTGGCTACATCGACGCCCGCGTGCGCGTCCCGGGCGCGGGAAGGGTTCGGATCGCCTTCCTGCCGCCGGGCGGCGAACAGGTGAACACGCGCGGCGTGTTCGTCGCGCCGCGCTAGAGAGCGCCGAGCGGGCGGACTCAGCCCGCGGGAGGGACCACTCGCAGGATCCGGTCATCGCCTTCGTTGGGGCTGCCACGGCCGTCGCGGTTGTTGGTGAGCAGGTAGAGGGCGCCGTCGGGGCCCTCTACCACGGTGCGGATGCGTCCGAACTGACCTTCGAACAGCGCCTGGTTACGGGTCACCTTGCCCGATCGGTCGATCGTCACACGGCGCACCTGCTCGCCCACGAGCGCCCCGATCAGGTAGTCACCGGTCCAGGCCGAGCCGCGCCGGCGCACGAAGGTGGACCCCGACGGGGCAATGGACTCGGGGTAGATCACGACCGGCTTCACCAACCCGCCACCGCCCTCCTCGCCGCGAATGCGAGGCCAGCCGTAGTTGGCCCCCTGGCGCAGGAAGTTGATCTCGTCATCTCCGTCGGGGCCGTGCTCGTCTGAGACCAAGCGCCCGGTCCCGGGCTGCCAGTCCAGGCCCTGGGGGTTGCGGTGACCCGTGCTGAAGACCTCTGGCCGCCCGCCTCGCCCGCGGTACTGCTCTGAGGTGAGACGCAGGATCTTGCCGTTGAGGGAGCTCGGCTCCTGCGCGAGGTCGTCCTGGCCGGCCTCGCCCGAGGTCAGGTAGAGGTCGCCACCGGGCCCGAAGCGCATGCGCCCGCCGTTGTGGATCACCCCGGCTCGGATGCCGCGGGCCACCACGGCCTGCTCGTCGAGTCGGTCGCGGGTCATGCGGTAGCGGGCCACCTCGTTGCCACTCGCGGTGGTGCGGTAGAGGTAGACGAAGCGGTTGCGCGCGAAGCGCGGGTCCACCACCACGCCGAGCAGGCCGCCCTCACCGGCGTCGTCGACCTCCACGGTGGCGACAGCCCGGGCGCGCAGCCTGCCGTCGGCGCCCAGGAGGCGCACCCGGCCGGGCCGCTCGGTGATCAGCGCGCGGCCGTCGGGCAGAAAGGCGAGATCCCACGGGATCTCGAGGCCGGAGGCCACCGTCTCGACGCGCGGACGGCCGCGAGTGCGCTCAGGCGCATCCATGCGAGGGGCGGTGGTGGCGGTGTCGGGCCTCGGCGGCGCGGGAGCGGGGGAGGGCCGCTCCTCGTCGCCCCCGCAGCCCGCGATGGCCAGCGCGGTCAAGGTGGCGGGGAGAGCGCTGCGCCCGGTCACTTGCCCGCTGGCGTTACCTGGCCGAGCGCCAGGCACGTCGAGGCGGAGGCGGGAGGCGGGAGCGGCATGCTGTCTACGATAGGGAAGGCATGAGCTCTGAAGATCCCTTCGGCGGCCTGTTCGGCGACCCCGACGAGCTGCGCAAGCGGCTCGGCGAGATGGCCGAGCAGATGCAGGGCGCGCAGAAGGTGGCCTGGGCCGACAACGCGATCAAGCTCGCCGCCGACCTGACCGTGGCCGGCGTGAACCGGCTGAACCTGCAGGGCAACGCCGAGCAGCAGGCCGTCGAGATCCGCGACGCCATCCGCCTGCTGTTCCCCGAGGCGGTCATCCTCGTGCGCGAGGCGCGCGAGGGCTTCGGCGCCAACTGACTCAGCTCGTCGAGGCCGGCTGGGACTCCCGCTCGGCCGCTCGGTCCTCCTTGCCCCGCCTGACGATCTCCTTGAAGGAGCGCACGCGGAAGATGAACAGCATGGCCAGGAAGCCCACGCCGAAGGTGAAGGCGCCGATGGCCACCTGCTGGCCCACCGAGTAAGCGGCCACCGTGGCTCCCGAAGCCGAGCCGGCGAAGACCTTCGCGAGCAGGGCCTGCTGCACTCCGGCGCCCTGAGGCGTGAAGGGCACGAGCGCCGAGACCGCGTTCACTCCCAGCACAAGCAGCACGTTCTCCACCGAGCCGCCCACCCCGAAGGCCTCGAGCAGAAACCAGAACGCGGTGAAGCGAAAGCCCCAGCCGACCAGCTGCACCAGCCACACCTGGCGGAAGTAGCGGCGGCGGTCGCGCAGGATCGTGAGTCCTTGACGCACCCGTTCCCAGAAGCGCTTGACCCGCAGCGAGAGCACCCCGAAGGCGGTCAGGAAAAGCACCCCGAGCGCCGTGACACCGAACAGGGTGAACTCCGGGTGAGAGGCGAAGAAGGAGAGGTCGAATGCGTCGAGGTCGGCGAAGTCGGGCGGCTTGGGAAACGCGCCCTGCGTGAAGGCAAAGGCCAGCACGAACACGCCGATCGAGGCGTCGAAGACCATCTCGACGAAGAAGCTCGAGGCCACGGCCGGGTAGCTGGACTCGGGCACCGAGCTCTTGGTCAGGAACAGGCGGACCACGTCGCCGCCGCGGGCGGGGATGACGGCGTTGAAGCCGTAGCCGGCGAAGTACGCGCCCCAGATGTCGCGAAAGCGCGGGGACTGATCGGGGTAGGCGGCGCGCAGGATGTTCAGCGAGGCACGGGCGCGCAGGGTGAGGTAGATGGTGAACGCCGCCAGCGCGATGCCCAGCGCCGGCCACTCGACCGCGGCCAGGTTGGTGAAGAACTCGTCGATCGCCTCGAAGAACGACCGAAAAGACTCGCCGACGGTGGCCTCTAGAGCAGGAGCGCAGGCCGAGCGCTGGTCGGCCGAGCACCACACGCTCGGCTCCATCACTTGAGCAGCCTCGAGAGCCGGCGGTCCTTGAGGACCCGGCCGCCCGTCTGCTCGGCAGGGCAGTAACACATGACGTAGTCCTTGAAGTGGATGGCCTCGATCTGAGCGCCGCAGCGCGGGCACGGCTCACCGGCACGCCGGTGGACCTGCAGGGGCATCGGCAGCTTGTCGGGCACGGTCGGGCCGATCACCTCCTCGTAATGGTCGAGCGCTCCCTGCAGCGTCGATTCGCAAGCCGCGCCCAAGGCCTCCACGTCGGAGACCTCGAGGTCCGCTCCCTTTCGGAAGGGCGAGAGCCGCGCGGTCCAGAGGATCTCGTCCACCCACGAGCGCCCGATGCCGGAGATCACGCGCTGGTCGCGCAGCAGCGGGTGCAGATGCCGCGGCTGGTCGAGCAGCGCGGCCAAGTCGTCGGGGCACGGCAGCGCCTCGGGCCCGAGCGTGGTCACGGCCTCATCGGCGTGGACCTCTTCCAGCGCCAGCAGCTTGGCCCAGGCCCGCTGCTGGGTGCCGAACTCGCGCAGGCGCAGCTCGCGGCCGCCGTCGAGGCGCAGCAGCAGGCGCGAGGCCTTGTCGCGCAGGGAGGCCCGGGAGTCGAACAGCTGGAGGCGCCCGGCCGACATGAGGTGGATCAACAGCGCCAGGTCGCCCAGCTCGACGGTCAGCATCTTGCCCACGCGCCCGATGCGATCCACGGTCCGGCCGACAAGCGCGTCGAGCGGCGGGGCGAACGTCTTCATGGTCACCATGCCGGGCGCGAGCGCGGACTCGACCCGTGCGCCCGCCGCGGCGGCGGTCAGGCGCCGCGCGGCGATCTCCACTTCCGGCAGCTCGGGCACAGTGACCTGAGGCTACGATGGTCGCGCGGTGAAGAGAACCCTCCTGACCATGGTGGCAGTGGGCAACGACCCGTACGGCCGCCGCCTGGTCTACCGCGGGCCGCGTACCAGGCTGTTCATCCACGGCCGGTGAGGGTCTCGGTAGCCACCGACGAGCGGACGGGTGTGGCCGGCGCGGTGGTGGGTGCGCTGCGTGAGCGCGGCCACGAGCTGGTGACCCACGGCGCCCTCGAGGCCGGCGAGCGCGACGACTGGGCCTGGGCCAGCGAGGCCGCCGCCCGCGATGTGGCCGAGGGCCGGGCCGACCAGGCCGTGGTGGCTTGCTGGACTGGAACCGGCGCCTCGATCGCGGCCAACAAGGTGCCGGGCGCACGGGCGGCCCTGTGCGCCGACGCCGAGACCGCCCGCGGCGCCCGAAGGTGGAACGACGCCAACGTGCTTGCTCTGTCGCTGCGCACCACCAGCGAGGCACTGCTCGAGGAGATCCTCGACGGCTGGTTCAGCGCCGAGCCGAGCGCCGAGTCAGACGACGTGGCGAACGTGCGCCACCTCGACGAGATCGCGTAGGGCCGTCGCGGCTATCTCGCGTGGAGCACAATGCACGCGATGGACGCGAGCGAGTCCCCAGCCGCCTTTTGGAACCAGCGATACCAGGCGGTCGACGGACTGTGGTCGCGTGACCCGAACGCCCTCCTCACCGAGTTCGTCGCCTCGCTTGCGCAGGGTCGCGCGCTTGATCTCGGCGCCGGCGAGGGCCGCAACGCGATCTGGCTTGCCAAGCGCGGGTGGCGCGTCACCGTCCTCGATGTCTCCGCGGTAGCCCTGACGCGGGCCGCGGAGCGGGCCGCCGAGGAGGGAGTCGAGCTCGATTGCGTCGAGGCCGATTGGCGCGAATACCGTCCCGCCCCCGCGTCCCACGAGCTGGTGGTCATCAGCTTCATGCATCCCGAGCCCGCCGAGCGCGTCTCCATGTTCGAGCGCGCCCGGGACACACTCGCGCCCGGCGGACATCTGTTCGTCGTGGGCGTCGACCTGGTGGACCATGGGCGGCGAGGTCCGCCTGACCCCGAACGGCTGTATACGACGGAGCGGCTTCGAAGAGCGTTGGAGGGCTTCGACGTGCTGCGCTGCGAGTCGGTGAGCTCTGTGGCCGAGCACAAGGAGGGCCGCCCCCGAGTAGTCGATGTCGTTGCGACCGCCCGGAAACGGTGACCGTGAACGGGGGCGGGCGCCGCGCTATCTGGACCGGCGAAAGGGACAACGCGGCCAGTCGAAGCGGCTCACATCATCGGCTCGAGAGCGTCCTGGCGGCAGCCTGGCGAGCGGTCAGGTCACCGTTGGCGACCTTGTAGGCGATCGTGTCGGGATGGCCATCGCCGCCATCACGGGTGCGTTTGGACGCCTGCTCCGGCGAGACGCCCATGTCGGCCAGGGCGCGCGCGGCCGGGGCATCGAAGCAGCGCGCCGCGAGCCACCTGGCGGTCACCGGGTCGTCGAACCCGGCGTCCGTCCACGCCTGCGCCGCGACAGCGGGATCGCCACCCCGATCGGCGAGCTCTCCGTACTGCTTGATGGTCTCAACGCCCGTGCTGGCCGGCGGCTCGTACACCTTCATGGGCTCACCTCTCCGGGAAACCTTGCGAGAGGCCTTATACAGCGATCCTCGAGAACGCTCAAGAGCCGAGGGCACCGCAAGGAGGGTCGAGTTCGTCCGACGTCGCCTCGGACGCCGCGATCAGCGCCAGCTGAGAGCATCTCGCCGCTCGTGGCGGAGGTAGTCGACACCCCGGCTGAGGCTGCCCGGCTCGAGCGGCCGGCGCTGGTCGTGCGCGAGCCGCTGGCCGCGTGGCTCGAGCAGCAGGGCCTCGGCTCGGGAGAGCTCACGGTCGAGCGCATCGGCGAGGGCCACTCCAACGTGACCTACCTCGTGCACCACGGCGAGGAGCGCTTCGTGCTGCGCCGTCCACCGCGCCCGCCGCTGCCCCCCTCGGCCCACGACGTGCTGCGCGAAGCCCGTCTGCTGCAGGCCCTCGAGGACACGCCGGCCAGGGGGCCGCAGGTCCTGGGCGCCTGCGAGGACGAGGGAATCCTGGGCGCCCCCTTCTACGTGATGGCCCAAGAGCACGGCACGGTGGTCACCGACACCATCCCAGCCGCGCTGGACACGCCGGACGAGCGCCGGCGCACGGGCGAGGAGCTGGTGGACGCGCTGGTCGAGATCCACGCC
>Ga0136616_10001938_pt1 | contig 10930 bp, 9 predicted proteins | sample AntDrymUQ2992106_2_FD_106648 | JGI IMG/M metagenome (GOLD analysis project Ga0136616, IMG submission 106648) | Polar desert sand microbial communities from Dry Valleys, Antarctica - metaG UQ299 (21.06) | ecosystem: Environmental > Terrestrial > Soil > Desert | place: Antarctica: Dry Valley... | reverse complement strand
TCGGCACCGGGCAGCTCGAACGCCTCGGCCGCCTCGACCTCGTCCTCGTCCACCTTGCCTGAGTTCTTGTCGTGGCGTCGAGCCTTCAGTTCCTCGATGGAGTCTTCGTTCAGCTCTTCGTCGGTCTTGCGTGGTGCGTCGTAGTCGGTAGCCATCTGTTTCCGCTCACTCGTCCTTCGCGTCGTGTCGATGCGAGGGGTTCAACGCAGCAGTGCCGCTGTTTGTGCCCGCCCGGCGGGCGCGATTGTGCCTGATAAACCGCGAACATGCACGTCTGTTCAGCCGTGTCTCAGACATCGCGGTGATTGGGCGGCCAGTCCGGGATCGGCCAGTCACCGAACCCGGCGCTCACAAGCTCTCGGTGCAGTCCTTCGAACAACGCCTCGGGGGCTGCGACCACCAGCAGCTCCGACGGGTCGGACCCGTGCATGCCTTCGACCCGGACGCCGGCCTCCCGGGCGATCAGCTCTCCCCCCGCCAGGTCCCAGGGCCTCAGACCGCGCTCGACGTAGGCGTCATAGCGGCCGCAGGCGACGTAGCACAGGTCGAGTGCCGCCGAACCCATCCGCCGGACGTCGCGGATGTGCGGGACCAGACGTCCGGTCTCCACCGCTTGGCGAGCTCGTACGTCCGCACGGTAGTGGTAACCGGTGCCGACGAGTGCTCGAGTGGTGTCGGTGCAGTCAGATGGGCGGATGGGACGGCCGTCCAGCCAGGCGCCATCACCCCGCAACGCTGTGAAGGTCTCGCCCGAGGAGGGGTCGTGGACGACGGCGGCCACCGCACCGGCCTCGTCACAGGCGGCCAAGGACACCGAGAACTGCCTGATCCCGTAGAGGAAGTTCACTGTCCCGTCGATGGGGTCGACGACCCACGTCACCCCTGAGGAGCCGCTGCTGTCGTCCCCCTCCTCGCCCACCACAGCATCGGCTGGCCGTGCGGCGGCGATCCGCTCCCGGATGAGACGCTCGGAGGCGAGATCCACCGCTGTGACGACATCGGTGGGGCTGCTCTTGGTTCCGGTGACCTCGACGCGGCTCTGCCCACCCTCGAGCACGAGACGGCCGGCCTCGCGGGCGGTCTCCTCGGCGAGCCGAAGCAGATCAGTCGGCGACGTCACTGGTCGGACTCGCACAACGCCGGCCGCTTCTCGCGGAGGTTGGGGCAGCAGTCAGGCTGGCACACGTCCCAGCTGGGTGGCGACGACCCGACAGTGGCCCTCCCCACCGTGCGACCCGACTCGACGACCGCGCGCTCGACAAGCAGTTCCCGGGCGACGCTGACGAACGCCGGGTGGACCCCCGGCGTCGACGCACGTCGATACGCGAGCCCAAGTCGCTCGGCGGTCGCTGCGGCCTCGGTGTCGAGGTCGTACATCACCTCCATGTGGTCGGAGACGAAGCCGATCGGGACCATGACGACAGCTTCGACGCCGTCACCGGCGAGGCCTTCGAGGTGGTCGTTCACGTCTGGTTCCAGCCACGGGATCGCGGGAGGGCCGGACCTGCTGCAGTAGGCGATCTCGAAGGTATGAGCGACGCCGGTACGCTCTCGTACGCCGTGCGCCACAGACTCGGCGACAAACCGATGCTGGTCGACGTAGGCATCTCCGTCCGGCCCGGAGCCGCCGGCCATCGCGGTCGGGATCGAGTGAGTCACGAAGACGAGCCGCGCCTGGCTCTGCACGGCGTGGGGTAGCTCGGCCAGCGCCTCGCACGCCGTGTCGACGAACGCAGCGACGAAGCCCGGATGGTTGAAGTAGTGCCGGAGTTTGTCGACGTGGGGGGCGTCGCTCATCGCGGCGACGGCGTCGTACAGGTTCTCGCGGTACTGGCGGCAGCCCGAGTACGACGCGTACGCGCTGGTCACGAAGGCGGCTGCCCGTCGTATCCCGTCCAGGCGCATCCGCTCGACCGCGTCGGTGAGGTAGGGGTCCCAGTTGCGGTTGCCCCAGTAGACAGGGATGTCGATGCCGTGCTCGCCGAGGTCGGCCTCCACCGCCCTCACAAGAGCGCGACACTGGTCGTTGATGGGACTCTGGCCCCCGAAGGCGTCATAGTGCTCGGCCACTGCGACGAGCCGTTCGCGCGGGACGCCTCGGCCGCGAGTGACGTTCTCGAGGAACGGGAGGACGTCCTCCGCGCGCTCAGGCCCCCCGAACGACACGAGGAGCACCGCGTCGTAGGGGTCGACGCTGGTCTGGTCTGACATGACTCGATCCTGCCACTGTGACGGTTGGCGCCTTTCCTTAGACTCCGATGCATGTTCACGTCGTACCGCAGGGTGCTGATCCGGCCCGGTGCGATCGGCTTCTCGTCGGCAGGGTTCGTGGCCCGGCTGCCCATCTCGATGGTGACGCTGGCGATCGTGTTGCTGATCGCCGAGCGCTCCGGGTCCTACGGCCTCGCCGGCACCGTCTCTGCCGCCTACATGGTCGCCACGTCAGTCTCGTCGCCGGTGCTGGCCCGGCTCATCGATCAGTGGGGGCAGAAACGGGTTCTGGTGCCGGGGGTCACCCTCTTCGCCGTCGGGCTGCTCGGACTGGCAACGTCGGTCGAGCTCGAGTGGTCGACGCCGCTCCCCCATCTGTTCGCTGCGCTGGGTGGCTTCGGCTACCCACCGGTCGGCGCGTGCGTGCGGGCCCGGTGGACCTCTCTGCTGGGCCCCGGTCGTGACCTGCACACGGCCTTCTCGATCGAGGCCGTCGTGGACGAGTCGATCTTCATGCTCGGCCCGGTGCTCGTCACCGTGCTGGCACTCCAGGTGCACGAGATGGCAGGCATCGTCAGCGTCGTCGCGTGCGCGCTGGTCGGCGGCTTCTGGTTCGCAGCCCAAAGCGGGACGCAGCCCCCAGTGCGACAGACGCGTCAGTCCCGCGAGGACCGAGACGGGCTGGACTGGGGCTGGATGGCGCCGATGATCCTGGTGGCGGTGTGTCTCGGGTCGCTCTTCGGAGCCACGGAGGTGGTCACCGTCGCGTTCGCCGAGGAGCAGGGGCATCCGAAGGCGGTCGCGATCCTGCTCGCCGTCTGGGCGCTGGGAAGCCTACTCGCCGGGGTGCTGACCGGGCTCTACAGCGGCAGCTCGTCACCCCTGCGCCGCTACCGACTCGGTGCCCTCGGGATGGCCGCGGCGATGATTCCGCTGCCGTTCCTCGACAGCCTGGTGGTGCTGGGTGCGGTGCTCTTCCTCGGCGGTTTCGCGATCAGCCCCACCATGGTGGCGGCGATGTCGCTCGTGGAGGCGAACGTGGCGGCATCCCGGCTCACCGAGGGGATCACCTGGGTGACGACTGGCATCGGCCTCGGCATCGCACCGGGAGCTGCCATCGCAGGTGCACTGATCGACGAGTTCGGCGCGAGCACGGCCTACAGTGTCTCGGCGGTCAGCGGTGTCCTGGCTGCTGCGATCGCCGCAACCACCGGAGCTCGCGCAGCCGACCGAGAGCACGCTTTCAACGCGACGTAGGACCCCGAGATTCGCGGCGTTCGAGGCAGGCACAACCATGACAGCGTCCGGCGGTGTTGAATGGCTGCAGCGGTGCGCGCTGCCGTTGTCGCAAGTGCGCGTCGGGGCAGACTGAGCACGCAACCGCCGGAGACCGGTGCAGGAGGAGATGGATGCGCAATCTCAAGCTCGTGGGGTTGAGCGCGGACGGCCACAAGGTCGTCTTCGTCGACGACACCGGTGTGGAGTTTGCCAGCCCTGCCGACGACAGGTTGCGTGCGGCAATGCGGGGAGACCGCGTGAGACTCGGGCAGTTGGAGATTGACATGGACAGCGCTTTGCGCCCGCGAGACATCCAGGCCCGGGTTCGCGCCGGCGAGACGCCAGCGGCCGTTGCCGTGCTGGCTCAGGTGTCCGTAGACAAGATCATGCCTTACTGCGTTCCGGTGCTTGCCGAACGCCAGCACGTGGCCGAGCTGGCTCAACGCAGCCACGTGCGCAGAAAGAACGTCGAAGGGCCGTCCCGTCGGCTCACCGACGTGGTGCGAGAGCGGCTGCGGAGCCGCGGAGTCGATGCGCGCACCGCCGAGTGGGATGCCTGGAGACGCGACGACGGTCGCTGGTCGGTGCAGGCGACATACCAGTCGGGCGAGCGGGAGCGCACCGCACTCTTCGTCTTCGACGCGATCGGGCGGTACGCCGTCGCCGACGACGACGAGGCGAAATGGCTGACCGGTGAACACCAGAGCACCCGCAAGGGACCACAGCCGAGGGCCAGCGCGAAGGCAGAGAGCGGTCGCGGTCGCCGGCTGAGCTCCGTCCCCTCCGACGACGATCTGTTGAGCTTCGGGCCGGACGAGGAGACGACTGACGACCTCACCGCCGTCGTCCGTGCCGTGAGCGAGGGAGACGTCGAGCCAGAACGCCCCCCCGCGCCGCCGACCGAGAGCCGTGAGCCGGCCACGGCGGACGACACGGCGGACGACACGGAGCCGGTCGAGACCCAGAAGCCTGACCGCAAACGTCGAGCGAACCGACGGGCGAGCGTGCCCAGCTGGGACGAGATCATGTTCGGCAAGGGTAAGAACGACTGAGAGGTGACGCCCGATGGGCTACTTCGTGACAGGTGGCACCGGGTTCATCGGTCGTCACCTGGTCGAGGAGCTGCTCGAACACCGACGCGGCACCATCTTCGTGCTGGTCCGCGACATCTCTCTCGACCGCTTCTCGCAGCTGCACCGCACCCGGTGGAGATCGTCTCGACGGGTCATCCCCGTCTCCGGTGACCTGACCTCCCCGCTGCTCGGCGTCGACCCGAGCTGGATCGACGAGCATCGCCAGGAGATCAGGCACTTCTTTCACCTGGCAGCGCTGTACGACATGACAGCCTCGGCCGAGCGCAATGACACCCTCAACATCGGCGGCACGCGAGGTGCCCTTGACCTGGCGGCCGCGCTCGGGACGGGGACCTTCCACCACATGTCGTCCGCGGCTGTCGCGGGCGACTACCTCGGTGTCTTCGACGAGACGATGTTCGACCAGGGCCAAGAGCTTCCGTCGCCGTACCACCAGACGAAGTTCGAGGCGGAGCGCGTCGTGCGCCGAGAGGCGACCGTGCCCTGGAGGATCTACCGACCGGCGATGGTCGTCGGCCACTCTGAGACAGGAGCGATGGACAAGGTCGACGGACCTTACTACTTCTTCCCACTGCTGAAGCGGCTGCGGGACTCGCTACCGCAGTGGGCTCCCCTGGTCGGCTTCGACCTCGGCGACACGAACATCGTGCCCGTCGACTACGTCGCCAAGGCGATGAACCACCTCGCACATACGAAAGGGCTCGCCGGGCGGACGTTCCACCTCGTCAACCCGGAGCCTCAGCCGACGATCGACGTCGTCAACACGTTCGCGACGGTGGCGAGGGCGCCGACCTTCGTCGTCCCGGTGGCGCGCAGGTTCACCAGCGCCCTGCCGCCCCAGCTCACACCTGTCAACCTGCTGACGAGCGTCTTGCGGACGCCCGCAGCCCAGGGCACGCTGCGCCAGACGATGGGTCGGCTCGGGGTGCCGCCGGAGGTGCTGGGATACCTATCCATGGCCTCGACATACACAGCGCGCCAGACCGAGCGGGCGTTGGCGGGGTCCGGGATCTCCTGCCCCGACCTAGACAGCTACGCGGCGGCGTTGTGGGACTACTGGGAGCAGCATCTGGATGCGACGACGGCTCACGACCCCGCCCTGCGCGAGGCGCTGGTCGGCACCAAGGTCGTCATCACGGGCGCGAGCTCGGGTATCGGCAAGGCGACGGCTCTCAAGGTGGCTCAGGCCGGTGGCGTGCCCCTGCTCGTGGCTCGCGGCAAGGACACGCTGCTCGAGATGCAGAGTGAGATCGAGGCTGCCGGTGGGGTGGCGCACGTCTATCCCTGCGACCTCACCGACCTCGACGCGATCGACGAGCTCACCGCGAGGTTGGCGCGAGAGCATGCGGCCATCTCCTTCGTGGTCAACAACGCCGGGCGCTCGATCCGCAGATCCCTGCGACTGTCGACCGACAGGTTCCACGACTTCGAACGCACCATGCAGCTCAACTACTTCGGCGCCGTCCGGCTGGTGATGGGTCTGCTCCCCGTGCTGAAGGCGAACGGGACGGGTCATGTCGTGAACGTCAGCTCGATCGGCGTCCAGACCAACCCGCCTCGGTTCTCGGCATACGTCGCGAGCAAGGCGGCCCTCGACGCCTGGAGCCGGGTCGTCGCCTCGGAGCTGATCGGCGACGGAGTGACCTTCACGACCATCCACATGCCGCTCGTCCGGACGCCGATGATCGCACCGACCAAGATCTATGACGCCTTCCCGACCATCACCCCCGCGCAGGCGGCCGACCTGGTGATGTCCGCCCTGAAGGATCGGCCGCACGAGATCAACACGGCGCTGGGAACGGCCGGTGAGGTGGCTCATGCCCTCGTCCCGAAGGCAGCGTTCCGGATCCTGCACATGGCCTACCGGGTCTTCCCCGACGCAGCGTCGGCGCACGGTGACGGCACGGGCGAAGGTCTGACCGGCGAGCAACGACTCCTCGCCCGCATCCTCCGAGGTGTCCACTGGTAGGAGCTGAGCCTTAAGGTCGATGCCATGACGACACCTGAGGAAGCCGGATTCCGGATCGACCCTCCGCTTGTGGCCGACGAACGCACCATGCTGGACGCCTGGCTGGACTTCCATCGGGGGACGCTGCTGTGGAAGTGCGAGGACCTGACCCCCGACGAGCTCGTACGCCGCAGCGCAGATCCGTCGACGCTGAGCCTGCTGGGGCTGGTGCGGCACATGACCCAGGTGGAGCGAGGCTGGTTCCGCGCCTGCCTCGCCGGGGAGGACCTGACCCCGCTCTACTCCCGTCAAGGCGCCGAGGACGCGGACTTCGATGAGACCGACCCGTTGCAGGGTGAGGCGGACATCGCCGCGTACGGCGCCGAAGTCGCCCGCTGCCGAGAGGTCGGCGCGGGATTCGAGCTCGACGACTGTGGCACCCGCAGAGGGGAGGCGTTCAGCCTGCTGGATCTACCTGCACATGATCGAGGAGTACGCGAGGCACAACGGGCACGCGGACATCCTGCGGGAGCGCATCGACGGCAACGTCGGCGACTGACCAGCATCGACTCGCGCTGATGGCATGTCGCCGGACGTGTTGCCGTTCTGACATGCCACGCACCGGTGCGACAATGCGTCCGTGGCCTCGGACTTCGACGACCTGCTCGCCGCGAACGCCGGCTTCGCCGAGACATTCGACCTCGCTGGGTTCGACGGTGTCGCACACCGGGGCGTCGCGATCATCACGTGCATGGACTCGCGCATCGACCCGCTCCGGATGCTCGGCCTGAGAGCCGGCGACGCGAAGATCATCCGCAACCCTGGCGGCCACGTCACGAACGCTGCCCTCGAGGCGATGGTGCTGGGGGTGCACGTGCTGGGCGTCGAGCGGATCCTGGTGATCCCGCACACCCGCTGCGCGATGGCGACGAAGACCGAGGCCGAGCTGCGCGCACTGGTGACTGCCTCCAGCGGTCACGACGCCGCCTGGACCTCCTGGAGCGTCGTCACCGATCAGACCGCCGCACTGCGCGACGACGTGGCGAGGGTGCGCGCGCACCCACTCATCCCTGGCCGCGTCCCGGTCGGCGGTTTCCTGTACGACGTCGACACCGGCCGGCTCGAGCAGCTCGTCTGACTCCGTCCAGCCCGGTCAGCCGGCGTCCAGCAGCAGCGGGACGAGCATCTCGTCGGCGGTGAGGGAACCGTGCAGACCGATCAGCTCGGCCTCGTGCGGGAAGCGGCTCGTCGACACGACGGCGACGTCAGACCTGCTCGCGACGATCACGTCGCCGAGCCGGGGACGCACCGCCGAGTCGACCGAGCCGAACCAGCCCTCCCCCACCGCCTCGTCCCGGGTCACCACCCACGCTGCGGCGCCGAGCCGTTCACGCCAGCGTGCGGCGACGTCGTCGACCGCGCCACCCTCGCAGTACAGGTGTCTAAAGCGCGCCTCGCCGCCGAACACGATGACGCCGTCGAGCAGCTCGGGCTCGTCGTCGACGTCGAGGCGGTCCTCGTCGGCCACGTCGACCATGCCGTGATCCGCTGTCACGACCAACGCGCACTCGTCCGGCAGCGACTCCCGCAACCTGGCCGCGAACGAGTCGGCCATCGCCAGCTGGTGGCTCCACGCCCACGAGGCAGACCCACGACGGTGCCCGGTCGCGTCGAGCTCGCCTTCGTAGACGTAGGTGAGCGACGTGGGCTCGGCTGCCGCGCCGACCGCTCCCGAGATGCGCTCACCGATCGTGTCAGCACCGACGAAGGCAGCGCCTCGCTGACTGGCCTCGGTGAGACCTGACCCCTCGAAGGAGCGCTTGCTGACCGTGGTGACGGTTACCCCGTCCTTCCTCGCGCGGGCGAACACGGTGTCGTGCGGCTGCCACTCACGTGGGTCGACGCGGCTGTCCCATCTCAGCGCGTCGAGCAGCCGGTCGGTCCCTGGGATCCGCGACGTGAACCCCACGACCCCGTGGGCACCGGGAGGCAGACCCGTGCCGAAGCTCGTGAGGCTCGTCGCGGTGGTCGACGGCACCCCGCAGGTGATGGGCTCGCAGGCCGCTGTCAGCGAGTTCAGGTAGGGAGCCTCCTCCGGGTGGTTGCGCAGCAGGTTCCATCCGAGCCCGTCGATGAGGAAGACGACGTACGCCGGAGCGGGCGGCAGGCCCAGCGGGTTGTCCCAGCCGTCGACGCCGAGCGCGGACACCGCAGACGGGAGCACATCGAGGAGTGAGCGGGAGAAGTAGTGCGGCAGCACCGCCGTGTCGCGGCTCACGGTCCAGGTCTCGCGGTCGCCGCGCTCAGAGCCCGAGCGAAGTCCAGCAGGGCATCGACCGCCTCCGCGCCCTCCGCGCTCGAGCTGATCCTGACGGCGAAGTCCTCGGCGGTCAGCACGCCGCTGTAGCCGTGGTCCGCCTCGCACTCAGGGTCAGGGCAGCCGGCGGGCTCGATGTCGACCCGCTGCACGGCGCCCCAGCCCACCGTCAACACGGCCTCCGCGACGCCGTCACCACCCGACGACGCAGGGTCGCCCGCTGGGTTGGCCACCATCCGGGTCACCGAGACGCTCCCGATGCGGGTCAGCGGGACGGCCTCCGTCGTCGTCGAGGCATACGGCGCCGGCAACAGGTCGTCGGGAGGATGCTCGTCGGTGTGCGCCACGAGCAGTCTCGAGGTGGTGAGGACGAGCACCGTCACATGACGGCGCACCTCGTCGCGGTCGAACGTCGGCTCATGGTGGATGACGAAGCTGAGCACGGACTCCCCCGCCACCGCCGACTCCACGGCCTCGGCGACCACGGTCGGGTAGTACCCCACCCGGTCGATCGCGGCCCTCAGGTCGCCGGCCCGGTCCTTGACCGTCACGTCACGCATAGCCTCATCCTCGCACGAGGACTACCTGCCCGCGCAGCCCTCCAGAACCGCTCAGGTGGGGAATCGTCGCGTCAGCGAGTCACCGCGGACGTCGACGAGCGGCAGCACCCTGCCGGTTGCCCGGAGCACTCTGCACCCCTCTGCTCCCGCCAGCACCAGCCCCAGGTCGAGGCGCTGGATGTCAGCCAGGTCGTCCTTCAGCTGCCCCAGCCGCGAGATGATCTCCTCGATGCCTGCCACGTCGACGGGCTCGGACCCGCGGTAGCCGAAGAACAGGGGGGCGGCCCGCACGTCGCGCACCAGGTCGGCGGCGTCGGAGTCGGTCAGCGGGGGGATGCGATAGGACACGTCCCCGAGAAGCTCCGACGGCGTACCCGCCATGCCGAACGACACCATCGGGCCGAACAACGCGTCCTCGACGCCGCCGATCGACACGGGGATGCCAGGAGGTGCCATCGGCTGCACCACGAAGTCCGCGTGCGCCGCGTCGTCGATCAGCTCGTTCAGGCCGCGCCAGGCCGACCTCATCGCCGCCTCGTCGTCGATCGCGCGCCACACGTGGGAGAGGTCGGCACGCTGACGCAGCCGAGCCGCCGTCGCCTTGAGGACGACGTCCCAACCGAACCGCTCACCGGCGGCGACCGCCTCGACGACCGACCCCACTCGCGCCGACGGCTCGAGGGTGATGCCGTAGCACCGCAGCAGTCGCCGCAGCTCGTCGTCGTCGAGATCGGTGCCGTCAGGACCGTCCGCCCCGATGCGGGACACCAGCTGCCGCGCACCCGGGCGGTCGATGTCGTCGAAGACCGGGATGGAGCCCTGCGGTCGGTGAACCCACTGCCCGTACGTCACCACCCGGGCCAGCGCTCGCACGGCCGGCTCCGGGGCGGCGTACGACGGCACCGAGCCCCGGCCGGCGGTCCCCGCAAGGTCGGGCACCCGGAGCAGCTCGGGAACTCCCTCGCTGCCGAGGAACGACGAGACCAGCGGCTTGTCCGACTGCTCCCCCACCGCCGCCAGCACGTCGGCGACCTGAGCGCTCGACGAGTCGAGCACGGGGATGAAGACCGCGACGACGGCGTCGACCCTCGGGTTGTCGATGGCAGCGTCGAGGGCCCGCTCGAAGTCCTCGGGGGTCGCGTCCGCCCCAAGGGTCGCTGACACCTCGACGATGAGCCCGGCAGCCGCGGCCGAGTCGGCGGCAAGCAGTCCGAGCGCATCCGAGTTGCCCACCACGGCGACTCGCGGCCCCATGGGCAGCGGCTGGTGCGCGAGGAGCTGAGCGACATCGAACATCTCGTCGAGGGAGCCGACCTGGATCACCCCAGCCTGCCGGAACATGGCGTCGACCGCCCCCCGGGGAGCCAACGTCGGGCGAATCGTGTGGCCGATCGGCACGCCCTGCGTCGTACGTCCGGACTTGACCGCGACCACCGGTTTGGTCCGGCCGACGCGACGGGCGATCCGGAAGAACTTGCGCGGGTTGCCGATCGACTCGAGGTAGAGGAGCACGACCTCGGTG
>Ga0136616_10001932_pt1 | contig 10943 bp, 8 predicted proteins | sample AntDrymUQ2992106_2_FD_106648 | JGI IMG/M metagenome (GOLD analysis project Ga0136616, IMG submission 106648) | Polar desert sand microbial communities from Dry Valleys, Antarctica - metaG UQ299 (21.06) | ecosystem: Environmental > Terrestrial > Soil > Desert | place: Antarctica: Dry Valley... | reverse complement strand
TCCGCCATCTGCTCGTGGTCCTGGGAGCTGGTGACCGAGGGGTGGGGCATGGATCCAGAGAAGTTGTGGATCACCATCTACGAAACCGACGACGAGGCGGAACAGATCTGGGTGGACGAGGTCGGCGTTCGACCCGAACGCGTGCTGCGGCTCGGCAAGAAGGACAACTTCTGGTCGATGGGCGTGGCCGGACCGTGCGGACCTTGCTCCGAGATTCACGTCGACCGCGGCGAGGCCTTCGGGGATGCGTCGGAGCGAGGTCCGATCGACAACGACGAGCGCTATCTGGAGTTCTGGAACCTCGTGTTCATGCAGAACGACTGCAACGCGGCGATCGAGCCGGTCGCCGAACTGCCCAAGAAGAACATCGACACGGGGGCCGGGCTCGAGCGCATAGCGATGCTGCTGCAGGATGGACGCACGGTGTTCGAAACGGACGTGCTGCTGGGGATGATCGACGAGGCCGCGTCCATCACCGGGCAGGCTTACGGACGAGAGGAGCGCGTCGACTTCGGCCTGCGCGTACTCGCCGACCACGGCCGTTCGATTTCGTTCATGATCGGCGACGGCGTTCTCCCGTCGAACGAGGAGCGCGGCTATGTGCTGCGCCGCGTCATGCGCCGCGCCATCCGCCACGCGCGCCTCATCGGTCACGAACAAGAGGTCCTGGGTGGCCTGGTCGACCGCTGCGTCGAGTTGATGGGCGACGCCTATCCTGAGATCGTCGCGCAGAAAGAACGGATCAAGGAAGTCGTGAGCCGCGAGGAAGAGCGTTTCAGCGCAACGCTCAAGCAGGGACTGTCGCTGCTCGAGGGCGAGATCGAGCGGTCGGCGGCCGGCGGGAGAGAACTTCGGGGAGACGTCGCCTTCAAGCTGCACGACACCTTCGGATTTCCGATCGACCTCACGACCGAGATCGCGGCGGAATCGAATCTCGACGTCGACACCGGCGAGTTCGAGCGCCTCATGGCGGCGCAGCGTGAGCGCGCTCGCGCGGCGCGCGGTGGACAAGCGGAGGTTGCTTCGAGCGAGACCCTTACCGAACTCCTCACCGCGCGCGGGGCGACCGAGTTCCTCGGCTATGAGTTCTTGACTTGCGATGCGGACATCATCGGTCTCAGCGATGGCGTGACGACGATGGCCGTCGCCGGCGAGGGCGACGAGGTCGACGTCATCTTGGATCGCACGGTCTTCTATGCCGAGGGCGGGGGCCAGGTCGGAGACCGGGGGCGGCTTCGCTCGTCGGGCGAGGCGAGGGTCGTCGACACGAGACGTTTGCTCCCAAACCTAACCGGTCACCGCGTCGTGGTCTCGGCGGGGGAGCTTCGCCTCGGCGACCGCGTTCACGCGCAGGTGGACGCACCCGCCCGTCTCGCCTCGCAGAGGGCGCACACCGCCACGCACATCCTGCACTGGATACTGCGTGACCGGCTCGGCGAGCACGCCACTCAGGCCGGATCGCTCGTCGAACCGGGGCGGCTGCGCTTCGACTTCAATCACTTCGATGCGCTCGGTGCCGCGCAGGTCGCCGACATCTCATCCGAGCTGCAGGAGCGCGTGCTGACGGACGATGGGGTGCGAGCCTTCGAAACCAGCTTCGACTACGCGCGCTCGATCGGAGCGATGGCGATCTTCGGTGAGAAGTACGGGGACTTCGTGCGCGTCGTCGAGGTCGGCGACTACTCCAAGGAGCTCTGCGGGGGAACACACGTCCCGCACACGAGCAACATAGGCGTCGTCGTTCTGACGGGGGAGGGCTCTGTGGGGGCGAACCTCAGGCGCGTGGAAGCGCTCGTCGGCCAGGACGGTATCGATCGCCTCGCCCAGCGGGCCGCCGAACTCGAGCACACGGCTCAGCTCCTGCGGTCCAAGCCGGAGGAGGTCGGCGAGCGCGTCGAACGTCTTCTCGCCCAATCGAAGGAGATGGAGCGCAAGCTCGCCGACGTCGAACGACGGGGCGCCGACGTCGACGCGGCAGCGCTCGCCGAGGCTGCTCTTGACGTTGGTGGCACACGGCTGGTGATCGCTCGAAGAGACGTGCCCGTGGATGCCCTGCGCTCGCTCGCGCAGAGTCTCAAGGGACGCCTCCAGTCCGCGTTCATCGTCATCGGCTCGGCGGGCGAGGGACGGGCGAACCTGGTCGGTGCGATGACCACCGATCTCCTCGAGCGCGGTTTGAACGCGCGCGAGCTGCTGAAGCCGGGCGCCGATCTTCTCGGAGGCGGAGGTGGGGGAAAGCCGGACCTGGCGATTTCTGGGGGGCCGAAGTCCGCCGCCATCGATGACGCCATCGAGGCCGTCGCGGCCGCTGCAAAGGATGCGATTCAACGGTGATAGTCGGGGTCGATCCGGGCGAGCGGCGCGTCGGAGTCGCTCTTGCGGACCTCGAGACTCGCTTCGCCCGGCCGCACGAGGTCATCGACGCTCGGGAGCGCGACCCGGTCGAGCGGATTGCGGCTATCGCCTCAGAAGTGGCCGCTGCACTTATCGTGGTGGGGAGGCCGACGGGCCTCTCGGGCCTGGCCGGCCCGGCCGTGGACGCGCAGCAGAGATTCGTTGCCGCTCTTCGAGAGGGGACCACAGTCGAGGTACGCGAGTACGACGAACGATTCACCTCGGTCGTCGCCGAGCGGAGCTTACGGGCCGCGGGCGTCAAGCCGAGGGACCTCAAGTCGCGTCGCGATGCGGTCGCCGCTCAGGTGATGCTGCAAAGCTTCCTTGACTCGACCACCGATCTCTCCCTCGAGGGTCGGACGGACGGCGGTCGGGCATGGGACTGACCCGACGCGGCAAGGCCGTCACGATCCTACTCCTGCTGTTCCTTCTGATCGCGGCGCCGGTCGGGGCGGGAATCCTGTACCTCAACTCGATCGGGGTCACGACCCCGAGCGCGCCCGGCAGGAAGGTCGAGGTCGAGATTCCGGAGGGCACGACCGTGACGGAAGCGGGGGAGCTCCTCGAGAGGAAAGGCGTCATCAAGTCGGCCTGGGGCTTCCGGGTCGCGTCGTATCTCGACAGCTCGAACCAGGGTATCCAGGCCGGCACCTACCAGATCTCGTCGGGGCTCTCGGCGCGCGACGCGTATGACCGCATCCTCGACGGGCCCGAGGTGAAATTCATCACCGTGACGTTCCCCGAGGGGTCGTGGTTGCCGGAGTTCGCCGCCAAGCTCGAGGCCGACACGAACCTCAAGGGCCGGGATCTCCTGAAGGCGCTCGAGTCGGGCAAGGTCAAGTCGAACATCCTGCCCGGCGGATCCACGAACTTCGAGGGCCTGCTCTTTCCTTCGACTTACCAGATTGTCGAAGACGACACGGCCGAGACGCTCGCTCAGAGGCTCGTCGACGAGACGGAGAAACAACTGGCGAAGGTCGATACCTCCACTGCGGAGGCCCTGGGTTTCTCGAAGTACGAGATCCTCATCGTCGCCTCGATGATCCAAGCGGAGGCCGGTGTGAGCGAGGACAGAGGCAAGATCGCCCGGGTCATCTACAACCGCCTCGATCAGGGAATCGCCCTGGGCATCGACGCCACGGTTATCTACGCGCTGGGAGAACGCAAGAACTCGTTGACGCAATCGGACCTCGAGGTTGATTCCCCATTCAACACGCGACAGGTCGCGGGGATGCCGCCGACGCCCATCGGGGCTCCGGGAGCCGAGGCGCTCGAGGCCGCCGGGAACCCTCCAGACGGACCGTGGCTCTACTACGTGCTCGCCGATTGCGACGGACGCCACGCCTTCTCGGTCGACTACAACGACTTTCTTGCGGACAAGGCCGATTATCAGAACCTGACCTGTTGAACGCGCTGGGCGCGGGACGAGGTGGCGCCGGCTTCGTCGGAGTTCTCGGGTGGCCGCTCGATACAACCCTGTCACCCATCCTGCACAACGTTGCGTTTCGCCAGCTTGGTCTCGATTGGGTCTACCTCCGCTGGCCCGTTGCGCCGCCCGACCTCGAAGACGCTCTGAGGGGGATGCGCGCGCTGGGCGCGTCCGGCGCCAACGTGACGATGCCCCACAAGGCCACGATCGTCGAGCATCTCGACGAGCTCACGGGAGACGCGGAGGCCATTGGAGCCGTCAACACCGTCCAGCGCGTGGGCGACCGCATGATCGGCCACAACACGGACATCGGTGGGTTCGGCGAGTTCCTTGTGGGAGACGCGGGCTTTCATCCGAAGGGAGCGTCGGCCCTCGTGCTGGGGGCGGGAGGCGCGGCGAGGGCGGTCGTGAAGGCGCTGGCCGACCTCGAGGTGAGAAGCATCTCGGTGGCGGCGCGTAAGACCGAGAACGCCCGGGCGGTCGCGTCGCTCGTCACAGAGGGGCACCCAAAGACAGAGGCTCGGGTGGTTACGTGGGATCACGCTCACGAGGACGTCGGCAGCAACGCTCTGGTGGTCAACGCGACGCCGCTCGGCATGGGCGGCGAGGCGCCACTTCAAGACGCGGAGTTCAACTCGAATCAGTACGTCGTCGATCTCATCTACGCTCCTCCCTCGACCCCGCTGCTGGAACGAGCCAGGGCCCAGGGGGCGAGCGCCTGGGGAGGCCTCGGTATGCTGATCCGTCAAGCGGCGGCGTCGTTCGAGATCTGGACCGGTCGCCAAGCTCCACTCGACGCGATGTCGGCCGCCGCCATCCGCGCGATCGGCCACCTCGACTAGCTTCTCGTGTGCCTGCTCCGGTTCAATTTCCCCGGCTTCGGATGTAGCGTCAAACTCAACTCGGGATGCCGCCGTGCCGAATCCTTAACAGGGCGGCCCCGTGACCATGCGGGCCCACCAGGGAGGATCAATGAACAAGGCTGAACAGCTAGCAGGCGCACTCGACGATTTCCTGTCGGTTTCATTCGACGTGCAGGCGGCCGCGGTCGTCAGCTCCGACGGCCTCGCGATGGCTTCGGCGCTGCCCCCCCACGTCGAGGAGGATCGTCTTGCCGCGATGAGCGCCGCACTCCTCAGTCTGGGTGAGCGGGCCGCGCAGGGACTCGACAAGGGCGATCTGGCTCAGGTCTACGTCGAGGGCTCCGACGGCAACGTCGTCCTCATGGCCGCGGGGCAGCACGCCGTTCTCGTGGCGATGACGGCCAAGCACGCCAAGGCCGGGCTCGTCCTCTTCGAGATGCGGAGCAGTGCAAAGAGAGTGGCCGAGGTCCTCGAGGAGCGCCGGGACTCGCCTCGGCACTCCGCCTCCCGCGAGATCGAAGCGGTCTCGACCCACAGCGTCGATCCAACGCCCGCCCCCCCACCTGAGCCCGAGCCCTACAGCGCGTCGGGACCCGAGCCTCCTCGCCCGAGCTGGGAGGACCAAGCCGTGCAGCCCACGCCCGAATGGGAGGCTCAGCCGGCGACCGAGCAGGCACAGCCCGAGTGGGCCGAGCAGGGCTCTGAAGGTGGCGAGCAGGACGACGAGAACACCGAGCAGGGTTCGGAGCATGGCGACCACAGGCCCGAGCAGCAGGGCGAACACAGGTCCGAAGAACAGGGCGAACACAGGTCCGAAGAACAGGGCGCGGACCAGTGGGGCCAACAGTCCGAGCCGCAGCCCGACAAAGAGCACGACGAGCGGCCCAGACACTGGGACGACGATTCCAGGGACGAGAACTCGTCCTTTACGTCGTGGTAGCGGACGAGAGGGGATAGGGAGCTAGGTGCTCAAGGGCACGCTTGACGATTTCTCTCTGCCGGACATCTTCCGGCTGACTTCCCATGCCAAGAAGACGGGTCGGCTCGACGTCGAACGCCGTAACGGTAGCGGGCGCGTCTACTTCAGAGAGGGCGAGGTCTACTACGCCGAGTCGACCAAATCCAGGGAGCCGCTCGGGCAAAAGCTCATCCGTTCCGGCTGGATCACCGAGGAGCAACTGCGACACGCCGTCGAGACCAGTGTGAAGACAACCCAGAGGGTCGGCGAGGTCCTCGTAGAGCAGGGAAGTGCCGAGGAGGCACAGGTCGAGTGGGCGGTTCGAAGCCAGATCGAGGACGGGGTCTTCGATTTGTTGCGCTGGGATCTGGGAGCGTTCGCCTGGGAGCCGGACGTCGCCATCGACGTGGAGGTTCCGCTGACGGTAACGGTCGAGAATCTCATCATCGAGGCGTCTCGCAGGCTCGACGAGATCGCCGAGATAAGGAAGATCATTCCCTCGGCCGAGGTCGTGTTGGCGATGGCCCCCAAGCCCCCCGCCGGATCGCACCAGGTCAACATCACCTCAGAGGAATGGCAGGTGCTGGTGTTGGTCGACGGCTTCAGAAGCGTCGCCGACATCGCGACCCATACAGGGGCCGACGCCTACCAGACGATGCGCCTTCTGTTCGGGCTGATGAACGCCGGGCTGATCATCAACACGGAACCGGATGCCAGAGGTTACGAAGGCGAGCAGACCCGCCGCAAGCGAGAGTCCATTCGTCTCACCAAGGACGCCGTTGGTTCCGAGCGGGATGACTCCGGCGACAACGTCGTCGCCCTCCAGACTGACGACGGGGTCACCGCGCAAGAGCCACCCGCGCCTCCTCCGGTGGACCGGCCACGATCGAAGGATCTCGACGACGAGCCCGGCGCCTCCGAGGCGAGCGAAGCAGAAGAGGCATCGAGTCCGCCCGCGCCGCCACCGGCGCCGTCCGAGGAGCCCGCACCGAGAGTCGACCGGGCGACTGTCGTCAGAGAGCTGGCCGGCCTCTTCAGCGACGAGGACAAGCCTCGACCGCGCGCGGTCCCGACGGAGGGGAGACCGCCCCCTTCCGGCGGTAAGAAACGGCGAGTAGAAGACGACGACCAGATCGACGGCAAGACCATCGATCGCATGATCGACGGCGTGAAGGGGTTGTGAGATGAGTCGAGCGCCGAGGGCGAGAGCTCGTCCTTCGACCTCCGTCCGCCCTCTGAAGATCGTGGTGACCGGACCCTTTGCGGCGGGCAAGACGACCCTGATCGAAACCGTGAGCGAGGTTGCGATCGTTGCGACCGAGCGGGACGTCAGCGAGCACGCGGCGGAGACGGGCAAGCAGCAGACCACGGTGGCCATGGACTTCGGGCAGCTGACCTTCGGCGAAGACTGCTCCCTGGTTCTCTTCGGCACGCCCGGGCAGCGCCGCTTCGAGATGATGTGGGAGATTCTCGCCGAGGGCATGATCGGGTTCATCCTGCTCGTGCACGCGGCCGACTCGCGCTCCCTGGACGAGGCCGCGCACATCTTCAAGCAGTTCAAGCAGTACGCGGACGTGCCCTACGTCGTGGGTGTGACGCACCTCGACTTGGTCGACAGCGCTGAGGAGACCGTGCTCGAGATCGTCCGAGAGCGTCTTGATCTTCCACCCGAGATCGGCGTGGTCGGCTGCGACCCCCGTCGTAGGGAGGACGTCAAGTCGCTCATGCTGACGATTCTGTACGAGGTCGGCCGGCGCGTCGAGGCCCGCGTGGTGGCGGGATGAATCCGCTCTGGAGGGTCGTGCGCAAGCTGTTCGGTCGGCCCAAGGGCCGCCACGCCGCCGGCGCATTGCCGCCGGCCCGACCGCCGAGCTCTCCCCGGATCGACGAGCCACCCTCGCGCTCGGTGGCCGCTCGCCCGGCGCCCCCGCAGAGTCTCGCCCCGGTCCCCCCGCAGCTACCCGTCGTCCCGCAGCAACCCGTCCCCCCGCCTCTGGGCCCCGGTCGTGTCAGGTTGATCTTCATAGACGGGAGCACCGCCTCGCTGCCTAAGGGTTCCCTCGAGGAGGACCGGGCGCGCTATCTCGCCGAGAACGTCCTCGCGGCCACCGGACACAACTAATCGGGCGTCGCGAAGCGACGCGACGGCTTTAGTCGACCCCCGGGCCGCCGATAATTTCAAGAGACAGATGGGTCTATACGACCGTGGACCTTCGAGCGACAGGGGCCGATGAGCGTGAACAGTCAGGTACGTGCGGGAATGCAGCTTGATCAGCTGCTCCTGGCACGCCGTCTGCTCACCGACGAACAGCTCGAGGAGGCCAGGGACACCGCACTGCAGCGAGGCCGTTCTTTGGGCCGGGTTCTAATCGAGCTCGGATACGTCAGCGAGGCCGGCCTGGTGGCCATCCTCGCCGAACAGTTGGGACTCGAGTTCATCGATCTCTCCGAGACGCCGCTCGACGCGTCCGCCGTCGGACTGGTTCCCCAGACCACCGCTCGCCGCCACTCCTGCATTCCGGTTCGGATCGAGGACGAGAAGCTCATTCTCGCCATGGCCGACCCGGCCAACGTGGTCGCGGTGGACGACATCAGGGCGCTCACCAAGAGAGACGTGCGCACCGTCGTTGCTACGAAGGTCGATGTCCAGGGTGCGATCAGTCGCTACTATCGCCTCGACTCGGCCGCGGAGAGCCTCGCCGAGGAGGCCGCAACCGCCCACGACGACGAACAGAAATCGCTCGAGGAGGCGGTCGGCTCGGCGGGCGCCGAGGACGCCCCGATCATCAAGCTCGTCAACATGCTGATCACCCAGGCGGTCAACGATCGGGCGTCGGACATCCACATCGAACCGCAAGAGCGAGATGTGCTGGTCCGCTACCGAGTCGATGGCGTCCTGCACGAAGTCATGCGGCCTCGCAAGTCGGTTCAGGCCGGAATGACGAGCCGTCTCAAGATCATGGCGGACGTCAACATCGCAGAGCGTCGCCTTCCTCAGGACGGACGCATCAGCCTCACGGTGCAGGGCAAGCAGATCGACATTCGTCTCGCCACCCTCCCCACGGTTTACGGCGAGAAGATCGTCATGCGAATCCTGGACAAGTCGAGCGTCCTTCTCGAGCTCTCCGATCTTGGCTTTCTCCCGGGGAACTTCGAGCGTTTCGAGAAGAGCTTCGTCAAGCCCTACGGTGAGATCCTCGTTACCGGCCCGACCGGTTCGGGTAAGTCCACGACCCTGTACGCAACGCTGAACATCCTCAACAAGCCCGACCGCAACATCATCACGGTCGAGGACCCGGTCGAGTACCGGCTCCCGGGCGTGAACCAGGTGCAGACCAATCCCAAGGCGGGCTTGACCTTCTCCTCGGCGCTGCGGTCGATCCTCCGAAGCGACCCCGACGTCGTCCTCATCGGTGAGATCCGCGACAGGGAGACGGCGCAGATCGCGACCGAGGCCGCACTCACCGGTCACCTCGTGTTGTCGACCCTGCACACGAACGACGCCCCGAGCGCCCTCACTCGTCTCATCGAGATGGGCATCGAGCCCTACCTCGTGTCTTCAGCGCTCGACTGCGTCCTAGCGCAGCGGCTGGCCCGCAAACTGTGCGAGAAGTGCAAGGAGCCGTACGTGCCGACCGACGAGGAGCTGCACTCGTCCCACTTCCCCATGAACGGGCAAAGCGGGCCGCCGAAGCTGTTCAAGGCAGCCGGCTGCTCAACTTGCGCGGGGACCGGCTACAAGGGCCGCATGGCGCTGCACGAGGTCATGCCGGTGACCGAGGAGCTCGAGAGATGCGTCGTCGAAGGCGCCTCGAGTGAGGTCGCTAAGAAGGTCGCCATCGAACAGGGAATGCTGACGCTGCGAGAGGATGGCATGGCGAAGGTCCTGGCCGGCAAGACCTCGATCCAGGAGATCCTCCGAGTCGTCGTCTGACCCCCTCGCCCCGCTCCAACCACCCGATCGACCGCGCCGGGTCGAGATGCCCAACCACGACATATAGGAGCCCGTCGCTCAAAGTCGACCGGCTCGCAAACGCGCAGGTCACAGGCCTGGAACAACGCGCGCATGTCGGGCAAACACGGACATATCTCAGGTTTGTGCAACAGGCTCTATAGCGTTGCCGTTGGGTAAGTGGACTCCTCGGGTCGCAGCGGGAGGTGTTGTCGTCGGGCAAGGCGCCCGCCAAAGACAAAGGGCCCGGGGGGGGGACCGGGCCCTTGTCGTTAGGAGGGGAGTCTCAGCGGAGGAGGTCCGAGAGCTCCCGTACCAGGGATGAACGATCGAGCTTGAGGTCGCCGTTTCCGTTCTCGGCCGGGGCCTGCGGACCCTGTGGTGGCCGGGGAGCTTCAGCAGTGCTCGGGGCCACCGCGCTGGGGACGATCTCGGCGACCGGCGCAGGCGTAGCCGGGGGCGGTGGAGGCGGTAAGGGGTTGGCGAAGGCTCCGGCGAAGGCCGAAGGAGCCTCCGGGGCCCTCACGACCGGCGCCTCAATGGGCTCATAGCCCGGGCCAGCTTCGGTTTCGAAAGCGTTATCGCTTTCTTCGCTGGCCTCGTCGTGATGCCCGTGCTCGGGTGCATCGGGGGTTTCGAGGTCTACTTCGGGCGAGGGCTCGAAGCCCTCGTCGAAGGTGGGCACACTGGATGTCTCGACGACGCGCTCGAAGGCTTCGTCGAGCTGTGGCGCCGGGCGAGACTTGATGACCCTGGTCCCGTTGCTCCATCCCTCGACGTGGTGGTCATTATCCGGCGGGAGTGATGGGGCATCGTCTTCGATCTCGATTGGCGAGGCGATGGAGATAGGCTCAAAGGAAGGGGCCGGGGAAAGACCGGGCTCAGGCTCGACCTCAGCCACAGGTGCCTCGACGAGCTCAGGCTCAGGCTCGACCTCAGCCACAGGTGCCTCGACGAGCTCAGGCTCTGGCTCGACCGCAGCCACCGGTGCCTCGACGGGCTCCGGCTCGGGGTCCGACTCCTGCGGTGCTTCCGCACTCGCCTCGTAATCGAACGCGGGCTCGGGGTCCGACTCCTGCGGTGCTTCCGCACTCGCCTCGTAATCGAACGCGGGCTCGGGGTCGAACTCGGGCTGTACCTCAGCGACCGGCTCGAATCGGCCTTCGTCCTCGGGCGTGACTTCCTCCGTTTCGACCTCGGCGGGCGTCTCAACGACCTCGAGCTGTGGAGCAGGTGGTGATTCGACCTCCGGCGCGACCTTCAGTTGAGTTGCCGCGACCGCGCTACCGTGAAGAGTGGCGCCCGTCTGCCGAAAGCTGGGCTGCTCAACCGACTGAGCCTGCGGTT
>Ga0136616_10001931_pt1 | contig 10945 bp, 7 predicted proteins | sample AntDrymUQ2992106_2_FD_106648 | JGI IMG/M metagenome (GOLD analysis project Ga0136616, IMG submission 106648) | Polar desert sand microbial communities from Dry Valleys, Antarctica - metaG UQ299 (21.06) | ecosystem: Environmental > Terrestrial > Soil > Desert | place: Antarctica: Dry Valley... | reverse complement strand
GCGAGGCCACAGCAGTCAGGCGCCCGAGGCGGCGGCCGTGAGTTCGTCGATGACCTCGTCGGTGCGGCGACGCAGCTCGTCGAGGGTGCCCTCGTTCCAGATGACGTGGGTGGCGCGCGCCAGTTTCTTGTCAAGGGTGGCCTGGGCGGCGATGCGCGCGCGGGCATCCGTCTCGTCCATCCCGCGGTCGGCGACCAGGCGGGCGACCTGGGTGTCGGGCTGGGCGGCGACCACCACCACCGCCTGGTACCCGCGGTCCTGGCCGGTCTCCACGAGCAGGGGAACGTCGATCAGCACCAGACCGTCGAAGGCCGCGAGTTCGGCGAGGCGCGCGGCGATCTCCTCGCCGACCCGCGGGTGGGTGAGGCGGTTGAGCACGCTGCGGCGGTCCTCGTCGGCGAAGACGATGCGGCCCAGGGCCGCGCGGTCGAGTGCACCGTCGGCGCCGACCACCTCGGGACCGAAGGCCGCGACGATGTCGTCGTAGGCGGGTCGGCCGGGTTGCACCACCTCGCGGGCGATGGCGTCGGCGTCGATCAGCCGGGCGCCGCGCTCCACCATGCGCGCGGTCACCGTGGACTTGCCAGACCCGATGCCGCCCGTCAACCCGATCAGGTACACCTCTTGACCTCCTGCAGCCGCCCGACCAGGAACTGGCGCTCGGCGGCGTTGCCGGCCAGCAGCAGCGCCTCCTGGTACGCACCGGCCGCTTCCTTGACGCGCCCGAGCCGTCGCAGCAGGTCTGCGCGGGTCGCCGCCAGGTAGGGGTAGCTCGCCAGGCGCGGATCCTCGGCGAGGGCGTCGACCGCAGCCAGGCCGGCGTCGGGCCCGTCCACCATCGCCACCGACACCGCCCGGTTCAAGCCGACGACCGGTGAGGGCCAGACGCGGAGCAGCTCGTCGTACAGCCCCAGGATCTCTGGCCAGTCGGTCGCGGCGTAGGTCGGGGCCTCGGCGTGGACCGCCGCGATCGCGGCCTGCAGGGCGAAGCGCCCGGGTCGGGGACCCCGCAGGGCCTCGACCACCAGCCGGCGACCCTCGTCGATCATCGGCCGGTCCCAGCGCGAGCGGTCCTGGTGCTCCAGGAGCACCAGGGAGCCGTCGGCGTCCGTGCGGGTGGCACGGCGGGCGTCGCCGAGCAGCAGGAGCGCGAGCAGCCCGCGCACCTCGCGCTCGTCCGGCATGAGGGCGTTCAGCAGCCGCGCCAGGTCGACGGCGCGCTCGACGAGGTCCGCGCGCACGAGCGTGTCCCCGTCCGCCGCGGTGTGGCCGGTGGTGTAGAGCAGGTGCACCACGGTCAGCACCGCGGCGAGCCGGTCCGGCAGCTCGTGCTGGGGCGGGGTGCGGTAGGGGATGCGGGCCGCCGCGATCTTCTTCTTCGCCCGGGTCACCCGCGCGGCCATCGTCGGCTCGCTGGTCAGGAACAGGCGGGCGATCTGCGGCGTGGTCAGGCCGCAGACCAGCCGCAGGGTGAGCGCCACCTGCGCCTCCCTCGCGAGCGCCGGGTGGCAGCAGGTGAAGACCAGGCGCAGGCGGTCGTCGGGGATCACGTCGTCCTCCTCGGACCCGCCCGGCTCCTCGTCCGCCTCCGGCTCGATGAGCAGCGGCAGCTTGCCGCGCAGCGACACGCTGCGGCGCACCTGATCGATCGCCCGGCGGCGGGCCGCCGTGGCCAGCCAGCCGCCGGGGTTGCGGGGGACGCCGTCGCGCTCCCAGCCCTGCAGGGCGGCGACGAAGGCCTCCTGGGCGCACTCCTCAGCGATGCCGACGTCGCCGGCGGCGCGCACCGCCGCGGCGACCACGAAGGCCCACTCGCGGCGGTGCGCCTCGGCCAGCGCCTGGCCGACCTCGCTCACCCGCCGGACGTGTCCATGATCGGGCGGACCTCGACGCCGCCGTCCGGTGCCGGGCACAGCTTGGCCAGGGCGAGCGCGTGGTCGAGGTCGGTCGCTTCGACGACGTAGTACCCGCCCAGCGCTTCCTTCGTCTCCACGAACGGCCCGTCGGTCACCACGTCTCCGCGCACGGAGGTGGCCGAGTGGGTGAGCTCCAGCGCCTCGCCCGACAGGATCTTGCCGCCCTGCTGCACCACGTTCTCCGTGAACGCGTGGTGCGCCTGCATGGACGCACCGAACTGCTCGGGGGTGTAGCTGGCGTAGGCCGACTCGTCGCCGTAGATCAGGATGATGTACTGCGCCATCGTGTGCTCCTCGCTCTCGGTTGGTGCTGACGTGTGGTTGTCGAACGGCCAGGGCAGGAATCGACAGCCTCGTCGGTGATTCTTGCGGATACCCAGGAGCGTGCGATGACGAGGGCCTTCCACGCCCCGGGACGGGTCAACCTGATCGGTGAGCACACCGACTACAGCGGCGGGCTCGTGCTGCCGGCGGCGATCGACCGCGGTCTCACGCTGACCGGCGACGCCGCGGACCGCATCGCGCTGGAGTCGGATCGCTACCCCGGCGCGGTGAAGCTCTCACCCGACGGCGCCGGCGGCGCCGGGCAGCACTGGGGCCGCTACGTCGCCGCGGTGGCCGCCGAGCTCGACGCGCTGGGACGACCAGCGGTCGGCTTCGCCGGGGCGCTCTCCTCCGACCTGCCCGACGGCGCAGGCCTGTCGTCCTCGGCGGCGCTGGAGGTGGTGGTGGCCACGGCGCTGTGCGCCGTGGCGGACTTCCCGCTCGGCCCCCCCGACCTCGCCGCCGCCTGCCAGCGCGCCGAGCACCGCGCGGTCGGGGTCCCCAGCGGGATCATGGACCAGGCCGCCTCGGTCCTGGGCCGCGCCGATGCGGCGGTCCTGCTGGACTGCGGCACGCTGGAGCACCGCCTCGTCGGCCTGCCGCCCTCCCTCGCGCTGCTCGTCGTCGACTCCGCCGTCCAGCGACGGCTCGAGGGCTCAGGCTACGCGCAGCGCCGGACCGAGCTGGAGGTGGGTCTGGCCGCGCTCGGCGGGCGGCGGCCGGTGGACGTGGCGCCCGTCGAGGCGGGTGCCCTGGGGGGGGCCGCCGGGCTCGACGACGTGCCGCTGCGACGGCTGCGCCACGTGGTCGCGGAGAACCGCCGGGTCGAGGAGGTCGAGATGGCGCTGACCGGCCCGCAGGGCGCGGACCTGGAGGCGCTGGGGCGGCTGTTCGCCGAGAGCCACGCCAGCCTGCGCGACGACTTCGAGGTCAGCACCCCAGAGCTCGACCTGCTGGTGGACCTCGCCGTGGGCGCCGGCGCGGCCGCGGCGCGGATGACAGGCGGGGGGTTCGGCGGCTCCGTCGTCGCACTGGTCCTGGCCGAGGCCGCCACCGAGATCGGTGGGCAGGTGGTGGCCGCCTACGCGCGCCGCTCGGGCCGCAGCGCCACGGCCTACGCCTGCCGCGCCAGCGAGGGCGCCCGCGAATTCGCCTGACGCTCGCCGCAGGTGCGGCGGGGCATCGAGGGTGTGGCGGACCGGTACTAGACGTCGGCCTCGCTGGCCGTCTCGGCCGGCGCGGCGCCCGCGACGGCGTCGTCGGCCGTCGCGGTGTCCTCGGTTGCGGCCACCTCGGCCGTCGCGGTGTCATCGGTCGAGCCGTCATCGGTCGCGGCAGCCTCGGGCGCCACGGTGTCGGTCGCGGCAGCCTCGGTCGCGGCAGCGGCAGCCTCGGGCGCCACGGTGTCGGTCGCGGCAGCCTCGGTCGCCACGGTGTCGGGCGCCACGGTGTCGGTCGCGGTGTCGCCGTCGTCGGCGGGGGCACCCGGGGTGCGTGACTGCAGCGCCGCAGCGAAGGCGGCGCCCATGGCCGACGTGCCGCCGCCCTCGGACGCGGTCGAGGAGGAGGCCGTGGTGGTCAGGTCCTCGGGCGAGAAGACGGGCTCCTCGGGCAGGTCGGGGGCCTCGCCGTAGCCGGCCTTGACGGCTTGCTTCAACGACAGCGAGATGCGCCGGCGGGCGTCATCGATATCGATGATCTTCACCGTGATGGTGTCGCCGACCTTGACGACCTGCTCGGGCACCTCGACGTGCGCCTCGGCCAGCTCGGAGATGTGGATGAGGCCCTCGATGCCCTCCTCCACCTTCACGAACGCGCCGAACGGCACCAGCTTGGTGCACTGGCCCTCGATGAACTCGCCCACGTAGTGCTGGCGGGCGAACTGCCGCCACGGGTCCTCCTGCGTCGCCTTGAGTGACAGCGAGACCCGCTCGCGGTCCAGGTCGACGTCGAGCACCTCGACCTCGACCTCCTGGCCCACCTCGACGACCTCACCCGGGTGGTCGATGTGCTTCCAGGACAGCTCGGAGACGTGCACCAGGCCGTCGACGCCGCCGAGGTCGACGAACGCGCCGAAGTTCACGATCGAGCTGACCGTGCCCTTGCGGACCTCGCCCTTCTGCAGGGTCTCCAGGAACTCCTTGCGGAACTCCGACTGGGTCTCCTCCAGGAACTTGCGCCGCGACAGGACCACGTTGTTGCGGTTCTTGTCGAGCTCGATGACCTTGCACTCCAGCTCGCGGCCCACATAGGGGTGCAGGTCGCGCACGCGCCGCATCTCCACCAGGGACGCGGGCAGGAACCCGCGCAGCCCGATGTCGAGGATGAGCCCGCCCTTGACGACCTCGATGACCGTCCCGGTGACCGTGGAGTCGTTGGTGTAGATCTGCTCGATCTTGCCCCAGGCACGCTCGTACTGGGCGCGCTTCTTCGACAGGATCAGCCGGCCGTCCTTGTCCTCCTTCTGCAGGACAAGGGCCTCGATCACATCGCCGACCGCGACCACCGTGTGGGGGTCGACGTCGTGCTTGATCGACAGCTCCCGGGACGGGATCACGCCCTCTGACTTGTAGCCGATGTCGAGGAGGCACTCCTCGGGATCGACCTTCACCACCACGCCCTCGACGATGTCGCCGTCGTCGAACTCCTTGATGGTCGCCTCCATCGCCCGTTCGAACTCCTCCATGGAGCCGAACTCCTCGAGGACGATCTGGGCGCCGCGCTCGCGCTCGGTCTGCGGGGCGGTCGCGAGCGTCGCGACCGGGGTGGTCTCGTCGGTCATGTAGAGGGGGGTCTCCTGGGGCGGATGGGTCAGTCGCCGGGAACGGGGCTGTTAGGGGGATCGTAGGGCGTGTGCCGGTGCGCTGGTGGGGATCGCGCCCGCGGCACGGGCGCATACGCAACGCACCCGTCCGCAACGCAGACGCACCGCCCAGTGTCGCCCACCCCCCGCGGGGTGTCAACGCGCCGGTACCCGACCGAGGTGGCGGGCACGTGAGCCCCGTCGCGAAGGTCTATGGCCGGGGGCCCCTACGGCAAGCAGAGCGATGACCCAGCTGTGATCCCGGCCCGCGAGGCGACGAAGCACTACGGCGCGGCGCCGCGATCACTGGGGTTGTCGACGTGTTGGTCACGGGTCAGCGGCAGGCGGGCCGGTAGGCATACATCGCGAAACGCGCCAGGGTTCGGGCCAAACGAGGTGACCAGGTCAAGGTGTGGCGACCCCACACTGCTCACCGATCATGGACCACACGCCCACCCCGCCGCCCACACCCCTCACATCTACAGGTGTTGCGACGCTCGCGAGATCCAAGGATGATCGATCGGGAGACCACGATCGGCTGGTTGGCTAGCCTGGACCGCCGGACCCAGCGGCTTCAACCGTCGTCGCGGTGCGCCAAGCAATGGGCGTCCCGTGCCTCGCGCTGGTCAGGGTGGAGGTACCTCGTCGCTTCCACGATGAGCTCGGCTTCGGCTTTGGCCTGCGCTTCGATGCTGGCGGCTACTCGCTCGTACGCCTCTTGACCCATCTGGCGGGCCCGGTGCAGGCGCTCGGCGTTGCGCCATGCCCGCTCTCGCCACGCCGCCACCGACTGGTAGGTCAACGTGGTGTCAGCAGTCGTGTACGGAACGTTGCCATCGTCGAGGGTCGGGTCGAACCTGCGGGCGCCCTCGGCCAGCACCGGGTCGGCCACGTCGATCAGCCACTCGTTGGAGTTGTCATGGTCAGGCTTGCCGCTGGTGCCGTCCGCGTACGTGAGACCGATCGCTTCGAGGACGAACGGCATGTCGCGATTGATGTGGGCGTTGCTCGCCAGGAACAGGTTGCCGGCGGCCGTCACGGCCCCGTGATCTGCGGCGTCGAAGGCGATGGCCCAGGCGGGCGAGACCTGCGATCGGTTCCCGCCCTGCCAGGCGTCGTACTGGTCGAAGTAGTAGGCCGCGAAGGCCGTGTCCTGATGATTGATATGCGCCGGGTTCTCAAAGAAGCCGGGGTCGTTCGTAATGGTGCGGCGGTACTCCTCCGTGGTGCGCAGGTAGAGGAAGGAGAAGATCAGGTTGTGGTCACAGGTCGCCAGGAGTGGCTGCATGCGCCGCTCCATCTCGTCGATCACCACGTCGACGCACTCCGGCTGACCCTCGACACAGAGGTTCTCGCGGGTGGGTTGGTATCCTGCGGGCAGCGGTGGCAGCAGGCTGGTCCACTGGAGGTCCGCAGGCTCCTCCGCGCGCGCCTCGGCCAGCGGGGGTAGCGAGATCGCCATGGCCGCCGCTAGCGCGGCAAGGATCAAGCGACGAGCAAACGCTGGCTGTGGCATCACTGCTCTCCTGGTCCCGCAGCAGAAGGGATGGTGGTGGTGTCGTGGCCGCCGGCCGGTTACAGCCTGGGCATCTCCGGCTTACCCGTTTGTGGCCTGTGTACACCTGTGAGCAGAAATGAACCTCATGGGCACCGAGGAGTCCGGCGAGGTAGATGCAGGAGCCAGCGAGGCTCCCTCGAGGACGCCCGCGGGGACGTCGCGTCGCGGTCTCAGTGCTTCTCGGCCTCGGCCCACGACGGGCCGGAGGCGGTGTCGACCTCCAGCGGTACGGCGAGTTCTGCGACCGAGCTCATCTCCGACACGAGCAGCTCGCGCATGGCGTCCTCCTCGCCGGGCGCCGTCTCGCAGACGAGCTCGTCGTGCACCTGCAGCAGCAACTGGCTGCGCAGGCGCCGGTGCTCCATCGCGGAGGACACCGCGATCATCGCGCGCTTGATGATGTCGGCGGCGGTGCCCTGGATCGGGGCGTTGAGCGCCATGCGCTCGGCCATCTCGCGGCGCTGGCGGTTGTCGCTGACGAGGTCCGGCAGGTAGCGGCGGCGACCGAACAACGTGGAGGTGTAGCCGTCGCGACGAGCCTGCTCGACCACGCCGCGCAGGAAGTCGCGGACCTTGGGGAAGCGCGCGAAGTAGGCGTCCTGCAGTTCGCGCGCCTCCTCGGGCGGGACGCGCAGCTGCTGCGCGAGGCCGAACGACGATAGGCCGTAGGCCAGACCGTAGGTCATGAACTTGATGCGGTTGCGGGTCATACCGTCCACCGCGCCCAGCGGGATGTCGAAGACCTTCGCCGCGGTGGTGGCGTGGATGTCCTCGTCGGAGCGGAACGCGTCGAGCAGGCCCTCGTCCTCGGTCAGGTGGGCCATGACCCGCAGCTCGATCTGGGAGTAGTCGGCGACGAGCAGGCTGGTGTAGCCCTCCCCCGGCACAAAGGCGCGGCGGATCTCGCGGCCCATCTCGGAGCGGATCGGGATGTTCTGCATGTTGGGGTTCTGGCTCGACAACCGCCCCGTCACCGCCACCGTCTGGTTGAACTCGGCGTGGATGCGGCCGGTCACCAGAGATATCAGTGGGGGTAGTGCATCTATGTAGGTGCCCTTGAGCTTGGAGACCTCGCGGTACTCCAGCAGCGGCTCCACGATCGGGTGGGTGTCGGCGATGCGGTTGAGCTCGGCGGCGTCCGTGGAGTAGCCGGTCTTCATGCGCTTGGTCTTGGGTAGTCCCAGCTCGTCGAACAGGACCGCCTGGAGCTGCTTGGGCGAGTCGAGGTTGAACTCGTGACCCGCCGCCGCGTAGATCTCGGTGCGCAGGTCGCGCATCCGATCGCCGAGGGAATCGCTCATCTCGTCCAGCACACCCCGGCGCACCGCGATGCCGGTCTGCTCCAGGTCGCGCAGCACCCCCACGAGCGGCAGCTCCAGCTCGTGGAGCAGTGGGGTCTGATCGCGTTCGGCCAGCTCCTTGGCGAGCACCTCGGCGATGGCCAGCAGTGCCTGGGCGCGCAGACAGCGGTCCGCCCAGGCATCCTCTGGAACCTCCTCTACATCTAGCGCGAGCTGGGCGGGCTCGGTCTCGGCGCCAGGGGCAGCGGCCGCGGCGGTGTCGTCGGAGGCCAGACGCTTGTTCAGGTACTGCAGCGCGAGGGTCTCCAGGTCGTAGGTGCGCTGCGCTGGCTGGACCAGGTAGGCCGCGAGTTCGGTGTCGTCGGCGATGCCGTCGACCCGCCAGCCGCGCGCTGCCGCGCCGTGCAGCAGCCGCTTCGCGTCGTGCACCAGCAGCGGGCGGGCGGGTTCCGCCAGGGCGCCGGCCAGCGCGCCGAGGTCGACCGCGGTCAGTTCGTCCAGCAGCGCGCTGGCGGGCCGCGCGCCCTCGGCGGCCACGGCGACGCCGGTCCAGCGCGCGGTCGGCGGGCGCGACTCCAGGAACGGCAGGACGGCGATGGGACGCCCGTGCGGGCGCTCGTCGAGCCACGCCGCCAGCCCGCCGGGACCCAGGTGGAGCGGGGCGTCGGCGAACGTGCCGGCCTCCTCGGCGTGCCGGTCGGCGAGCACCGTCTCCGACAGCCGGTCCCACAGGGCCCGGAACTCCAGGGTGGCGAACAGGCGGCGGACCGCGTCGGCGTCCACCTCGCCCATGCGCAGCTGCTCGACCGGTACCGGCACGTCGAGGTCGCGGTGCAGCAGCACCACCTGGTGGCCCGCGAGGACCGCGTCGCGGTGCTCGGCGAGCGTGACGGGCAGCTTCTTGCCCTTGATGGCATCGAGGTTGGCGTAGATGCCGTCGAGATCGCCGAAATCCTGCAGCAGTTTCGCCGCGGTCTTGTCCCCCACCCCGGGCACGCCGGCGATGTTGTCGCTGGGGTCCCCGCGCAGCGCCGCGAGCATCGGGTAGCGGGCCGGCGCCACGCCGTACCTCTCCTCCACCGCCGCTGCGTCCATCATCACCGTGTCGCTGATGCCGCGGCGAGTGTAGAGGACCTTGGTGTGGTCGTCGATGAGCTGGAAGGCGTCGCGGTCGCCGGTGACGATCAGCGTGTCCCAGCCCTGCTGCTGAGCCAGCCGCGCGTAGGTGGCGATGAGGTCGTCGGCCTCGGTGGCCTCGCGCGTCACCCGTGGGATCGCCAGCGCGTCGACGACCTCCAGGATGAGGGGCATCTGAGAGGAGAAGTCGTCTGGTGGCGCGCTGCGGTTGCCCTTGTACTCGGGCAGCAGGGCCATGCGCTCGGCGGGTCGGCCGCGGTCGAACACCGCGCCCACGCCGTCCGGCGCCTGCTCCGCCAGCAGCTTGATCAGCATGGTCGTGAAGCCGAAGACGGCGTTGGTGACCTGCCCGGTGGTGGTGCGCATGTCCGGCGGCAAGGCATAGAAGGCGCGGAAGGCCAGGCTGTGCCCGTCGAGCAGTGCGAGCACGGGACGGTCGGCCATTCTCCTCCCTTCTCGGCGGTCGTCGGCCCCCGCCGCTCGCGAGGCACCCGCCGGTGAGCCTATCGCCCTGCCGCCGCGGGCTCCGACCGGCGCGGCACCAAGCGGCTGGCCGGCCGCAGCGAGTGCTCTTTGACACTCCCCCTCTCGGGTTCTAGCGTCGCAGCAAGCGTCAAGCTGCGGTCTTGCGGCATACAGGCTAAAGAGCCTGCGACCGGGTCGGAGGGGTGGAGCGGGTGACCGCAGCGACTGAGGAGCCGTCGCTTCGGCGTGTGCTCGGCACACGCGACCTCGTCGTCTACTACGTCTCATCGCTGGTCGGTGCCGGCATCCTCGTGGTGCCCGGGATCGCGCTGGAGATCGCCGGCCCCGCCTCCCTGGTCGCCTGGGCGATCCTGGCGCTCACCGCCTTCCCGATGGCCGTCGTGTTCGCCCGCTTCTCCGCGGAGTACCCGAACGCCGGCGGGGTGAGCTTCCTCGTCCGTCAGGCCTTCGGCTGGCGTCCCGGCATGGCGGTCGGGCTGTTCCTCCTCGTGCTCAATCTCGCGACCAACCCCATCCTCGGTCTGGCCGCCGCCCGCTACCTGGCCGTCCTGTTCGGCTGGGAGGACCCGACCGTGATCCTGCTCGCCGGGTTCGCGGTGATGAGCATCGGTGTGCTGACGAACATGCTGGGCATCCTGGTGGCCTCCCGCGTGCAGTTCGCCCTGGTGGTCGGCCTTATCGTGGGACTCCTCACGGTGGTCGCGGTGTCCGCCCCCGCCGCCGACACCGCGCGCCTGTCACCCTTCGCCCCCAACGGGTGGGGTGCCGTGGGTGCGGCCCTGCTCGTCGGCTTCTTCGCGTTCTTCGGCTGGGAGAACGTCTCGCATGTCGCCGACGAGGTGCGAGAGCCCCGTCGCAGCTACCCGCGCGCTGCGCTGCTGGGGGCGCTCATCGTCGGCCTGCTGTACTTCACCCTCGCGCTGGTCGCCGCGCTCGTGATCCCGCCCGAGGCCGACGCCGACTCGACCGCGATCCTCGCCGCGCTGCTGCGGTTCAGCCGCGGTGAGGGCGCGGCACAGCTCGGCTCCGTCCTCGCGGTGGCGCTGCTGGTGGTCACCACCAACGCCTGGGTCCTCGGAGCGTCGCGGCTGCTGTACGCGATGGCCCGCGACGGCATCGTCCCTTCCGGCATCAGCCGCGTGTCCGGGCGCAACGGCGCTCCCCTCGCCGCGCTCGCCATCGCCTGGGCCTGCTACGCGATCGACACCGCGGTGCTGCTGGCCATCGGCGGGGACGAGCGCATCCTCATCGCCTTCACCAGCGGTTCCATCCTCATCGTGTACATCGCGGCGTTCCTGGCCGGCTTCCGGCTCTTCGCCGACTCACCGACGCGGCTGCTGTGCGCGGTCGCGCTGCTCGCGGTCAGCGGCTTCCTGCTGGGCGGGGGCACACCCGCGCTCGTCGCCGTCGGCGCGTTCGC
>Ga0136616_10001930_pt1 | contig 10946 bp, 13 predicted proteins | sample AntDrymUQ2992106_2_FD_106648 | JGI IMG/M metagenome (GOLD analysis project Ga0136616, IMG submission 106648) | Polar desert sand microbial communities from Dry Valleys, Antarctica - metaG UQ299 (21.06) | ecosystem: Environmental > Terrestrial > Soil > Desert | place: Antarctica: Dry Valley... | reverse complement strand
CCGCCCCCGGGCCAGTCGCTGAGTCGCGAGTAGGCGCCGGTGCCGAAAGCCCGTGGCCCGTACATCCCCTTCGCGTTCCTCACCCTGAACTTCTCACGGATCCAGAACCGGCCCCCGGGGGTGCGGGTGCGAGCCTTGCCGACGCCGATCCGTGACCGCCAGATCCGCCGGCCGTCGCGGAACAGGGTGGCGCGCAGGCTGCGGCGATCCACCACCAACCGGGTCCGGGTGCGGTTGAGGGGCCCGAGCGAGGAGTCGCGGACCCAGCCCGTACGCCCGTTCGGGCGCATCGGGATCCGGATCCGGAGCCAGGTGCGTCCCACAGCATCCGTGAAGCTCCGCAGGACCGGGTAGACCTCGGGGTAGTGGTCCTCGGTGAGGTAATGGATCCGGGCCACCCGCCGCGAGCTGTGCGACGGATGGCGGCGAATGATCGTCCTGTGTGTCGGGTGGGCCCAGTAGGAGAACGTCTCTCCTGCGGAGGCCCGCGCGCTGTCGGCGGCCTCAGCGGCCTGAGGTGCAGCGCTCGCCGAAGCCGGCAGCACTAGAGCCACCAGCCCGGCGAGCGTCCCTACCCAGAACTTGCACCTAGCGTGTGTCATCGACCTGCTCGGCTCAGCCCGTGAAGCGCGGAGCAGCCAGCGCGAGCGCACAGCGCCCGAAGCGTCGCCTCGTCACCGACCGGTTGCCCGCACGGTCGTACGCGACCACCGTGACCCTGTGACTACCGACTCGCAGGCCTCGAACCCTGATCCGAAGCGAGAAGCGCGTACGGGTGGTCCGCCTGACCAGTCTGCCGTCGACGTAGACCCTCACACTCCGTATCCCGGAGCGGTCGCGAGTCCTGACGCTTGCGGTGAAGTTGCGCCTGGTGCAGACGGTGCGGGCCGCAGGGCGGCGACTGCCCCTCCGGCGAGCCGGCGGCTGGCGGAGCCCGGGCAGCCTGAAGATCCCGATCGACGGACCGCTGCGGTCCGGGGCGCTGCTGACGGGCACTGGGCCGGATCCCGAGCCTGTGCCGGTGCCTGTGCCGGTGCCGGTGCCGGTGCCTGTGCCGCCGCCGGGGCCCGGGCCGGGCCCCGGGCCGGGGCCTGCCGCACACTGCGAGCGCGTGACGGAGTTGGTGTCCAACGTCACCGCACCGTTGCGAGCCAAGAGCCTGCCGTTCACTGTGGCGCCAGTTGTCGCGGTGATCGAGGTGAGGGCCATTAGGTTGCCGACGAATGCCGTGCTCGTCCCGAGCGTCGCGGACTCGCCGACCTGCCAGTAGACGTTGCAAGCCTGAGCGCCGTTGATGAGGTTGACGCTGCTGCTGCTGGCCGTGGTGAGACTCGAGCCGATCTGAAAGATGAAGACGGCATTAGGGTTGCCCTGGCCGTTGAGGGTCAGAGGCCCGGTCAGCTGCTGCGAGGACCCCGACCGGTAGGTGCCCGGGGTGAGCGTCTGCCCGCCCAGGTCACTCGTCACCGTGGCATCGAAGGCCTGCCCGGCTGCATTGTTGTACGCAGTGGCCAAGTCGTTCTGCGCCTGCAGAGCGTGAGCGTCTGCGGCATGGAAGACCCCGCCGACGAGGATTCCGGGCGGAAACCCGCTGATCGCAGGAGTCGGGCTTGTTCCGAGATTCCCGTTGATCACGCTGGGGCCGGTGTTGGTGACCCCTGACCCGCCGAGAACCGCGTAGCTGCCGGTCGTTCCGAGATTGGGTGCCGTCGCCGCTCCTGCGGTGCCGGCGAACGCCATCATCAACAGTGACGCGAGCGCGGCGGAGAGGCCCGCCCGAGTACGACCGGACGGGGACGTCGAAGTTTTCCTCGAGGAGATCCTCGAGCCGAGGGAGCCCAACATGGACAGAACCACCTTCCAAAAAAACGCTTGAGGCCGACCAGGGGATACCTCGGCGCGGACCTGGGGTCCGAGCGAAGCAATCAAGCGCTGGATGCGCGAGATGCCGGCCTGTCCCCCTTATCGGCAGCTCGCGGGGCTAAATGAGCGACAGCCTCGCCGGCCTGGACACATGGCGGCAGTGGCCGAGGACGCCGCAGAGGCCGGGGCGCGCGCTACCGCGGTGATCGCCCGGCTGACGCGGAGCTCTCAGAGCTGGCCGACGGGCACCGCGACGCGCGACGACCTGGGCGTGAAGGAGTCGGGCCTAACCACCGTGGTCCGCGAGGCCTTCGCGCTGCTCTCGCTGATCGCCTACTTCGCGGCCGATCAGGAAAAGGAGGCCCGCGCCGCGCCATCCGCGCTGGCACCCGCCCCGTGCGGCCTCCACAGCGACATCGAGAAGGGCTTCGTGGCGGCGGAGATCGTCCCCCGGGACGAGCTGGTGAGGGTCGGGGTCGCTGGTTCGAGCCCAGCCGCGCCCATCGATTCGCCTACCCCGACAGCCCCACGGCTTCGAGGGCCTCCTGCTTGCTGTCGTACTGCTCGATCCGTCGGATTCTTCCGTCTTCTATCCAGTACGCCCAACCTGCGGCGAATGCCCGTTCCTCCCTGAGCTTCCGCCAGAGGCACGTCGGCGGGACCAGCTCCGTTGGGGGCCTCGGAGATGAGCTGGTGCAGGCCGATGGCCCACCAGGTCCTCGAACTTGGCCATCACCACGGTCAGGAACTCGTCGGCATGGACGGAGATACTAGCCCCACCCGGGGGAGAAGGGGTGGGACCCGTCTCACCTTTTTCTCCCCCCCCGCTACTCCGAAGATCACCACGTCGAGGGGAAGCGAAAAGGCCTGCTCTCGGGCATGATTCTCACCGAGCGTTAAGAACTTCCCAAGGGCGGACTGAGTACGCCTTACACACGAGAACCGACCAGCCACTGGTCGGTTTTCTCGTTCTTGGGGCGGAGATCTTCGCATCACCTCTTCGAATGACAGGAGCAGCATGGCTGGCCACCGGACAGCACTCATCGTCGCGCTGCTCGCTCTCGCGCTGTTGGCGCCGGCGGCTGAAGCCCGGTCGCCGCTGGAGCAGTCGCAGCGCATCGCAGCCCAGGCGTACAAGGCCCCGTGCCCGATCTCCGTTCGAACGGACGGGCTGGACAACTACAGCAACTTCGCCGAGTTCCACCCTGCGAACTGCCAGGTGCGCCTGCGCAGCGAATGGACCGAGTGGACCCGCGAGGAGCTGTGCCTGATCGTCGTGCATGAGTACGGCCACTCGGTCCTAGGCCCCGCCCACGCCAGCGAAGGCGTCATGGCCGAAGATCCCAAGCACTTTGCGGCCTGCAACCGGCTGGGAACGATCGAGCGGAAGCTCGCGCGCGTCCGGCACGCCCTGCGGATCGCGCACAAGGGCCGACTGCGAACCCGCGAGCGGCGCCTACGGGCGACGGCTCGCCGACTGCAAAGGCGGTTGATCGCATGAGCGGATCCTTGCGACTGCACTCGCAGAAACGCAGCTGTTGGATGATCCGACTTTCTCCCGCGATATCGCCCGCCCAGTATTTCGTCCGTGGAAGCGCCATGGAAGCAACAGACCACCGCAGACGGCAACAAACCGCAGTCGCTTGAACCGGAGACGCCCTGTTCAGAGGGAGATCGCAGCAAACGGCAGCACACCGCAACAGCCCTCGTAGACCTCACACGCGAGAGGTCGCTGGTTCGAGCCCAGCCGCGCCCATCTTCGGAAAGCTTCGCTCCGGTGGCGATTTGTCCTGACGCCGAGATCCGCCGGCAGCGGGTGGGACTTCGTGGGCTGAGCACGTCCACCACCTCGGCTGCGGACACGCCGCGGCCCGGCGTCCAGCGGTGCAGCCCACGGAGGCTGGCCGTTGGCCCACCTGCGCCGCCGGTCCTACCGGTTAACGTGGCCCGGATGGGGCGCATCCGCACGGGCTGGCGCCTGGCCAAGGACAGTTGGGCGGTGCTGAGGGCCGACCGCTCGCTGGCGGTCTTCCCGGCGCTCTCTACCGCCTTTGCCACCGTCGCCCTCGCGCTGACGCTCACCCCCGGACTGGTCTGGTCGGAGGCCGTGGACCAGGACTGGATCGTGTTGCCCTTCATGGTGGTCGGCGCCTACGTCACAACCTTCTTCGTCGTCTACTTCAACGTGGCCCTCGCCGGCGCGACCCGGCTGTCGATGGACGGGCGCGACACCACCGTGGCCGACGGGCTGGCCGTGGCCCGGGAGCGTCGGGGCCTTATCGCCCAGTGGGCCTTCGTCCAGTTCGCCGTGGGCGCTGTGATTAAGGTGCTTCAGTACGTCGCCGGCGACTCGATGGCCGGCGCCCTCGTCGCGATTGTCTCCAGCCTGGCGGGCGCCGCGTGGTCGGTGACGACCTTCTTCGTGGTGCCGGTGATTGCTCTCGAGGGGCTGGGCCCGGGCGACGCGATGAGGCGCTCGGTGGGCCTCATCCGCGAGCGCTGGGGCGAGGGGCTGGTGGGAAGCGCTGCCATCGGCCTGGCCGTCTTCTTGGTGTCCGTGCTGCCGCTGGCCTTCCTCTTTGGAGCGTTCTCTGCCGCGGCCGAAGTCTCGCCGGCGCTGGGCGCTGTGTTCGGGGTGGTCGCCGTCGTCGCGCTGATAGCCACCCTCGCGATGGGCTCGGCTCTTGGCGTGATGTTCCGGGTCGCGCTCTACCGCTACGGCACCGAAGGGCAGCTCACCGCCGGCTTCGCCCAGGAAGACATGGCCGCGGCCTTCCGTCCGGGGCACGCTGGCTCGGCCTGAAAGCCCGGACGCGGCCGCAAATCGCGTCGGGCGCGGTGACCCGGGCGGAGCTCGTGGCGCTGGACCTGCGCCGCATCAACGATGTGGCCGAGGTCTCACGTCGGCTGTTACGCAGCCTGCGCGCCGCCCTCGCCGACCAGGGGTGCGAGTCGGCGCTCTCTAGATCCCGACGGTCTGGTGCCTGGAGCGGCTTCCCGCCGCGAGCAAGACCCGGTCCGGATCTTCCTGACGACCGTTGCCGCAATCACGGCGTTCGAGAACCGGATCATCGATCGCTACGGCGAGGGCGCCGGGCCAGGATCCAGCGGTGGCGCCGGGCCGACCTCGCATTCCTCGACCAGCTCACCGGCAGCGCGGCCGGAGAGCTCAACTGCCGGTAGGCGCATGAGCGGTTGAGGGTCTGGGCCCCATGTACGGTGGGGCCCCCGGTCTGGGACACTCCCCGCGTGAGCGGATCATCGATCGGCCTCGACTGCGTAGGCGGGCCGCTACGCCATCACGCCTCGTGGATGATCGCCGCGGGCGCCCTCACCTCCGGCCTCCACATCTGCGGACCGATCCCGGGAGAGATCGCGTAGTGATCGACACGCTCCTCTCCCCCCTTCGGCTCCCCGAGCGGGCGCTGGAGGCCCTTGGCCAAATCGTGGAGGACCTCGGCGGCTTGCGAGAGGAGATGGGCGGGCTGCGAGAGGAGATGGCCGGTGATCTGCGTCCGATGCGCACGGACATGGCGGTGATGCGCGAGTCGACCTCACGCCTGCCGGAGGGCATTGAAAAGATCGAGCAGGCGGTGACCGGGCTGAGCGCGACGCTCGATGCCATCGATCAGGGAGTGGCCAAAGTCCACGCGGATATAAGCGGGCTGAACGCTCAGGTCGAGACGCTGGGCAAACGGGTCGAAGCGATGGAGCGAACCGTTGATGCGATGAGGGGCAGCGTCGAGAACGTCATCAAGGACCTCCCCGGCGCGTCAGGAGCGGGAGTCGTCTCTCGCGTGCGAGACGCCATCGGCGGAGATACGAACTAGCTTCGGCCGTGCTGAACGCCCGTCGGGGCGTAGACCGAGCGAATCTCGTTCGCGCGGCGGGTCCGGTGGGGTGCCGGACCCGGCTACGACGAGGTCTTGGAAGCTTTCGGGGAGGGCTCGGAGGGGGCGCCCCCCACCAGGTCCAGCAGGCGCAGTCGGCGCGCCTCCCAGCCCTTGTCCCGCTGCCCGGCGCGCTCGAGCTTCCTGGGCTCGTCGCAGTAGCGGCGCCGCGCCCAGGGCGAGTTTGGCTTGGCCAGTCGCAGGGCGCCGACCAGCGCGAGCAGCGGCACGAAGGCGGCGAGCACCGCGGTCACGAGCTTGCCCTTGAGCACCACGACGCAGACCAGCAGCATGTTGGCGATCACGACGCCCGCGAAGACGGCGACCGATCCCTCCTCGTTCTTGACCTCGAAGGGCGCGGCGCCGAGCAGGACCATCGCCGCGATTGCGACGGCGATCGCGGTGGCCTCGATCGACTGACGCCCCTGGTCGGCCCAGTAGACGTCCTCCAGGTGCAGCCAGAGCGCGAACTCGTCGAGGGTCAGCCCGGCGCCGATGCCAAAGCCCGCCGCCAGCACCTCGATCCAAGGGGCGTCTGGATCCAGCGCGAAGTTCAGGAAGCCGCAGAGCAGCAGCAGGACGATCCCGAAGACCATGTGGTGCACGTGCACCCCGCCGGCCGAGACGCTGCCCGGCCACCAGGTGACCTTTGGGCTTCGCATGAGCCGCGTGCTCATGCGGATGAAGCCAAAGGAGAGCACGAAGCCGGCGAACAGGATGAAGCCGGCGCGGGCCCCGTCGTGGCCGAGGAAGTCGCCGGTGAGCTGGATGCCCTCGATGGTCGAGAGGGTACGGCCCGGGAGCTAGTTGAGGGAGGGGTCGGCGGGCATCGTGGCGAGCAGCGCGTACTTGCCGCCCATGCGCGCCAGGGCGTCGGCCCACAGATCGCCTTCGCGAAACGGGTCCTCGGGGTCGGGCTCGGCCACCACCCAGGCGTCGAGGGCCAGCTCGGACTCGAGCTGGCCCGGCCCCCAGCCCGCGTGACCGGCGTAGACGCGCAGCCGCCGCAGGCTCTCGGTGCGGTCGAGGTCCACCACGCCGACATCGCCTGCCAAAGGGTGGCTCAACTCGTCAGGGTCGCTGAACTCCCCCAGCGCCAAGACCGAGTTCTGGTCCACCGGCCCACCCACGCGAACCACATCTCCGTCCTCGCCCAAGCCCGAGAGAGTGGGCACCGCCTCGGCCACCATCGTCTCCGAGGGCCGGTTGAGCACCAGCCCCATGGCGCCCTCGTCGGTGTGCCCGAGCACCAAGACCACCGCGCGCTCGAAGAAGTCCGAGAGCACCGGCGAGGCGATCAGGAGCTTGCCGCGTTGCGATTCGTTCACGCTCCCATTGTGGCGAAGCGGCCCGGGCCAAGGGCCCGAGCGGGACTCGGCGCGGCTAGGACTAGGATGCCCCGCCGTGGACCTGCGGCTGGAGAAGGTGACGATCGAGACCGACCGCTACCGCATCGAGGGAGCGATGACGCTCCCGGCCGAGGGGCACCGCAGCCGGTTGTCGGACCATGTCAACCGGCGCGATCAGCAGTTCTTCACCGTGCAGGCGGCTCGCATCAGCCCGCTCGACGGTGACGGCGCGGAGTGGGAAGCCCCGGTGGTCATGGTGGGGCGCGCGCACATCCGCTTGATCGTGCCCAGCGCAGCCTGAGCCGCGCGCCGCCGTTCCGTCCGAGACTGCTTCGAGCATCTCATCCGTGCTGCTGCTCGCACTGCTCGAGTGTTCGAACCCCCGCTGCGAGGCCACGTACGAGGGCTACGGCATCGCCGCCGAACTGCGCGGCATCCCCTGCGAGGAGTGCGGTCACGAGCTCGAGGCTGTGGCCTACGCGGAGGCCGACCGGGCCTGCGAACCGATCGCCCCCCGGGTGCAGCCGAGGCGCGCCGCGTAGCTAGGCTGCTAGCCGCTCGGAGAGGTGACCGAGTGGCTTAAGGTGCACGATTGGAAATCGTGTGGGCGGTGTTGAGCTGCCTCGTGGGTTCGAATCCCACCCTCTCCGCTCCGTCTATGCCGCGTATCGCTGGGCGCTTCGGGCTCTCGCCTTGGCCGCTTCGACGTCGCGGTCCTTTGGGGGTGCCGATGTCACCAGCCCGTCCAGCAGCTCGGTCGAGGCCGCCGTCACGGCTTCCACCGCTCGATCGAACGCCGCCTCGTTGGCCTTTGACGGCTTCGTCGAGCCGCTGATCTTGCGGACGTATTGGACAGCCGCTGCTCGGACCTCCTCATCGCTGGCCGGGGGATCGAAGTTGTGGAGAGTTCGGATGTTGCGGCACATGCCGTCAGCTTATCCCTGCCTCAGAGCCCGAGCTCGCGGACGCCCGGCTCCCCCCAGCCCAGGTGGTGGGCGAGCTCGTGCTGCAGCGTGCGCTCGACCTGAGCGGCCAGGAGCTCGGGGTCGCGGCCGAAGTCGCGCTCGAGGGTGTCCTGGTAGAGGACGATGCGGTCGGGATAGGTGTCGCGGGCGACCGTGTCGCCGATGTAGTGGCCGTAGGCCCCGTGCGCGGCGCCCAGCCTGGAGACCACCACCGGCGTTTTTTCGAGCAGCTCGCGGAACTCCGGTGGCAGGCGATCGATCGCGTGGGCCACCATCAGGTCGAACTCCGTGGCCGCGATCGCCAAGTCGGGATCGCGAGCGAGCTCCTCGCTGCGGCGCACCAGCCGCTCGAACTCCGGTTCGGAGAGCTCCTGGTCGCCGCTCAGCGCCACGGTCGCCCATGCGGTGAGCATCATCAGGGCCAAGCCACCGGCCACCCAGCGCAAGAGGCCTTCGGCGCCCGAGAGCGACGGCGGGTTGATCAGGAAGACCAACAGGCCGACGACGAGCGCCGCCGTGACTGCGGAGCGCACCGGGCCGCGCAGGGACTCCCTCACGGCCCTGACACTAGGAGGGCGGGACTACTCCTCCTCGCCGGCGGAGCCCGGATTGCCGGTGTTGGCACCCTCCGCTCCGGGCACGCCGGCCTGCTCCTCGGCGTCTTTGCGAGTGGTCGTGCTGTCGTCCTCGGGGACCTCCTCGGGCGGAGCCTCCTCGGGAAGCTGGTCTGACTCCTCGTGCTCCATGTAGGTCAGCTACCCCCGGCCGCCGGCCGGCAAACGATGGCTCACTCGCCCTTCTCGCCACCGGAGGAGTCGTCCTCGTCCTCTTCCTCGTCGTCGCCCTTCGAGTCGCCCGCCGAGTCGCCGCCCGAGGGGTCCGAGCCCTCCGCACTGGAGTCCTCCTCGCTCGGCTCGTCATTACCCGACTCGACCTTGGCCTTGCCGGCGGCGTAGGGATCGTCGGTGTCGGGCTCCGCGTCGTCGTCGGCCTTGGAGTCGGCGGCGTCCTCGCGGGCCTCGCGGTCGGCCTGCAGGACCTCCTCTTCCTCCTGCGCGCGCTCCTCGACGTACTCGACCTCGGGGTCGCGAGTGGCGCCGGGCACCTGCTGGTCCTGCTGCTTTGACTCCCAGTCGCCGCGCGCGGAGTCGATGTTGCGGCCGACTCGATCGCCCTCCTTCTCCAAGCGCTCGGCCTCCTTCTCGAGCTTGTCCGCCCGTCTCTCGTGCTCCACTGCGCGCTCTCCTCGCCTAGGGGACCCCGGCAGGCTATCCGGGTAGGCTCCGGCGCCTCAGCCCGCCACCGCGTCGCGCGATGCCTGCGCGCGGCCGCGGATCAGGTCGCTCGCCTTCTCGGCCACCATGGTCGTGGGGGCGTTGGTGTTGCCGCCCGGGATCACCGGCATCACCGAGGCGTCCACCACACGCAGGCCCTCCACCCCGCGCACTCGCAGCTCGGAATCGACAACGGCGCCCTCGCCCGACCCCATGCGGCAGGTGCCCACCGGGTGGTAGATCAGCATGAGGCGGCGACGGATGTCGGCTTCCATGTCCTCACGGGTGGTCACGCCGGGACCGGGCTTCACCTCCCGCAGTGTCATCTCCGCGAGCGGGCCTTGCGAGGCGATCTCGCGCGCCAGCGACATGGCAGCCACCAGCGACTCCACGTCCTCGGGCTCGGCCATCGCGTTGGTGACGATCCGCGGCTTGTCGGACGGCTTCGACGAGCGCAGCCACACCTGGCCGCGCGCCTGCGGGCTCACCAGCACGGGGGCGATCACGATGGCGTGGCCGTCGAACTCCTCCTGGCCGTGGTCCTCGTAGTAAGCGGCGCCCATGTGGAACTGGATGTCGGCGGCCGGCAGTCCCGCGCGCGTGCGCACGAAGGCCACCACCTCGGCCACGCTCGAGGTCAGCGGCCCCGTGCGCCGCAGCGCCCACTCGGCCATGTTCTTCGGGCTGTCGGCCCGGTAGAGGGTGTCCTGGTCGGAGACCTCGTAGATCACCGAGTAGAAGGGGTGATCCTGCAGGTTGCGGCCCACACCGGGGAGGTCGTGCAGCACCGGCACGCCGACCGCGCGAAGGTCGTCGGCCGGTCCTATGCCCGAGAGCAGCAGCAGCTGCGGCGAGCCGATCGCGCCGGCGGCGAGGATCACCTCGCGCCCGGCGGGGATCGTCTGCTCGCGCCCGAAGCCGCCGCGGACGCGAATGCCCGTCGCCCGCCCGCCCTCGACCTGCACGCCGAGCACCTGGCGCCCGCTGGCCACGGCGAGGTTGGGCCGATCCAGGACCGGCCGCAGGAAGGCGTCGGCGGCGCTCCAGCGCCTGCCGTTGCGCTGGTTGACCTGGAACATCGAGCAACCGTCCTGCTCGGGCCCGTTGTAGTCGCGCACGTACGGGATCCCCGCGGCCTCGCTCGCCGCCAGCAGGCGCTTGCCCACCAGACGCGGCGAGCGCTGCTCGCTCACCACCAGCTCGCCGTCCTCACCGTGGAACTCCGAGGCCCCGCGGCAGTTTCGCTCGGAGCGCATGAAGTACGGCAGGACGTCCTCCCAGCCCCAGCCCTCGGCGCCCGCGGCCTCCCACAGGCCGTAGTCGAGCGGGCGCCCGCGCACGTAGAGCATCGCGTTCATCGAGCTCGAGCCGCCCAGGCTCTTCCCCCGCGGGATGTATAGTTCGCGGCCGTCGACGTGGGGCTCGGGCTCGGTGTAGTACTCCCAGTCGAGCTTGGTCTTGAACTGGTTGGCGAAGGCCGCCGGAATCTTGATGTTGGGGCTGAGATCCTTGCCGCCGGCCTCGATCAGCAGCACGCTCACCGAGGGATCCTCGCTCAGGCGGTTGGCCAGCACGCAGCCGGCCGATCCAGCTCCGACGACGATG
>Ga0136616_10001927_pt1 | contig 10955 bp, 8 predicted proteins | sample AntDrymUQ2992106_2_FD_106648 | JGI IMG/M metagenome (GOLD analysis project Ga0136616, IMG submission 106648) | Polar desert sand microbial communities from Dry Valleys, Antarctica - metaG UQ299 (21.06) | ecosystem: Environmental > Terrestrial > Soil > Desert | place: Antarctica: Dry Valley... | reverse complement strand
GGCTCGGCCTCCACGGTTCCAGCCTCCAGGTGGAGGCGATCGCGGGCGACCGCCGCTTCGGCGGTCAGACCGTCGTCGACGACGCCCGTGATCGTCTGGAGAATCGCCGAGCGGATGCGGTTCGAACCGGCCGAGCCGAGCGCCGCCTCGGGCACACCGTTGCGCAGCACGACCGTCGGCGCCATCATGCTCGGCACGCGCTGCCCGGGCGCGTGGCCGTGGTGGCCGAGCGGGTTGAGATCCTCCTCGCCAAGCATGTTGTTGAGGTGCACGCCGGTGCCCGGCACGATCACCCCCGAGCACGAGCCATTCGAGCAGGTGACCGTCGCGCATCCGCCCTGCTCATCGAGCACGGAGATGTGCGTCGTCGAGCCGAGCCGCCCCCTGACCTCGGTAGCCACGGACTCCATCGCGTCCTTGGCCAGCAGCCGCTCGAGGTAACCCTCCGAGTGGAGGCCGCTCAGGAACTCATCGGTACGCGCGCGATTGGCGCGGTCCATCACCTCCACCAGCGCACGCAAATCCGGCGGGCGATCGAGGCGCTCGAGCAGATCGAGCGCGTAGGCGATCAGGATCCCGCCGGAGGACGGCGGAGGGTTCGTGAGCACCTCACGGCCGCGGTAGCCAGCCCGGGCGGGCGGGCGCTCAACGACCTCGTAGGCGGCTAGATCGCGGTCGCTCAGCAGCCCACCCCGCTCGGTCACCCAGTCGCTGATCGCCGCTCCCACGTCGCCCTCGTAGAGAAAGCGCGGCCCCTCGGCTCCGAGGCGGTCGAGCAGGTCCGCGAGCTCGGGCAGGAGGATTCGCTCACCCGCCCTCAGCGACCGTCCCTCGGGCTCGTATACGGAGCGCCCTTCGGCGCTCGAGCGCAGGATCGGCCCGAGGATCCGAAACAGCAGCTCCTGCATCGGCGTGACCTCGACGCCCGCGCGAGCCACTCTCGCCGGCGCGTCGGTGAGCTCGCTCAGCTCGACCGTGCCGAACCGCTCGAGCGCCTCCGCCAGGCCCGCCGTCGTGCCGTAGACGCCGCATGAGGATGGACCGATGTGGAAGACCTGCACCGCGGCCTCCGAGAAGACGATCTCGATGCGGTCGAGCGCCGCTGGCGTCGCGTGATCCAGCCCCTGCCCCGGCGCCGCGACGAAGAAGTCGAGCAGGTGGTCGTCGCCCGATGCGGTGTGAACCAGCATGAAGCCGCCCGCGCCGGGGCCTGTCAGCGTGGATTCCGCGACGAACGACATCAGGACGGCCGCTACAGCCGCGTCGACCGCGTTTCCGCCCTCGCGGAGCACGTCGGCGCCCGCTTGCGCCGTCAGCGCATGACCGGCGGCCACTACTCCCTTCATGCGCCCATCGTCTCGCGCGACCCTTGCCCCGGGGCCAGTACCGCTAGCTCCACGGCATCCGCGGCCCGCTGCATGCGGTGGTCATAGCCGATCAGCGTGACGAGCTCGCGCCCGACCCGCCGGCGGCGAGGTGGTCGGCGCCGTTGGCCGAAGAGCGTGTATGCGCTCAGCCGCGCGGGATGAACTCGGGCACTTCGATATCCGACAGGCCGTCCGAGCGCTCCGCCGAGTGCCGCGCCCGCGTCACGCGCGGCTCGTGGTCGGCCTCGCGGGCCGCCTCTCGCGCGCGCGGCGATGCCGGCTCGCGCCGGCGCTCGGGTGCTCGCGCCACCCGCTTGTCGTCGCCATAGCCCGTGGCCACGACCGTGATCCAGACCTGGTCGCCGAGCTTCTCGTCGACCATGGCGCCGAAGATGATGTTCGAGTTCGGGTCGGCCACCTCGGCCACTGCCCGGGCCGCCTCGTTGACTTCCCACAGCGACATGTCGGGTCCGCCGGTGATCGACAGGAGGATCGAGCGCGCGCCCTCCACCGACGTCTCGAGCAGCGGCGAAGCCACCGCGCGCTGAGCCGCGTCCATCGCGCGCTGCTCGCCACTTCCCATGCCGATGCCAAGCAGCGCCTGGCCGGCGTCCGACATGATCGTGCGGACGTCGGCGAAGTCGAGGTTGATGAGGCCGGGCAGCGTGATCAGGTCGGAGATGCCCTGAACGCCTTGGCGCAGCACGTCATCGGCCATGCGGAACGCGTCGACCATCGACGTCTGGCGGTCGAGGACCGTGAGCAGACGGGCGTTCGGTATCACGATCAGCGTGTCGACCTCGCCCGCGAGCGCCTCGACGCCGAGCTCGGCCTGCTCGCCGCGTCGCGACCCCTCGAAGCCGAACGGCTTCGTGACGATCCCGACCGTCAGCGCCCCTACCTCGCGCGCGATCCGCGCCACCACCGGCGCTGCGCCCGTGCCGGTGCCGCCGCCCTCGCCGGCAGCGATGAAGACCATGTCGGAGCCCTTCACCGCGGCCTTGATCCGGTCGTAGTCCTCGATCGCCGCGTCGTGCCCGAGCCGAGGGTTCGAGCCCGAGCCGAGGCCGCGCGTGAGCTCGCCGCCGATGTGGATCGTCTGGTGGGCGCTCGAGCCTTGAAGCGATTGCAGGTCGGTGTTGAGCGCGATGAACTCGACGCCCTCGACCTCGGCCTCGATCATCCGGTCGACGGCATTGACACCGCCTCCGCCGACGCCCACGACGCGCAGCACAGGCTTCAGCACCGGCGGGCGCACGGGAGGGCCGCTCGGCTCCTCGCGACCGTAGCGCGGGCGCTCCGGTGGCGCCGGCGTGGCCGGGGCTCGCTCGAGGATGTCCTCGGGGATGTCGGGCGAGAAGACGTTGCGCAGCCGCTCGCGCGGCTCGGGGATGTGCGCTGGCTCGGCGGCGGGCGCACGCTCCTCGGGAGCCGGGCGCTGCTCGCCCCGTTCAACGTCCTTACGCGCCCGTTCGTCCTCCGTCTTGCGGAAGAGATCGGCCAGAGGACCTTCGCGCATGCTCGCTCGGTTACCGCTTGCCATTCCCCAAGACCTCCTTGGCCAGCTGGCGGTAGGCATACGCCGCCTTGCCGTCCGGATCGTATTTGAGCACCGACATCCCCTTCACCGGAGCCTCCGCGTAGCGCACGGTCTTGCGGATGCGCGAGGCGAAGACGCGATCGCCGAAGTTCTCCTCGAGCAGCTCGATGGCCTCCTTGGCGTGGATCGTCCGGCTGTCCACGAGCGTCGGCAGGATGCCCTCGATCTCGACGTCGGGATTCAGGTTCTCCCTGATCATCGACAGCGTGTTCTGCAGCTGGATCAGCCCTCGCATGGACAGATACTCGCATTGCACGGGGACGATCACCTTGTCCGCCGCCGTGAGCGCGTTGATCGTGAGCAGACCGAGGCTCGGGGGCGTGTCGATGCAGACGAAGTCGTAGTCCTCGGCGATCGGCGCCAGGGCCTTCTCGAGCGAGCGCTCGCGACCGATCTGCGTGGACATCGCGATCTCGGCGCCGGCAAGATCGATCGAAGCGCAGGCGAGGTCCACCTCGCGCTTGCGGATCACCTCGCGGATCGAGGTGTGGTGCACGAGCACGTCATACATCGAGACTTCGAGCGAGTCGGGATCGATGCCCTGGCTCATCGTGAGATTGGCCTGCGGGTCGAGGTCGATGCACAGCGCCCGGTGTCCGGACTCGACGAACGCCGCGGCGAGGTTGAGCGTCGTGGTGGTCTTTGCGACGCCACCCTTCTGGTTCGCAAAGGCGATCACCTTGGCCTTCGGCGTTCCGCTGGGCGCCGGCGTCGGCGCTGGGTCGATGCTCACGGCGTGCTCCGATGTCTCGGGGGCGATCCGCCGGTCGCTAGGGCCGGCGGCATGCTTGCGGTCGAAGAAGCCCATCTCGGAGTGCGTATTCGTACGAGCCGCCGGTAATCCTGCCCGGCGGACAGGACGTATCCCTCCCGCGCGCGCATAGGCTTGGCGCGCCGGGCGCGAGCGTGCGCGCTCGCTCGGCCGATCGATGCCACGACTACTCGACAAGCGGCTCATCTTCGTTACGGGCAAGGGCGGCGTCGGCAAGTCGACCGTCTCGGCGGCCATCGGCCTGGCCGGAGCGCGCGCGGGGAAGCGCACGATCATCTGCGAGGTGGCCCAGCAGGAGCGCGTCTCGCGCGCCTTCAAGCGCGAGGGCGTGGGCTACGAGGAGACCGAGCTGTCGCCGGGCCTGTCGGCGATCTCAATCGATCCGCAGCGGGCGCTCGAGGAGTACCTGCGCGTGCAGGTCGGCTCGAAGGCGCTCTTCAACATCCTCTTTCAGAACCGCTTCTTCCAGTACTTCGCGGCGGCGGCCCCCGGCGCGCGCGAGCTCGTGACGATCGGCAAGATCTGGGAGCTCGCGCAGCTCGAGCGGCCGTGGACGAGCGCCAAGACCCGCTACGACCTCGTGGTAGTCGACGCGCCCGCCACTGGACACGGGCTCGGCATCCTCAGGACGCCGCGCACGTTCCGCGACATCGCCCGCGTCGGCCCGATCCGCCGCCAGGCGGACAAGATCGACTCGTTCGTCCGCGATCCCGCTCGAACCGGCGTGGTGGTGGTCGCGCTCCCCGAGGAGATGCCGGTCAACGAGACGCTCGACTTCCGTCGCGACCTCAAGAAGGAGATGGGGCTCGCGATCGACGCCATCGTCGTGAACGCGCTGTATCCGGAGCGCTTCAGCGGCCCGGAAGCCGAGCGGCTCGCGAAGGCGAACGGAAAGCTCGACGCCATGGCTCAAGCGGCGCTCAAGGCGGCGCTCTCCGAGCACAATCGCGCCCGGGCGCAACGGGTGCAGCTGCGCCGCCTCAAGCGCGAGGCGCAGTCGGTCTCGACGCTGCCGTTCCTGTTCGAGCCCGAGCTCGGGCTCGAGGACTTCGATCGCCTCTCGCGCGGCCTGGAGCGACGCCTGTGAGCGTCAAGCGCCTGATCGACCGGCGCAAGATCTGCGTCTGCGCCGGCTCCGGCGGAGTCGGCAAGACGACCGTCTCGGCCGCGATCGCGCTGGGCATGGCCGCCGACGGACTCAAGGTCGCGGTGGTCACGATCGACCCGGCGCGGCGGCTCGCGAACTCGCTCGGCCTCCCCGAGCTGGGAAACCGCGAGGTGCAGGTCGACCCCGAGCGCTTCCAGGCGGCCGGCCTCGAGGTCCGCGGCGAGCTGTGGGCGATGATGCTCGACGCCAAGCGCACCTTCGACGACCTCGTGGAGAAGTACGCGCCCGACGAGCGAAGCCGCCAGGCCGTCCTGGGAAACCGCATCTACCAGGAGCTCTCGAACGCGGTGGCCGGCTCGCAGGAGTACATGGCGATGGAGAAGCTCTACGAGCTGCACGAGGGTGGCCACTACGACCTGATCGTGCTCGACACCCCGCCGAGCCGCAACGCGCTCGACTTCCTCGACGCTCCCGAGCGGCTCGCGCGCTTCATCGACTCGCGCTCGCTCCAGTTCTTCCTCGCGCCGGGGCGGCGCGGGCTGAAGATCTTCGGCCGCGGCACGGGGCTCGTCTTCTCGATCCTCAAGCGGGTGACCGGCATCGACCTGCTCCAGGACCTATCCGAGTTCTTCCAGAGCTTCGGCGACATGGCGGAGGGAATCAACGCGCGGGCAGCGCGCGTGAACGCGCTGCTAGCGAGCCGCCAGACGACCTTCGTGCTCGTCACGACGCCGCAGATCGACTCGGTGGAGGAGGCCGTCTACTTCCGCCGGCGGCTCGCCGAGCGCAGGCTCCCCTTCAGCGGCATCGTGGTGAACCGAGTTCACGACGACCCTGGCGACGCCGGCGCCGAGGGCGTCGAGGACGACCTCGGCGAGCTCCTCGGCGACGAGCTGGGCCGCAAGGTCGCGCGCAACTTCGACGACTATCGCGCGCTGGCCGAGCGCGACCGCGAGAGCCTGCAACGGCTGCGCAAGGAGATCGGCGCCAAGCCGCTGGTCCTGGTGCCCTACCTCGATGACGACGTGTACGACCTGGCGGGGCTGGAGCGCATGAACGAGCACCTCTTTGCGGCCGGCGCGGCGGCCTAGGCGCTCAGGCTGCGTAGGCCTCGTCGACGGACGTCGACCGCCGCCCGCCGGCGGCAACGAGCAGCTTGAAGTCGTGCGGGTTGGACGCCGCCTTGAGCGCATCCTCCATCGACACGCGACCCGCCTCGAGGTGCTCGAACAGCGCCTGATCGAACGTTTGCATCCCGTAGTAGCCACCCTCTGCGATCGCCTGCGGCAGACGCCCCGTCTCCTCGGGGTTCACGATCATGTCGCGCACGCGACCGGTCATCCGCAGGATCTCGCAAGTCGGCACGCGCCCTTGCCCGTCCGGCGTCGGCACGAGGCGCTGGGAGATCACGGCCTTCAGCGTGCCGGCGAGCATCGCGCGCGCCTGCTGGTGGAGGTGCGGCGGGAAGAAGTCGATGATCCGGTTCACGGTCTCCGGAGCATCGACCGTGTGGAGCGTCGAGAGCACGAGGTGGCCGGTCTCCGCAGCCGACAGGGCCGACTGAACCGTCTCCTCGTCGCGCATCTCCCCGATGAGGATCACGTCGGGGTCCTGGCGCAGCACGCGGCGCAGGGCGCGCTTGAACGATTCAGTGTCCTCGCCGACTTCCCTCTGATTGATCACGGAGTGCTTGTCGAGATGCAGGAACTCGATCGGATCCTCGATCGTGACGATGTGCTTCGCCATGCTCGTGTTCATCTGATCGATCATCGCCGCGAGCGTCGTCGACTTTCCGGAGCCGGTCGTCCCGGTCAAGAGCACGATCCCGCGCTCCTCCTCCGCGATCTCGGAGATCACCGGCGGGAGGACGAGCTCGTCGATGGTCCTGATCCCGTACGGGATCGCGCGGCAGACGAGGGAGACCGACCCACGCTGCCTGAAGGCGTTTACGCGAAAGCGGGCGAGGCCCGACACGCCGTAGGAGAAGTCGACCTCGTTCTCGCGCCGAAACTCGTCGAGCTTCACCTCGTCGGTGAGCATCTCGTGCAGCACGCGGTCGGTGATCTCGGGCGTGAGCGGCTCCGCGCCGGGTATCGGCGCAAGCCGCCCGTGCGTGCGGATGACAGGCGGCGAGGGCACCTTCAGGTGAAGGTCGGAACCCTCACTCTCGATGACGCGCTTGAGCGCTTCGCTGAGATCGAACACCGCGGTTGTATCGACCGCCGGCGTGAAAGCTTGAGGCGGGGGCCTGCTAAACGGGCGCCGAGTAGCTGTCGGCGTCGTCGTCGAGGCCCCAGTCGGCCGACGGCGTGACGCCAACCGGCGACGCGGCGTCGCCGTCCTCGACGCCCGCCCCAGCAGCGTCGCGCCGCTCCTCCGGTGGCTCGAACCGATGCACGCGGATGGCATCGAATTCCTCCGTGTCGAGCTCCCAGATCGGCACGTCGGCCTTGGCACCGGGGGGCCAGGCGGCTTCGTCCACGCCCGGAGCCGGGCGCGGCGCCGGCGCGGTCCGCGCCGGGGTCGCGTCCGCTGGAGAGGGGGCTGCGCGAGGCGTCGCCTCGCCGTCGCGGGCGAGCAGGATCTCGTCGGCCGTGGAGCGCAGATCGGAGGGCAGGTATCCGCACAGGACGTCGCGCAGGAGCGCTCTCAGATACTGACGTAGCTCGGCCACGATGTCCGCCGGCGACTCCGTGCCGACCACGTCCACGTAGTCGCGGCCGTCGGCGGTCACGACGAACCGCTCGAGGGCGAGGGCGAGCTCCACCCGCGCCTGCACCCCGCGGCGATCGCCCTCGACGGCGCAGAGCGCCGCCAGTCGCATCGGAAGGCCGCCTCCGGCTCCTGAATCCGCGAGCAGCGCCCGGAGCGCGAGCAGGAAGTCGGAGAGCGCCTGCGCGTCGATCACTCGCGCGCACCCCATGTCGAAGCGGTCGAGCGCCCAGGCGACCGCGCCATCGTGAGGACGGCCGACGACCTCCAGCAGCTCGCGCAGCTCGTCATCGTCGGTGAGCTGCCACCACTCGTGGCGATTGGGGCCCGGGAAGGCGAGTGGCAGCGCGTGCCAGGCGCCCGCGCCCGTGCGCGCCCATGCGATCGAGCCGACAGCGGCGCCATCGGCGCCCGCGAGCCGCAGAGCGGTGAGGAGGCGACCGAAGCCCTCGCCCGCCTGCACGAGCGGAAAGGGCGCATCGGGCGCCAGCCGCAGCTCAAAGGCGGCGACGACGCTGGGCGCGAGCCCGCCCGCCTCGAGGGTCACGCCGTCGTCGAGCTCGACGCGACCCGGCGGGTCGAGCGCCTGCCGGGGCAAGTCGATCGTTCGCGCCGAGACGAGCGCGAGACAGTCGTCGAGATCGACGCACCGCCCGGCGATGCGCACGCCGTAGACGGGCACCGCGACCACGGTCGCCACCTGCCCGTCGGAGATCGCCTGCTCGAGCTCGGCGCACAGGCCCTCGAAGCGCTCCTCGGGGAACGCGAAGGTAGTGGCGTCGCTGTAGAGGCGCTCCAGCAGGTCGCGCAGGACGGAGCCTGCCCCGTCGCCAGCGAGCCCGCGGTGGCGAAGGTAGGCGGCGGCCCCGGGGCCGAGCACCCGCTCGGCCGGCGCGTAACCGGGAAGCTCGTGGATCGCCCGCCAGCGAGCGCCGATGAAGTCAGCCGTTAGCGCCGTATAGCTGTAGAGCACCGAGTCGCGGCCCTGCTCCTCGATCACGAAGGGAAGCTCGGCCCCCGCCTTGACCTCTTCGGTGAGTAGCGCCGCGACCTCCAGGCCGAGCTCGCGGAGGGCGTCGTGGACCTCGCGGTGCGCCATGGACGGCGACTTCGCCGCGCCGAAGCCAGCTCCTGCCGCCGACTGCGCAGCGCGTACGGCCGGGCGGCGCCGTGGCCGCCGGACAGGCGGGTCCGCTAAGCCGCTGCGGCGCGCTCAGCGCGCGCCAGGTCGAGCCACTCACGCCCGTAGCGGCGCATGTCCTCGATCAGCGGCAACAGCGCCCGGCCCTTCTTCGTGAGCGCGTACTCGACGCGCGGCGGCACCTCCGAGAAGGTGTTGCGCTCGACGATGCCCTCCTCCTCGAGGGCTCTTAGCCGAAGCGAGAGCGTGCGCGGGCTGATGCCTGCGAGCGACCGCTCGAGCTCGCAGAAGCGACTGCGGCCGGCGGCGAGATCCCGAATGACCAGGATCGTCCACTTGCCGCAGATCACGTCCGCGGTCGCACAGACCGGACAGGTCTCGTTCCCCGCGGTGTCGGTCGCCGTGGTCGGAGTCGCTGCCGTCGTGTCGGTCGCGCTGGCCATAGCCTCGACCAAGCTTAGCGCGATGCTTCACGAAATGAAGCATCAGGCGGATGGCTCGAGCGGCGGGCGGGCGCGACCTGGGCGGGGCCGGACGGAGCGGGGCGGGCGCACCCCGCCCCGCACCTCCGCGGCAGCCGGCGTCAGCCGCCGAGCTGCCCGAGCAAGCCGCCCCCGCCGGCCGAAGCGCCGCCTCCGGGCACCGTGGCACCCTTGACCATGCCCTCGCTGGGCTGCACCAGGACCCAACCCTGACCGGAGAAGCCCATCTGGATCGTCTCGCCGGAGCCTCGTCCGATCAGCGTCTTCATGTTCACGTCCGACTTCACCTGAGTCGTCACGCCGCTTGACCACGTGATCGCCGCCTGCGGGTCGGCGAAGGTCGGCGCCTCACCCGTGTTCAGGAGCACCGGCGGGCCGTTCGAGATGATCGCGACCCATCCTGTCCCTGCGAGCGCCATGTTGTAGAGCCCGCCAGCCATGGCACCGGCGAACCCACCCTCCACGCGCTTGATGTCCCAGTCGATGCCGGCGTCGAAGGCCAGCACGTTCTGGCCGTTGCACGTGATCTGGTCGTTCTCGAGCTTGATCAGGTGAATGTCCTGCGCAAGGTCGGCCAGGAATACCTCGCCGCTGCCGCTGATCTTCATCAGCGTCGTGCCCTCGCCGGTCATGCGCTTCTTGATGAACTTGCTGACGCCGCCGGCGCCCGCGTGCTCGAAGCTCACGTCGCCCTGGTACGCGACCATCGCGCCGAGCTTCGCCTGGATCGTGATCTGGTTCAGGGCGACCTTCAGCAGCTTCGAGTTCTGAAGCGTAAAGGCGTCCTGAGCGGCGGTCTCTTGATACTCGCCGAGAGTGCTCTGCACGGGACCTCCATCGGTTTGCGGTTAGAACAGCCCTAACTCTCCGCCCTCGACCGCTCCGTTGTCAAGCGTTGCGACGATAACTCGGCGCTTGCGAGAGGCACTCACTGAAGCGAGGGGAGCTGCAGAGGGCTGGCACAGCGCTGAAGCCCTCGGCGTTGGCGGTCAGGGACGGGGACGTGAGTGTCCCCAGCGAGGGGCTCCCTGAGCGAGCGAAGCGAGCGTACCCGAGAAGGGGACACTCACGGCCCGGTCCCCCTGGACCGCGCTAGGCAACCTCACGAAGCTTCTGAGCTTCAGCCAGCGACTGCAACTTCTTGAGTGACTGGTTCTCGATCTGGCGGATCCGCTCGCGCGTGACGTTGAAGGTCCGGCCCACCTCGTCGAGCGTGCGCGGGTGCTCGCCGCCGAGCCCGTAGCGCAGCTCGAGCACGCGCCGCTCGCGGTAGGAGAGGTTCTCGAGCGCCTCGCGCAGCGCCTCCTTGGTGAGGATCTCCGCGGCTCGCTCGTAGGGCGACTCGGCGCGCTCGTCGGCGATGAACTGCCCGAACTCCGACTCCTCCTCGTCACCGACGGGCTTCTCGAGCGAGACGGGCGCCTGCGCCGAGCGCTTGATCGAGTCGACCTCGTCCGGCTCGATGCCGGTGACCTCGGCGATCTCGTCGGGAGTCGGCTCACGGCCGAGCTCGGTGACGAGCTTGCGCTCGGCACGCCCGATCTTGTTCAGCTTCTCGACGACGTGCACCGGGATGCGGATCGTGCGCGCCTTGTCCGCGAGCGCTCGGGCGATCGCCTGACGGATCCACCAGGTGGCGTAGGTGGAGAACTTGAAGCCCTTGCGGTAGTCGAACTTCTCCGCCGCGCGCACCAGTCCGAGCGTGCCCTCCTGGATCAGGTCGAGGAAGGGAAGCCCCTGGTTGCGGTAGTTCTTCGCGATCGAGACGACGAG
>Ga0136616_10001926_pt1 | contig 10957 bp, 10 predicted proteins | sample AntDrymUQ2992106_2_FD_106648 | JGI IMG/M metagenome (GOLD analysis project Ga0136616, IMG submission 106648) | Polar desert sand microbial communities from Dry Valleys, Antarctica - metaG UQ299 (21.06) | ecosystem: Environmental > Terrestrial > Soil > Desert | place: Antarctica: Dry Valley... | reverse complement strand
GTCAGGAGCTGCGGCAAGCGCTCATCACGCTGGCCATCTCCGTCGTCCTCGCCGACCAGATGCTTCGCCAGTTCGGCGGGCTCGCGCTGAGCATGGTCTGGCCCGGCCCCGTCACACACTTCTTCGAGATCATGGGGCAGCGCTACTCGACGAGCCGGCTGTTCATGCTGGCCGTGGCGCTGGTCGTCGGGCTCGCCCTGTGGCTGTGGCTCAACAAGACGCGCATGGGGATGGTGATCCGTGCCGGCGTCGACGACGAGCCGATGGTGCGGGCGCTGGGGATCAACATCACGCTGGTGTTCGCCGTCACGTTCTTCGTCGGGGCGTTCCTCGCCGGGATGGGCGGCGTCATGGGCGCCTCGTTCGCGGGCGCTGCGACGGGCTCGGACGGTGCTTGGCTGCTGAACTCGCTCGTGGTCGTGATCATCGGCGGTCTCGGCTCGATCAAGGGAGCCGTCGCCGGGTCACTGCTGTACGGCGTGGTGGTCGCGTTCTCTCCTGCCTACCTGCCGAGCCGCTACACCTTCTACTCGATCATCCTCACGTTCGTGCTGCTCGCCCTCGTCCTGGCCGTGCGCCCCTACGGCTTGTTCGGACGCCCCGAGTGAGCGCCCGTCGCCCGTTGTCGCCCGGCAATCTCGTCGCTCTGGCGGTCCTGGTCTTCCTGTTGGTCCTGCCGATCTTCGGGACCGAGTTCTTCGTCAACAACGTGATGACCGAGGTGATGATCCTGGGTCTCGCGGCCGCGACGATCGTTTTCCTGGCCTCCTGCGGCGGGATGACCTCGCTGGCGCAGCTGCTGTTCGCGGGCATCGCCGGGTTCATGTTCGGCAACGCGGCGCTCGAGTCCGGCGCGAGAGGCCTCACCCTGGGTTGGCCCCCGTGGATCGCGGTGCTGTTCGCGCTCGCGGTCACGACCGTGGTGGCGTTCCTGCTCGGCGCGCTGGGGAGCCGCACGACCGGGATCTACTTTCTGATGCTGACGCTGGTGTACGGGGTGATCGGCTACTTCTTCTTCGCCCAGGTCGTGACAGTCTCGGGGCCGGGGGGTGTCACCAGCATCACGGCGCCGGCACCACTGAACGGGCGCGTGCCGCTGTACTACGCGGCCGTGGGCCTGTCGGCGCTGGTCTACCTGGCCTTTCGCGCGATCGGGCGCACGAACTTCGGGTTGGCGCTCCAGGGAGTCCGCGATGACCCGGTCAGAATGGCGTCGCTCGGGTTCAACGTCCCCTTCCACCGCACGCTGGCGTTCACCCTGGCCGGCTTCGTCGCCGGCCTGTCGGGACTGCTCAACGTGTGGTTCAACGGGCAGATCGACCCGGCGTCGATCGCGATCGGACCGACGCTGATCCTGCTGATCATCGCGGTCATCGGCGGTATCTCCCACTACGAGGGCGCCTGGCTCGGCGCCTTCGTGTACGTCGGCGCCAGCAACTACCTACGGGAGCTGCCGCTCGTCGACCGCATCGGCATCACGCCCGACCGATTCAACACCGTGATCGGGCTGATCGTGGTGCTGATCATGGTCCTGTCCCCAGAGGGGCTTGTCGGCATCGCTGGGAAGGGGCGTGGCTGGCGTCGGGGCAGTCCGCGTGCACGTTCGATCGAACCACCGACCACCTCCGAAACGATGGAAGGAACAGCACGATGAACAGTCACGCCACGAAAGCGAGGTGGCTGCTCGCAGCCTGCCTCGTGTCGATCGTCGCGCTCGTCGCCAGCGGCTGTGGGGACAGCGGCACCACGGCTCAGCCCAGTGACGGAACAGCCAGCGACGGTGCAGCCAGCGACGGTGCAGCCAGCGATGGGGCGACAGACACCGGCGGCAGCGGCGAGGGCGACGACGTCGTCCGCCTCGGAATCCTCGGCGAGTGTGAAGGACCGTTCGGCGGCTTCCACGAGGACACCGTGGCCGGGGTGACCCTGGCGCTGGTGAACCATGCCGGCGCGACGGCGACCTCGGAGACGACCGCGCTCGACGGGTGGAGCGGCGCCGAGGTCAACGGAACCCCGATCGAGTTGACAGGGATCGGCTGCGGCGACGACACCCCGGACACCATCCTCGGGGAAGTGCGACAGCTGGTCGAGCAGCAGGACGCGAACATCGTCATCGGCCCCCTCTCGGGTGACGAGGGCATCGCCGTGGCGGAGTACGCCGAAGCCAACCCGGACGTGACCTTCCTCAGCGGCATCGCCGGCTCGCAGGAGCCGACCCTGGAGGTCCAGGCGCCCAACTACTTCCGCTTCCACGGAGACGGGGCGATCTGGAACGCCGGTCTGGGTGACATCCTGCACAACCAGGAGGGCTGGGACACCGTCGCGGTCATCGCCGACGACTACAGCTTCGGCCACACGTCGGCCGCCGGGTTCATCGCCGACTTCTGCGGCGTCGGCGGCGACGTGGTGTCGCGCGTCTTCCCACCCCTTGGCACCACCGACTACTCCTCGTTCGTCCAGCAGCTGCCGAACCCGGACGAGGTCGACGGATACTTCTGGGTCGTCGGCGGCACCGGCACCCAGGCCGCACTCGAGGCGTTCGTCAACGCCAAGGGCGACCTGACCGGGGACCAGCATGCCGGCAACCTGTTCTTCAACCCCGGCCTCGCGTCGGCGTTGGGCACCGACATCGCGGGCGCCTACGTAGGCGGGTTCGCGGTGCTTCCCGGCGACATCCAGACGCCGGAGATCACCGAGTACCTCGCCAGCGCCGACGAGACCTGGGACACGCTGGCCACCGGCCTGACCGGCGGCGAGCCCGGTCCCCCATCCACGGCCGCGGGGTTCGGCTTCATGTACGGCTACTACTCCGCGGGCGTTGCGCTCGTCCGAGGCCTGGAGGAGACCGGCGGCGACCTGTCCCCCGAGCCGCTGCAGTCCGCGCTGGCCGAGCTGACCCTCGAGCTGCCGTACGGTGACATCAGCCTCGACGAGAATCGCAGCGGCATCGTCGATGTTGGGCTGTCCCGGCTGGTGGAGAACGACGAAGGAGAGATCGTCCAGGAGGCCGTGGCCATCATCCCCGAGGTCGACCAGACCTTCGGTGGCACCTTCAGCACCGACACCCCGCCACCGTCCCGTGACTTCCCGGAGTGCCAGGAGGCCGATCTGCCGTGGGTCGGCAACGCCATCCCCGTCGAGGACGGCGTTCCGCAAGAGTAGTCGACGACCAGGACGGCCCGGCCATGGCCCCGGACACCACCACCCGATCCGACGACGCGACCGAGCAGGTCGTGGTGCTGCGGTCGGTGGTGGTGGCGTTCGGCGGCCTCGTGGCCCTGGACGGCATCGATCTGGATGTCGCTCGGGGAGAGCGGCTGGCCATCCTCGGCCCCAACGGCGCCGGCAAGACCACGTTGTTCAACGTGGTCGCCGGCGACCTGGCCCCCGACGAGGGGTCGGTGACCATCAAGGGCATCGACTGCACGCGGTTGCCCTCCCGTCACCGGCCGCGGCTCGGAGTCGCCCGGACCTACCAGAAGGCGCGCTCGTTTGCGGGTCTGACGGTTGCCGACAACCTCTACCTCGCCATTGTCGGCAGGCAGGGTCGCCACCGAAGCCTGTGGCGGGCCGAGGGCGATCGCGCATGGCGGGACCGGGCCGGCGCGGCGGCCGAGGCCGTCTGGCTCGACGACCGGCTGAACACGCTGGTGCGTGACCTGTCCCACGGTCAGAAGCGCCAGCTGGAGATCGGCATGGCCATCGCCACCGACCCGGATGTGCTGTTGCTCGACGAGCCGGCCTCCGGGCTGTCGCGGGGAGAGCGGGAGCGGCTCACCGAACTGCTCGACCGGCTCGCCGTCGATTCGACGTTGCTGTTGATCGAGCACGACATGGACGTGGCCTTCCAGGTGGCCAGGCGGGTCGTCGTGATGTCAGACGGCAAGACCGTCGCGTCCGGTGCCCCCGATGAGGTCCGCGCGGACCCGCTGGTCCACGAGATCTACCTCGGCAGCGAGGCCCTGACATGACTGGGACGCTGCTGGATGTGCGGGGTCTGTGCTCGGGCTACGGCGAGTCGCAGGTGCTCGATGAGGTCAGCTTCTCGATGGGCGTCGAGGCGGTTGGCATCCTCGGCCGCAACGGCATGGGCAAGACCACCCTGTGCGCCACGCTCATGGGGCTCGTTCGGCCGTCGGCCGGCGAGGTGTGGCTCAAGGGAGAACGCATCGACGGCCGCTCCCCGGAGCGCATCGCACGCCGCGGCATCTCCTACGTGCCGCAGGGGCGGCGGCTGTTCCCGTCGTTGACCGTCGACGAGCACCTGGCGATGCTGGCGAAGGGCACGCGCGGCAAACGCTGGACGCCCAAGGCGGTCTACGAGCTGTTCCCACGGCTGGCTGATCGCCGCACGAGCAGTGGCGGCGCCCTGTCCGGCGGCGAGCAGCAGATGCTCGCCGTGGGTCGGGCGCTGCTGCTCAACGGGTCGCTGGTGCTGATGGACGAGCCGTCGGAGGGCCTCGCGCCCACCATCGTCGATGTCCTCGTCGACGCGGTGCACCACCTGGTCGCCGAGGGAGTTGCCGTTCTTGTCGTCGAGCAGAAGCTCCGGGCAGCGACGGCGATGGCCGAACGGCAGCTGGTGATGATCTCCGGGCGGATCCGGGCCGAATCGACCGCCGCCGAGCTCCTTGCCAGCCCGGACCTGCAACGTCGCTACCTCGGCGTCGGCGATGCCGTCGAGCCCGGCGACCAACCGGCGAAACCCGACGTCAACAGGACGCTGTCATGACCGAGTACCTCAACATCGCCCTGCTCGGCTCCAAGTTCATGGGGCGCACGCACTCCAACGCCTGGCTGAAGGTCGCCCGCTTCTTCCCGGTGGATCCCGCACCGATCATGCACACCGTGGCCGCTCGCAACGCCGCTGAGCTCGAGCAGTTCGCTCGCCGGTGGGGCTGGCACAACGCCACCACCGACTGGCGTGCCGCGGTCACCTCCTCCGAGGTTGACCTGGTCGACATCGGCACGCCGAACGACGTGCATGCCGAGCAGGCGATCGCCGCGTTGGAAGCCGGCAAGCACGTCGCCTGCGAGAAGCCGTTGGCCGGCACGCTGGTCGACGCTGCGGCCATGGCGGACGCGGCCCAGCGATCGAGCGGCAAGACGTTCGTGTGGTTCAACTACCGGCGGGTCCCCGCCGTGGCGCTGGCGCACCAGCTCGTCACATCAGGCGCGATCGGTCGCGTCTACCACGTGCGCGCCGCCTACCTGCAGAGCTGGGGAGGACCCGAAACCCCGCTGCTGTGGCGCTTCCAGGGCGACATCGCCGGTTCGGGGGCGCACGGCGATCTCAACGCCCACATCATTGATGCCGTGCGGTTCGTCACCGGCGAGGACATCGTGACAGTGGAAGGGGCGATCGAGCACACCTTCATCCAGGAGCGGACCCTGCTGGAAGACTCCGCGGGCGGCGAGATCTCCGGGGTTGGTGCGGGCACCGGCGCCGCGAAGGGCCGCAGCACGGTCGACGACGCGGTGCTGTTCCTCGCCCGCATGAGCGGCGGGGGGCTCGCCAGCTTCGAGGCGACCCGGCTGGCGACGGGCTACCACAACGCCAACCGCTTCGAGATCCACGGCGAGCGCGGCGCGCTGCGCTTCAACTTCGAGCGCATGAACGAGTTGGGGTTCTACAGCCTCGACAACGAGCCCGCGACCCAGGGCTGGACCACCATCGACGTCACCCGCGGCGGCGACGGTCACCCCTACGCCGGCGCCTGGTGGCCCGACAGCCATGGTCTCGGTTACGAGCACACGTTCATCAACCAGGCCAGCGACATGCTGACCGTGATCGCCGGCGGTGAGCCGATCGCGCCGCTGCCCGACTTCGCCGACGCCCTGCAGACCCAGCGTGTGCTGCACGCCGCGATCGAGTCCGCCCGCCGGCACTCGCCTGTAGACCTGGCCGACCTCTAACCTCCGATCGGAGCCGACATGAGCGAGATCAAGCCGTTCGAACCGGTCCACATGCCCGTCGGCGTGCTGACCGCCGCGCTGCAGGAACTGACATCCAGGGAGGCGCGCGACGCCGACCCCGACCTCGCCATCGAGGAGTGGTTGGACTTCGCCAGAGACCTGGGAGCCGACTGCATCGAACTCTCGGCGGCGCTGCACCCGTCGGTGGCCGACATGCCCGCCGAGGCGATGCTCGACCCGGTGGCCAACACCGTTGACCTGCGCGAGGAGTTCGACGAGGCGCGCGCCAAGCGGGTGCAGGCAGCCGTCGACGCGACCGGCGTGGTGATCGCCGACGTCGCCTACTTCGACGACATGCTGCACGCTGACGCTGGGATCCGGCGCAAGAAGCACGACTTCATGCTGCGGGTCATGGACACCGCCGTGTTGCTCGGCGTGCCGGCGGTGTGCGGGTTCGTGGGACGCAACCAGTCCCGGTCGCTGGAGCAGAACCTGACCGACTTCGAGGAGGGGTTCGTGCCGTTGCTGCAGGCGGCCAAGGACCGCGGCCTGGTCTACCGGGTCGAGCAGTGCCCGATGCCGGGCTGGTCGCCCAGCGACAACTTTTACAACAACATCGCCTACACGCCGGCCATGTGGATCGCCCTGCACAAGATCTGCGAGCAACACGGTGTCGGCGACCAATTCAGGATCCACTACGACCCTTCGCACTCGATCCTCATGGGTCAGGACACGCGGTCGATGTTCGCCTACCTCGCCGACGCCGGGTACGGCTTTCTCATCGCTGGGATGCACGTCAAGGGCCAGGTCATCGACGCCAAGGGTGTGGCCGCCTGGGGCTACGGCGGCCAGACGGTGCAGCGCGGTGACTGGGACGGCGACCAGGTTTCGGCCAACCCCGCCGACCTGGCCAACGCCTGGAAGAAGCAGACGGTGCTGTGCGAGCACGAGCTTCCCGGCACCGCCCGCCACGACCCGCTCGCCTACTTGCAGAACCGGACGGTCGACTGGCTGGACCACCAGCTGGCGGCACGGGAGCTGCTGGACTTCGACGTGGCCTCCACGCCGCTCATCGTCGAGCACGAGTACCCGGCGGCACGGGTCCAGGACAGAGAACTCCTGCAGCCGATCCTGGCCGGTTCGATCGACTTCACCCGGCACATCGACCGTGCCGCCGCGGCCATGTACGCGCTGCAGCACGAGGTGCTGGCCGCCCAGAAGATCCCGGTGCAGGGCATCGGCCGCCAGGCCTACCGCAGCTGAGGTCGGGCCGATGGACTTCTTCAGCGACGTCACCGAGCCCGTTGGCTTCGCGGGCCCCGCGCACGGTGACGGTCTCGCCTACCAGGTGTACGACCCTGACCGCATGGTCGCCGGCAAGCGCATGGAGGACCACCTGCGCATCGCCGTGTGTTACTGGCACAGCTTCAACTGGCCGGGCAGCGACGTCTTCGACACCGGCACCTTCGATCGGCCCTGGCTGGACGGCGCCAAGGATCCGATGCAAGCCGCAGTGGCCAAGCAGGACGCCGCCTTCGAGTTCTTCGACAAGCTCGGCACGCCGTGGTACTGCTTCCACGACTCCGACATGGCCCCTCCGGGGGTCAACCTCAAGGCGTCACGGGCCAACCTGGGCCGGTTGGTCGACCGCGCCGGCGAGAAGATGCAGGAGACCGGCGTCGGGTTGCTGTGGGGAACCGCGAACCTGTTCGCGCACCCGCGCTACGCCGCGGGCGCCGCCACCAACCCCGATCCCAAGGTGTTCGCCTACGCGGTGGCGCAGGTGCGCGACGCCCTGGAGGCCACCCACCGCCTCGACGGCGCGAACTACGTCGTGTGGGGTGGGCGCGAAGGTTACGAGACCCCTGCTGAACACGCGGCTGCGGCAAGAGGCGGATCAGCTCGCCCGCTTCCTCGAGCTGGTGGCGAACCAAAAGCGCAGCATCGGGTTCCAGGGCACGCTCCTGCTCGAGCCCAAACCGCAGGAACCCACCAAGCATCAGTACGACTACGACTGCGCCACGGTGCACGGCTTTCTCGACCGTTACGAGCTGGCCGACGAGTTCAAGGTCAACATCGAGGCCAACCACGCGACGCTGGCTGGACACTCGTTCCACCACGAGGTCGCCTACGCCGTCGACCACGGCATCTTCGGCAGCGTCGACGCCAACCGCGGCGATCCGCAGAACGGGTGGGACACCGACCAGTTCCCCAACTCGGTGGAGGACCTGGCCCCCGCCGTCTACGAGATCCTCAGGAGCGGCGGCTTCACCACGGGGGGATTCAACTTCGACACGAAGCGCTCAGACCTGGACCCCACACCGGTCTCGGGCCGGCAGGAACTGCTGGAGAACGAGGTCAACCGGGTGATCTGGTCGACCGCCTGACGGGATCTGTCCGCTTCGATCCCCGGCTCGATCCAAGGAGGCGTTGATGCCACGGACACGCAGCGAGCTGGTCGCCCATTTACGCGAAATGGTCTCCCGGAGGGAACCGATCGTGGGCGGCGGCGCCGGAACCGGGCTGTCGGCCAAGTGGGAGGAGGCCGGGGGCATCGACCTCATCGTCATCTACAACTCGGGCCGCTACCGCATGGCCGGGCGAGGTTCGCTCGCCGGTCTGTTGGCCTACGGCAACGCCAACGACATCGTGGTCGAGATGGCACGCGAGGTCCTGCCGGTGGTGGAGCACACGCCGGTGCTCGCGGGCGTCAACGGCACCGATCCGTTCTACCTCCCACAGGTCTTCCTGCCGGAGCTGAAGCGGATGGGGTTCGCCGGGGTCCAGAACTTCCCGACGGTGGGCTTGATCGACGGCGTCTTCCGCCAGAACCTCGAGGAGACCGGCATGGGCTACGCCCTTGAGGTGGAGATGATCCGTCATGCCCGCGAGCTCGAGCTGCTGACGACGCCGTACGTGTTCAGTGAAGACGACGCCGCGGCGATGGCCGCCGCCGGCGCCGACATCGTGGTGTGCCACATGGGGTTGACGACCGGCGGCAGCATCGGCGCGGAGACGGCGCTGACGCTCGACGACTGTGTTGACCGCGTCGACCGTTGGGGGGCTGCGGCGCGGGCGGCGCGCTCCGACGTCCTGGTGCTGTGCCACGGCGGCCCCATCGCGATGCCCGAGGACGCGAGCTACGTCCTCGGGCGCGCCGAGGACGTTCACGGCTTCTACGGAGCGTCGAGCATGGAGCGGCTTCCCACCGAGCAGGCGCTGAAGGCCCAGACCGAGGCGTTCAAGGCCGTGACATTCGGTTGACAACGGTCCTGCTGGTCGCCGGTGTCGATTCCTCGACCCAGTCAACCAGGGTCGAGCTTCGGGGCCTGGAGACCGGCAGGTTGGTGGCCGCGGGCCGTGGCTTGCACCCGCCACCTCGCCGCCGGTGTCCGAGCAGGATCCGGAGGCCTGGTGGGTCGCGCTGACCGAAGCACTCCGCCAGGTCGGCGGCCACCTCGCGAGCGTGGTCGCCATCTCGGTCGCGGGCCAACAGCACGGCCTCGTCCTCGTCGACCACGAGGGCCGATCCCTGCGCCCCGCCAAGCTGTGGAACGACACCACCTCTGCCCCCCAGGCGGCGGCGTTGCGCTCGCGGCTCGGCGACACGCAGTGGGCACAACGGTGCGGTCTGGTGCCGGTCGCCAGCTTCACCATCACCAAGCTGGCCTGGCTCCCGCAAACACGAACCGGAGGCCTTCGCCTCCATCGACCGGATGATGCTGCCGCACGACTGGCTCACCTGGCGGCTGTCAGGTCGTCATGTGACCGACCGGGGCGACGCCTCAGGCACCGGATGGTGGTCACCGATCGACGAGACCTACCGGACCGACCTCCTCGGGAGGTCGCGGCGGAGCTTGGGCTCTCCCCCCGACGTGGTGGTCGGGCCAGGAACGGGGGACAACATGGCCGCGGCGCTGGGACTCGCGCTCGCTCCCCGCGAGGTCACCGTGTCGCTGGGGACCTCGGGAACCGCATACGCCGTGGCGGCGGAACCGACCACCGACTCGAGCGGGGCGGTCGCCGGGTTCGCCGACGCCGCCGGTGGCTTCCTGCCGCTGGTCGCGACGCTGAACGCCACGAAGGTGACCGACACCGTGGCCCATTGGCTGGGGGTCGACGTCGCCCGCCTGGCGGCCATGGCGCTCGAGGTGCCGTCTTCCTCACAGCTCGTGCTGATTCCCTACTTCGACGGAGAACGGACTCCTAACCTGCCCGGTGCTGCGGGGGCCTTTCCCGGTCTGCGCAACGACACCACCCGGTCAGACCTTGCCCGGGCGGCCTTCACCGGCGTCGTGAACGGGTTGCTCGACGGCGTCGACGCGCTTCGCGCCGCGGGGGTGGACATGGAAGGCTCCCTGCGACTCATCGGCGGCGGTGCCCGGTCGCCGGCATACCACCAGATCACCGCAGATCTGTGGGGGTCGCCCATTACGGTGCACGACCAGGCCGAGCCGGTGGCGACCGGCGCCTGTGTGCAGGCGGCAGCGGTGCATGCCGGGACCACTCCGCAGGACACCGCGTCCTCCTGGCATCTCGACGCGGGGACCCGGATCGATCCCACCCCTGGGGTCGACAACGACGAGCTGCGGGCTGCGTTCCAGGACGCGGCGGTAGCATCGCACGCCGGCCGGGCCCCTCGCCGACGCCGCGCGCTGCGGGGCGCTGACCTTGTAGAGAGGAAACCATGAGCACCTTCACGAAGCTCGGCGACGTACGGCAGGAGCAGTTCGACTGGGGCGTGATCGGCTGGCGCCTGGTGCCGGCGAACGGGGCCAGACACCTGGTCGTCATGGACGTGACGTTGCAGCCGGGTGGCGGCCACGACTTCCACCGGCACCCGGGGCAGGAGGAGATCATCATCGTCAAGCAGGGACGGATCACCCAGTTCATCGAGCAGGAGTCGACTCCGCTGGGACCCGGTGATTCCGCCTTCGTCCCCGAGGGTGTGGTCCACGCGTCGTTCAACGACGGCGACGAGGCCGCGCACCTGCAGGTCGTGATCTCGCCGTCACTGGGCGGCGACACCGGTTACGGGCTC
>Ga0136616_10001925_pt1 | contig 10974 bp, 11 predicted proteins | sample AntDrymUQ2992106_2_FD_106648 | JGI IMG/M metagenome (GOLD analysis project Ga0136616, IMG submission 106648) | Polar desert sand microbial communities from Dry Valleys, Antarctica - metaG UQ299 (21.06) | ecosystem: Environmental > Terrestrial > Soil > Desert | place: Antarctica: Dry Valley... | reverse complement strand
GGGCGCCTCCACCTCGCTCGTCGACTTCAACCGGGGCGGCACGCCGCTCGTCGAGATCGTGACCGGGCCCGACCTTCATTCGGCCGAGGACGCCCGGCGCTTTCTCCAGCTCCTGCGCCAGACGATCGTCGAGCTCGGTGTGTCCGATGCGGAGATGGAGAAGGGCACGCTGCGCGTGGACGCCAACGTCTCGATCCGGCCGCGTGGCTCCCAGGAATTGCGCACGCGCTGCGAGCTGAAGAACATGAACTCTTTCCGCTTCGTCGCCCAGGGGATCGACGCCGAGGTTGCTCGGCAGACGGCCGTCTACGAAGCGGGCGGAGCGGTCGTGCAGGAGACCTACGACTTCGACGCCTCCAGTGGTGCGCTGACCGCGCGCCGCTCGAAGGAGGAGGCGGACGACTACCGCTACTTCCCCGAGCCGGATCTCGTACCGGTGGAACCCTCAGCAGACCTCGTCGACCGGCTGCGCACGGAGCTGTCGGAGCTGCCGGGCGCCCGCATTCGCCGGCTCGAGCGTGAGCTCGACCTGGATCGCGCGACCGTGCTCGTCACCGGCGGCCTCGACGGGCTCTACGAGGCGACCGTCGCCGCCGGTGCGGAGCGCCTGGCTGCCGCCAATCTGATCGCGAACCGGCTGGCCGACTCCGATCCTGGCGCGATCGCTCCCGGGGAGCTCGCGAAGCTCGTGGAGGCGCGCGACCGCATCCCGCGCTCAGCGCTGGACGAGGCGCTCGGGAAGCTCGCCGAGCCCGGTTTCTCGGCCGACCCGTTCCTCGCGCAGGAGGCGGTGTCCGATACGCGGGCGCTCGAGCCAATCGTCGACCGAATCCTGCAGGAAAATGCTGGCCAGGTGGAGGCCTACCGCTCCGGCAAGGAGGGCCTGCTCGGCTTCTTCGTCGGCCAGGTGATGAAGGAGACCTCTGGCAAGGCCAACCCGCGCGTCGTCAGCGAGCTCGTGCGGGAGCGGATCAGAGCGTGAACCCGAACCTCCGCAAGGTGGCGCTGATCGCGGCGAGTTTCGGGCTGCTGGTCAGCCTCTTCGTGGCGCTGCGGTCGGGGGACGACGGCGCGGGGGAGGCGCATCCGCCCGCGGCGGCTGCGACCGAGCCCACCGTCGAGGAGCCGCCGTCGCCGCCGGACGTTCGGCCGCGGAAGCCCCCGGTCCCGTTCTCGATCGAGATCGTCGACGGCGCACCCGTAGGCGGCATCCGACGTCAGACCATCGGGCTCGGGAACAACGTGCGTCTCTTCGTGCGCAGCGACGTGGCGGATGAGATCCACGTGCACGGCTACGGCCTGACGGCCGCTGTCGCACCCGGCCGCCCCGGCGAGCTCGTTTTCGCTGCCGACGTGCCGGGGCGCTTCGAGATCGAGCTCGAGGAACGGGGCCAACAGATCGGCGAGCTCGAAGTCAAACCGTGAGCCTCGTCGCGCACGGGATCGGGGGCGTGCGCGATCTCCCGGTGCCCGACTGGCTCTTCTTCTGGGGTGGTGCCGTCGTGCTCGTGCTCTCGTTCCTGGCGCTCGGGATGCTCTGGCGGCGGCCGGTGCTCGAGCGGCTCTCCGCCGGCCGCCCGTTGCCGATGGGGCTTGAGCGCGTTCTGCGCTCGACCGCCCTCAGGCTCGTGCTCGGTGCCTTCTCGGTCGCCCTGCTCGCGCTCGTGTTCCTCACGGCGCTGCTGGGCGAGCCGTCGTCGGCCGTCAATCTCGCCCCTACATTCGTCTACGTCGTCTTCTGGCTGGGCGTGGTCGCCCTCCAGGTCGTGCTCGGCAACGTCTGGCCTGTGCTCAACCCGTGGCTGGCCGTCGCCGACGCGGTGGCCTGGTGCTGGGGGAGGCTCGGGCGGACGTGGGAGCCGCTCGCCACCTATCCCGAGCGCCTCGGGGTGTACCCAGCGGCCATCCTCCTGTTCGCGTTCACGACGCTCGAGCTCGCGTACAACGATCCCGCGAACCCGCGCTCGCTCGCACTCGCCGTTGCCCTCTACAGTTACGTGACGTGGTTCGGGATGGCCACGTTCGGGCGGAGGAAGTGGGCCGAGCACGGCGATGGCTTCACGGTTTACTTCGGCCTGCTCGCGCGCGTCGCGCCCTTCGGCGAGCATGCCGGCCGCCTCGTCCTGCGTGCCCCGCTCAGCGGCCTCGCCGGGCCGGACCGGCGACCGGGGGCGCTCCTCTTCGTCGCCGTCATGCTCGGCTCGGTCGGTTTCGACGGCCTCTCCCGCGCGACGTTCTGGCAGGACCTGCGGGCACGGGTCGAGGGCCGATACGTGCTGGACTCACCCGGCCTCGCGGATCTCTTCGGGACCTTGCTCTCCCTCGGTGGGTTGCTGGCCTGTGTGCTCTTTGTCTGCACCGCCTACCTCGTCGCCGTGCGGCTCGCACGGCTAGGGGCGCGGCGGCCGGGCGATCTGTGGCCCGAGTTCCTGCGCGGCTTGATTCCGATCGCTCTCGTGTACGCCGTCGCTCACTACTTCACGCTGCTGCTCGTCCAGGGGCAGTTCACGATCCCCCTCGCCTCCGACCCGTTCGGCTTCGGGTGGGACGTGCTCGGGACGTACAGCTTCCAGCCGAACCTCGCGCCACTCGCGCCGAACGCGGTCTGGTACGTCCAGGTGGGCGCGCTCGTCGCGGGGCACGTCGCAGGTCTCGCCGTCGCGCACGACCGCGCGATCGGGATCCTCCCGCCGCGCGCCGCGCTACGGTCCCAGTACGCGATGCTCGTGCTGATGGTGCTCTATACGGTTGGTGGTCTGTGGTTGCTCTCGCAGGAGTAGCGACGCTCCTCGCCCACGGCGGCGTCGGCGGTGCAGTCGTGGAGACGCTGCTCGTCGTCAGCATCGCCGGCGTCTTCCTGATCCTCTGGCTGCGGGAACGCCGAACGCGGGACGAGACGCCCGACGACGATCCCGTCTAGATCAGAGCCGTCTAGATCAGACCACAGTTGCGGGCGGTATGGGGCCAGGGCCAGAAGCCGCGGCCGCTCTTGTACGCGCGCTCTGCAACCCACATCTGCTCGAGGGGCGACCACCGGTCTGCCGTGCCCTTCGTCCGCAGGAGGTCGCGGCCAAACGCGCGTTGGAAGGAGAGGTCCATCTGCAGCCCGCCGTAGAAGCCGTTGCCGGTACGGGTCGACCAACCTTGCGCGGGATGTCGCTCGTAGCGCTGGATGCAGAGCCAGCCCGCCCGATGCGGTGGAGTCGCGGCTCGCCTTGCTGCCCGATTGGCGCGCGCCTGCCAGAACTCGCGCAACCAGAGCCGATACGCCCGACTCTTGGCCGTTCGCTCGCTGTAGGCGGTTGGCGTGCGGGGCTTCCCCATCAGGCGTTCCCAGCGCCAGGTCGCGTCGCGCGCACCGTCGATCTGGGTCAGGACGGCCACGCGGCTGGAGCTGGCGCTGGCCGCGGTCGGCCGCACGAGCGCTGACGCTGCGAGCACGAGGGCGCCGACGAGGACGAGCAGACGCACGGATAGGTTGGGCACAGAGTCTCCTTGAGAGGGAACAGGGACGGCCGATCGGGGCGGATGGAGCCGCAGGGCCCCGACGGCGAGCTGCTTGACCGCGGCAGGCTAGCACCCGCACTGTTTGCGAACGGTAAAGATCGAGCGCAGGTTGACGTACGTCCGATCCGCCGCCGGGACTAGGTGACTGGCGTGCCCCCGACGGCCGCCCGGATTTACACATCTCGCACGATGTCGTACACCTCTGTCACGAGCGCGGTGCTAGTCGTGCCGGACTGTCTCTGAGACCGTTCGGACGGCGGAGGCGCTCGGGTGCGCGATTCCTTGGCCGCGCGCGAGCTAAGCGCGGGCGATCGTGCCGAGGTAGAGCAGCACCACGGCGGCGGCGACGAAGGCGGCGGTTCCGCTCACCCCGAGCCCCGAGACCGCGCTGCCGGCCGCGGCGAGCCCGAAGCCGCAGAGCAGCAGCGTGTTCCCGACCGGCCGGCGGGCGAGGGTCGCGAGGGCCACGCCGACGAGCGCAACGGTGCCGCTGATGTTGCCGGTGAGCGCGAGAACCCGCGCCGGGAAGAACGCGACGACCTCCTGCGCCTCGGGAATGTCGCGACCCGCGACCGATGTCTCGAGCGGCACGGCGAGCGCGACTCCCACAGCCAGGCCCGTGTAGAGGAGGACGACCGGTCCCGCAAGTCTGCGGCCGGCTCCGAGCAGCGAGCCGGCTCCGAGGAGCGGGGCCGTCAGCAGGCCGCCGAAGAGGTAGTAGGCGCGGAAGACGCCCTCGTTCCAGCCCGCGGCCGCCCCCCAGGCGATCGCGGCTGTGCCGACCGCGTAGGCGGCGAGACCGGCGCTCCACGCGAGCAGCTGCGGGGCACGGCGCTGGCGCCAGCGACCGGCCAGGAGGCCGGACAGCCGCAGGGCGAGCAACGCCGCGCCGAAGGCGAGCAGGGCCTCCACGGCGAGAGACTACGGCCGCCGCGAGCGCTACGCTCGGCCCGTGCCGCAGAAGCGCTACCTGTTCACACCAGGCCCGACGCCTGTGCCGCCCCAGGTACTCGCGGCACTGGGAGAGCCGGTGCTCCACCACCGCGCACCGGACTTCCGGGCGGTGTACGAACGGACACTTGCGCGGTTGCGGGAGGTGCATCGAACCGATTGGAATGTCCTCCTCTTCACCTGCTCCGGCACGGGCGCGTTCGAGTCGGCGATCGTGAACCTGTGCTCGCCCGGCGAGCGCGTGCTGGCCGTCTCGGCGGGGAGCTTCGGCGAGCGGTGGATAGCGATGGCGCAGGGCTACGGCTGTGACGTCCAAGAGCTCCGGTACGCGTGGGGCGAGACGCCATCGCCGGACGACCTCAGGCGTCGTCTCGACGAGGCTGGCCCGGTCTCGCTCGTGCTGCTCGTGCATTCGGAGACGTCGACGGGCGACGTGGCGGACGTCCAGGCGCTGGCGCGGGTCGCGCGCGAGGCGGGCGCCCTCGTCGTCGTGGATGCCGTTTCGAGCCTTGGCGCGGTTCCGCTCGAGATGGAGGACTGGGGCCTCGACGTCGTTGTGTCCGGCTCGCAGAAGGCGCTGATGACACCGCCGGGCCTGTCCACCGTAGCCGTCTCACCGGCCGCCCTGGAGCGCGCCTCCCACGCGACTCTGCCGCGGTACTACCTCGACTGGGAGCGGACGCGAGCCGCGCAGGCGAAGCTCGACAGCGCCTTTACGCCGGCCGTCTCGCTCGTCGTGGCGCTGGACGTCGCACTCGGGCTGCTGCTCGAGGAAGGACTCGAGTCCGCCTTCGCGCGCCACGTTCGCCTCGGCCGCGCGTGCCGTGCGGGAATCAAGGCGCTCGGCCTCGATCTCTTCTCGCCGGACGAGGATCGCGCCGCGGTCGTCACCGCTGCGCGGATGCCGGAGGGTCTGAGCTCGACCGTCCTCACGCGGGTGCTCCGGGACCGCCACGGGATCACGATTGCCGCCGGGCAGGGCGAGCTGAAGGAGCGGATCTTCCGAATCGGCCACATCGGGTGGTTCGACGAGTTCGACATCTCGACCGCGCTCTCCGCGGTCGAGCTCGTGCTCGGCGAGCTGGGCGCGGAGATCGACCGCGGGGTCGCCGCGACCCGGGCCCTGGAGGTCTACGCCGAGGGGACGCCGGTCTGAAGGTGCTCGTAAGGGAGCCGATCGCTCTGGCGGGGTTGGAGCTGCTGCGAACGCGCTTCGAGGTGGACGAGGACGGCGACTCGCCGCTCGAGGAGGTGATCGGCCTCTACGACGCGATCGTGATCCGGTCCGCGACGAAGCTGACCGCGGAGCTGATCGAGCGCGCGGAGCGGCTCAAGGTGATCGGCCGTGCCGGCGTCGGAATCGACAACGTGGACGTTCCCGCCGCTACCCGCAAGGGCATCGTCGTCGCGAACGCACCGGAGTCGACCGTCGTCTCCGCGGCCGAGCACACGGTTGGCCTGCTCGTCGCGCTCGCGCGGAACATCCCGCAGGCCCATGCCGCGCTGAAGCAAGGGCGCTGGGAGCGCTCCCGCTGGTCGGGAGTCGAGCTCGCGGGTAAGACGCTCGGCGTCCTTGGGTTCGGGCGGATCGGCCGCCAGGTTGCGCGCCGGGCGCTCGGGTTGGGGCTGCGCGTCGTCGGCTACGACCCCTTCGTGGCGCCCGAACGGATTCGGGAGCTCGGCGCCGAGCACGCACGCACGCCGGTCGAGGTCTTCGCCGCCGCCGAGTTCCTGACCCTGCACCTGCCGCTGACCGACGACACCCGTGGTTTTCTCGACGGGGCTGCGTTCGAGCAGATGCGGCCCGGTGTGCGGATCGTCAACGCCGCGCGTGGGGAGCTGGTGGACGAGGAGGCGCTCGCAAACGCGATCCACTCCGGTCGCGTCGCCGGTGCCGCCCTCGACGTCTTCTCGGCAGAGCCATACTCCGGCCCCCTGCTCGAGCTGGACGCGGTCGTCGTCACGCCGCACCTGGCCGCGTCCACCGAGGAGGCGCAGGACCGCGCCGGGCTGATCGTCGCCGAGCAGGTCGTCGCGGCACTCGAGGGTGGCCTGGTCTCGAACGCGATCAACATTCCCGTCGTCGGCGCCGATGATCTCGAGCTCCTCGGGCCCTTCATCCCGCTCGCGGCGAAGCTCGGCCGCCTCGCGGTGGAGCTGGCCGGCGGCCATCCGCGCCGAATCGGGCTCTCCTACCACGGCGCGCTTGCGGAGCACGACACCCGCCCCCTCACCGTGGCGGCTCTGAACGGGGCGTTCGAGGGACGTGTCGAGCAGGCCGTCAACTACGTCAACGCGCCGCTGATCGCGGCGGAGAGAGGGATCGCGGTGACGGAGGAGCGCTCGGCGACCGCCCGTGACTACACGAGCCTCGTCACCGTGGCCGTCGATGACGTCGAGGTCTCCGGTACCACGATCGGCCCGGAGCATCGCCAGTTCCTTGCCGCCGCGCTCGGGTTCGCGATCGACCTTCAACTCTCGCCGCGCATGGTCTTCTGCCGCTACGACGACGTGCCCGGGGTGATTGGCCGCGTTGGCAGCATGTTCGGATCGGCCGGCGTCAACATCGCCAACATGGCCGTCTCGCGGACGAAGGAGGGCGGCAAGGCGCTGATGGCGCTCTCCGTCGACTCGGAGCCGTCCCCTGATCTCGTCGAGCGGATCCGTGGGGAGGGCTTCGACGACGTGCACGTGATCGGCCTCGGCTGACCGACCTGCCACGTTGCTAGGTTCAGGCGACGCCGCGACGGGTACGATTCCCGCCGTGCAGACGAGCTGGCCGGAGCCGGTCGAGCGCGTCGCCGCCTTCTTACGAGAGGCCGGTGCCGAGGCGAGGCTCGAGGAGTTCACGTGTGGCACGCCGACGGCGGAGGACGCCGCCGAGGCTGCCGGCTGCGACCTCGCTCAGATCGTGAAGTCGCTCGTCTTCCTCTGCGACGGCCGTCCGGTGGTGGTGCTCGTCCCCGGCGACCGCCGGGCCGACCGCGACAAGCTCGCGGCGGCGACCAGTACGACCTCCGCGCGGGTCGCGCGGCCGGACGAAGTCGAGCGCGCGACCGGTTTCATGCCCGGTGCCGTCGCGCCGTTCCCCCTGCCTCGCGTCGGACGGGTCTTCATCGACAGAACCCTGCTCGCCCACGACCTCGTCTGGGTGGGCGCGGGTTCACCCACGCACCTTGCTGCGCTGCGGCCGGTCGAGCTCGTTCGGCTGACGCGGGCGGAGCCTGTGGACGCTGTCCTGGAGCCCGAATACCATTCAGCCGGAGGAGAGCCCTGATGCGCACGACCGAGAAAATCTGGATGAACGGCGAGTTCATCGACTGGGCCGACGCCAAGGTGCACGTCGGCTCCCACGGCTTGCACTACGGGACCGGCGTCTTCGAGGGCATCCGCTGCTACGAGACCCCCAGGGGCCCGGCGATCTTCCGGCTCAAGGAACACTTGCAGCGGTTCGACAACTCGGCACGGCTGCTCCACATGGAGCTCCCGTTCTCGAGCGAGGAGATTCGGGCGGCGATGCATGAGCTCGTCGGCCGCAACGGGCTACCCGAGTGCTACCTGCGGCCATTCGCCTTCTACGGGTACGGCGAGCTCGGGGTCTCCACCGCCGGCAACCCGGTTGACGTCGTGATCATGAGCTGGCCATGGGGAAACTACCTCGGCGACGAGAACGTCTCCACGGGTATTCGCGCCAAGATCTCCTCCTGGAACCGCGTGGGCGCCAACACGATCCCGCATGTGGCCAAGGCGACCGGGATCTACCTGAACTCGATGCTGGCCGTGCAGGAGGCGCAGCGAGCGGGGTATGACGAGGCGATCCTGCTCACGGGCGAGGGGTTCGTCGCGGACGGGTCCGGCGAGAACGTCTTCGCCGTCAAGGAGGGGCGCGTTTGGACGCCGCCGCTCTCGACCTCGATCCTGCCGGGGATCACGCGCGACACCGTGATCCAGATCGCGCAGGACTTGGGCTATGTCGTCGAGGAGGCGAACCTGATCCGGTCGGATCTCTACCTCGCCGACGAGGTCTTCATGACGGGTACCGCCGCCGAGGTGACACCGGTCCGCTCCGTGGACGACCACGAGCTCGGCGTCGGGCCGGTGACGCTCGAGCTGCAGCGCGAATACCTCGATACGGTGCGGGGCGCGAAGGATCGCTGGGGACAATGGCTCGACTACGTGGACGTGACACAGGGCGCGCCCGCCGAAGCTTGACGCCGCGCCGGTGGCCGCCACGTTGAAGCCGATCTCGCTCTCGCTCCCCTACCTCGACGAGCGGGACGAGGAGCTCGTCCTCGAGGTGCTCCGGTCGGGCCGGCTCTCGCTCGGCCCGACGATCGAGCGGTTCGAGGAGCTCTTCGCGGCGCGCGTGGGCGCTCCGTTCGCCGCCGCGGTGTCGTCCGGAACCGCTGGCCTGCACCTCCTCTGCAGGACCGCCGGCCTCGAGCCTGGGGACGAGGTGATCACGTCGCCGTACTCGTTCGTGGCATCGGCGAACTGCGCGATCTACGAGGGAGCGGTGCCGGTGTTCGCCGACGTCGACGAGCGGACGATGAACCTCGACCCGGCTGCCGTCGAGGCGGTTCTCGGCGAGCGCACGAAGGCCGTGATCGCGGTCGACATCTACGGCTATCCCTGCGAGCTCGAGCCGCTGCGAGTGCTGTGCGAGCGCCACGGATTAACGCTGATCCAGGATGCGTGCGAGGCGCTCGGGGCCCGGTACCGCGGCGCGGCCGTCGGGTCGCATGGCCCCCCGGCCGTCTTCGCCTTCTACCCGAACAAGCAGATCACGACGGGCGAAGGGGGGATCGTCACGACCCATTCAGAGCAGGAGTGGATGCTCCTGAAGAGCCTGCGCAACCAGGGTCGCGCCGACGGCGGCGGCTGGCTCGAGCATGCGCGGCTGGGTTACAACTACCGCATCGACGACATCCGAGCGGCGCTCGGGATCGGACAGCTCGAGAAGTTGGATCTGATCCTGGAGCTGCGCGCGGCTGCGGCTGCTCGCTACGCCCGGCTGCTCGACAGTCTGGACCTGGAGGTTCCGTGCGCGGACGACGCAGACCACGTGCGCTCGTGGTTCGTTTACGTCGTCAAGCTCCCCCGGAGCGTCGCTCGCGAACGCGTGATCGCGGCGCTCGAGCGCGAGGGCATCGCGACGGCTCGCTACCTGCCCTCGATCCACCTGCAGGCCTACATGCGGGAGACCTACGGCTTCCGCGAGGGGATGTGCCCGGTGTCGGAGGACCTCTCGCGCCGCACGCTGGCGCTGCCGTTTCACTCGCGCATCTTGGCCGAGGATCAGGAGCGGGTGGCCCAATCTCTGGCTGCCGCGCTGGCCGAAGGTTAGTCGACCATGTGGCGCGTCCTGACGGGGGTGTGCGTCGCTTTCGTCGTTCTCTTCGGCGCGTGGGGAACCTGGCTTGTGGCGAGCGAGGATCCCGATGGCGGCGCGCGCGTGGCAGGCTGGTTCATGGTCGCGTTGGCGGCGGCCAACGTGATCGTCCTGAGCGCGACGCTGGTACTCAGGCGCAGTAGCACCCGGTCATAGATCCGGCTGTCGGGCGTGGCCGCGCGAGTGAATACTGTGGGTATGGCGGACGGCGCCCGCATGGTCTTTCTCGGGTTCGGCAAGTATGCGCGCGCCGACCGGATCTATGCCCTGCAGCCAATCACCGGCGAGGACCGCGGCGGCGGCCGCCGGACGTTCGTCTGGGTCGAGGGCGTGACGGATCCGATCGTCGCCTCACGCACGGAGCGCACGATCCTGCACGACATGGGGGAGGAGCCTCTGGGAGGGTCGCTGCTCCTCGACGAGGCCCTCTCGCTCGCCGAGCGCCTCGCGGAGGATGCTGCGAGCGGCCGGGTCGATCTGGCAGACCTCGGCCGCCGCGCCCGCAAGCTGCTCGACCTCTCGAGCAAGCCGCCTGAGCCTTCGCGGCTCTTCTAGCCGCCGCATGCCCCTGGACGCCGGCTTCTTCGCGCGCAGCGTCCACCTGGTCGCGCCCGAGCTCGTGGGTGCGACCCTGCTCGTCGACGGGGTCGGCGGCACCATCGTCGAGGTGGAGGCCTACGACGGCCAGGATCCCGCGGCGCACGGCTATCGCGGCCGAACCGAGCGCAACGCCTCGATGTTCGGGCTGGCCGGCTGCGCCTACGTCTACCGCTCGTACGGCCTCCACTGGTGCCTGAACCTCGTCTGCGAGGAGGTGGGAAGCCCGGCGGCCGTTCTGCTCCGCGCGCTCGAGCCGACGAGTGGGATCGACCGGATGCGCGAGCGCCGTGGGCGCGAGGACGTGCGGCTCCTCGCAGCCGGCCCGGGACGCCTCTGCGAGGCACTCGGCGTCACGCGCGCCCTTGACGGCCTTCCGCTCGACTCGCCCCCGTTCGAGTTGCATGCTCGGGCGCAGCAGGTGGACGTCGCTGCCGGTCGCCGTGTCGGCATCAGCGTCGCGACGGAGCGGCCGTGGCGCTACGCGCTCGCCCACTCGCGCTACCTCAGCCGGCCGCTCCGGCCAT
>Ga0136616_10001923_pt1 | contig 10980 bp, 10 predicted proteins | sample AntDrymUQ2992106_2_FD_106648 | JGI IMG/M metagenome (GOLD analysis project Ga0136616, IMG submission 106648) | Polar desert sand microbial communities from Dry Valleys, Antarctica - metaG UQ299 (21.06) | ecosystem: Environmental > Terrestrial > Soil > Desert | place: Antarctica: Dry Valley... | reverse complement strand
GATTCCTGATCGGTCTGGTCACCTGTTTCGCGACGCACGACGGGATCCCCGCCGTCGCGTGCGCCGCATGGCGCCGGTAGACGCTGGGCGGCATACCGACCAGCTCGGTGAAGCGAGTGCTGAAGGTGCCAAGCGACGAGCAGCCGACCTCGAAACAGACCTCGGTGACGCTGAGGTCGCCGCGACGCAGCAGCGCCATCGCGCGCTCGATGCGCCGCGTCATGAGGTAGCCGTACGGCGACTCGCCGTAGGCGAGCCGAAACTCGCGGCTGAAGTGCCCGGCCGACATGTGCGCGCCGCTGGCGAGCGCCTCGACGTCCAGCGGCTGCGCGTACTCCCGGTCGATCCGGTCGCGGACGCGACGCAGCCGCGCGAGGTCGCGCAGGTGCTGCGCCGCGGCGGATCTGCTGGTCACCTGCGAGATCATGCCATCTCGCGTCGGAGGTGCCTAGCGCCGCCGGCGTCCTACCCCCTCCGCGTCCGCCTGGTCCGGTTGACGTTGCCCTCACGAAGGTAGCCCGGTGATCGCGACCATCACCGCTTCGGGGCAGGAAAGTGGCGGCGAGCGGTGATGGGGTCGAGCGCGGACGGTGCTTGCCCGGTCCGGCATCTTCTCCTGCGTGTCTAATGAGGCGTCACGGGCGCCTCAGCGATCGTTCGGCTGGGGCATTCCCGAGCGCAGCATGGCGTCGAAGGCTTGGTCGGGCAGGACCCTGCGCGCTCCCATGAGGATTCGCGCCGACGCCGTGACCGCGTACCGGGGTCTGGGATGCGACGCCGCCAGGGCCTTGGCGATCACGGCGGCGACGGATTCGGGTGGGCCTCCGAGGCGGGCAAGCGGCCCACTCTCGTAAGCCTCTGTCGACACCGTCGCAACGGCGGTGTTGAAAGCGCCGTAAGGCCCGGACTCCGGCGAGGGCTGTGCAGGGATCGATGCGCTCGCCACGGCCCCGAACGCGGTCTTGATCAACCCAGGCTCGATGACTATGACGTCAACTCCGAAACCGCGCACCTCGAAGCGCAACGCATCGCTCGCGGCTTCGAGCGCGTGCTTGCTTGCGTGGTAGATGCCACCGCCGGGAAGCGTGAGCTTGCCCCCCATGGACGACACATTGACGATCTTTCCCCAGCCCTGGCGGCGCATGGCGGGGAGCACGAGCTGGGCGAGTCGCAGAGCGCCGAAGACGTTGGTTTCGAACTGACGCCTGACATCGTCGATGGCGACGCTCTCGACGGCGCCGGACTGGCTGTAGCCGGCATTGTTGATCAAGACACCGACCGCGCCCTCGGCGTCCGCAACGCGCGCGACCGCGGCCCGCATCGAGTCCTCGTCGGTGACGTCACAAGCGAGGGTCGTGCACCCGTGGTCCCTCAGATCCGCGATGGAGTCGGGGCGGCGCGCGCTCGCATGGACGCTCCAGCCGAGTGCCGCAAGGCGCGCGGCCGTCGCCCTGCCGATTCCCGAAGAGCACCCGGTGATCAGCACCGCTTTGGAGGGAGCGGTCATGGGCCCCCAGCAGGCGTCTGCATTGCCGCCAAAGGTAGTGCAAACACTGGGATTCGTCGTACGGGTTCGTTACCCTTGGCGAACAGGCGTTCGAATCGACGCGGCGAGGGAGGTGGCTCAGTGCGTGTGATCGGCATCGACCCGGGCGTGGCCGTGACCGGCTACGCCGTCGTCGAGCGTGTCGGGGGTCGCCTCATTCCCTGTGCTGCGGGCGTGGTGCGCACCGATCCGGCGTTCGTCCACGCCGCGCGCCTGGCGGGGCTGCGCGCCGAGCTTGCGGGGCTGATGGCCTCGCTGCACCCCGATGTGGCCGCGGTCGAGCGCCTTTTCTTCAACGCCAACGTCAAAACGGCCATGGCGGTCGGCCAGGCTTCCGGGGTCGTCTTGGTGACAGCCGCCGAGGCCGGCCTCGAGGTGGCCGAATACACACCGCCCGAGATCAAGCTCGCAGTCGTTGGCACGGGGGGGGCCACCAAGCACCAGGTCCAGGTCATGGTGGCCGCGCTCCTCGGCCTCAGGGCGCCGCCGGCCCCCGCAGACGCCGCCGACGCCTGCGCCCTTGCCATCGCCCACCTCAATCGCAGCCGCCTGGCGGGGGCCGTGACCGCGGCGCGAACGGCGGCGCCGTGATCGGCTTCCTCGACGGCGCCGTCGCTGCGCTTCGAGTGGATGGCTGTCTGCTCGAGGTCGCCGGCGTCGGCTACAGGCTGTTCTGCTCCTCCACCACCATGTCGAGGCTGCCTCCCGTTGGTGGGCGTTGCCGCCTGTGGACCCACACCTACGTGCGCGAAGAGTCCCTTGCGCTCTACGGCTTCGCCACCGAGGCCGAGCAGGACATCTTCGAGGCCCTGCTCGGGGTCGCGGGCGTGGGGCCGAAGGTCGCTCTCCAGGTGTGCTCGGCGTTCACTCCGGAGGACCTTCGGCGTGCGCTCGTGACCGAGGACATCCCTGTACTTTCTTCGGTCCCCGGCATCGGGCGCAAGACGGCGCAGCGGATGGTCCTCGACCTCAAGGAGAAGATGGACCTGCCCGACCTCCAGCTCGTCGGTCGGGTCCCCGACGCCGTGGTGGCGGCTCGGAGTGCACTCGAGAACCTCGGCTACTCGACCGCTGAGGTGCGGGCCGCGCTTGCAGGCATCGACGCCGCCCCCGACGACAGCCTCGAGCGTGTCGTGAAGGCCGCGCTCAGCCTGCTCGACCGCCCCGAGCGAACGGACGCAAGGTGAGGGAGGAGATCCTTGCGGTAACCGCCGACCCGGTCGAGCGCGAGGCCGAGGGCTCGCTGCGGCCCCGCAGCCTCGACGAGTTCATCGGCCAGAAAGAGCTCAAGGAGCACCTCGGGATCGTGCTCGAGGCGGCAACTGCACGCGGCGAGCCCGCAGGCCACGTGCTGCTAAGCGGCCCCCCCGGGCTCGGAAAGACGAGCCTCGCACATGTCATTGCAAAGACCATGGAGGCGAGCATCCGCCCGACGTCGGGGCCCGCGCTCGAGCGGGCCGGGGACCTGGCCGCCATCCTCACCAACCTCGAGGACGGCGACGTGCTCTTCGTCGACGAGATACACAGGCTCCCGCGCGCCGTGGAGGAAATCCTCTATCCGGCCATGGAGGACGGCCAGCTCGACCTCGTGATCGGGAAGGGGCCGAGCGCCACCACCCTCCGGCTCGACCTCCCCCGCTTTACCCTTGTCGGCGCCACGACCCGCGCCGGGCTTCTGACCGGCCCGCTTCGCAGCCGCTTCGAGCTAAGCGAGCGGCTCGATTACTACCCGACCGAGGACCTCGAGGAGATCGTGCGCCGCTCGGCCGGCATCCTCGGGATCGCCCTCGACGCCGCCGACGTGGCCGGCGCAGCTCGGCCCCCGCCCGGCGAAGCGGGCTCGGGCGCCAACGAGATCGCGCGGCGCGCCCGCGGCACCCCTCGCATCGCCAACCGGCTCTTGAGGCGGGTGCGTGACTTTGCCCAGGTGCGCGCCGCCGGTGTCATCGATGTTGGCGTCGCCAGGCGCGCCCTCGAGGTTTTTAGGGTCGACAAGCTCGGCCTCGACAAGGTCGACTGGGCGATCCTGGATGCCGTTGTCAATCGCTTCAGCGGCGGCCCGGTCGGGCTCTCCACCCTTGCTGTGGCCGTGGGGGAGGAGCCGGACACCATCGCAGACGTCTACGAGCCGTTCCTGCTGCAGCTCGGCTTTCTCCGCCGCACGCCGCGCGGCAGGGCCGCCACCGAGGCCGCCTTCCGCTACGTGGGGATCGAGCCCCCCCAGGGGACGGGGGCCGCACGCCTGTTCGGTTCCTGAGCCGGCGCCTCAGCGGGGTCGGAATAAGGGTTCTTTCTCCCCGGGAGCGTTAAGATTCGGGGGCAGGAGCCGCTGCAAGCGGCTTTCTTCGCGTCGACCACCACACCGATACAGGGGAAGTGACATGGAGGCTCTAGTTTTTCCGGCGCTACTGGCCGCCGTCTTCTATTTCATGCTGATCCGCCCTCAGCGCAAGCGGGCCGCCCAGCACAAGCAGCTCCTCGGCAGCCTCGAGCCGGGGGACGACGTCGTGACCATCGGGGGGATGTTCGGCACCATCACGGACATCGGCGACGACTTCGTCGAGCTCGAAGTCTCCCCGGGCACCCCGGTGCGCTTCGGCAGGACCGCGATCGCCCGCAAGATCGTGCACGAGCCCACCGAGACGGCCGAGACCTCATCGGAGGAAGGGGAGGTATGAGCCGCGTCGAGGCGACCGATTCCCACGAGGTCGCCGGGCTTGTCGGATCCGCCAAGGAGACCAAACCGGTCGAACGCGCCCGGACCCCCGAGCCCATTCAGCCTGGATCGACGATCTCCTTGAGCGACGTCCGCGCCCACGACGGGGTACAGACCTTCATCGCCCTCGCCGACCGTTATCTCGGGGAGCTTGGCTACACGGAGCACGGCTTCCGCCATGCCAACCTCGTCTCAAAGATCGCCTACAACGTCTTGCACCGCCTCGGCTTCGATGACCGCACGACCGAGCTTGGGGCCATCTCCGGCTACCTCCACGACATGGGCAACTTCGTCAGCCGGACGATGCACTCGCAGACGGGCGCAACGATCTCCTACGATCTGATGCGCGACCTCGGGATGTCCTACGGCGAGATTGGAGTTGTGCTCGGCGCCATCGGCAACCACGAGGAAGACTTCGGGCGCCCCGTCAACCCGGCCGGAGCGGCATTGATCGTGGCCGACAAATCCGACGTCCACCGCAGCAGGGTGCGGGTGAGCGACCCCGCCCTGTTCGACATTCACGACCGCGTCAACTACGCGGTCGAGCACTCGTTCCTGCGGGTCGACTCCGAGGCTCACACCCTCACCCTCGAGCTTACGATCGACACCGAGCTTGCCGGAGTTATGGAGTACTTCGAGATCTTTCTCTCGCGCATGGTGATGTGCAGGCGGGCGGCGGAGTTTCTCGACTGCCAGTTCAAGATCGACATCAACGGTTCGAAGCTCCTTTAGAAAGATGAAGCCGCAGCGTTACAGAATCTTTCTCGCACTCTCAATCGTGATCGCGTTGGGTGGGTTGGCGGCCGTCGTCGCCACGGGCACGAGCCCGCGCCTCGGCCTCGATCTCGAGGGCGGGACCGGTGTGATCCTCACCGCTCAGGGAGAGGTGCGCCCCGACGTTCTCGACAAGACCGTGGGCATCATCCGCCAGCGTATCGACGCGCTCGGCGTCGCCGAGCCTGAGGTCAGCCGCCAGGGGGAGCGCAACATTCTCATTCAGCTTCCGGGCGTGGCCAACGACGAGAAGGCGAGGAGGCTGATCGGCACCACGGCTCAGCTCACCTTCCGTCAGGTTGAAGAGGTCGTACCCCCAACGGTCAAAAAGAAGCCGGAGGTCACGCAGGCCAAGGGTCAGGAGGCCAACGCCAAGGAGGTCGTCTACCCGTCGTCGCAGTCGGGCGAGCAGGGGACCCTCTACAGGCTCATGCCTGCGGTTCTCACCGGCGACATCATCACCCAGGCAGAGGCCGTGCTCGACCCTCAGGGGGGCGGTTGGTCGGTGAGCCTCGACATGAACGACGCCGGCGCTGCGACATGGGCGGAGTTTACGAAGAAGCTTGCGTGTCTCCGGGACAAGGGCGAGCAGATCAAGTCCCAGGTCGCGATCGTGCTCGACGGCAGGGTCGAATCGGCGGCCGGCATGTCGGACCCCGCCACGGCAGGCGCCGGCGGCGGCGTGACCTGCGCGCAGGGCATCACGGGGGGCCAGACGAGCATCACGGTGGGGGGTCAGGGCGAGGCCAGGGAGCTCGCCCTCGTTTTGAGGACCGGCGCCCTGCCGATCACGCTCGAGGAGTCCGAGGTCACCAAGGTATCTCCAACGCTCGGGCGCGACTCGCTCGATGCCGGGTTCACGGCCGGCGCCCTCGGGCTCGGGCTCGTCATCCTCTACATGCTGCTCTACTACCGGGCGCTCGGGCTCGTTGTGCTCCTCGGCCTCGTGCTCTTTACCGCAGCGCTCTACACTGTGATGGCCGTTTTGGGGGCCACGGCCGGTCTCTCTCTGAGCCTTGCGGGCGTTGCAGGGATCATCGTGTCGGTCGGAATCACGGCCGACTCCTACATCGTGGCGTTCGAGCGGCTCAAGGATGAGATGCGGTCGGGCAAGAGCGTCAGGGCGGCCGTTGAGCGCGGCATGGCGCGTGCCTTCCGCACGATCCTCGTCGCCGACTTCGTGACCGCAGCGGCCGCCGTGATCCTGTTCTTTCTCGCCGTCGGGCCCGTGCGCGGCTTTGCGCTGACGCTTGGACTTGCGACCCTGATCGACGTGTTGATTGCCTACTTCTTCACGCGCTCTGCGGTTGCCCTGCTTGCGCGCTCGAAGTCGTTGTCGGGCGACCGCTGGTTTGGGATGAGGAGCGCGCTCGGGGTGGCGTCATGAGCGCCGCACCCCAGGACAAGAGCAAGGGCAGATCGGGCAGGCTCGGCCGTCTCTACAGGGGCGAGACCGACATCGACTTCATAGGAAGAAGGCGGCTTTGGTTTGCGCTCTCGGGCGCCGTCGTGCTCGCAAGCGTGATCCTGCTTGTAACGAGGGGGCTCAACTACGGGATCGAGTTCGTCGGGGGGGTCTCAATCAAGGCGCCGGTCGAACGCACGGAGCTTGCCAACGCCCCAAGCGATGAGGTCGTGACGCTCGTTGGCGACGCCCTCGAGCCGCTCGGCGCATCGGATGCGCAGATCCAGGTCTTCGAGTCGGCTCAGGGGCGTGAGGTGGTCGTGCAGACCGAGGAGGTCGACGATCCCGACCAGCAGCAGAGGGTCATAACTACCGTGCGTGAGATCACGGGCGCTTCGGTTGCCGATACCGACAACCAGAGCATCGGGAGTGAGTGGGGCGGCGAGATCACCAACAAGGCCTTGCGCGCTCTCGGGATCTTCCTGCTTGTGATCCTTGCTTTCATCTCGTGGCGCTTCGAATGGAAGATGGCGGTCGCGGCGATCATCGCCCTCGTCCACGATCTCCTGATCACTGCCGGCGTCTACTCGCTGGTCGGCTTCGAGGTCACGCCGTCGACGGTCATAGCGATCCTCACGATTCTCGGTTACTCGCTCTACGACACCGTCGTCGTTTTTGACAAGGTCGAAGAGGACACCTCCGCGCTCGCAGGGTCCGGCCGCATGACCTATCAGGGAGCGGCCAACCTCGCCATGAACGAGGTCTTCATGCGCTCGCTCAACACCTCGCTTTCGACTCTCCTCCCCGTGTCCGCCCTGCTGTTCGTGGGGGCAGGGTTGCTCGGGGCCGAAACGCTCGAGGACCTCGCCCTTGCGCTCCTTGTCGGCATCTTGGTCGGCGCCTACTCGTCGATCTTCATCGCGACCCCGGTGGTCTCGATGTGGAAGGAGCGCGAGCCGAGGTACCGCAATGTCAGAAGCAAGATGGAAAAGGAGGAGGAGCGGCAGGCGGCCGTGTCCGCAGCGGCGGCGGCCCAGCCCAAGGCGGCTGCCGCGGACGAACCGTCGCGCGAGCTCGCAGGCGTCGGATCGCGGGCCAGGCCCCAAGGCGCGGCCGCCCCAGCGGCCCCGAGGCCGCGCGCGGGGGATAAGAAAGCAAAGCGGCGCAAGAGACGCTAGGAGACGGATATGCCCTTCAACCCGGACCACAGCTGGCTCAAGGAGCACGTGCGCGACATCCCCGACTTCCCCAAGCCGGGGATCGTGTTCAAGGACATCACTCCGCTGCTCGCTAACAAGAAGGCGTTCACCTACACAATCGATGCCATCGCCCACCACTTCGATCGGGATGAGATCGACATGGTTGTTGGGATCGAGGCACGCGGCTTCATGGTTGCAGCACCCCTTGCCTACCGCTTCACCGCCGGACTCACGCCGGTGCGCAAGAAGGGGAAGCTCCCGTGGGACGTCAGGACGCAGGAGTACGAGCTCGAGTACGGAACCGATAGCCTCGAGATTCACAGCGATGCGATCGAGCCCGGCGAGCGTGTGCTCGTCGTCGACGACGTCCTCGCCACCGGGGGCACGGCCAAAGCTGCTGCGATGCTCACCGAGCAGTGCGGCGGCAAGGTCGCCGGAATCGCCACGATCATGGAGCTTTCATTTCTCGGGGGGCGGGGCAAGCTCGGCGGATACGACTTTTTGAGCTTGATCTCGTATTGACCGGCCCTACAATGGAACATGGGCGCAGCGCAGCAGCCTGACAGATCCGTCCCTTCGGTCGGGGCCCCCCCGGGCTCGACCGGCAGGGTAAAGGCTGCGCTCAAGAAGGTCCGTCCTCGCACCACCTCCCACGACCCGGCTCTCGAGGATCTCCTTCGAGAGTTCAAAAGGCGCAGGCCGCGAGCCGATTCGCGCTCGATCGAGCGCGCTTACGAGATGGCGGCCGCGGCGCATGACGGCCAGGTGAGGAAGTCTGGGGACCCGTTCATCAGCCACCCCGTTGCGGTCGCCCTCATTCTCGCTCAGCTCGGGCTCGACCACACGAGCCTCGAAGCTGCCCTCCTGCACGATGCGGTCGAGGACACCCATCTCAGCCTCGTTCAGGTGGAGGCCGCAACCGACTATGACGTTGCCTCCCTCATAGACGGGGTTACGAAGCTCGACAGGATGGAGCTCCGCTCGGCGGAGCAAGGGCGCGCCGAGAGTCTGCGCAAGATGATGGTCGCGACCGCCCGCGACGTCCGTGTGCTCCTGATCAAGATCGCCGATCGCCTCCATAACATGCGGACACTGGCCCCCCTTGACCCGGACAAGCGCCGGCGCATCGCGCGGGAGACCCTCGACATCTACGCGCCCCTGGCGCACAGGCTCGGCATGTACGCAATGAGGTGGGAGCTGGAAGACCTCGCCTTCCAGCACCTCCATCCCAAGCGCTACGAGGAGATTCTCGCTCTCGTTCACCAGCGCCAGCCGGAACGCGAGCGGCTCCTCGAGCAGGTGGGGGCGCAGATCTCGGGCAAGCTGCGCGAGGTCAAGATCCGCTCTGAGGTGTCTGGGCGCCCGAAGAACCTTTACTCGATCTACGAAAAGATCGCTTTGGGAGGAAAACAGTTCGACGAGATATTCGACTTCGTCGGAGTGCGCGTGGTCGTCGACGGCGTGAGGGACTGTTACGGAGCGCTCGGGGCGCTCCACACCCTTTACACGCCGGTTCCCGGACGCTTCAAGGACTACATCGCGATGCCAAAGTTCAACATGTACCAATCACTTCACACGACCGTGATCGGCCCGGGCGGTCGGCCGATCGAGATTCAGATCCGCACTCAGGCAATGCACAGGGCGGCGGAGTTCGGGATCGCAGCACACTGGCTCTACAAGGAGCAGAGACGCGGCAAGGTCACCGAGCAGGAGATCGCGTGGTTGCAGCGGCTCATGGATTGGCAGCGCGAGTCCGAGGACCCGCGCGAGTTCATGGAGTCTCTAAAGATCGACCTCTACTCCGACGAGGTTTTTGTGTTTACGCCCAAGGGGGACGTCCAGGAGCTGCCACGGGGGGCAAATCCCATCGATTTCGCCTACGCCATTCACACCGAGGTCGGTCACCGCACGATCGGGGGCCGGGTGAACGGGCGCCTCGTGCCGCTCAACCACGAGCTTCACTCAGGGGACACGGTAGAGGTCATCACCTCCAAGGGCGCTTCGTCACCGTCGCGCGACTGGCTCCAGGTCGTCAAGACCCCGAGGGCGAGAAACAAGATCAGGCAGTGGTTTGCGCGCGAGCGCAGGGAGGACGCCCTTGCCCAGGGCCGGGACGCGCTGGCGTCTGCGATGCGAAAGCAGGGCCTTCCGGCGGCCAAGATCACCAAGGGCGCCACCCTCAAGCAGGTCGCAGACGACCTCAAGTATCAGGACCTCGACGCCATGCACGTCGCGATCGGCGAAGGGCATTTGTCGCCCCAGTCGGTGACGACCAGGGTGCTCAGGATGTTCGAGCCCGAGGAGGAAGAGACCGACCCTATTCCGGCGGTGACCCGGCCGGCGCGCCGGGGGCAGCCGCGCGGCAAGGGTGTGGTCGTCGAGGGCCTTGACGACCTCCTCGTGCGCCTTGCCCAGTGCTGCACTCCGGTGCCTGGGGACCGGATCGTCGGCTTTTTGACCAAGGGCCGCGGGGTCTCCGTCCACAGAGATGACTGTCCCAACGCAGTCCAGCTTCAAGCCTCGCACCCGGAAAGGATCACGAGCGTGGGATGGGACGGCAGGGTGGCCGGGACCTACAACGTGACCATCCAGATCGAGGCGCTCGACCGGACCAAGCTGCTGCGCGATGTGACCACCGCGATGTCCGACCAGGGGATAACCATCGTGTCCTCGTCGACGCGCACGAGCAAGGACGGGATCGCCACCCTGGCCTTCACCTTCGAGATGGCCGACCCCACCCACCTCGAGCACGTCATTGCAAGCGCGCGCAAGGTCGATTCTGTGTTCGACGTCTACAGGGTCGTCCCCTATTCAGCGCGCAACTGACCACTCTGCGTTTCTGAGGGCTAGGATGCGGAGCGTGAACAAGCGGCTCGCTGTCGTGCTCGCGGCCGTGGTGGTTGCCGGGGCCGCCTGTACGGCGAGCGAGCCCCTCGAGCCCCTGCCGCCGGCGGCCGCGGCCGCAGACGAGTTCCTGGAGGCGTGGTCGGCCGGCGAGGTTCGGGCCATGGCGGCCCTGCTGCAATCGGGAGACGGGCGCCTCTCTCCTGCCCGCCTGAGGCGCACAATGGAGCGGGTCATGGGCGGGGGGGCGATCACCTCTGTGGCCGTCGAGCGCACCGAGGCGATCGAGCAACCGCCGGCGGAGGACGCTGAGTCGTCCGGGGGGCAGGTCACGCTGACCGTGCCCTATGAGGTGACCTATGCCTCCGAGGCGGCGAGTCGCCCCGTGCGCCTGGACGGCGCCTTCGACCTGACCTACGAGCGCTCGGGGGAGCGGTGGGTGGTCGCGTGGGACAAGTCGCTGCTGCTGCCTGGGTTGAACCGGGCGGTCCGCCTC
>Ga0136616_10001922_pt1 | contig 10982 bp, 6 predicted proteins | sample AntDrymUQ2992106_2_FD_106648 | JGI IMG/M metagenome (GOLD analysis project Ga0136616, IMG submission 106648) | Polar desert sand microbial communities from Dry Valleys, Antarctica - metaG UQ299 (21.06) | ecosystem: Environmental > Terrestrial > Soil > Desert | place: Antarctica: Dry Valley... | reverse complement strand
GCCGACAGCCCGGCCATCGCCCTCCGGTCGACGCCTTTGTTGGAGATCTCGCTCAATACAGAGTCCTTCTCGAACTGCGGCCTTCGCCGAAAATCCTATCAGCCTTCTGAAATTTCGTAAGGGGCGAGAGCCTTGACCCCGCCGGCGCGAAGCTCCGAGAGCGCGAGCCACATCTCCCCTATCGCGTCCACAGCGCTCTGCGCGGGCTCTCCGGGAGAGGGACGTCCGCTTCTTGGCGGGTTTACCTTCGCCAGCACCCCTGGTACGTCCCGCTCTATGCCGCCGAGCTCCCTCGCCTTGCGCAGCGCTTCCCTGAAACCGCCGGTCTCGTCGACGAGACCGAGATCCAACGCCTCAGCACCCGTCCACACCCTTCCTCCGGCGATACCTTCGAGGTCGAGAAGGTCTATTCCGCGTCCCCGCGCGACACGATCCTTGAACTCGGCGTAGATGCGCCCGATCTGGCCTTCGATCACCCGCAGTTCGTCAGGGCTGGGCCGGCGGCTCGGATCGAGAAGTCCGGCGCGCGCCCCCCGCTCCAGCGCGACGGGGTTGATGCCCAGTTTTTCGTAGAGTCCGAGTGCGATCGGACGGATGGCCAGCACGCCAATCGAACCCGTGAGCGTGCCGCGGCGCGCGACGACGTGGCTCGCCGCCGCCGAGACGTAGTAACCGCCCGAAGCGGCCGCGTTCCCCATTAGGACGACGACCGGTTTCTTGGCGCCGATGCGTTCGACCTCGCGCCAGATCAGATCCGAAGCCAGCGCGTCTCCGCCGGGCGAGTCGACATGAAACAGCACGGCGGAGATCCTCCGGCTCTTCTCAGCCACCCGCAGCGCGGCGACGACGGAGTCGCTCCCCGCCTGCTCCCCTCCCACGAAAGGCAGCGGGACGGGCAGTCTCCTGCTCCTACCCCGCACTATTGCCCCAGAGAGGGTGACGAGCGCGACCTTCTTCCTGGACCGCCTCCTGTAAGGCATGCGCAAGGACCCCTGCGCCCTGCCCCACTCGGCCAGGGTGGCCCGCCGTTCGTCCGACCCGAGCCTCTCAGGCAACCCGTCCTCGTAACAGACGCCGTCGAGCAGGCCTTCCGAGAGGGCTTGCTCAGCGCCATAAGGGGCCAGGTCTATCCTGGCGCGCACTGCTTCGCTGGAGAGACCTCTGCCTTCGGAGATCGCACCGATGACCTCCTCGAAGCGGCGGTCGAGGAGACGCCCGGCCTGCTCGCGGGACTCGCGGGAGAAGTCGTCTCTGACGAATCGTTCGCCGGCGGACTTGTAAGGCGATACGGCGACGACCTCGACTTCGAGGCCGAGGTTATCGAGGGCTTCTTTGAGGAAATCTACCCTGGCGCGGATACCAACGAGGTTCAGATCGGCGAGCGGGGTGGCCAGGATCTCATCCGCCGCGCACGCGAGGTAGTAGGAGCGTATGTCCGCAGGGTCAGCAAAATAGGCAACGACGCGGCCGCCGCGAGAGCGGAACGCGAGGATCTCGCGTCGCAACTCTTCGATGGCTGCCCACCCTGCATCGAGGTTCTTGATGCGCAGGACGACCCCGCGCGGGCGCCCATCGGCGGCTATACGGTCGAGCCACAGGCGCAGCCTCTCGAGCGTCGGCGGGCTCGGGCCCCGAGACAGGCGGCGCCTGAGGAAGCCGACAGGCGTCTCGAACTCGGCCAGAGGCCCCTGGATCTCGATCCAAACGTACTCCGGCGGCCTGCCGAGTAGACGCGCGCGGGCGTTGCGAAGCAGGCGCCAGAGGTTCACCAGTGCATCGGTAAGAGGCGACATCTGGAGGCTATAGTACACCGCGGCACGAAAAACGCCGTATGATAAACTCGCAAACAGGAATGGTTACTGATCACCAAACAGCGCAAGAGGATAAGTCGGGCGTGCTCGTGCCCGACGTCAGAGAGAAGCTGCGCAGGTCAGGCTACACCCTCACCTCCCAGCGCAGGGCCATTCTAGAGGCGCTGCTGAGATCCGAGGGACACCCTTCGGCCGAGGACGTATACCTGATCGTCAAGCGCGAGAACCCTCGCGTGGCGCTTGGCACGGTCTACCAGGCGCTCTCGGTACTGGAAGAAGTCGGCGTTGTCGGCTCCAAGCACTGGGCGGAGTCCCCTACGCGCTACGACCTCAACGTGGAGCCGCACCTCGACATCAGGTGCATCCGTTGCGGTGAGGTCTCAGAGGTCCCTGGCGTCGCACTCGGCGCCGTGGAAGAACAGATTCGCGACAACACTCCTTACAGGGTCACCCGCGCGACCATGGTCGTCGAGGGCCTGTGCCCAGTCTGCCTGGACGACGAGTAAGAGGGGTCTTTACCGCGGGCCTGCCAGGAGTTACCCTTTCGACCAACGTGGCATTGTGGGTAACACAGGAGAGGCGATCATGAGCGAGGATCCCAGGGACAAGGCGGCCGCGCTCGCTGAGGGCATGGAGGCGGCCGGCGCCCTGATCGAGAGCCTGGAGCAGGAGGTTGCCGACCTCAGGAGCGACCTCGAGCAGGCATCCGCGGCGCTGAAGGCTGCGCAGGAGGAGGTCTCCTCCAGGGCCGGAGCGCTGGATGAGAAAGAGCAGGCCCGCGTCGAGGCCGAGGGCGAGGCAGAGGATCTCAGAGCGGAGATCTCCGCCCTCAAACAGCGGCACTCCAACGAGCAACTCCGCCTCAGCAACCAGCACATAAACGAGCTCGCCGAGGTTCGCCGGAGGCTCGAGGAACAACGTCGCACCGACGTGGATGCGGCCTCGGCAGGGACTCACCTCGACACCATCAAGGAAGAGTTCAGGCTGGAACGCGAAGCCCTGGAAGCGCGCTACAAGGAAGAGATCTCGGCGCTGAAAAACGCCTCCGAGCACTGGGAGGAACAGCTGAGGACCGGCTACCAGGAGCAGGAGGCGCGCCACGCAACGGAGCTCGAAGCGGCCCTGAGTGCGTCAACCGAGAGGGAGCACGCCCTCGAGCAATCCTTGCGCGAAGACTTCGAACAGAGGCTGGCCGAGGAGCGAAGCGCTTCCGACGAACGCCACAAGGCGGCAGTGCAGGCCCTGAGGAGCGCTGCCGCAGAGAGGGAGTTGGAACTCCAGAGAGAAAACACGGCCACGGTAGAACGGCAGCAAGGGGAGATAGAGTCTCTACGCGAGGAGCTCGAAGAGGCCCGCCGTTCTTCGGAGGAGTGGCGCAAAGGCGAGCTGCGTCGGGTCAAGGCGCTCGCCGAGGGTCGTGAGAATGACCTGAGGAAGACGCACGCGGCCAGGCTCGCCGAGACTAAAGAGTCGGCAGACCGTAGGGTCGCGGCCATCCAGGCCCAGAGAGAGGCGGACAACAGGGCGCTAAGGGCGCGCCACGAGGAGGAGACCGCGCACCTCCGGCGCGATTACCAGGAGCGGCTCGCTGCCGAGGACGAGCGCAGGAAGTCGGAGACCTGGGCGCTCGATGAGCGGCTGAGGGAAGCTGCGGTCCGGCGCGAGACCGAACTGCGCGCCTACACGACCCGTCTGAAGGAACTCGAGGCGGCCAGGCTTTCGCAGAAGTCCACTTCACAAGAGGGCCTGGAGCGTGTGGTAGAGCGTTTCGGGGCGGAGATCTCCGGTTTCGAAAACCGCGTCACCGAGCTGGAAGCGGCCCTGGAAGAGTCCGAGGCTCGCAGGAACGAGCTGGAGATGGTACTAGGCGAGATCCGTGCCGGCGGTGAGGAGGTATCCGGAATCACGGCCAGCTCCGACGGCGCCGCAGACGGGGAACCGAAGGGGCGTCTTGAGGATGTCGAGGTCCAGAACATACTGGCCGAAGAGAAGATCGAGGACCTGGAAGCCAGTCTCTCCGAGGCGCGAGAGGAGAGCCAGCGCAACGCCGAACAGCTACAAAGAGCACTGGAGAGCCTCGACCGCCTCTCCGACCCGGCACGCCGCCTGAGGGAGGGCATAGCGCTCTTCAACGAGAGCGAACACGCGAGGACCGTGGCCTCCATCTCCAAGGCCTTCGGCCTCCCCAAGGTCCACGCGGCCCTCGACGAGGGGGTGCAAGGTAGGCCCACGCTCACTTTCCTCTGGGGCGACATGGCCTGGCGCCGCTACGTCTCCGACCCGACGGAGGGGGTCGAGGAACCCAGGGTCTACCTGACCGGTACGGGCGAAGACCCGGCCGAAGTCGAGGCGCCCTTCAGGCAGCCCAACGCCAGGATGGACTCGAGGGGACGGTTGATGATCGGCGTCCAGGCCCGCTAAGCGGGATGAGGAAGGTTCCCTTCCTCATCCCGCGCTGGTCAGCATTTCAGCACGCTTCGGCCTGCGGCCTTCGCTTGTCAGCTTGTCAGCAAAAAAGCTGAAGTGCTATCGTCGGCGCGCGACCTTCTGGTTGTGGGCGTAGATCGCCTCCCCGCGGTGAGCCCCGAGGTAGGAGGCCGCCGTCGAGGCTACGAGGAAGACGATGACGAGCCCCAGGGCCCAGGGTCCATCGACGCCTGGCAGGAATCCTTTGCCAAGGGCGAGGTTGAGCGCCGAGGAAATGACGAAGGCGACGGGGACGATCAGTACCCCGTGAAGGCGATGCCTGAAGGGTGCCTTGTAGCTTGCGGCCATCCCCCCGAAGTAGAACGAGAAGGCGGCGGCAAAGACGAGCAAGGCGAGCGGGAGGGTGGCCGGGCCCTCGCGCTCGAGGCCGAAGATGCGTGTGAAAACTGGCGCGAGTATCCCCTGCACCACGAGTAGACCGACTGCGAGCGCGAGCAGCAACCCTATGCCAACGGCCATGATGCTTCTCATAGGGGCAATTCTAGCAGTCCCCCGGCGTGCCAGAGTAGCCCGGTTCACGGCGGTGCTTCGCCTTTTCGGCTTGTAGGGTGCGTGGTCGCGTAGTACCCTCTTGCCTCGTGAGCAGGCGCGCGCTTACCCGCAGAGAATTCCTCAAGATGACCGGTGCCGGGATGGCAGGGGCCACGCTGCTCGGCGCGACAGGATGCGACCTCACAGAGCGCATTCGCAACTTCAGGAACGATCCCCCCGGCGTCAAAGAGGGCACTAACGTGGTGCTTATCATCATCGACAGCTTGAGGAAGGATCACGTCGGCGCCTACGGCAACGATAGGATACAGACCCCCAACCTGGACGCCCTCGCAAAGGACAGCCTGCGCTTTACCAGAGCCTACCCCGAGTCCATACCGACTATGTGCGCGAGGAGGGCGATACACACGGGGTTCAGGACCTGGCCGTTCAGGGACTGGATACCGCCCAAGGGTGAGGACATTATCCTGCAGGGCTGGGAACCAATACCAAACTACCAGACGACGCTCGCCGAGATGATGCAGGCGGCGGGGTACGGGACCTACTTCGTGACGGACAACATGCACCAGTTCAAGCCCTCTTACAACATCCACCGCGGCTTCGACGTCTTCGACTTCTTCCGCGGCCAGACCACGGACAACTACAGGCCAGCCTGGACGTACCCGAAGGACAAGGTAGCCCAGGCCCTCCTCAAGGGCAACATCCCCGCCATGACGGGCCAGATGCGCCAGTACTTCGCAAACGTAAAGGAGAGGAAGACGGAGGCCGACTGGTTCTCCCCCATGGTCTTCTCCCAGGCCTCGGACTACCTCGACATCTTGAGTAAGGGCGGGCCATTCTTCCTTACCGTGGACAGCTACGACCCGCACGAGCCCTGGGACCCGCCAGATAAATACGTCGAGATGTACGACGACGAGCCCTACAACCTCAAGGAGCCGTTCTCGGTGATCTACGGTCCGAGCAGCTACCTGCTGCCGAGGGAACTCGAGAGGATGAAGGCGCGCTACTCGGCGGAGGTAACGATGATGGACCGCTGGCTAGGCCGCTTCCTCGACAAGATGGAGGAGTTGAACCTCTTCGACAACACCCTCCTCATACTCCTCTCCGACCACGGCGTCGCCCACGGCGAGCACGGCTACACGGGCAAGCCCGACAACGTGCTCTGGCCCGAGGTCACGGACATACCGTTCCTTCTGAGGCACCCAGAAGGCAGAGGAGCTGGCCAGACGAGCGACTACTACGCCTCCACCCACGACGTGACGCCAACGATCCTCGGCTCCCTCGGGATCGAGCCGCAGCAGGAGCTGGACGGCCAGGACCTCTCCGTCATACTCGGAAGCGGAGAACCCGAGGCGAGGCCCCACTTCTCGGTCGGCTACAATGACCATGTCTGGACCCGCGACGACCGCTACGTCATGTTCAGCACCAACCAGGGTGCCGACGCCAAGCTCTACGACGTGCGGCAGGACCCTGGTATGCACAACGACATCGCGGGGAATGAGCCCAACACAGTCAAGCGGATGTTCGAGGGGTACGTACTAGAGGACGCAGGCGGTCCCCTGCCTACCTACGACTACGGCACAGCAGCGGGCTAATCCGCTGCGATTATGGCCAAGCGAGCTACTCGCGCGACTAGCCCTGAGCCCCCTCCTGCGCATCTTCCTGCTCGGGCGCCTCGTCGGCCCCGAGCTCCGAGAGTTCCGCCAGGTAGGCCCAGGGGCATCCTGGACGCATACCGAGCATCTCCGTGAAACGTGACCCCGGTCGGACGGATCTCGCCATCAGGTGCTTAGCCGGCATCTTTGCCTTCTTCCAGGCGAACGACCAGCTCGACGGTGTGATGGTCAGGGTTTCCCGAAACGCGCACCTCGTCGACCATGCTCTCGATCAGAAACAGTCCCCAGCCCCGCGGGGTCTGCGCGCCGCCCAGCTTGGCCAGCAAGTCAGGCCCTTGCGCCGTCAGGCTCGGTAGAGGACCGCTACCCCGGTCGATGATGCGCACCAACAGGCGCTCCTTCAGTAGCAATACCTCGATCTTGACGGGGACTCCGGGATCATACCTGTTGCCGTGCTCCATGGCGTTCATCGTCGCCTCGGCCACGGCGGTCTTGAGTCTCTCTAGACGCCTCTCCGAAAGACCCAGCTCCTGCACCGCCTCGGCGACCTTCTCCATCGCCAACCGCTCGTTCCCCGGCTCACTGGGAAGGGTAAAGTGGGTCAGAATTCGCCGATCGCCGTCACTGTCCGTCGCATCCGGTCGCGAGGGGGTCCTGCGATCCCTCATGCCGGCCTTCGACCTCTTCAGGGTGACCAGGGTGATGTCGTCCTCCTGCTCCGAGTCCTCTCCCGTGAAGCGGGTCAGCTCGGCCAGCAGAAAGTCGACGAGCTCCCCGCCGCTACCCGCGGCCTGGACCATGATCAGCTCTCGAAGCCGCGGGAAGCCGAACATCTCGCCTTCAGTGTCGTGAGCCTCTACCAACCCATCACTGTAGAACAGTAGATCGTCCCCCGCCGCGAGAACTGCTTCTGCTTCCTCGTAGAACATGCTGGGCATCAGGCCGAGCGGCATACCCCTCGCTCTCAGCTCCCGCGCATCGCCGTCCCGCTGCAAATAGGGCAGGTCGTGGCCGGCGTTGGCGTAGACGATCCGGCCGCTCTGTGGATCGAGGACTCCATAGAAACAGGTGACGAACGTGCCTGAGGGTATGTATGCATACAGCACTTCGTTGGCTTCCGCCAACACCCGCCCAGGGGCGATATCCCCTCTTTTGGCGACGGCGCGAAGCACGCTCTGGGTGTTGGCCATCACCAGGGCCGCCGCGATACCCTTGCCGGAGACGTCGCCTATGACGACGCCAACACGGCCGTCCTGCAAGCGGAGGAAGTCGTAGAAGTCGCCGCCTACCTCTCGTGCTGGTTGGTAGTGGTATGCAATCTTCCAGCCTTCGAGCTTGGGCAAATCGTCGGGGAGCAGGGCGTGCTGGATGCTGCGTGCCGTCCCCAGTTCCTGCTCGACCGAATAGTAGAAGCTCTCCAACTCCTTGTTGGCTACCTCGAGGTCCTCGCTGTAGATCTCAGCCCTGGTGCGGCTGCGCACCACCAGCAAGGTGATCCCAAAGATCAGCAGGCTCATCCCAAGGCCGCTCGCCAACACGAGGAGAGGCAAATTGCTCTCGGCCCCATCCTCGAAGGCAGGGAGCGTGGCAAAGTACAGGCTCCACTCATGCCCGGCCACCGCTATCCGGCTCTCTTTGGAGAAGAGGGGCTCGTTCCCCCTCTTCCCGGCGCGTCTTATGCCGTCGCGGTCGTAGAGCAGCGGGCTCGAGGCCGGGTTCGCGCCGTCGTAGACCTCGAAATCGATCGCTGGGTCGAAGGATCCCTCGAAGATCCCAGCCAACAGCTTCTCGCTTACGAAAGATCCGGCGATGAACCCTCTAAGCGCGCGCCGGCGCTCTCCGACACTCCCGAGCGGCTCTCCCTCTTCGTAGATCGGGAGGTAGACGAAAAAGCCCCGTCGCAAGGCGAGGTCCGCCGTGGAGCCGGAAGGAGCATCACTGAGCACGTAGACCATCCTTGTGGCCCGCGGCTCTCCGCTGTCGCGTGCCAGGTCCATGGCCTTCCTGTGCGCCCCTTCAGCATAGAAATCGTAGTTGAGTATGGTCTGGTTCGCGTCGCCGAGGGGACCGGTGTAGGTTAGCGGAAAATACGCGGAACGCTCCCCACTGGGGTTCAGGTCTGGTCGTATCCCTGGCAGACCCTCATCCCGCGCCCCGCGCATGAAAGTCTCCCTATTCTCGGGGTCCACCCGCTGGGCATAGCTCAAGGCCTGTAGACCCTCGAAGCGTCTGGCCGGCTCTATGCCCCTGACATAATCGTTCCAATCCTCCTGGGTGACCGTGTTCGAGGCGTAGAACAGGCCGCGGGCGCCGAACATAGCGTCGAGGTAGGCTTTGGTGCGGCGCTCTATGGCATCCTGGGTGGCCTGGGTGCTCTCGTCGAAGCGGGCACGGTTCTGCACCTCGACGTTCTGGCGCACGTAGTACCAGGCGAGGGCCGTCAGGAGAAGTGCTATGAGCAGCACCCCATAAGCCGCTGTTCCGCGGCGCAGGTAGCGCCACAAGCGGGTGAGCCGCGACCCTGCCAAGCCGACATTGGACCTGCTCATTTCAGAACCTGGTTGCGAACCCTGGTAATTCCTGGTGAAGCACCCTCTCGGAGGGGAGTCCTGCTAGGTTCACCGCCGATCCATCCTTTATCTGTGATCCTTCTTCCGTTGGCGGACTGTATTATCTCTGCCAACCCATTCGCCCCATCCTACACTGTTAGCGTCTCCTGTTCGTTACGAAGCCTGCCTACTCTCCCCATAGCGCTCAGGCTCATCTCAGGCGAATTATCCCCCAGCACAGCTGGCGAGTCCGCGATCCCGATCTAACCCGCTCACCGAATCCCCCGCCGGCCCCTCGAGCCCTCGATGTTGTCCTCGCGCTACCTTGACTCATACCAGACAATGACTCAAAATGTGCGTGCTGGGAAGGGTAAGTGCGCTGTGCGGCAAGCTATCTTTGGGGAGTTGCCTCGTGAGGAAGATGTTACTGTTGCTGACCGCGAGCGCGGTGGTGATCCTGCTCATAGCGCAGGCTGCCACGGCGCAGACCTACACACAAGGCAAGGGAAGCATTCCCCATCCTACCTCCGCACAAACGGAGAGTGACAGCCAGGGGCGAGAGCGGTGCTCGCGACCCTGGAGAAAGAACAGCGATCCTTCTCTCGCTTCATCGTTCGCCCCCGTTGCCCTGGTCGCAGCGCGTCAACCTTGCATACACTATTTGAGAAGAACCGGCGGTCTTCCACTGGTTACAACGCTCCTCCTAGGCAGCCTAGTGGTCATGGTCGGTTCGAGTGTTGTGATAAGAGCACTTATGCGACAGTGACCTTCTCTATCAGAGAGACTCTGCAAGGGGTGCGAGTAACGCTTCTGTAAGGGCGCCCCACTACTCTCGCGTAGAGGGTTGCTCCAGCCTGGGGAGAGCGGGTAGGGAAGACTGATTTCCCGAGAGTGCGTACTCGACAGCTTCTTCGAAAGTCAACGTGCTACCAGCCCCCCAGGCCGCCCTATTCGATGGTGCTAGAGCGGCCTTCAGGTAGGGTTCTCGCAGCGCCCGCTCTGCAGGAAGATGGGAGATATTTCGCGCCCTGAACAGGGAATCCGCGGCACCAAACAGCCGCGCCGACCGTTCGATCTCCCCTCGCTTCCCTGCGACGCACGCCAATCCCTGCAGGCTCTCGGCGGCGACCAACTTGTTGCCCAGTTCTCGGCATAACCTGAGACTTTCCTGGTACAGGGCTTCAGCCTTCTCCTCGTCCCCCCGGAGCCACGCCGCCCACCCTAGATTGTCGACAGGAAACTCGATGCGAGCGTACCTGTAGCCTTGCTCCCGGTACAGAGCAATGGCTTCCTCGCAGAGCGCCGTCGGTCGTTCGTAATCACCCTGAAGCAGGCGAGTGTATCCCAGGTTGACCAGAATATCGGCTAGCAATACCGTGTAACCCGACTTCCGGCACAAGGCTATACCTTGTTCGTAGAGCTCCACCGCCCGCTCGTGATTGCCCTGCTCATCTTCCGCGTTCCCCAAATGGAGGAGGGAAGCGGCAGTGGTCCACTCGTCCCCTGCTTTCCGGCTAAGCTCCAGGCTCTCCTTGAAAAGCTCGATTGCCCGCTTGTAATCGGCGGCCCGCATCTCAGCGGTGAAGCCCACCAGGAGCCGGAGGTGGTTCGTTAGAGTATCTTCTATCCCTGCTCGCTTACAGAGTAGCAAACCTTCTTCGGCGGCGTCCGAAGCCCGCTCTATGTCGCCCTGCCACCACGCCAGCCATCCTATCGCGTTCTGCGCCTTGGCCCTCGCCCCCGCCGAGGCCGAACCTTGCTTGGCCAGCACCTCTTCGAGCCATCTGCGCCCCTCACCGTAGTGACCCCTTCCGGCCCAGAAGGGCTGCAAAGCCGCTGCCAATCGCAGCCCGAACTCGACTTCTTCCGACTCCAACGACCACGAGAGTGCAGCCCTGAAATTGTCTTGCTCGTCCTCGAGGAGCTGAAACCGCTCGGGGCGCCCGCCCCCCTTGAAGGTCCCCGGCTCCCCTTCCACCAGGGTCAAAAAGTACTTCGCGTGCAGCCTCCTTAGCTCCTCGGCCTCCCCG
>Ga0136616_10001917_pt1 | contig 10988 bp, 13 predicted proteins | sample AntDrymUQ2992106_2_FD_106648 | JGI IMG/M metagenome (GOLD analysis project Ga0136616, IMG submission 106648) | Polar desert sand microbial communities from Dry Valleys, Antarctica - metaG UQ299 (21.06) | ecosystem: Environmental > Terrestrial > Soil > Desert | place: Antarctica: Dry Valley... | reverse complement strand
GGCCGCACCCAGCGGGGTCTGCTGCTCACTTGTCTGTGGTACATCCGGGAGGTCGATCCGCGCCGACTGCTGCTCACCGGGCTCACCCGCGACGGCGTCTACCTGGTGGAGAACGGTGAAGTCACCGGGGCGGTCACCAACTTCCGCTTCAACGAGAGCCCTGTCGACCTGCTCGGGCGGTTACGCGAGGTCGGGGATACCGAGCCGACCCTGCCGCGGGAGTTCGCCGACTGGTTCACCCGGGCCGCCATGCCGCCGGTTCGGGTGGCCGACTTCCACATGAGCTCGGTCAGCCAGGCATCCTGAGAGTTCGGCGAAAGCAGTGACTCAGCGGGGTGCGCCGACGCGGGTGCTGCTGGTTCGCCGCCAGCTGACCGTGGGTCGGATCGCGTCGAGATCGGCTCGGTCCTTGAACTCCTCGACGATGCCGAACAGCGAGGTGATGAGGGTGTCGCTGAGCAGGTGTGGCTCGAGCCCGAGCTCGACCAGCCGGGTGTGGTTGACGTTGTAGTAGTGCGCGTCGAGCTCCACCCGCGGGTTGTCGAGGAACTCGACCTGCACCGCCTTGTCGTACGCCTGCGCCACCGTCTTGGCGATCTCCGCGACGGACAGGCTCTCCGTCATCTGGTTGAAGACCCGGAACTCACCACGCTCAGCCGGGTTCTCACACGCCAGCCGTACGCACTCGACGGTGTCGCGAATGTCGATCAGCCCGCGGGTCTGTCCACCGGAGCCGTAGACGGTGAGCGGGTGGCCGAGTACGGCCTGGATGACGAAACGGTTGAGCACCGTGCCAAAGACCCCGTCATAGTCGAACCGGGTGCGCAACCGCGGGTCGAGCACGGTGGCCGCGGTGTCCAGGCCGTAGACGACACCCTGGTTGAGGTCGGTCGCCCGCAGGTTCCAGACGCGGCAGGTGAACTCGATGTTGTGGCTGTCGTGCACCTTGGACAGGTGGTAAAAGGAGCCCGGACGCTTCGGGTAGAGCATCCGGTCCGTGCGCCCGTTGTGGGTGACGTCGAGCCACCCCTCCTCGATGTCGATGTTGGGGGTGCCGTACTCCCCCATCGTCCCGAGCTTGACCAGGTGGATGTCCGGGTCGACGTCGGCGATCGCGTAGAGCAGGTTCAGCGTGCCCACCACGTTGTTGACCTGGGTGTAGACCGCGTGCTTGCGGTCGATCATGGAGTACGGCGCGGCCCGCTGCTCGGCGAAGTGCACCACCGCATCCGGGTGGAAGTCAGCCACCATCGCGTGGGTGAAGTCGGCGTCGGTGAGGTCACCGACGTAGACCCCGATGTCCGCTCCGGTGAGCTCGCGCCAGGCGCGCACCCGCTCCTGCAGCGGCTCGATGGGGACGAGGCTGGTGACGCCCAGCTCATGGTCGTACTGCCGGCGGACGAAGTTGTCGGCGACGGCGACGTCATGGCCGCGCTGGGACAAGTGCAGAGCGGCCGGCCACCCCAGGTAGCCGTCCCCACCGAGAACAAGTGTGCGCACCAGCCGTCCTTCCTCGAACCCGTTCGCCGGATGGTATGTGACCGCCCGAGGTACGGAGCGGACCGACACAGCGAACCGGCACAGCGAAACGACGTTACCTGGTCCGACTCCCTACCCCAGCTTCCCGCCCCGGCTACCCTCGGTAGATGCGACCGGTGGAGTACGTGGGCGACCGCCTCACCGCGATACGTCGCTCGCGGCTGGCGGGCCGCTTCAGCCGCTACCTCGCCAACTCCGTGCTGGCCACCGCGATCAGCCAGGCGACGTTCCTCACGGTGTACGGGCTCGGGCTGGCCGGACCGCGGGTGGCCACCGTCACCGCGTTCGTCGCCGCCGCTGTCCCCGCCTACCTGCTCAATCGGAGCTGGGCATGGTCGCAGCGGGGCCGACCCGACTTCCTCAGGGAGACGCTGCCCTACCTCGCCGTCATCCTCACCAATCTTTTCGTTGCCTCCACCACCACCAGCTGGGTCGACGCGCACGTGGAGCAGCTGACGCGGGACCGGGCCATGCAGGTCGCGCTGGTGACCCTGACCTTCACCGCGACGTACGGCCTACTCTTCATCGGCAAGTTCTTGATCTTCGAGCACGTGCTGTTCAGCGACCGGAGGAAGCGTCGGGAGCCGGTGCCTCCCCGGAGGTGACCTCAGCGGCGACGACCGTGGCGGGAGTTGCCCGAGCCGCCCGGCGCTCCCGCAGCCAGGTGCCCATCACGACGCGCGCGTAGCGCACCCCGTACAGCAGGTTGCCGCCCTTCTTGCTCGTGCCGGAGGAGCGCTGGCGCATGGTGGTCGCCACCTCGCGCACCCGGTAACCACGAGCGAGCACTCCGATGAGCAGCTCAGCGGCTTGGTACTGGGGCTGTTGCAGCGTCACGGCCGCGGTGACCTCGGTCCGCATGGCCCGCAACCCGAAGGATGTGTCGGTGAGTCTGGTCCGCGTGAGCGCGCTCACCAGCGCGGCGAAGACGATGACGCCCAACCGCCGAAGGTCGTCGGTGGTCTCGGCACGTCCCAGCCGGCGTGAGCCGGTGGCGAAGTCCGCGGCGCCGCGCACCACCGGGTCGAGCACCAGGGGGATCTCCGCGGGATCGTATTGGCCGTCGGCATCGAGGGTCACCACGTAGTCGGCGCCGCGCTCGCGCGCCAACCGGTAGCCCAGCCGTAGCGCCGCGCCCTGGCCCCGGTTGCGGGTCGGTACGCACGTGTATGCGCCGTGGGCGCGGGCGACGTCGGCGGTGCCGTCGCGCGAGCCGTCGTCCACGACGAGCGTCGACACGGTGAGCCCGCAGGCCACTCGGGGGATCTCCTCCACGACCGCGGCGATGTTGTCGGCTTCGTTGTACGCCGCGATCACCACCACGACCTGGCCAAGTCGTAGGTCGCCGTACCGCCGGGCGAAGTCGGCCAGCGCCTCCCCGTCGACGCTCCGACCGGCGCTGTCACCGTTGCCGGTCAGGAGTCCTCCAGCCGGAAGCCGACCTTCATCCCGACCTGCACGTGGTCGATCCGCCCGTCCACGATGTGCCCCCTGATCTGCGTCACCTCGAACCAGTCCAGGTGCCGCAACGTCTCCGCCGCGCGGCCCAGACCGTTGCTGATCGCATCGTCCACCCCGTCCGTCGAGGTACCGACGATCTCCGTCACCCGGTACGTGCGGTTGGGCATGACTGGTTCCTTCCCCTACTCACGGCCCCTGCTCCCGGCCGCGTGGCGGTCCTCGTGCGGCTGACCTACCGTAGAGGCGCAGACGTCGAGGAGACCGAATGCCCCGCAGGACAGCAAGGGCCCCCGTGTACCGGGTCACCGGTGCGCGCCGGAGCCTCTCGGAGGACATCCGGGACCGCCAGCGTCGTTACCTCGCCTCGATGGCGGTGCGCACAGTGTGCCTGCTGCTCGCCATCGTCACGCATGGCTGGCTGCGCTTCGTCTTCCTGGCGGGGGCCGTAGGCCTGCCGTACATCGCCGTGGTGATGGCCAACGGCGGCCGGGAGCCCGAGCGGGGCGGTCATGCTCCCTTCACCGACCGGCGGGTCGAGATCGGCGCCGCCCCGGAACCCCTCGACGTCTCGGACCTTCCCGAGGACGACCTCAACCGCCGATAGCCGACATCGGTCGGGACGGCTGCAGGAACGCCGGGTCGTCGATGCCGTGACCGGCGCGCTTCGCGCCCAGCGCGGCGCGCATCCGCGCAGCCAGCCCGGCGTCGTCAGCACCCGCGCGCAGCGGCCCGCGCAGGTCGGACTCCTCCCGGGCGAACAAGCAGTTGCGCAGCTGCCCGTCGGCGGTGAGCCGTACGCGGTCGCAGCTGCCGCAGAAGGGCCGGGTGACCGAACCGATCACTCCCACCCTTTCCGGTCCGCCGTCGACGAGCCAGGTCTCTGCCGGTGCGCTGCCGCGCACCTGCTCGCCCTCCGGACGCAGCTCGAAGGCGGCGGTGAGCCGCTCGAGCGTCTCGGCGGCGGTGACCATGTCGGCCCGGTCCCACCCGTGCTGGGCATCAAGCGGCATCTGCTCGATGAAGCGCAGCTCGTAACCCTCCTGCAGGCACCAGCGCAGCAGGTCGACCGCCTCGCCGTCGTTGACCCCACGCATGAGTACGGCGTTGACCTTGACCGGGACCAGCCCCGCGGCGCGGGCGGCGGCCAGCCCGGCGAGCACGTCGTCCAGCCTGTCCCGGCGGGCCAGCCGAAGGAACACGTCGGACCGCAGCGTGTCCAGTGACACGTTGACCCGGTCGAGCCCCGCGGCGCGCAGCGGGCCGGCCAGCCGGGCGAGGCCGATGCCGTTGGTGGTCAGTGACAGGAGTGGCCGCGGCCGAAGGCCGGCGACCGCCGCGACGAGCCCCACCAGTCCGCGCCGTAGCAGCGGCTCCCCGCCGGTGAAGCGGACCTCGCGTACGCCTTCCGTGACAGCGACCGAGACCAGCCGGACGATCTCGTCGTCGGTGAGCAGATCGGGGCCGGGCAGCCACTCCAGCCCCTCCGGCGGCATGCAGTAGCTGCACCGCAGGTTGCAGCGGTCGGTGAGCGACACCCGCAGGTCGGTCGCCACCCGCCCGTAGGCATCGACCAGCATGGAACCTCCCTCCGCAGTCTTCCACCGTCCGCAGCACTCGGCTGCGTCCCGCCCAGGCTACGTGCCCTCGCTACAGTCGATTCGTGTTCCGCCTGCTGCGTCGGCCCCGCTGGCTTGCGCTCACCGCACTGGTGGCCGTGGCCATGGTCGCGTTCGTCCAGCTGGGGCTGTGGCAGCTGCGCCGGTTGGAGGAACGACGCGAACGCAATGCCGCCGTCGTGACGGGTGAGCGGCAGGCTGCCGTCCCGGCTGGCGACGTACTGGCCGCTGACCGGCCGGTGGCTCCCGGCGAGGAGTGGCACCGGGTCAGCGCACGCGGGCGTTACGACACCGCCCACCAGCTGCTGCTGCGCAACCGCCCGCTGGAGGGGCGCAACGGTTTCCACGTCCTCGTCCCGCTGGTTACCGCGACCGGCCCGGCGGTCCTCGTCGACCGCGGCTGGGTGCCCGCGGGCGCCTCCGCCACCGACCTGCCCGACGTGCCGCCGCCGCCCGCTGGTGAGGTCACCGTGGTGGGTCGGGTGCGACTCGCGGAGCCGCCGAAGGGTGGCCCCCCACCCCCGCCGGGGCAGCTGGTCCGCATCGACGTCCCCACGGTCGCCCGTGGGCTGGGCTACCCGCTCGCCGGCGGCTACGTCGAGCTGGCGGTGGAGCGGCCGCAGCCGACGACGGCGCCTACCCTGCTCCCCGCGCCCGAGGTTTCCGACGGCCCGCACCTCGCCTACGCGGTGCAGTGGTTCCTCTTCGCGGTGGTGGCTCTGGTCGGCTGGGCCCTGCTGTTGCGCAGAGAGGCGCGCGACGAGCGGGAGCTGGGACAGCCACGGGCGGCGGCCGTCCGGCGAGTCGTCGACCAGGGAGTATGACCGTGGCCGGACGCATCGAGGACTACGCGCTAATCGGTGACATGCAGACCGCCGCGCTGGTCGGCCGCAGCGGGTCGATCGACTGGCTGTGCCTCCCGCGCTTCGATTCGGGCGCCTGCTTTGCGGCGCTGCTCGGTGACGAGCGCAACGGGAGCTGGCGGGTAGCGCCGCGTGCGTCCGACACCTGCACCCGCCGCCGCTACCGGGGTGACTCGCTCGTGCTGGAAACCGAGTGGGAAACCCCGCACGGCACCGTGCGGGTCCTCGACTTCATGCCACCGCGTCACGAAGCGCCCGACGTCGTCCGCATCGTCCAGGGCGTGACCGGGCGGGTCGACGTACGCAGCGAACTGCGCCTGCGCTTCGACTACGGCCGGATAGTGCCCTGGGTGCGTCGCCTCGACGGACAGATCGCCGCCGTCGCAGGCCCGGACTCGGTCTACCTGCGCACCGACGTCGACACCTACGGCAGGGACCTCACCACCTACGCCGACTTCTCGGTCAGCGCCGGTGAGGAGGTCAGCTTCGTCCTCACCTGGCACCCTTCACACCTCCCGCCGCCGCGTCCGGTGGCGGCGCGGCGCGAGCTGGAGAACACCGAGGCGCTGTGGCGGGACTGGCTCGGCTGCTCCACCTACGACGGCGAGTGGGGCGACGCCGTACGACGCTCGCTCATCACCCTCAAGGCGCTGACCTACCAACCGACCGGCGGGGTGGTCGCCGCAGCCACCACGTCCCTGCCGGAGGACCTCGGCGGCGTACGCAACTGGGACTACCGCTATTGCTGGCTGCGTGACGCGACGCTGCTGCTGCAGGCGTTGCTGCGCTGCGGCTACACCGACGAGGCGCAGGAGTGGCGCGAGTGGCTGGTGCGCGCGGTCGCCGGTGACCCGGCGGACCTGCAGATCATGTACGGCGTCGCCGGGGAACGGCGGCTGCTGGAGTACGAGCTGCCCTGGCTCGCCGGCTACGAGTCCTCGAAGCCGGTGCGGGTCGGCAACGCCGCTGTCGAACAGCTCCAGCTCGACGTGTACGGCGAGGTGCTCGACGCGCTGAGCCTCGCCCGCCGCTCCGGCTTGGACACCTACGCGCCCGCTTGGGCGGTGCAACGGCAGCTGATGAACTACCTGGAGGGGCACTGGCGGGAGCCCGACGAGGGCATCTGGGAGGTACGCGGTCCGCGCCGCCACTTCACCCACTCCAAGGTCATGTGCTGGGTCGCCTGCGACCGCGCCGTACGCGTCGTCGAGCAGAGCGGACTGACCGGCCCGCTGGGGCGGTGGCGGGCGCTGCGGGAGGAGATCCACCGCGACGTCTGCGAGCACGGCTACGACGCTGACCTCGGCAGCTTCACCCAGTACTACGGCGGCAGGGGGCTCGACGCGGCGCTGCTCCTGATCCCGCAGGTCGGGTTCCTGCCGGCGAGCGACCCGCGGGTGCGCGGCACGATCGACGCGGTGCAGCGGGAGCTGCAGGTCGACGGTTTCGTGCTGCGCTACCCGACGCCGGAGGACACCACCGTGGACGGGCTGCCGGGCGGCGAGGGGGCATTCCTGGCGTGCTCGTTCTGGCTCGCCGACGCCCTGCACATGCTCGGCCGCACCGGAGAGGCGCGGGAGCTGTTCGAGCGGCTGCTCGACCTGCGCAACGATGTCGGGTTGCTGGCGGAGGAGTACGACCCGCGCTACCAGCGCCAGGTGGGCAACTTCCCGCAGGCGTTCAGCCACGTGGGGTTGGTCAACACGGCGTACAACCTCGGCGGCACCTCGCAGACCGCTCGCCGCTGCCCTACTGACTGACGCTGCCCCGCGCCCGGTCCCCCGCCCCAGCCCCGCGTCCGGTCCCCCGCCCCAGCCCCGTCAGCCCGCTTACTGTGATCAACTGGCTCGTCCCTACGGCGTGTCGCTGCCAGTTGATCACAGTCTGCCGGGTGGGGAGGGAGGGCGGGGTTGTGGGGACCGGGACAGCGGGGGTCATGCGCCGCCGTACGCGTCGGCGGTGAGGGTGCCGGCGGCCGTGTCGAGCGTGGCGAGGGCGCCCAGCGGAACGCTGAGCTGCGGTACGCCGTGGCCGAACGGCAGGCCGGCGAGGACCGGCACCCCGAGCCTGCCGAGCCGCTCGGCGAGGACGTCGATGGTGCCGGGACCGCAGCGCTCCCACGAGCCGAGAGCCACCGCCGCGACGCCGTCCAGCCACCCGGAACGCACCAGCTGGGTGAGCATCCGGTCGATGCGGTAGGCGGGCTCGCCGACGTCCTCGAGCAGCAGCACCGCGCCCGCTGCGGACGTGGTGTCCGGCGTGCCGACGGCGGCGGCGAGCAGCGCAAGTGTCCCTCCGGCGGTGATTCCGCGGGCGCGGCCTGGTACGAGCGTGGCGTTCGCCGTACCCGACGTCGTGAGGGTGAGCGGTCCGGGCGGCGCGAACAGCGCCGTGTGGAGCGCGGCGGCGCTTGCCGCGTCGGGGCCCTCCGCTCCGCCGAGCACCTCACCGGCCGGCATGGGGCCGAAGAGCGTCGCCACTCCGAGGTGGGTCGCCACCGCCTCGTGCAGCGCGGTGACATCGCTCCCACCGACCAGCCAGGGCGGCTCGGCGACGGCGGCGAGCGCCGGCCAGTCGAGGAGACCGAGCAGCCGGGCCGCACCGTATCCGCCGCGGGCGCAGAACACCGCGCGGAAGTTAGCGTCGCACCAGGCGTCGACCAGGTCGACGGCACGTCCAGGGTCCGCACCGGCCAAGAACCCGCTCCGCTCGTTCACGTGGTGGCCGAGCTTCACGCGCAGCCCCCACGACGTGAGCAGCGCACAGCCGCGGCGCAGCCGGTCGGGATCCACCGGTCCGCTGGGCGCGACGACGGCGACCCGGTCGCCGGGTCGTAGCCGGGACGGGCGCCGCAGCGGGCGGCGAGGCATGTCGGTCAGGCCGCACGCAGGCCCGCGGTGAGCCGCGGCAGCAGCGCGCCGACCGGCTCGCGGAGCACGGCGGCGGCGAGGCCGTCGTACGGCGTGGGCTCGGCGTTGACGACGACCAGGCGGGCACCCGCCCGCACGGCGACGCCGCACAGACCGGCGGCGGGTTGGACCGACAGCGAGGAGCCGACAGCGAGGAACAGGTCACAGTCGGCGGCCGCCTCCCGCGCGGCGCGGAACACGTCAGGGTCCAAGGGTTGACCAAAGGAGATCGTCGCCGACTTGAGGATCCCGCCGCAGCCGGCGCAGGGCGGGTCGTCCTCCCCCGCTGCCACCCGGTCGAGCGCCTCGGCCATCGGAATGCGGGCGCGGCAGGACAGGCACTCGGCCGTGGAGAGCGTCCCGTGCACCTCGATGACCCGTGCCGGGTCCGAGCCGGCGCCCTGGTGCAGTCCGTCGATGTTCTGCGTGATCAGGGCACGCAACCGGCCGGCGCGCTCGACGTCGACCAGCGCCCGGTGGCCGGCGTTCGGCTCAGCCGCCCAGGCGGGGTGGTCGCGGCGGTTGCGCCAGGCGCGCACCCGCAGCTGCGGGTCGGCGACGTAGGCCTGCAGGGTAAACATCCGTTGGGCGGCGGGGTCCTTCGTCCAAACCCCTTGCGGTCCGCGGAAGTCGGGGATCCCCGACTCGGTGGAGATGCCCGCTCCAGTGAGGACGGTGATGCGACCGGCCGCGGCCATCCAAGCGGTCGCCCGGTCGACCGCGTCCGAGTCGCCGCTCGACGCGCGCATCACTGCCGCCTCACTCATTGCCTCGACGCTACGACCCGGGCGGGAGACTCGCCACCCGGTGCCGATCGATCAGGGCGGACCGCCGCAGGGTGGGTAGGGATGGGCAGTGGATGCCCGGCGACTTGTCCTCGGCGACTGGACCCCCATCGTCCGCGACGGAATCGACCTGTTGCGCGCGTCACTGCTCCTCGGCGCCGTGGGGTTCGCCATCGCCGGTGACCTGGGCGGCGCGGTGCTGCTGGGTGGGTTCGGGGCCGCCACGCTGCTGGCCCGCGTCATCAACCTGCCGCGTCCCTACGACCTCGGCTTCGTCCTCGCCATGGTTCTGCAGGGGTGGGGCGAGGCGTTGGCGGCGTACGACAGGATCCCCTGGTTCGACAACGCCGTGCACTTCCTGCTGCCATGCCTGCTGGCGCCCGTCATCTACATCGCGCTGGCGCGCATCGAGGTGCTGCTCGACCCGAAGGATGAGACCTACACCCGGCACCACGTCGGCATCTTCGTCATCACCTTCTCCATCGGTGCGATGATCGGCTCGGTGTGGGAGCTGGCCGAGTGGGCCGGCGACACCTGGTTGGGCACCGACCTGCAACTGTCCAACGCCGACACCGTCGGCGACCTGCTCTTCGACACCGTCGGCTCGCTGGTCGGTGCGGGCTTGCTGGTGGTCTGGACCCGCTTCTCCTGGGGTTCGGTACGACGCATCCCGGGCGAGAACCGCTACGAAGCAACAGATGCCACGACTGGACCCGGCACGGGACCGACGGTGCGGGACCGCACCACCGGGCAGCGCAAGGGAGGGTGAGCGATGGACCTGGGACTGCAGGGGCGGGTCTACCTAGTGACCGGCGGAAGCCGCGGCCTCGGCAAGGCGGCCGCCGCCGCGCTCGTCGGCGACGGCGCGCAGGTGGTGCTCTCCAGCCGCGACGGTGACGCCGCCGAGCGCACGGCGACCGAGCTGGGCGGCCACGACCAGGTCATCGGACTATCTGCGGACAACGCCGACCCGCGCGCACCCGAGCGGTTGGTCGCCGCTGCGATGGCCCGGTACGGCCGGTTGGACGGTGCGTTGCTCAGCGTCGGCGGTCCACCGAGCGGCGAGATCACCAAGGTCGACGACGAGCAGTGGCGCGACGCCTTCGAGGCGATCTTCCTGGGTGGAGTCCGACTCGCCCGCACCGTTGCTTCCGCAGTGGGCGAGGACGGTGGATCCATCGCCTTCGTACTGTCCACGTCGGTGCGACAGCCGATCGCCGGCCTGGCCATCTCCAACGGGCTGCGGCCCGGGCTGGCCATGGCGGCGAAGACACTCGCCGACGAGCTGGGACCGCGCGGCGTACGGGTCAACGGGCTGCTACCCGGCCGCATCTCCACCGCGCGCACCCGCGAATTGGACGCCAACGAGCAGGCCCGCCGGGGCAACGAGTCGACGATCCCACTGCGCCGGTACGGCGAACCGGAGGAGTTCGGGCGGGTCGCCGCCTTCGTGCTGTCCCCCGCGGCGTCCTACGTCACCGGTGCGATGATCCCTGTCGACGGCGGCCTCGTGCGGGGTCTGTGAGACCCACCGTCGCATCAGCATCAACTCAGACTCGCCCCAACGCCACGCCGCCCCTGTCAATCTGGTCACGGAACTGTGTGCGGTACAGCTCGGCGTACAGGCCGTCGGCGGAGACCAGCTCGTCGTGTGTGCCCCGCTCGACGACCCGCCCGGCGTCGACCACCAGGATCTGGTCGGCCTCCCGGACCGTGGACAGCCGGTGGGCGATCACCAGTGACGTGCTACCCACCATCGCGGTGGCCAACGCCCCCTGGACTGCAACCTCCGACTCGGAGCCGAGGTGGGCGGTC
>Ga0136616_10001915_pt1 | contig 10994 bp, 12 predicted proteins | sample AntDrymUQ2992106_2_FD_106648 | JGI IMG/M metagenome (GOLD analysis project Ga0136616, IMG submission 106648) | Polar desert sand microbial communities from Dry Valleys, Antarctica - metaG UQ299 (21.06) | ecosystem: Environmental > Terrestrial > Soil > Desert | place: Antarctica: Dry Valley... | reverse complement strand
CTATCTCGCCACCGTGGCTTCCGAAATCAACGACCGACCCCGTAAGATTCACAACTGGAAGAAGCCCTCCGAACTATTCACCGAACTCGTCGAAGCGCATGCTTCCACTGCCTGATTCTGCCCCCTCCTGGTACACGTCTCCGACGCGGCACTAGGGTCATCAGGCGCCAGTCAAACGATCTGAGGGCTGAGACCTGGACACCAACACATGGGTGGCGATTGCCGCTGTCGTCGTTTCATGTGCAAGTCTGGCGGTGGCATGGATGGCGAGGCGTGACTCTCGCCGGGCCGCATTGGCGACAGAACGCCAGGAAGCTCGCGAGGCCCGGGTTGATCACAAGGCCGATGGCCCGACGTTCGTATTTGTCGAAGGCAGACTAAGTGCAACTGGTGTTGCCCGGTTCGTCTTTCGAGTGACAGGCGGCCCAGCTCGCCTTCAAATAGATATTGAGGTGGCAGCGTCTTTCCCTGTCACCCTCTGTCGCCAAAGCGGACCAGGTGTCCCCCCTGTTAGCTCAATGAGAAGTCAGCCGGGGGGGCTCATTACGAACGTGCGCCGAGGTGAGACGTTCGCAATTTGTGCGTACACACCCTTCTTGGATTGCATCGACACTGTAGACGGCGCCCCCCGACCGATGCCCTTTATCGTCAGGGCCATCGACCGAACCCACCCCGAGCGCAGGTGGGCCGGCTTTATGGACGGTCAACTCTCCCCTTCATAGAACTCCGCCTCGGAGTGGTGATCTCCTCGCGGCGTGGGTTCACCCGGCCGGGCCGCCGGTCTGGCTGCCTCTGGCGCGCTGTGAGGAGATCGCCGCCGTCCGCCGGGCTCCCCTGATCTCCGCGCGGTGCCGGGTCTCGGGCGGAGCCCGGTTCTTGTCGTGCTCGCCGCCGGTCGTTGGGTTGACGGACGGCCTCGTGGGATGAGGCACGTTCTCGGTGGGAGCGAGGTCGGTTAGCCGGACCCACCACCCCCGGCACGGGCCGGAGGTGGAGTGCAAGGGGTGGTGGGGCCGGCGTAGCCGGCCACGCGCGCCGCCGGAGGCGGCGCCTTGATCTCAAAGAGACTGATTCGGCAGCACAACGCAGTGACAAACGCAGTGAGAAGCGGCGAGTCGCGGCGACGGCACAGCAGCAGCTTGCGATGATCGGTGTAGTCGAAGTGCCTGCGACTCAGGGCTCAACTGTCGCTGGCCACTCGCCAGGCAGCCCGAAGATCGTCGAGGCTGATAGTGTCCCATCGCTACAGCCGATCGAGCCTCGGTCATCTGCCGTCCCCGACGGCAATTCGGATAGATCTACAAAAGGATGATCGGCCCACGGATTGGACCAAACTCTAGGCAGCCGGGCGTGATGTGTCCAAGGTTCGATACTCGCACTGATGATCGCAGCGGACACGTGCCGAGCGACAGGCCCTGCCTGTCGAACCCATAGGCCGTTCCGCAATCGTACCCACCGAACATTGTCGCTGTAGCCCTGGTAATATCGCACAGCTTTTGGCCCAAACAGGGCGCTCTCAGCTTCCTCGTCTCCAGAAAATGGAGGCTCCATCATTGCCGCAAGAACTAGCGGAGCGTCGAGCTCTCGATACTTCTTAGCCTTCCTTTGAAGAGCCCTTCGAAGAGCGTCATCGACCTTGACTTCCCCGCCCTCGACGGCGTGCATTCCAAGCAGTCGTCCCGGCTGACCGCGGTGTTCTACACCAATCGGAAACGCCTCGTACTCCAACGTCCAGTCACGCACGTCCAGAACGATAGCTGGCGGTTCGTTCCCCGCAGCGATTTCAGTTGAGACCTGATCAGGGTCAAGACCGTTGAGCCATCGCTCAAGCCGCGGCACCAGTTCGCGAGCCGCTGGTCGCTCGGTGCCGTGCTTGCGGATGCTGAGACCAACCATGAAGTTCGCGCTTTGCGCCCTGTTCGTCAGATCAAATATCCAAGCTGCTCTAGCGGGACTCTCGTTCTCCTCGTCTGGTTCAACGCCCGAGAAGACCACGGTAGCTTCTAGATAAAAGCGCCGGCCTTGTCCAGTCATCAGAAAGTCTGGGCGGCCGTTTGTACCAGAGACGGTCGGGTGAAGAGCGACCTTATAACCGCAGCGGGAAAGCAGTGTGAAAATGTACAGTTCCCACCATGCAGAAACATGCTGGCGATCGTCAATACTTCGAAAGCGCTCACGCAAATCGGACTCTCCAGAATTGGAGTAGACCGTGAAGTACTCCTCAAGTTTTGCGCGTACTCGCTGCCATCGCTCACCGGCCGACCGATTCAAAAAGCTGAATCGGCTCTCCGTGTACATAGCTGGTCGATCATCGACCCGATCTATCGAATCGAACAGGCGGTGTAAGTGCTTGTGAGAGGACACAGGTCGAATAACGCTAGGCGTCAATCAGACTTACACCGTCGTGGGCTCGCGTGACCGGCGGTCCGTCGTGGAGAGCATCGGTGACGCGGACGGCGTAGGCGGGGTCCATGAGGTCGACGATCTCGGCGGGATCGGCCCACCGGACGGACGACGCTTCGTCGGTCTCCTGGGGCCGTTCGTCGAGTGGCGTGCAGCGGAACACCAGGGCGACGACGGCGCGGTTCATGTTCTTGTAGGCACCGGTGAGGCGGTCCACGGAAACGGTAATTCCGGTCTCCTCGTGGATCTCGCGCCTGACGCCATCTTCGAACGATTCGCCGATTTCCAGCACACCGCCAGGTGGTTCCCAATGGCCGTTGTCGCGGCGGCGGATCACGAGGACCTGGCCGCTGTTGTCGACGACGATGCCGGCAACGCTGACCGAGTGCTTCGGCGTGTCACCCATCCCCTACGACCTCCCTGGTCGACTCCGTGTGACACGATGCTACCTGTCCAGACGAGTAGGGAAGTGATCGGCCGTGATCCCGCTGGCGCAGCTCGACCGGTCCGACGACCGGTCGCCGTACCTGCAAATTGCTGCCGCGCTGCGCGAGGCAATCAATCTCGGTCGGCTCGGGCCGGGCGATCGGCTGCCGTCGGAAAGTGAGCTGACGCAGCATTACGGCGTGGCTCGAATGACGGCACGTCAGGCCATTCAGGAGCTGAAGTCCGAGGGCTTGGTGATGTCCGAGCACGGGCGCGGCGTGTTCGTGCGGGCGGCCCCGGTGGTGCGCCGGCTGGCGTCGGAACGGTTCGCCCGGCAGAACCGCGAGCACGGCAAGGCGGCGTTCATGGCCGAAGCCGAGAAGGTCGGCTACACGCCCGGTGTAGACAACATCAACGTTGACGAGGGGCCGGCGCCAGCCGATGCGGCCGAACGGCTCGGTCTGAAGGCCGGCGCGCCGGTGATGATCCGCAAACGGCGCTACCTGGCGAACAACGAACCCGTGGAGACAGCGACGTCCTACATCCCGGTGGAGCTCGCACGCGGGACGGCGATCGCCGAGAACGACTCCGGTCCGGGCGGCATCTACGCCCGCCTGGAGGAGGCCGGCCACGTGCTCGACCGGTTCGTCGAGGAGGTCGCCGCCCGGATGCCGACCCCGACTGAGCGTCGCGCGCTGCAGCTCGGGCCGGGCGTGCCGGTGCTGACGGTCGTGCGCACCGCGTTCGACACCTCGGGCACCGCGGTCGAGGTGTGCGACACCGTGAAGGCCGCGTACGCCTATGTCCTGGAGTACGACTTCCCGGCCCGCTGATCCGTCCTGCGAGGTCGGTCCGCACCTGCTTACGGTTGCCACTTCCCTAGTCGTGTAGACGTGCGGTGGGTTGTCTAGGGGAGCGGATCGGCCGCTCACCAGCACAGGGAGAAGCCAGATGGCGATCAACGGCAGGTTCAAGGCCTCGATGGGTGATGTGTTCCCGCACGGCGCGTACGTGGTGGGGGAGGTCGAGGCGGTGCGGGACTTCGACCGCTCGACCAAGGAGCGGCCGGTGCAGGCCACCGACAAGGACACCGGCCAGCTGGTGTGGTCGGTGTCGGTGCTCGACCCGGACCCAGAGGCGCGCAAGGACGCCAAGACGGTGACGGTGAAGATCTCCGCCCCGGTCCAGCCGGTCCCGCCCGCGGCGATGGCGGACGGGATGCCGTTCCGGCCGGTCGAGTTCGACGGTCTGACGGTCACGCCGTACCTCAACGAGAACGGCGGCCGGGCCCGGGTGGCCTACAGCTTCCGCGCTTCTGGGATGCGCGCCCCGCACACCGGCGCGAAGCCGTCCCCGCGCAGCAACGGGGAGGCCGCTTGACCCCACGAGCGGAGGGGAGCCACGGCGGCAACCGGGCTCCCCTCCTGATCTCCCACAGCTCCAACCCCTGGCAAGGAATCCGAGTCCCGGAAGGACCTCAACTCTAGTGAGCACCGCGACCGATCGACCCCACGACACCCACACCACCAACCCCGCTCAGCGGCGTCTCGTCGCCGAGATCCCGGCGCACATCGTGTCCGCGCTCGACGGCCTGGACATCGAGTACCGCGCGGTGTCCGCGATGCCGCACGGCAGCAACGTTGAGCACTCCGACCGGGCGCTGTGCCTGGCCCGGGTGTGCGCCCGCCGCGCCGCGTGGTGGCGGCTCCTGGCCCGCTGGGCCTTCCGCGCCGGTTTGCACCCACTGCACGGCAAGGCGGTGATCCTCGCCGCGGGCAAGGAACGCGACCGGGCCCGGTTCTGGCGCGACATCGCCGCGGACTGGCGGGCCCGCGCCGACCACCGCCCCACATCGGACGCCGCGGGGGCGCTGTCGAACTGGGACGAACTGGGGGTGACGGCATGAACGCCACGACTACCGACCCCGCCGAAATCACCGGCCCGGGCTGGCGCAGCGCGGCCGCGTGTGCGCGGGTCGACGCGGAGATCTTCTACCCGCTCGACCTCGACCCCACCGGTCCGGCCGTCACCGCTGCCCGGCGGGTCTGTATGGGTTGCCCGGTGCGGGCGGTGTGCCTGCTCGACGTGATGGCGGGGGAGGACTCGGCGCGGCGCTGGGGCATCACCGCGGGCCTGACCCCGGACGAGCGAACGGCCTTGTTCCTCGCTCGACGCGACCCGTCGGCCCGGCCCGAGGCGGTGGCGGCGTGAACGCCCGGACCCGATCCAGCGTCAACGCCACCTTGACACGCGGACGACCCGGGAGGGCGGCGCGGGTGGTGGAGAACTCCGAGTTCGCCGCGTTCTCCCGCCGCATCCTCCGTGCCGCCGGCCGCCGCATCGCTGCCGGCGACGTGGACGCCCTGCCCGAACTGGCCGCGCTGTCGGCGGAGCTGGACGCCGCCATCACCTGCGCGGTGACTGGGCTCCGCGCGGCCGGCTACAGCTGGGGCGAGATCGCCGCCCGGCTCGGCGTCACCCGGCAGGCCGCGCACCAGCGCTGGGCCACCACCACTGGCACCACTTCGACCAGGGAGGTTGCGTGATGACCACCGGACAACTCGTCCTGCTCGCCCTCGGCGTCGGCGCGTGGGTGCTGCACAAGGTCGGCCAGGCCCTCACGAAGCTCCTGGAAGCCTTCGCCGCGATCGCCGTCGTGTTCGTGACCGGCTGGCTCGTCGTCAAGGGCGTGTGGTGGGTCGGCCAGAAGACCGTGCGGCACTGGCGCACCAGCATCACCACCGCCGTCGTGATCGCGTGGTGCCACTTCTGGGGCTGGCCGTCGCTGGCCATCACCGGCGCCGTCGTGGCGCTCGGGCTGGGCGGCTGGTGGTGGCTCGGGCACGACTCATTCGAGCCCCTGGCCGGGCGGCGACTGCGGGCGTGGTGGCTGCGCTGGGCCATCTACGCCCGCAAGATGCCCAGCTGGCTTCGCGCCTGCGGCCTCACCGTGACCGACCGCGACCCCGGGGTGTCCGTGCAGGTCAACCCGTTCCGCCGGACCGCGGTGCGCCCGAAGGTCAAGCCTCGCTCGGACCAGGTGCCCCGGGTGATCGGGGTCCGATCGGGCGGGTCCTGGGATGAGGTCTGCGTCCGGCTGGTGGCCGGGCAGACCCCGGAGGACTTCGACGCCGTCGCCCGCTCCCTCGCCGTCGCCCGCGGCGTGGCCCGCTGCCAGGTCCGCGAGCTGGGGCCGAATCTGGTGTCGATCGACTACCAGCGCCACGACCGACTCGCCACGGTTGTCGCCTGCCAGGACCTACGCGTCCTCGCTGAGCTCCGCGGGGAGCACATCGATCTCCGCAAGGTGTGGTCCGGGCGCACGGAGTACGGCACGGACTGGTTCCAGCCCCTCGCGGGCGGCCACACCCTCACCGCCGGCTCGACCGGCGCCGGGAAGAACTCCGTCGGTTGGGCACCCATCGTGTCCATGGCCCCGGCCATCCGCGACGGCCTCGTGCGGGTGTCCGGGATCGACCCCAAGGGGATGGAACTGGCCTACAGCCGACGGGTGTTCCACCGCTACGCCGTGTCCTCGCGCGACGCCCTCGGGCTGCTCGATGACCTGATCGTCGAGATGGAGGCGCGGAAGGTCGCGTTCTCAGGAACCCACCGCACCGTCCCGATCTCCCGTGAGCACCCGTTGGAGCTGCTGGAGTTCGACGAGATCGGCGCCCTCACCCGCTACGTCGGGGACCGGAAGTCCCGGGAAGCGATCGTGGACCGGGTCGCGCTGTTGACCACGCAGGGCCGGGCGCTCGGGTTCACCGTCCGCGGCTACGTGCAGGAACCGACCAAGGACACGGTTCCGGTGAGGGAGCTGTTCCCGCGCCGCATCTGCCTGCGCGTCGCGTCCAAGTCGCACGTGGCGATGGTGCTCGGTGAGCACGCCTACGACCGCGGCGCCTGGGCCAACCGGATCGGCGAGTCCGAGGCGGGGGTGGGCTACCTGTTCGGCGAAGGCGTTCGCGAGCCCCTCCGCGTCCGGGCCGGCTGGGTCCCCGACCACGTCATCAAGGACCTGGAGCGCTTCGTCACCGCACCGCCCGTCCCGGCGCTCGCGATCCCCGCTCAGGGCAGCCCGTGGGCGGGGCCCGTCCCGGCTCTGCAACCGACCGGAGGCCACGCATGACTACCACCGACACCACCACCGTGGCTCCGGCCGGGACGGTCGACCACGACCAGCTCACCCGCGCCCAAAAGGCACTCATGGCCCTGTCCGGGGATGTAGCGCGGCAGCTCGCCGAGGACCACGGCGTCTGCGTCCGCCCGCTCGCGCTGCGCCGGCTCGACCTCACCTCGGGTCGGGTCGATGTCGTCCCGGTGCCGTGCGGTGCTCGCCGCGACGACGTGTGCAAGCCGTGCGCGGAGAAGCAGCGCCGACTCCGGATGGTGCAGTGCCGGGAGGGCTGGCACCTTGAGTCTGAACCCCTCCCGGCCCGGCCGGCGCCGACCGACGAGCAGAAGCAGCTCCTCGCCGCCCGGGCCGATCTGCATGGCGCCTTTCAGGAGGCTCGGGAGGACGGCGACGAGCAGGAGTGCGACGACATCCGCTCCGATGTCGCCGTGATCGACGTCGAACTACGCCGGCTCGGGGTCACGGGCCGGCTCGAACCGCTCGACCCGCCCACCAAACCGGCCGTGAAGCGCTCCACGCGGCGGCGGCAGGACGCACCGAACTTGCCCCGGCGGCCGGTGCAGAAGCGCACCCTCGGGCAGGTCTTCGGCGGCAAGTTCCGGCCCTCCACCTTCCTTACGCTGACCCTGGACTCCTACGGACGCGTCGATGGGGACGGGGCCGCGCTCGACCCAGACCGCTACGACTACCGCCGAGCGGCCCGGGACGCGATCCACTTCCCGAAGGTCGTCGATCGGTTCTGGCAGAACACGCGGCGGTGTGTGGGCTGGGACGTGCAGTACTTCGGGACGATCGAGCCGCAGCGCCGCGGGGCGCCGCACTTCCACGCCGCCATCCGCGGCACCATCCCCCGGGCGGAGCTGCGGGAGATCACCGCGGCGACCTACCACCAGGTGTGGTGGCCGGCCCACGACGAGATCCGGTACTCCGGGGCGAAGGTGCCGCGGTGGGACGACCGGAGCAAGGGGTTCGTCGACCCCGACACCCGCGAGCCCCTGCCCACCTGGGACCACGCCACCGACCCGGCCAACCTCCGGGAACCCGCGCACACCGTCGTGTTCGGGGCCCAGGTGCACGTCAAGGGCATCCTCGGCGGCACCGAGGAAGCCGGCCGGCACATCGGCTACCTGACCAAGTACCTGACCAAGGACGTCGCCCACGCGGCCGGGCTCGGGGAGGACGCAACCGCACAGCAGCGCGAGCATCACCGGCGCCTCGTCGACGAGCTGCGCGTCACGCCGTGCTCGCCGACCTGCCCGGTGTGGCTGATCTACGGCCAGCAGCCCAAGGGCGCCCGGCTGTCGATGACGCCCGGGCAGTGCAACGGCAAGGCCCACAAGCCCGAACACCTCGGCATCGCCGGACGCCGCGTCCTGGTCTCGCGGAAGTGGTCGGGCAAGACGCTGGCCGATCATGCCGGGGAGCGGGCGGTGTTCGTTCGGCAACTCCTCGAACGCACCGGCATCCGGCCGGCCTACGCCGTCGACGACGGGCCGTTCGAATGGGAACCCACGAAAGCCGGCGACCCGGACGTCCCGACCCGGCCCGCGCTGCTGCTGCAGGCGATCTCGCAGCGACAACGGTGGAAAGCCGACTACGACGCCGCCGTCCTCCTGGCCGGCGACCCACCCGACCAACTTTCGGCAACGACCGGGGAGGCAGCGTGAGCAGGGCATCGGAGCGCCTGACGGTGGCAGAGCTGTGCACTGAGCTGCGCATCTCGCGCTCGACCTTCTACGAGTGGCGGGCCAAGGGGCGGGCGCCTCGGTGCATCAAGCTCCCGAACGGTGATCTCCGCATCCGTCGCGCCGAACTCGACCGCTGGCTCGACGCGCACGAGGACGCTGCCTGATGGACACGAGCTACGACGTGCGGGTCTGGAAGGTCGAGGTCTACAAGGGCGCCAAGATGACCTCTCATCGGGTGCGCTGGTCGGTCGGCGGGCGGCGCTGGCGCGAGACCTTCCGTACGGCAGCGCTCGCCGACGCGTTCCGGTCGGAGCTGTTGCGCGCGGCTCGTCGTGGTGAGGCGTTCGTGGTCGAGACCGGACAGCCGGCGTCGATGGCCCGGGCGGAGCGAGAGGTCACGTGGCTGGTGTTCGCGCAGCAGTACGCCGGCATGAAGTGGTCGCGCCTGGCGCCGAACTCGCGGCGGAACACCGCTCGGGCGTTGACCACGGCAACACTCGCCCTGACCACGACGGACCGGGGCCGGCCTGACGACGAGCAGCTGCGCCGCGCGCTGACCGGCTGGGCCTTCAACATCGGTGCGAGCAAGGGCCGGACCCCGTGCGATGAAACGCGGCGGGCGCTGGCCTGGTTGGAGCGGAACACGCGCCCGATCTCGGACTTCGGGAAGCCGGCCGTCGCTCGCGCGGTGCTCGATGCCCTCGCCGTGACGAGTGCCGGGAAGTCGGCTGCTCCGGGCACTGTGCAGCGCCTGCGGGGCGTCGTGGTGAACGCCGCCGAGTATGCAGTAGAGCGGCGGCTCCTGGATCGGAACCCGATCACCAGCCAGGCGTGGAAGGCACCCCGGACGGTGCAGTCGATCGACCGGCGGGTCGTCATCAACCCCGACCAGGCTCGGGCGCTGCTGGACGCTGTCGCAGTACAGAAGCCGAGCGGGGCGCGGCTGGTCGCGTTCTTCGGATCGATGTACTACGCGGCTCTCCGGCCGGCTGAGGCGGCGACGTTGCGGAAGTCGAACCTCGCGCTCCCCCCGGACGGGTGGGGGGAACTCGTGCTGGAAGCGTCGACGCCGACCGCCGGCGCTTCGTGGACCGACAGCGGACGCAGCCGCGAGGAACGCCAGTTGAAGCACCGCGCCCGCGGTGAGACACGGGTCGTCCCGTGTCCGCCGGCTCTCACGGTCCTCCTGCACGCGCACCTGGAATCGTTCGGCAACGGGCGGGACGGGCTGCTGTTCGGCGGTGTGCGGGGCGGGGAGCTGGCGGAGAGCACCTACTGCCGGACCTGGCGGCGTGCTCGTGCCGTCGCCCTCGACCCGGCCGACGTCGCCTCACCGCTCGCGCGCCGGCCCTACGACCTGCGCCACGCCGCCGTGTCCACGTGGCTCAACGCGGGGGTGCCGCCGACGCAGGTCGCCGCGTGGGCCGGGCACAGCGTCGCCGTACTCCTCCAGATCTACGCCAAGTGCCTCGTCGGCCAAGAGGACGCCGCCCGCCGCCGGATCGACGCCGCTCTCGGGGAGGGCTGAACTTTGGCACGCCGGTGGCACAGATACCCGCCAAACACCGGTGTCGGCCGGACACAGCCGGACAACACAAGATCGCCCGCTGACCGCGTTGATGCTGGTCAGCGGGCGATACTGCTGGTTGGGGCCGGGTGCCCCCGATGGGGTTCGAACCCACACTGGGACCCTTTTAAGGGGCCTGCCTCTGCCGTTGGGCTACGGGGGCGCTGAGCGCAGCGTAGGCCGAGCGTAGGCCGGCCAGCGCTACCCGACGACAGGTAGCCGGTATTACCGGTTATACTAACAGGCGTGAAGGTAGCCGTATCGCTCCCGGACGACCTGTTCGCGCGGGCCGACGAGACAGCATCCCGGCTCGGCCTCAAGCGATCCCAGCTCTACGCGCGAGCACTCGAGGAGTTCCTGCACGCCCAGGGCGGGGACCCGGTGACCGCGAAGCTCGACGAGCTCGCCGACGAGCTCGCCGTCGGTGCAGGGTCCGGCGTCGGCCGACGGTTGATCGACACCGGGGCTTGGCAATGGTGAGGAGGGGCGAGCTGTGGTGGGTGGACTTCGCGGAACCGGTGGGATCCGCTCCCGGGTACCGCCGCCCCGCTGTGGTGGTGTCCGCGGACCGCTTCAACCGCTCCCGCATCGCCACCGTGATCGTGGCGGCGGTGACCTCGAACACCCGGCTGGCGGACGCCCCCGGCAATGTCGCGCTGCCGGCGGGACCGTCGGGGCTGCCTAAGGACTCTGTCGTGAACGTGTCCCAACTCCTCGCCGTCGATCGCGGGCTGCTCGACCGCCGGATCGGGATGTTGCCCAGCGCCCGACT
>Ga0136616_10001914_pt1 | contig 11002 bp, 11 predicted proteins | sample AntDrymUQ2992106_2_FD_106648 | JGI IMG/M metagenome (GOLD analysis project Ga0136616, IMG submission 106648) | Polar desert sand microbial communities from Dry Valleys, Antarctica - metaG UQ299 (21.06) | ecosystem: Environmental > Terrestrial > Soil > Desert | place: Antarctica: Dry Valley... | reverse complement strand
GCCTTTCCAGGGGGAAGGGGCTCGGGGTGGCCCTGCTGATAGCCCTGGTGACGGTCCTCGCCTTCGACGTCGGCATGGGCGGCTGGATGCTGGTCATGCACTTCTTGCTCTTCATGCCCCCCCTTACCGACGTGACCTTCCTGTTCCTCATGCAAATAGGGCTGATCCTGGGGTTCTTGACCGGCTACCCGGCGGTGCTGTGGCTCGTCCGGCGGGGCGTCAAGACGACCGCGTGAGCGCGGCGCCGGAGGTGTGGCCGCAGGGCCCGCAACCGAAAAGCAACGCCCGGGAAAGGGCATAGAGCGCGATCCACGCGCGACGGATGATCGAGTCCCGCCCCGGTGGCTGGAGGCGGGACAAGCCCGTACCGTAGCAACCTTTTTCTTTTGGAAGGGGGCCCTTTGAGGGGAGGAGTATGGCAAACAGAAGATCTCGGTGGGTGGTAAGAGAACGATAGGAGTGTCGCCTATGGGAGGGCGGCGAGGATCGCTATCTTGGGCGTACCGAGATTTCGCACTGCGCAACCTCGGCTTCGACAGTAACTGAAGTCAGCGCCGGGTCGAGACTCGGGTGTGCCTATGGTACGACCGTGATCGTCTGACCCTCCACGACCTCGCCTACCACCGCGGCGAGCGTGGCGTGCCCCTCAAGTACACGCACGAACGCCGGAGCCTGCTGCCCCGGCACGGCCACGAGCAGGCCGCCGCTCGTCTGCGGGTCGTACAGAGGCAGCAACTCGTCAGGACTGACCCCGTCCGCGGTTACTTTGTCGCCGAGGTACTCCCGGTTGTTCTTGAGGCCGCCGTGTACAATCTCCCGAGCGAGCGCAACTCCTACCCCCTTGCTACCAGCATAGCCATCATTCCCGCCTCCTCTCTGGTCATTCCCGCGCAAGCGGGAATCCACTGCGGCAGGCACTCCGCACCTCCAACCACAACCGTTCTACCGGATTACGTATGACACGAGAGGGCTGCATGATTCACGTGACCGAGTAACGCTGGATGCCCTCTTCATTCCAGCGTATGCCGATCCCTGGGGCGCCGGAGGCCAAAGCTTGTCCGTCTTCTATTTTCAGAGGCTCCTCCAGGATAGGGTTCGCCCAGTCTACGTACTCCAGCCAGTGGCTCGTTGGGCTCACCGCCAGAAAGTGCGCGCTGATCTCCGGGTAGAGGTGGCTGGAGAGCGGAAGTCCCGCAGACTCCGCCAGCGTGGCGGCGCGTAGCCAGCCCGTAACCCCCCCGATCTTCACGGCGTCAGCCATCGCGTAGTCGGAGGCGCCAGCCTCTATGCCCTTGGACATGTCGTGCGTTCCCCACCAGTTCTCCCCAGTCTGGATCGCGGTCTTCGCCTCGCGGCGGACCTGCGCGTGGCCAGGGTAATCGTCCGCGCGGACGGGCTCCTCTATCCAGTAGAGCCCTTCTTCATCCAGCGCCGCAGAGCGTCTCCTCGCTTCCGCAACCGAGAGTGACTGGTTATAGTCCGACATAAGCTGTACATCCTCTCCGATAGAACCCCTGACCGCCTGGACCACTTCGACGTCCGTCTCGAGCTCGGGATAACCCAGCCTGACCTTGACTGCCGCAAAACCCGGCGCGACCAGCTCTCGGGCTTCGTTGGCCGCTCGCTCGCTGCCGATCATGCCAAGCCCGCAGCTGTTGTATGCTGGGATCTTCCGCGGCTCGCCACCCAGCAGCCTCACAAGAGGCAAGTCGTGCGCCTTCGCCAGGGCGTCCCAGGCAGCCGTGTCGACGCCGGCCATCGCCATGCCGGTCAGTCCCTGCCGGCCCAGGAGCCGGAAGCTCCCCTGCAGCTTCTGCTCGATCACTGCCGGGGCCAGAGACTCGCCCTTGATCAGTGCTCCCACACCTGAGAGGAGCTGGGCCACCGGCTCAAGCGCCATTGGCGTGTAACAGAACACGTAGCTGCACCCGGTGATCCCTTCCTCGGTGCTCAGGTCGATCAGCGCTAGCGGCGCCGTGTGTACAACGCCTCCGCTGGTCGTGAGCGGCCGCTGCATCGGTACGTCAACCGCTCGGACGTGCAGACTGCGGATGGTCAATTCAGGGTTCGGGCTCATGACCTACTCCTTGGGAGATAGAGTTTTCAGAGAGATGGTTTTGACCAAACGGGTATGCTCCCTTGTAGCCAGCTACGGGCTCACCCTCCGCGGCGCGCAGCGTGGCTACTTGGGCCTGTACAGTGTAGGCATCGCCCAGCGTGAGGTGAGGGTAATCGTCTTCAGCGAACAGGGTTCCGGGCCTGCGCGCCCGGTAGTCGGCCAGTTGTCGGGCAGCAAACCCGTGTACAGAGAGGCTCATTCCTTTACCTCCGTGGCGCCTTCTTATATTTCCACGAGCCCAGTCAATCTCCCGATAGTTGGCTGCGCGCCGGACTTGGCTTGGGAACGTTCCTTTACTATACAGTCCCTTCGGCAAACACGAGAAGGTGCCTCCACTCGTGTCATACAGACCGTTTCTGCGCCACACGGCACCGTAGGGCCTCCGTGTCCCGAGTGAGACAGCCTATAATCACGCGCACCCCCTGTGCTCTCGCTCGGTCTCGGGTGGATCAAGCGAATTGGCAGACGTGCTTGTACCTAACTTGTATTGACCCGCCGGTGTAGGAGAGGAGTCAGGGATCGTGGCGTTTGAGCGGACTGAAGATGTGGAGTGTGGACTCAGGCTGATACCCACCCTCGGAGAGGTCATGCCTGAGGAAGCAGACGAAGGAATGCGTGAAGTCTACGAGAGCGTGCAGGTGAGGCTTCGAGTCCCGTTCGTCAACTTCATCATCCGTGTGCTGGCAAACTACCCGGACTACCTGTGCTTCGCCTGGGGCAGGATCGAACCGAACCTGCTCACCACCCGGTTCGAGCAGGCGGCAGACTAATTGCGGGCGCGGGCGCTGCTCGAACCCACCCCGGCTCCACCCGAGGCAGCCGATCATGGTGGCCGTGGGCGAGGCTTCGGAGGGGCAGCTCGCATATCGCGCCGCCGTGGAGTTGGCCGAGCGGATGGGGAAGGAACCCACCGTCTTCCCTGGCAGCCACTCCGGGATCAGTAGCCAGCCCGAGGCCTACGCAGGTCGTCGGCGCGAGGTGCTCAGCACCTGCTGAGCGTCGACTCCGACTTGTGCATCGGCGCGTAGCGAAGTTCGCCCGGGCCGCACGCCAGGCGAGTGGAAGCTAACTGGGGAAGGTCGCGAGGACTCGCCAGGCGAACGCAATCCAACCAACTCGCAGAGTAGCGTGGGATGTCGTCGTAGATGTCCTCTAATCCTCTTGTCACATCCTCGTGTTCGGCCTGAGGGAATTTTCGGGCGAAAATGATATACCGGGCTCCTTACTTCTCGCCAAGGGACTGCAATTCTGCCTCCGCACCCACAAAAGCGTCGGTGACGGAGGACCGGTGCGAACGCGCCTATCCCGGCAGCGGCCTCTGGGGACGACCGCGCCAGCCTCTCCATTAGGGTTCGCGCCGCCTTCCGTGAGAGCGATCCTGTGAAATAATTAGAGGCCATCCGTTAAAGGAGGAGAAACGACATGGCTCCGATCAGCACGACCCCGGAGTTCTCCCGGGAAGAGGTAGGACTCGCCCTCCGTAACCCGGGCATGCAACTCGAAGGGTTGCGTTATCCGATCACGCCAATAGGGATGCACTACCTCCTGATCCATTTCGACATCCCGCAGATCGACCCTGCTGCTTACGAGCTTCCCGTGACGGGACGGGTCCGCAACCCGCTCAAGCTGTCCCTCGAAGACATAAGAGCACGCCCAAAGGTCACCATGCCCGTGATGATGGAGTGCGGTGGCAACGGGCGGGCGCACCTCTCTCCGCGGCCCGTCTCTGCCCCATGGCACGACGAGGCGGTCGGATGCGCCGAGTGGACGGGCACCTCCTTACACCCAATCCTCGAGGAAGCCGGCCTGATGGATGATGCCGTTGAGATACTCTTCTCTGGCTACGATCGAGGCTTAGATCAGGACATCGAGCACGACTACGAGCGCAGCCTGACGGTTGAGGACGCCCTACGCGAGGAGGTTATTCTAGCCTACGAGATGAACGGGGTGCCGCTCTCTCCGCAGCACGGCTCTCCCCTCCGGCTCGTCGTACCGGACTGGTACGGTATGGCGTCGGTCAAGTGGCTCAAGGAGATCAGGGCGATAGAAGAACCTTTCGAGGGCGTCCAGCAAGCGCTCACGTATAACTACCGGCAGTCCGAGGAGGACCCAGGCGCACCCGTAACCCGGAAACATCCGCACGCCCTCATGATCCCACCCGGTATCCCTGACTTCCTCTCCCGCAAGCGGCACGTAGAGGCCGGAAGGGTAACCATAGAAGGCCGTGCCTGGTCCGGTTTCGGCCCAGTCGAGCGGGTCGAATTCAGCGCGGATGGTGGCGGTACCTGGTACGACGCGCACCTGGGAGGCTCGGTCGGACGCTACGGCTGGACATCGTGGAGCAGTGAGTGGGAGGCGCGCCCCGGCGAGTATGAGTTGTGTGCCCGGGCGACGGATGCATCGGGAAAGACACAACCGGTTGACGGCGAAGAAGTCTGGAACCAGGGTGGATACGGAATCAATGTTGTCCAGCGGGTTCCCGTACAAGTCGGCTAGAGAAGATCCGAAAAGCGGGCCATCGTGATCAACCTGGCCGATCCCGGCACCACTGACACCGGTCTCACCAGGGGCAGCGGTCTCAGAGTCACCCACACCGCCGCCCAGGGAGCGGTGATCGCAGTGCGGCTGGCCGCGCTTGGCCCCGATAGTCCGACGGAGGATCCTTTCAACGCCGAAGGCCCAGTGCCGTGGTGATCGTCCCGAACCCAAACCTCGGCGCAACAGACGGAGCGCGTGCGCGACGGGTACCTCCAGGTTGGTTTCCGTAGGGCTGTGCACAGACGAAAAGGCCGAATTTCGCAGAAAAGGCATCCGGGGAACTTCGGAGAAGCCTAAGGAAGCGAAATCCGTCTACCGAATTTCCGCTAATCGGCCTTCTACGAAGATCGCCGACCCACCAACCTCTCCCTGGGAGCCCTCCGACAAGAGCCACGCGCCGCGTGACAAATGTGTCGTTTTGGACCACCGCGTCTGACGCCCGAAGCCCGCTCGCCAAGGACGCGCATCATCGCGAGGCCGACGTCCGGGTTGGCCCGCACGAGCCGCTCCAGGTCCTCGTCCTTCAGAACGCAGATGTCGGAAGGCTTGGGGCCTCCGCGTACGCCTCCCTCATCCGCTACGCCGTGAGCGCCATCTCTCCGAACATCGTCCCGGACTCGACCACAGCAAGCGTGAACTCCCACCCGTCAGGGGTCACCTTGTATATCCTGACCTTGCCCCTCTTGAGCATGAAGAGCGCGTCGCTCCGGTCTCCCGGAGCGTAGAATACCTGCCCCGCCCGACGTGGGTATCAGGGATGCGCCGGCTGAACTCCTCGAGCTCTTCACCCGAAAGGGGCTCGAGGACGTCCACCATGGAGAGGAGCCGTAGCTTTTCCTTCGGCAACAACATTCCTCTCGCCCCCCCTGTTGCGGACCCCGAACCGTCTGGCTGCCACAAGGCAACCCACTCTGCGGCGACTTAGTGACGCGCGTCACTTAATTGTACCCTGTTGCCACGCGAAGATGAGTCCGGAAGCGACGAGGAGAGGTACCGATGGCAAACGCGCACGTCGTGCGCCAACGGCTCTGCTAAGGGCCTGTGCCTCGCGGACATCGCCGAAAGGCGCAACAGACAGTTAGGGAATGTTAAGGAGTGCGTAAGCGTTCCGTAAGATTCGCCCTCTAGATTTATCCTGGAAGGCGAACCGTAAAGTACCCGTCCTGTTCGTAGGAGCAGGGGTGGTGACGACCGAAACTAAGAGTACAACGCGGAGTTGGAGAAGGATGCGCCAGTGGGCCAACCCGACGGGAATGGCGGAGCCGCCGGAGACGATGCCGCACCGCTTCCTGGACCGTGCGCTCCTGGGGTTGGAATGGGGTAGCCTCGCGGCGCTGTTGCTGATCACGCTCGTGCAACCCGTTGCCGGCCGCACAGGGCTCCCGACGTGGGCGCTTCTGCTGTTGTTTGCCGCATACCTCCTGATTGTCGAGCTGCTGCGGCACCTAGTATGGCGGCTCCATCCCTTCACCTACAAATACGTCTTGGGCTTGCCAGTGAGTGGCCTGGTCTACTTCCTCGGAGCGGAACCAGGCGGTCCGCTCTTCGTTCTCTTCTTCCTGACCCTCGTCTGCGCGACAGCCACCTCGACGTTGCGAGGCGGCCTGCTCTACACGGCCGGCTTCGCGGTGCTCACGGTGATCATCGACCCTACGTTCCCCGGGTGGTCCCCAGCTGAGGGCGATGCCCGCGACCTGGGGGCCCGGCTGGTCCTGCTTTGCATCTTCGGTGTCGGTACCGCCATCCTCATGCGGCGGCTTACGCTGGAGCGGGAGACGGCCACTTTGGCCCGCGGGGAGAGCGAACGGTTGGGGGAGATCGACCGGCTCCGGGATCTTTTCATCTCCTCGGTCTCCCACGACCTGCGCACGCCGCTCACCGCAACGCGAGCTGGACTGGGTTTGGTCCGGACGAGCGCGTCCGAGCGGCTGCGGCCCGACGAGCGGGATCTGCTGGACAACGCGCGGCGCTACACCGAGCGCCTCGGCATGCTCATCGGGGATCTCCTTGCCTACAACGAGCTGGAGGCCGGAACCCTGCGCCTCGACCGCGAGTCGATCGAGCTGCGCGCCGTCGTTACCGAGGCGATGTCCTCGGTGTATCCTTTGATCCAAGAGAAGGGGCAGACCCTGGAGGTCAACCTACCGGAACCGTTGCCCAGCGAGGGCGACCTGCGGCGGCTGGAGCAGGTGGTCGTGAACGTGCTGGCAAACGCCCACCGGCACACTCCCGAGGGCACGCGTATCAGCATCTTCAGCAGGGTCTCGGGTGCAAAGGTGTCGCTGTCGGTGGGCGACAACGGTCCGGGGATCCCGCAAGGGGAATTGGAAGCCGTCTTCCAGCGCTTTCACCGCCTCGGGTCCGCGCGGGGCGGCTCCGGTCTAGGCCTGGCGATCGCCAGGGGTATCGTCGAGCTCCACGGGGGACGAATCTATGCCGAGAGCCGGCCCGGGGAGGGCGCGACTTTCCACATTTTCTTGCCACACGCGAAGAACGGAGGAACCGACTCATGACTCTCAAGCTCCTCATCGCGGAGGACGCTCGCGATGTCGCCGATGTGGTCGCTTTCGGGATGCGCATGGTCTGGCCGGATTGCCACGTAACGGCAACCGCCAGCGGAGCGGACGCGATCCAACGTTTCGGCGAGGAGCGACCGGATCTGGTGGTGCTCGACGTGTCTATGCCGCCGCCTGACGGCTTCGAGGTATGCCGGCGCATCCGCGAGATCTCCGGGGTTCCGATCCTGATGCTTACCGTGCGCGATAGAATGCTCGACAAGGTGCGGGCGCTCGACCTCGGCGCCGACGACTACCTGACCAAGCCATTCGACCACCTCGAGCTACTGGCGCGCCTGCGGGCGCTCCTGCGACGGGCGAGTAGGTCACCCGTAATGCCCGACCCGGATACTAGAACAGGGGACTTATCGCTAGACTACGCCACCCGCGAAGTGCGGGTGCGGGGAGAGGTTGTCAGGCTCACCTCCACCGAATACCGTCTGCTGGAGGAGCTGGTGCGGCACGCAGGCACCGTGCTGCCCCACCGGCACTTACTAGAGCGGGTATGGGGTCCGGAGTACCTCGGCGACGCCCACTACCTGAAGGTGTTCGTGCGGCGGTTACGCCGAAAGCTGGGTGATGATGCGGAGCATCCCTGCTACATCCAGACCGAGTGGGGCATAGGGTATCGCTTTCTTCCTGCCCGCTAGTCACCTGACTCCGCGCTCACCGGCTATGCCGCCCGCCGCATAGCGGAACTCCCGCCGGTAGAAGTACGGCCTGTTCCGAAGAGCAACATCTCCGTTAGGTAGGCGCGAGTCCGCAACCGAAAAACACGCTACGGTCGAACGCATTGTCGACCTTTATGATGGTACCGGTCGCAGAATTGTCTCCCGTTTACCATTGTTCCCACATTCCGCAGGTTGGTCGCGCAAGCTGATGTATTTTGTGGGGATGGATGAATCGGATGCACCACAGATCGAAGTTCGGAATATCGACCATCTAGGGATCGTGGCCGGCATCGTGGACGAGATCGGCTTGGTAGAGGAAGTCGACCACCTGTTGGGCACTCATTCCCAGGAGCGCGTGAGCCCGGGACAGGCGCTAAAGGCCATGATCCTAAACGGCCTGGGCTTCGTCTCCGCCCCGCTCTACCTTTTCGAGGAGTTCTTCGTCGGCAAGGCTACCGAACATCTTATCGCTCCCGGCGTTACGCCGGAGCACCTCAACGACGACCGATTGGGAAGAGTCCTTGACAAGTTCTTTGAAGCCGATCCGAGTCGGATCTTCGTCGAGGTGGCACTGCGAGCCGCCCAGCACTTCGGAGTGCGCACCGAGAGTGTGCATCTGGACGCCACCTCTTTTCACCTCCACGGGAAGTACGCTTACGATGAGCACCAGGAGGAGGAGCCCGCTGCCGTGCACATAACCCATGGCTATTCTCGCGACCATCGGCCCGATCTGAAGCAGTTCGTGGTGGATCTTATGGAGAGCGGTGACGGTGGGGTTCCTCTGTTTTTGCGGGTCGCCGATGGCAATGAGGCCGATCGGGCGACATTCGCCAAACTGGCGAGTGATTTCAAAGCGCGACTCGACTTCGATGCCTTGTTTGTGGCCGACAGCGCCCTCTACAGTGCCGAGGAACTCTCCACCTTGAGCCATCTGCGCTGGCTGTGCCGAGTGCCAGCTACCATCAAGGAGGCCAGGACACTTCTGCAAGAGGTCCCCGAGGAGAACTTCACTACCAAAAGCGCTCCGGAAGGCTACCGTCTGGCCGAGGTCAGAAGCGACTATGGTGGGATTGAGCAGCGCTGGGTTGTGGTGGAGAGCCACGAGCGTGACAAAGCACAAAAGGAGCGGTTCGAAAAGAAGCTCGATGAGCTCGATGAGCGGTTTGAGCGGCGCATGAGAGAGTTGAGGCACCGGAGGTTCAACTGCGAGGCGGACGCGCGAAAAGCACTCGATACCTTCGGCAAGAAGCTGGGCAGCTACCATCAGCTCACGGAGGAGGAGACCATTCCCATCAGAGGCTACCACAGACCCGGTAGGCCTACCAAAGGTCAGGAGCCCGGAGTGATAGGCTACCGCGTCGAAGCAACCCTGGCTCGCGATGAGGAGGAGATCGTCTTAGCTCGGCGACGCTCGGGACGCTTCATCCTGGCCACCAATGTCCTCGACAGCGAACAACTCGGCAAGGAGGTATTGCTGGCCGAGTACAAAGCTCAGGGCAAAGTAGAACGGGGCTTCAGGTTTCTAAAGGACCCCCTGTTTTTCACTGCAAGTGTGTTCGTGAAGAGCCCGAAGCGAGTGGCAGCCATCGCGATGGTTATGGGACTTTGCCTGTTGGTCTACGCCTTGGGGGAGCGGGCTTTACGCCGAGCTCTGGAGGAGGCTTCTGCCACCGTACGACACCAGAGTGGCAAGCCTACCGATCGGCCCACCTTACGCTGGCTGTTCCAGCTCTTTCAGGCGGTGCATCTGCTTAACGTGGACGGGATAAAGCAGATCGCCAACCTCACCGAGGAGCGAGAACGCATCTTGGGATTTCTTCTGCCCGGCTGTCGACGATACTATCTGCTTCAGTAGTTGAAGCTTCAGCTTCGGGCGTTTTTCAGAATCGGTAGCCTCTGTTGGTCCAGTAGAGCCAGTCGGAGACGGCCTCTTCGGTTTCGCCGTCGTCTTCGGCGTGGAGTACCTCCAGCTGGGACAAGGGGATCGCCAGACCATCCCGCTCCCAGCGCATAACGACGAACATCTCGCGCTCGCATTCCTCTTGGGGGGCCATCTCCAGCACATCGACCTCGTCTCCCTCTCTGAGAGGGGAGATCGCTCTTTTGGCGATGCACCGGGCGAGAAAGGGGAAGGTAAGCTTGTCGTCAAGGTAACAGTACCAGCCCATCGCCTGTTCTTCTTCACCATAGCAATCGACGACGATCTCCATGTGGATTCGATGCTCTGTGGTTTCGTCAGCTTCGAGCCTGGACACTGCTGATCACCCCGTTTCCTGGCGCGTCTGCTCATCCCCATAGCATAAATTCTTCAGTTCACGCCGACAACCTGCGGAATGTGGGTTGTTCACTAATCCGTGCCGGTTTGTTCACCGGCGTTTACCAGAATGTTAGCTCCCCTCGGATAGAGTCGTACCCAGGATCGTCCGCACGCGATCGGGTCCCCGAAGGGATCGGCTGGACGCGGATCCTCGAACGGGGAGAGACAGAAGGGAAGGGCTCTTCCGGGAGGTTCGGGTACCAAGCAGGGTCGGCGGACAGAGAAAGAGAAAGGGGATAGCGACGATGCAGAGAGTGACGAAAGGGTTCGTGGCCGCGGGCATAACCGCGGTCTTGGCCGCGGCCTTGCTGCTGCTGGCCGTCTCCGCGTGGTCCGGGGGCGTCGCCGACGCACAAACGACCACGCCCGAAGAGGCCACCGCCGAGGGGAGCACCACCACCGAGAATAGGGGCACCGTATACTCCCTGACGAACGGCCCGGAGCGCAACCAGGTGGTGGCCTACCGGCGGGCCGCCGATGGCACGCTGAGCTTCATGGCGCGCTACGACACGGGCGGCAAGGGCACCGGGCTTTTCGAGAACAGCGACACGATGCTCTTGCTGGGCAGCTCAACGGGACAGTCCTCGCCGGTGCGCCTCGGCGGCGGTAACGATCTGCTGTTCGCCGCCAACCCCGGCAGCGACGATGTCTCGGTCTTCCGGGTGAACGACGACGGAACGCTCAAGCTCGTCGACCGGACGCCAACGGGCGAGGAGCGCCCCACCAGCCTCACCGTCCGCAACGGCGTGCTCTACGCCATGAACGCCGCCGGAGACAGCCTGCCCGGCGCGACTTTCTGCTT
>Ga0136616_10001913_pt1 | contig 11003 bp, 9 predicted proteins | sample AntDrymUQ2992106_2_FD_106648 | JGI IMG/M metagenome (GOLD analysis project Ga0136616, IMG submission 106648) | Polar desert sand microbial communities from Dry Valleys, Antarctica - metaG UQ299 (21.06) | ecosystem: Environmental > Terrestrial > Soil > Desert | place: Antarctica: Dry Valley... | reverse complement strand
GCCAGCGGGACGCGGACGCCGCGCAGGGTCACCTCGACCGCGTCCCGGCGCAGGTCGCCGTAGCCCTGGGTGCCGGTCGGGACCAGGCTGATGTCCAGGTCGCCGTAGGCCGTGGTGAGATTCCATACACCGACGGCGGCCAGTGAGTCGGCGTCGTGGCCGAACGGCAAGCCCTCCTCGACCCCCTCGGCGCGCACCCGGGCGTTGAGCTCGGTGAGGGCCGCGGAAAGGCGGGTCAGGTTGGCGGCGGAGGCGTCCGGGGTGATGTCGACGTCGGCGGTCGGGATGGGGGAACCATGTACGACGGCAGCGAACCCACCGATCAGGACGTAGTCGACCTGATGACGCTCGAAGAGAGCCAACATCTCCCGCGGCCGGAAGCGCTCAGCCACCGACTGCGTCCTGGTAGGCGTGGCGCAGCTCCTGCGCGAAGGAGACCACATCCGACGAGTAGTCGACTCGCTGATCGGGCGTGAGTCGCAGTAGTTGCTCGGCCTGGGCGATGTCGGAGTCGTCGTACTCCTCGATCGTGACGAACAGATCGAAGCCGCAGGCGCGGACCAGCCGCCGCACCGTGTCGAAGGAGGGCGCGCTGCGTCCACGCTCCCAGCGCGCCACCGCGGACTGGGTCGTGCCGGCGCGCTCGGCCAGCTGCGCCTGGGTCAGGCCGGCCCGGCGTCGTGCCTCCCGGATGAGGTCTGCACCCACCCATTCAGGATAGCGGAGCTGCTATGCGTCGCCTGTCACTGGTTGACGTGGAAGACGTCTCGTTCCTCGGCGAAGTGACAGGCGCTCGGGTGCGCTGACCCCTGACGCGGCACCAACTCCGGCAGCTGCTCGGCGCAGATGTCCTGCGCCTTCCAGCAGCGGGTGCGGAACCGGCACCCGGAGGGAGGGTTGGCCGGGCTGGGCACGTCGCCCTCGAGCACGATGTGGTCGCGCTTGCCGCGCATGGTCGGGTCGGGAACCGGCACGGCTGAGAGCAGCGCCTGCGTGTAGGGGTGCGTGGGGTGCTCGTAGATCTGGATGTCGTTGCCCAGCTCCACTATCTTGCCGAGGTACATGACCGCCACCCGGTCGGAGATGTGGCGCACCACCGACAGGTCGTGGGCGATGAAGATGTAGGACAGGCCGAACTCCGTCTGGAGGTCCTCCAGCAGATTCATCACCTGAGCCTGCACCGAGACGTCGAGTGCGGACACCGGCTCGTCACAGACGATGATCTCGGGCTTGAGCGCCAACCCGCGGGCGATCCCGATGCGCTGCCGCTGACCGCCGGAGAACTGGTGCGGATAGCGATTGATGAAGTTGGGGTTGAGCCCGACGACCTCGAGGAGCTCCTGGATCCGCTTCGGCCGGTCGCCCTTGGGAGCGACATCGCGGTGGATCTCGAACGGCTCACCGACGATGTCGCCCACGGTCATCCGCGGGTTCAGCGACGTGTACGGGTCCTGCAGCACGATCTGGATCTGCCGGCGCAATCTGCGCAGCTCACGACGCGACACCGCATAGATGTCCTGGCCCTCGTAGAAGACCTGGCCGGCGGTGGGACGCTCCAGCACCATGATCAGCTTGGCCAGGGTCGACTTGCCGCAGCCGGACTCACCCACGAGCCCCAGCGTCTCGCCGCGGACGAGGTCGAAGTCGACGCCGTCGACGGCTTTCACCGAACCGACCTGCTTCTTGAAGACGATGCCCTGCGTCAACGGGAAGTGCTTGACCAGCCCACGCACCTGCAGGATGGGCTCTTGGTTCTTCGGTGCGCCGGCTTGGGCGACATCCTCGATGTCGACGTCGCGCACCGGGTCACTGATTGTGGTCATTCAGCACTTCCTCCCAGAAGTGGCAGGCGCTCTTGCGCCCCGGGGTGACGTCGTACAGCGGCGGCTCGTTCGGGATGCACACGTCGTCGCGACGGCGGTGACAGCGCGGGTGGAAAGGACACCCCTCCGGGATGTTGCCGAGGCTGGGAGGCTGGCCGCTGATCGTAACCAGCTTCTGCCCCTTCAGGTCGACCCGCGGGATGGACTTGATCAGCCCCTCGGTGTAGGGGTGCGCCGGAGCGCCGTAGATGTCGAGGACCGGCGCCGTCTCCACGATCTTGCCGGCGTACATGACGGCGATCCGGTCGGCCACGTCGGCCACCACGCCGAGGTCGTGGGTGATCAGGATCAGCCCCATGTCGAGCTCGTCCTGCAGGTTGGACAACAATTCCATGATCTGCGCCTGCACGGTCACGTCGAGGGCCGTGGTCGGCTCGTCCGCGATGATGATGTCCGGCTCGAGCGACAGCGCCATAGCGATCATCACGCGCTGCCGCATGCCCCCGGAGAACTGGTGTGGGTAGTCCTTGACCCGCTGGCGCGCGGTGGGGATACGCACCCGATCCATGAGCTCGACCGCCTTGTCGTACCCCTCCTTCTTGGACGCGCCCTGGTGGACGCGGAACATCTCACCGATCTGGTCGCCCACCGTGAAGACTGGGTTGAGGGCGGACAGCGCATCCTGGAAGATCATTGCGATGCGCCGCCCGCGGACCTTCCGGCGCTGGTCCTCCGGCATCTGCAGCAGATCCTCGCCGCGGAAGCGGATCGACCCGTCGGTGACAAAGGCCGGCGGGCTGTCGAGGATGCCCATGATCGCCTGCGCCGACACGCTCTTGCCCGAGCCGGACTCCCCGAGGATGGCGAGGGTTTCCCCCGACCGCAGGTCGTAGGAGATGCCGTTGACGGCGTTGATCACACCGTCACGCGTACGGAACTCGACGTTGAGGTTCTCGACTTCCAGGAGCAGTTCCGACTCGCCGCCGGCGGCGGCGCGTGGGCTTCCGGCAGTCTCCGTCATTGAGGTGGCCATGATCACCGCAGCTTCGGGTCGAAGGCGTCACGGACAGCGTCGCCGAGCGCAATGAAACTCAGCACCGTGATGGACAGGAGGATGGCTGGGAAGAACAACAGGTGCGGGGAGTCCAGGAAGTAGGACTGGGCCACGTTGATCTGTAGCCCCCAGGAGATGTTGGGCAGCTCCAGGCCGACGCCGAGGAAGGACAGCACTGCCTCGGCGGAGATGATGATCCCGACGGTGACCGTCGCGTAGACGAGCACCGGGGTGATCGCGTTCGGCAGCACGTGCCGGAGCATGATCCGCCCATCGCTGGCACCAAGGGCTCGGGCGGCGTTGACGTAGTCGGCATCGCGGTTACCGAGGACAGACGACCGCATCAGCCGGGTCATGGTCGGCCACCCGAGCAGGATGAGCACCAGGCTCACCGTGCCGATACCGCGGTTGTCGAGCACCGTGAGGATGACCAGGGCGCCCAGGATGAACGGAAGACCGAAGAAGATGTCGGAGATGCGGGAGAGGATGATGTCGAACCAGCCGCCGAAGTAGCCGGCCAAGGTGCCGAGAAAGACCGCGATGAGGGCGGCCGACGCGGTGGTGACGATGCCGATGGTGATGGAGGGACGGGCCCCGTAGAGGACCGTTGTGTAGTAGTCGCAGCCCTGCAGGTCGACGCCGAACCAGTGCTCCGCAGAAGGTGGCTGCCGGCTGGTGATGAGGTCGCAGTTGCGTGGGTCCTTGCCGGTGAACAGCTGCGGGAAGGCCGCCACGACGACCATCAGCAGGATTGCCAGCATGGGAATGATGAACAGCGGGTTGCGGCGCAACTCGCGCCATGCGTCGGCGGTGAGGCTGCGGCCCTTGCCCGGCTGCTCCCCTTGCCCGGGAGCGCCGCGGGTGGTTGCCGGGGTCGACCCCGGCGGTGGCTCCGCCCCGGTCCCGCGGGTCAGATGGGCACCGGTGGCGCCGTCCTGGGAGCGCTGCGTCTCCTCGGTTTCCTGGCGAGTCTCACTCATAGCGGATCCTTGGGTCGAGGAGGCCGTAGAGCACGTCAACGATGAGGTTGGCGGCAAGGAACACCACGACGAGCATGGTCGTGATTCCGACCACCACGGTGCCCTCCTGCAGCCTGATCGACTGGAAGACCTGCTGCCCGATGCCGGGGATGTTGAAGATGCCTTCGGTGACGATGGCGCCACCCATGAGGAAGCCGATGTCGAGCCCGAGCAGGGTGACCACCGGGATGAGGGAGTTGCGGAAGGCGTGCCTGCCCACGACCCGTTTGCGGGTCAGCCCCTTGGCCACCGCGGTGCGTACATAGTCGGCGCGCAGGTTCTCCACGAGGCTCGTCCTGGTCAGCCGCGCCAGGTAGGCGAGCTGGATGGCCGCCAGGATCAGCGCGGGTAAGAGATAGCTCATCAACCCTTCACCGAGCCCAGCGACCGGGAAGATCTGCAGTTTGACGCCGAGCACCAGTTGGGCGGTGAAGCCGAGCACGAAGATCGGAATGGAGACGACCAGGGTGGTGGAGATGAGGACGAGATTGTCGATGAAGGAGCCCTTGCGCAGGCCGGCGAGTATTCCCGCCAGCAGCCCGATGATCACCTCGAAGACGAAGGCGAGGAGGGCCAGCTTGATGGTCACCGGCCACCGCTCGGCAATGATCTCCGACACCGCCCGGCCGCGGAACGTCTCGCCGAAGTCGCCCTGCACGATCCCGGCCATGTACTTGACGTACTGGATGACCAGCGGGTCGTTGAGGTTGTACCTCTCCCGCAGCTCGTTGTAAAAGGCCGGCGAGAGCGTGCGGTCCCCGGACAGCGCTCTGATCGGGTCGCCCGGGAGCGCGTAGACCATGTAGAAGATGATGAAGGTCGTGCCGATGAAGACCGGGATCATCTGCAGCAGCCGACGGATGACGTAGCGCCCCATCACCTCTCCCTTGTCATGTCCGGATACAGGACAGCCGACGCGGTGACCGCGCCGGCTGTCCTGTGTGTCATGTCCGGGGACTGTAGTCGCGTACGGGGACGCGCACTACGGTCTCCCGATCATTACTTCGTCGTACTTACGGGGAAACGACCGTCACATCCTCGAGAGCCGTGGACGTGAAGGCATCGATGACCACGTTGTCCACCCGGTCCGAGTAGGCCGCCTGGACCTTGCCGAACCACATCGGGATGACCGGGAAGTCCTGGAGCAGCACGTCCTCCGCCTGGTTGTAGGAGTCGATGCCCTCATCGATCGAGGCCGCCTGGTTGCCCTCCTCCACCAGCTGGTCGAACTCGTCGTTGCTGTAGCCGGTGTTGTTCGACGAGCCGCCGGTGGAGTGCAGCGGCTCCAGGTAGTTCTGCGGGCTGGGGTAGTCCATGACCCAGCCGAGCCGGAAGGGCCCGTCGACCTTCTCGTCATCGAGGTTGGCGAGGTACTCGGCGAAGTCCTGCTGGGTGAACTTGATTTCCTGGATGCCCAGGTTCTTCCGCAGGAAGTTGCCCACCGCCTCCATCCAGCGGTCGTGACCGGCGCCGCTGTTGAACCACAGGGTCAGCGTGCCGTCGTAGCCGCCGGCCTGGTCGAACAGCTGCTTGGCCATCTCCGGGTTGTAGGCGCAGGGCTCACCGCACGGGTCTTCCCGGGATCCGGCGACCACAGGCGAGACCACCGACTTCGCCGGCGTGAAGGCGCCGTTGAAGATCGTGTCGATGATCGTCTCCCGGTCGATGGCCATGGAGAAGGCCTTGCGCAGGTCGGCGTTCTGGAACCGCTCGTCGTAGAGCGGGAACCCGACGTAGGTGAACGAGGAGCTCTCCCGCTCGAGGAAGCGGTCGGGGAAGTTGGCCTTGGCGTCGGAGACCTTCTCCGGCGGCAGGCTGTCCATGATGTCCAGACCGCCACCGAGCAGGTCGTTGTAGGCCGTGTTGACGTCGGCGTAGATCTTGAACTCCACGCCGTCGGCCTTGGCCGGCTCACCCGCGTAGTCGGGGTACTTGACGACGTTGATGCCCTGGTTGTGATCCCAGGAGCCGTCCATCATGAAGGGCCCGGTGCCGATGGGCGTCTCCTCGCAGGCCTTGGTGTCCGCCAGGCACTCCTCGGCCATCGGGTAGAAAGCGGTGTAGCCGACGGTCAGCGGGTACTGGCTGAAGGGTGCGGTGAGCGTCACCTCGAGGGTCGTGTCGTCGATGACCTTGAGACCGCTCATCTCCTCTGCCTTGGGCTTGGCGCCCTCCTTCTTCGGCTGGAGGTCCGCATAGCCCTCGACGTTCTCGAAGAAGTAGGAGTTGCCGTTGGCGTTGGGGCCGAAGGCGGTGAAGTTCCACGCGTCGACGAGCGACTGCGCGGTGACCGGCTCCCCGTTGTGGAACGTCCAGCCCTCGTTGAGCTTGATCGTCCAGACCTTCTGGTCATCGGAGGTGATGCCATCCGCCACGGCCAGCCCGTCGTAGACCGGCTGCGACGTCTCGGGGTCGTAGCTGATCAGGCCGGTGTAGAGGGCGTCGAGGACCTCGCCGCCGCTGGTCTCGTTGGTGTTGCCGGGGATGAGGTGCTCCGGCTCGCCGATATAGAAGGAGAACGTGCCGCCAGCGCCCTCCGTGGGAGCAGATGTGTCTCCTCCGGCGGCGGGCGGCGCGGACGGCTCTTCGCCGCCTCCACCACAAGCGGTCGCCGCCAGCGCGACGGCTGCCGCTCCGACGACCCATCGGGTCCGTGTCAAACCACGCATGCAATGCCTCCCAAGGGGGCTCAATAGAGCCAAGACGGTGTCCAACCGTCACTTTGTCGGACTCGAGGGGGCAGCGGAAGGGCTGTTACCGATCTGTGTCAATGGTGCGACATCGCTGCGACGTACTCGTCACATCCGGTTGACCTTGGGACCGCGGGGGCCAGGTCTGGCACCATCTCGCCCGAGGCGGACCTCCGGTCCACCGACGATCACCATCCGACAAGGAGCCACGATGGCCGAACGGCTGCCGGCGGAAGCGGTGTCCACCGCCCTGGAGGCGCTGCCCGAGTGGTCCGGTGGCCCGGACCGGATCCAGCGCAGTGTCACGGTGGGCGAGGAAAGTCAGGACACTCTCGTCGACGCGGTACTGCGTACGGCGGACGAGGTCGACCACCATCCGGAGGTCGACCGCCAAGGCGACACCGTCGTCTTCACGCTGTGGACGCACTCCGCCGGCGGGGTGACGGAGAAGGACGTGGAGTTCGCGGCTCGCATCGACGAGGTCCTCAGCGGTCGCGATGCGACAGGCGAGTGATTCGGCCACACTGGACAGACCCTGGACAAGGGGGCTGTCCGCGGACGTGTCGCGTACCCCGCAAGGGGCGTCATGCTCCGGCATCCTTACCCTGCAGCCGGAGACCACCGCTGGCGGAGGTGCACTCGATGACTGACACGCGCGACCCGGCCGACGTACGAGGGGGGCGGTCCGCATGACCATCACCCGTCCGGACCGGCCCGGCGAGCTGCCCGACGTCCCCGGGGGGCCACCGCCCACCGACCGGGTGCAGCTGCGGGAGCGAACCCTGCGCCAGGACCGCTGGTGGGTCCAGTCGGCCGTCACCGCCGCCGTCCTCCTCACGTTCGTGGTCTACGCCACGTGGGCGGCCTTCCAGAACGCCAACTACTTCTATGAGCCGTACATCTCGCCGCTGTACTCCCCCTGCATCGCGACGAACTGCGATGGCGACACGTTCGTGGAGTTCCTCCCGCTGCCTTCGTGGTTCAGCGTGGCGCTCATCATCCTCATTGTCCCGGGCGCCTTCCGACTCACCTGCTACTACTACCGGAAGGCTTACTATCGGGCCTTCTGGCAGTCCCCGCCGGCGTGCGTCGTCGCCGAACCGCACAAGCGCTACACCGGGGAGACCCGCTTCCCGTTGATCCTGCAGAATTCCCACCGCTACTGGTTCTACCTCGCGTCGATCTTCAACATCGTCCTCACGTTCGACGCGATTCTCGCCTTCCGCGACCATGAAGGTGCGTGGGGACACATGGGCCTCGGCACGCTGGTGCTGGTGATCAACGCCGCGCTGTTGTGGGCGTACAGCTTGTCCTGCCACTCCTGCCGGCACATCGTCGGAGGCCGGCTCAACAACTTCTCCAAGCATCCGCTGCGCTACCGCTTCTGGGGCTACGTCTCTCGGCTCAACGCCCGCCACATGCAGATCGCCTGGGTGTCGCTGGTGTGGGTGGGGCTGACCGACCTCTACGTCCGGTTGCTGGCCTCGGGAACCATCTCCGACCTGCGCTTCTTCTAGGAGGCCGCATGTCTCACGCCATGCCGGAACCGGCACCCCGATCGGTGGGCCGGTCGAGCGACGGCACTGCTCCCATGATGGAGCGCCACGACTACGACGTGGTGGTCGTGGGCGCCGGCGGGGCGGGGCTGCGCGCCGCCATAGCCGCGCACGAGGCGGGCGCCCGCACCGCCATCGTCTGCAAGTCGCTGCTGGGCAAGGCGCACACGGTCATGGCCGAAGGCGGCATCGCCGCGGCCATGGGCAACGTCAACAACGAGGACGGCTGGAAGGTCCACTTCCGCGACACCATGCGCGGCGGCAAGATGCTCAACAACTGGCGCATGGCGCAACTGCACGCGCAGGAGGCCCCCGACCGGGTGTGGGAGCTCGAAGAGTGGGGCGCGCTCTTCGACCGTACGCCGCAGGGGCTGATTTCCCAGCGTGACTTCGGCGGGCACCGCTTCGCTCGGCTCGCCCACGTGGGCGACCGCACCGGCCTGGAGATGATCCGCACGCTGCAGCAGCGGGCGGTCGCCCTCGGCATCGACGTCTACATGGAGTGCACCGTCACCCGCCTGCTCAAGGACGGCCACCGGATCTCCGGCGCGTTCGCGTACTGGCGGGAGTCCGGGCGGTTCCTCTGCTTCCAGGCGCCCACCGTGGTGCTCGCCACCGGCGGGATCGGCAAGTCGTACAAGATCACGTCGAACTCCTGGGAGTACACCGCCGACGGGCACGCGCTCGCGCTGGAGGCCGGCGCCACGCTCATCAACATGGAGTTTGTCCAGTTCCACCCGACGGGCATGGTCTGGCCGGCGTCGGTGCGCGGGATCCTCGTCACGGAGAGCGTGCGCGGTGACGGTGGCGTGCTGCGCAATTCCGAGGGACGCCGGTTCATGTTCGACTACATCCCGGAGTTCTTCAAAGGGGAGACGGCGGACACCGAGGAGGAAGCGGACCGCTGGTACACCGACAAGGAGAACAACCGCCGTCCCCCCGAGTTGCTACCACGTGACGAGGTCGCCCGGGCCATCAACAGCGAGGTCAAGGCGGGGCGCGGTTCGCCCCGCGGTGGCGTCTATCTCGACATCGCCTCCCGCCGCTCCGCGGAGTACATCGCGCAGCGGCTGCCGTCGATGTACCACCAGTTCAAGGAGCTGGCCGACGTCGACATCACCAAGGAGCCGATGGAGGTCGGTCCCACCTGCCACTACGTCATGGGCGGGGTGGAGGTCCACGCCGACAGCGCCATGTCCGTCGTACCCGGGCTCTTCGCCGCCGGTGAGGTTGCCGGTGGGATGCACGGGTCGAACCGGCTCGGCGGCAACTCCCTCTCCGACCTGCTGGTGTTCGGCAAGCGGGCAGGTGAGTACGCCGCCCGCTTCGCCGCTGAGGGTTCCGGAGGTGCGCGACCGCGCGTACACAACCAGGACGTGACTGCCGCCGCCGAGCATGCGCTGCGGCCTTTCAGCATCGACGGCGGGGAGAACCCGTACGCCATCCAGCAGGACTTGCAGCAGGTCATGCAGGAACTCGTCGGCATCGTCCGCAACGCCGATGAGATGGAGCAGGCGATCAAGGAGATCCAGCGGCTCAAGGAGCGCGCCCACCAGCTCTCCGTCGAGGGCAACCGGCAGTACAACCCCGGCTGGCACCTGGCGCTCGACCTGCGCAACATGCTGGAGATCTCCGAGTGCACAGCGCGGGCCGCGCTCACCCGCAAGGAAAGCCGTGGCGGGCACACCCGCGACGACTATCCGGCGACCGACGAGTCGTGGGCGACGGTCAACGTCGTCTGTCGCCTCGAGGACGGCCCGGTCGGCGGCGACGGGACCGCGTCGGACGGGATCGACTCCGAGGTGGCGGTGACCACCCAGCCGCTGCCGCAGCTGCCCGACGACCTCAAGACGCTCTTCGAGAGGAAATGACGCGTGTCCTACGACTTGCGCATGCGTGTCTGGCGGGGGGACTCCTCCGGCGGCGAGCTCCGTGACTTCACGGTGTCGGTCGAGGAGGAGGAGGTCGTCCTCGACGCCCTCTTCAAGGTGCAGGCCGAGCAGGCGGGTGACCTGGCCATCCGGTGGAACTGCAAGGCCGGCAAGTGCGGCTCGTGCAGCGCCGAGATCAACGGCCGGCCGCGACTCATGTGCATGACGCGGCTCAACGTCTTCGACCCGAGCGAGACCATCACAGTCACGCCGCTGCGCACATTCCCGCTCATCAAGGACCTGGTGACCGACGTCTCGTTCAACTACGAGATGGCGAAGAAGGTCCCCGCCTTTGCGCCGCAGCCGCGGGAAGCCGACGGCACCTATCGGATGATGCAGACCGATGTGGAGCGGGGGCAGGAGTTCCGTAAGTGCATCGAGTGCTGGCTGTGCCAGGACACCTGCCACGTGATCCGCGACCACGAGGAGAACAAGCCCGCGTTCGCCGGGCCGCGCTTCTTCATCCGTTACGCCGAGTTGGACATGCACCCGCTGGACACCAACGACCGGCGGCAGCTCGTACAGGACCAGATGGGCCTCGGCCTGTGCAACATCACCAAGTGCTGCACCGAGGTCTGTCCGGAGAGCATCAAGATCACCGACAACGGCATCATCCCGCTCAAGGAACGGGTGGTGGACCGCAAGTACGACCCGCTGGTGTGGCTGGGCAGCCGGATCTCCCGCCGTGACCGGCGCGAGGCTTCCGAGGGCGACCCCGGCACTGCCGAGGAGAGCGCGCGCCAGCAGGTGGGCAGCAGCCCGAAGGACCGCGCGGGGCACCTCGCTTTGGCCGAGGCGCTGGGTGTACAGGGCCGGTGGAAGGAGGCCAGCGACTCCTCACGCCAGGCGGTGGCCACCCGCTCCCGGTCCAAGGGGTCTCAGCTGGCCGCGCTGTCCGCCCACGCCTGGACCCTGCTGTGCGGGGTCGAG
>Ga0136616_10001911_pt1 | contig 11006 bp, 10 predicted proteins | sample AntDrymUQ2992106_2_FD_106648 | JGI IMG/M metagenome (GOLD analysis project Ga0136616, IMG submission 106648) | Polar desert sand microbial communities from Dry Valleys, Antarctica - metaG UQ299 (21.06) | ecosystem: Environmental > Terrestrial > Soil > Desert | place: Antarctica: Dry Valley... | reverse complement strand
TGCAACCATCGTCGGCCATTCGATGGGCAGTTTTATCGCCCAACAGATCGCCCTCGCTGCGCCGGAGCGCGTTGAACGGCTCGTTCTCATTGGGTCGGCGACCACCGTGCGTAACAATGTCGTCCTTGAATTACAGCAGGCGGTTGAAACACTGGGCGATCCTGTGCCGGCGAAATTTGCGCGGGAGTTCCAAGCCAGTACCATCTATCAACCACTACCGGATGATTTCATGGATCGAGTTGTCGCGGAGAGCTTGAAGCTCCCGGCGCGTGTGTGGCGTGCGACGATGACAGGAATGCTGGCCGCTGACGGCAAAACCAAATTGGGCAATATCAAGACGCCGACGCTGATTCTCTGGGGCGATCAAGAAACGGTTTTTCCGCGAGCCGAACAGGACTTGCTGGCGGCTCAACTTCCGCAAGCCATTTTGCAGGTGTATCCCAAGACAGGTCATGCGCTCCACTGGGAACGACCGGAACAGTTCGTTCACGATCTCGAAGAATTCATCACACGTGCAGAGCCGCAGTAGCGCGCGGTCGTTTTTGGATCGGTACTGGCATACGAGTGGGCGATGCTGACAGATACGCCGCCCGACAGTCACTTCGCCCCACTGCCCGATAGTGTCTCTCTCACGAGCGGCTTTCTTGCGGCAGAGATTGAGTGTTCCTCGCAGGCAGCGGCGAAGCGCGTGTTAGGTGTCTGTTAAATGTTGGAGTAAAGACTAATGAAAACTAAACTTGCTTTAACCTTCGTTGTGCTTCTGGCGGCAAATAGCGTTTTAGCGCAGGATAAACCGAATGTGCCTGAGGTTGACCGCCTACGCTTGGCTGAAGCATTCAGACTTGGCGAAAGTTTAGGCGACCGCGTGTGGAAGGACTGGAATAAAGTTCCTTTTGCCGTCGTGCTTGTTACGCCTGAGTACGAATTCTTAATCCGCCATCCTCGACCTTCTGAAGATTTCACTCTCATCGGCTACGACTCGCTGTTGAAGAGTGATGTGTATTTCCGTAAGCGGCGGTTCCCCACAAGTTTTTTAGCGACTTTTCAAGCTGTCGGCGGAGTGTCAACAATCATTATTGGTCAGGCTGAGAACACATACAAAAAAACCTCGACGCCTTGGGTCGTCACCGTGTTGCACGAACATTTCCATCAGTTGCAGGACGCTCAGTCCGACTATTTTGTGGAAGTTGAAGCATTAAACTTATCGCGTGGCGACCAAACAGGGATGTGGATGCTGAACTATGCTTTCCCTTACGACGCGCCCGAAGTGAAGCAGCAATTCGTTGTCCTGACCCGATTGCTTGTCGAAGCCTTACAAGCCAAAAACCAGTCTGTCTTTTCAGCCAAACTGGCCGCCTACCTTGAAGCGCGGCAGAGGCTTCAGAAGTCACTGAGTCCTCATGATTACAAATATCTTTCGTTTCAGTTGTGGAAAGAGGGACTGGCAAGATATACGGAGATACGCATGGCGAAGTTGGCGGCGGACAAATATGAACCGAGTAAGGAGTTTCGCGCCCTCAAGGACTTTACATCGTTTGCAGCGGTCGCTGATCAGATAATGAGCGACACCTTAAAAGAGCTTTCCACATTCCGAATCGAGAATCAGAAAAGAGAACTGTTTTATCCTCTGGGAGGGGGTGAAGGATTGCTGCTTGATAGAGTGAACTCGAAGTGGCAGAGTCGCTACTTCGTAGATAAATTCTACATTGAAAAGTATTTCAGCGCAGCGAGATGACGGCGGACGATACCGAACCAGTAGTGCGAGTTAGCAAGTCTTTCATCGAGAACTTAGATGGATTCGGCATTGCGTGCGCGGCGTCTCAATTCTGACGTTAGGTCGCGCTAGGAGGAATTGAGTTTTTGCCGGCATAGAACATGACGACGCTTTCCGCGAGATGAATGACTTGCTCGCACAGCGCCGGCGGTTCTAAGACTTCCATCCGCGCGCCGAAGCTCAACACGTATTCGCACGCCATCTCTTCCGTGTCGAAGCGGAGCCAAACTTTGATCCAGCCTGCCGCGTCCGGCGACTCGTTCACTTGCTCAATACGCGCGAAGCGGCCTGCGTAGCGCAGACGCGGGAAGATGTCGGGATGGACGCGCACTGTCGCCGAGTAGCGCGGAAGCGTGGCCTTGAACTGCGCGGACGACTGCTCCCAAAAAGCCGCGAGGTCGAAGCCTGCGGGACGGATGCAAGCCTCGCCGGTCATGTTCACGTCCCGGATTCTGGAGACGCGGTAGCTCCGCACTTCGCCTTCGCACACAGCCACCAAATACCACACGCTCCCTTTCGCCACCAGTCCGAGCGGGTCAACCAGTCGTTCGATGTCATCACATCCATGCCGTTGATAAGTAAATCGCAACTGACGTTCTTGCCAGATCGCTTCTTGCAATGTGTGGAGATTGGGTGCAGTCTCCTCCACCGCATTCCAGCCGGTGACATCCACGTAAATGCGTTGGCGCGCGTATTCGGCATTATCGCGGAACACTGTGGGCAGCGAGGCGGAGAGTTTAAGGAGCGCGGCGTCGGAAGCCTTGTCAAGTCCGAGATCGGCCAGCAGTCGCGGCGTCCGTGTGAGGAAGAGCGCCTGTATCTCCGCCTCTTTGAGTCCCGTCAAATTCGTGCGGTAGTCGCCGAGCAGCGACCAACCGCCACCGCTCCCGCGTTCGGCGACGACGGGAACGCCCGTCGCGCTCAAAGCCTCCATGTCACGATGGATCGTTCGCTCAGAGACTTCGAGTTGTTCGGCCAACTCCCGCGCCGTCAGACGCCGACGGGACTGCAACAGCAGCAGGATTGATAACAGTCGATCCGCGCGCATCGTTTTCTCACCTCCTGATTCTTGGCTCCGAAAATAATTCTACCGGAGGAATATGACATAAGGTGTCATAAACAATCGCGTATTGTTAATTTATCACGCGGCGGGCAGGAGAGTTTCTGAGCAAGATCGCAGTCCAGATAAGGAAGAAGTGGTGCGAAGGGGAAGATGTCAGTACCGCCTGCGGTAGCGGGCGGGTCTGCCATGGCATTAAGACCCGCCCGCTACCGCAGGCGGTACTGACCTGCCGCGTCCCCACGTTGAGCGACTACCAGAAGAAGAGGAGAGTGACCATGCGAAAAGTAACATTTGGTGGCGCGAACAGTCTCGATAATTACATCGCCCGCAAAGACGGTGCGGTTGACTGGTTGATGTGGAGCAAGGAGGTGAATTCCATCATCACAGAATTTTGGAAGTCGATTGATACGATTGTGATGGGACGCAAAACTTATGATCCTGCGCTCAAGCACAACCAAGGCGGCAGCAATCCTTATCCGGGCATGAAAACTTACGTCTTTTCACGCACATTGAAGAAAGGCACTGATAAGAGTGTTGAAATTATTTCAATGGACGCCGCCGAGTTTGTCCGAAAGTTGAAGATGGAAGAAGGCAAAGACATCTGCGTGATGGGCGGCGGCGAGTTGGCGAAGTCGTTGTTTGAGGCTGGTGTGATCGATGAGATTGGTTTCAACATTCATCCAGTCTTGCTCGGCTCAGGGATTCCGCTGTTCCACGAAATGAAGCGCCAGATCGATTTGGAATTACTCGATTGCAAAGTCCTCAAAAATGGTTGCGTGGTGGTTTCTTACCGCGTGAAACATTAGAAAATCTTAGCCACAGAGAACACAGAGGTCACAGAGAACAAGCAAGCGCGGTGACATTGTTTCTAACTCTGAGTTCTCTGAGTTCTCTGTGGCTAAATTTTTTCAAGGCAGTCTATTTTAATTTGCCGGCCTGACCACACGCCGCAGTGCAAGCGTGCTGACTTTCCACAAGAGCGCGGTGCGGAGCATTTCGCGGGTGATGCGGCGGTAGGAGTTTTGCCCGGAGATAATGTCGTAGAGGATGGCGTAGAGGTCTGTGTTGGTCTTGGCCTGTTCGATGAGGCCGTCGATCATGCTGAGGCTCATGCCGGTGCGGAGCAGGCGGCGCAGGACGCGCCCGTGCATGTGATCGTCTGTGATCGAGCGGACACGGCGGGCGTAGGCTTCGAGCGCGGTCGCATCAATGCCGCGCTCCAACATCACGTCAGCGGCGGCGATGCCGGTCTGGATGGCGGTCGTGATGCCCATGCCTTTGAAGGGACGCAGCCAGCCCGTTGCGTCGCCGACCGCGACGAAGCGATCCCAAGAGACGTTGCGGGCATGACGAACAGGCGCGTGGCCTTCGTAATAATCGAGTTGTTGCAAGTTGAAACGCGGCAAAAGCGTCCGCACTTTGCGGTGCAGCAGGAAGTTTTCCATGTCGATGGAAGTGACGCGACGGCCCATGATGTTGACGAGGACATGATCCTGTTTCGGCGTGATGGCACCGAATTCGATACGCGGCAGATCATTGAGTAGGAAAGCGTGAATGTGTCCGCCCAAGCGTTTTTCGATGTAACGTTCGTCGCACGCGAGCCGGATGATGATCGAGTGCATCGACTCCGACGGGCGTCGGTAGCGTCGGCTCTGCGGGCTAACTTGTTCCAACACCGAGAGCAGCCCGTCGTCGAGTCCGCAGGCCGCGACGATCATATCCGCCGAGCGCGATGCGCCTTCAGAATAAACCCTCACTGGATGCTCTAAATTATCAGGATGAAACTCAAGTCCGGTCACACGGTCGGAGACAATATTTGCGCCAGCCGCCCGCGCGTGTTCCAGCAGATATTCGTCGAAGTCTGAGCGCGAGACCATCAACGCCGGCTCTTCATTCGTCGGCGCGCGCAGTTCGATGTCGTTGCGGTCGCTGTGCAGGCGATAGCCTTTGATCGTGCGCCTGATCATTTCCGGCGGCAGGATCAGATCGAATTGCTCGCGAAGTAATTGCGCGGTCGGCGGAGCCAGCACGCCCATGCACGGACTGTGCTGGCGCGGAAACTGCTTCGGCTCGTAAACATGGACGCGCAGATTCATGCCGCGCTCTGTGGCCTGTTGCAACAAACGGAGCGCGCACGACGCGCCCGCCGGGCCGCCGCCGATCACGCAGACGCGCGCATCATCGCGCAGGCGCAAACCGCGCACTGCTGTCGGCTCGGCGCGCGTCACTCTCGTCCGCACGCGGTCGAAGAAGAGCGCTCCGGCGCGGCTCGCCATGCGCGCGGCGAGCCGCGGGTGCAGCGCGCGCAGTAGAATCTGTTTATACGATTGGTCCCCTGTGAAGGCGGCGAGCAACGCGCCGGAGAGGAGTGCGCGCCGTCTTCCGGCCTGCCGCTCGGCTTGCAGCACGGCGAAATAAATTGGCGCAAGTAGCGGGTGCGGGAACACGCGGTCGTAAATCTCGAACAACATCCGCCCGTACAGATTGTCGCGCCCGAAGACTCGCTGGCAACGCGCCCAAAAGTGCTTCTCGAAATCGCGCGCCGTGACGCCGTGATTGATCACGCATTCAGCCGCGAGCCGCGCCGTCACTAACGCCGATTCCACTCCGTTCTTTAAGTACCGCGAATCCGATGCGTCACCGACGATCACGAAGCGGTCGCTGTAAGGCAGTTGCGCTGCGCCGACGGCGACGCGCGGGTGACAGTGGCAGTCGAGCTTCCAATCGGCGGGCAAGAAGTCGCGCATGTAGGAATCGCGCAGCAGCCGCTCGGTCGAAAGCACATCGACGTGTTCGCCGATGGCTGTCACGGTCACATGCTCGCCCTTCGGAATCAGCGCGACGTAACGCACGTCCGGCTGCTTCAAAACGAAGAAGTGAATCAGATTGCCGAGCTGCTCGCGCTGAAATTCTTCCGGGACGCGCGCTTCGATGACGCACGTCTTCCACGTCGGCGGCGGTTGATAACCGTAGAGCAAACGCTGCCCGAGTTGCGAGTTGACGCCGAACGCGCCAACTACGAGATCGAACTCGTGCCGCGCGCCCTCATTCGTCACGATGGCCGGGCGGCGTTCGAGCGTGGCTGGCACGTCGATGTCTTGCACGTTCTGCGCGACGTGGCGCGCGCCGAGCTTTGTTGCTTGGTCTAGTAAAAATTGATCAAAGCTCCGCGCGCCGTCGGGTCGCTCAGTACTAACGGGACCAGCCCCGCGATAGACGCCGTAAATTTTTCGCGCCGGATCATTTTCCAGATGCGCCACCGCGTCTTGGTAATGCACAGCGTAGCCTTCAATTTCGTAGTGGATAACTTCGGGCGGGATCGTCGTGGTGGAACGCTCGATCTCTTGAATCAAATTGTGGCCGATGGCTCCGGCGCACATATTACAGCCGGGCGCGCCCTTCTTCGCAAAACTCTTGCCGTCGTAAATCTCGACCGTCAGCCGCAAACCGACGGCGCGCGCGCGGCGCAGCAATTCGATGGCGAAGAACGAACCCGCCGGCCCCCCGCCAATGACGGCGACGCGACTTCCATTGGTTAGATAAGTCGGCTGCGACATGACCGCACACCTCACGAACTCGCGGTCTCGGCAACTAGTGAACTATTAGCTCAAGAAAAAGTTAGCCACGAATTAGCACGAATGAACACGAAGAAAAAACAGCGCCGACTGCTCATCAATTGACAGCGTGATGTTCTCACCATTCCGTTTCAGCCTCGTTCGTGTTCATCCGTGTCCATTCGTGGTTAGATCTCTTTATTGATAGCTAAAGCATATGCGCCTGCCCGAAAGGCTGTCAACGAAGTGCAATTCATAATGTGGCGGATACTTGCCCATTCAATTGCCCGCGCGCCTGTCCGCAGCTCGCGGCGACAATCCGTTGAGGTTATGATGCGAGCGCAATTCAAATCAGATCAGACAAGAGGATCGCATGGCGTGGATATATTTATTGATCGCGGGCGTGTTGGAAATCATGTGGGCCATCGGTTTGAAATACACGGAAGGCTTTAGCCGTCTGTGGCCGAGCGTCGGCACGCTGGCCGCGATGGTCGTCAGTTTCTTTTTCCTCTCGCAAGCCCTCAAGACGCTCCCCGTCGGCACGGCCTACGCTGTCTGGACGGGCATCGGCGCGGTCGGCACGGCGCTCTTCGGCATTCTCCTCTTCGGCGAATCACGCGAGGCCGGAAGGCTCGCCTGCATCGTCCTCATCGTCGCCGGCATTATCGGCCTGAAGCTGACTTCAGCGCAGTGAATAATCGATAGCATTTCCTTCACACATGCACAGCCCCTTGAAGATGACAAGGCGCAAACTTCTGACCACCGCTTTGATCGGCTTGCCATTACTGTTTAGCAGTGCGGTGTGGCTGATTGGCGGTCTGTTGAGCGCGCCGTTCAATCAACGGGTCGGCGAGTTGCCGCCGGATTTGCAGGTCGGGCGCGCGGTGGAGTTTGCGAGCGAGTCGGGCGCGACCGTTCGCGGGTGGATCGTGCCGGGACAAAAAGGCGCGGGCGCGGTGGTGTTGATGCACGGCGTCCGCGCGAATCGTTTGAGCATGTTGGGACGGGCGCGTTTCTTGCATCGAGCGGGCTACACGGTGCTGCTCTTCGACTTTCAAGCGCACGGCGAGACGCCGGGCGAACGCATTACATTTGGCTACCGCGAAAGCCATGACGCACGAGCCGCTGTCGCTTTTCTGCGCGCCAATGCGCCGGGCGAGCGCGTCGGGATCATCGGCGTCTCGATGGGCGGCGCGGCGATGCTCTTGGCAACGCCGCTGATTGCAGCAGACGCGGTTGTTTTAGAAATGGTCTATCCGACGATCAAGGAAGCCATCGCCAATCGTTTGACGATGCGCTTGGGCAGTTGGTCAAGCGCACTGACGCCGCTCTTATCCGCGCAGCTCAGGCTCGGCGTTGACGCCGAAGAGTTGCGCCCCATCAATAAAGTCGTGGATGTTACCGCGCCTAAACTCTTCATCGTGGGCGCGGACGATCAGCACACGACGCTCGCCGAATCTCAACAACTTTTCCGAGCGGCGCCCGCGCCGAAAGAGTTCTGGGCCATCGGCGGCGCGCGTCACGTCGATCTGCACGCGCTCGCCCGGCAGGAATATGAGCAGCACGTCTTACAGTTTTTCGCCACACATCTCCGGCAAAAACAAGGCTAAAGCGAAAACTATTTTTCATCCTTCATCCTTCATCCTTCATCCTTGCTTTTATTCCGGCCACGTTTCATGCGATGCTACGCGAGAGTGGACGCTCAATTCTTGAGCGTCGAGTTTTCATCAGGAGTGCGAAACGAGATGCGTTTATTGATTTCATTGGCTGCCGCGCTCGGCTTGTCGGTCGCATTGCTGGCGGCCTGCAATCCGCAGGACAACAGCGCGACGAAGACGACGACGGTGGCGAACAACAACACGAAGACGACTGCGCCACCCGCGCCGGTCACGCAACTGACGCCGCCGCCTGACAGCGTGCGGCGCATGACGGTCGATGAATTGAAGGCGGCAGTGGCGAAAAACGAAGCGGTCATCTATGACGTCCGCACCGCAGAGACGTATCAGGCCGACCACATCAAAGATGCCAAGCTGTTCGTCGAGTCCGAGATCGACAAAGAGTTTAGCGAGGTGCCGAAGGGCAAGCTCATCGTTACCTACTGCGCTTGACCGAACGAACACACCAGCGCCCGTGCGGCGCAGATACTCAAGAATAAAGGTTTCACCAACACCGCCGCCCTCCTCGGCGGCTACGATGCATGGAAAAAAGCCGGACTGCCCATCTCGGCAAAATAAGTTCAAGGTTCAAGGTTCAAAGTTCAAAGTTAAAGGCCGGCTTTGGTTTTCAACTTTGAACCTTGAACCTTGAACTTTTTAAGTTTGCGGTAGCGGTTCGGTGACGCGCGCCGGATGGGGAGTAAGGGCGCGGGTTGTTGGCACGCAGAGGACAGGGCAGGGCGCGTTGCGGACGACGCGCTCGATTTCGGGGCCGAGCGCGGGTGCGCCGCCGAAGAGAGAAGGATGCACGTTGGTCCCCATGACGATCAGATCGACATCCTGCGCCGTCGCCACATGCACGATCTCTTCGTAAGGCCGCCCTTCCGTTAAATGCGTCGTCGCCGACACGCCGGATTCGCTGCGCGTGAGCGACTGCATCTGCTCTTTCACATAGCCGCGCAGATCGGAGCGCGCTCGCCCGCCGCTGTCAGGGAAGAGATCGGCCAACTGCGAGAGATAATCGCCGACGACGTAAATGCTATGCAGTTCCGCTCCGGCGCGACGAGCGATGTCCGCCGCCATCTGCGTCGCGCGCTCGGCCGACGGGCGAAAGTTCGTCGCCAACAGCACGCGGTTCAGGCGCAAGTGCGTCTGCCCGTCCCGATGTTCGACGAAATCGCGCTGCGGTGGACGGATCGTCAAGACCGGACACGAAGCCTCGGCGATGATCTCTTCGGCGGTCGATCCCCACAGCGCACGCGCCAGCCCTTTGCGCCCGTGCGTCACGATGGTGACGAGATCGATGTTAAGCTCGCGCACGGCTTCGGCGATCTCCGGCGCGGGATCGCCTTCGACGATCAACGGCTCGACTTCCAATCCATCTAATAACGGATCGGCGAGCAACTCCCTCACCTGCTCGCGCAACGCGGCCAGCCATTCGTTCTCCTGCTCATCGAAAGCGTGATCCGGCATCGTCAACAAATTGGCCGGCACGCTGCCCTGCTGCACGCTAAACAACACGATACGTCCCGCGCCCTCGCGCGCAAACGCCGCCGCATACTTCAAAGCACCGCGCGCGTGTTCCGTAAAATCTGTCGGGAAGAGAATGTGGCGGAAGGGATTCATAGGAGACCTCTGCGGGATAGTTTGAAGTTTGAGGTTTGAGGTTCAAAGATAAGTACGTTTAAGCCTCAAACTCGTGCTGACCATTCACGATTGGCGGTTCAATAATTTTGCGGCGGAGTCTAACAAAAAACCGGCTCGTTGTCAGTGATCGACTGGAGAAGTTTGAAGTTTGAGGTTTGAGGTTCGATGTTAAGCTGACGATAGACCTGAAACTTCAAATTTGAAATAAGCTGGCAACTAGCGGCGGACAAGTAGTAAACTCCGCGACGCAATTCCGACAGTCTAGATCGAAGCACATGAGATTAAGACACATGATTGAACCACAGAGACCGGAGAGGCACACAGGCAGCAAACGATGAAGGAGGAACGATGAATGAAAGACAGATGCCTTCAGTTCATCGTTCCGCGCGCATCGTTCATCCTTTGCTTCGTGCCTCTCTGTCTCTATGGTGAATCTTCTCCGTCCTAACCGTTCAAGTCTCGAATTTAGTTCTTCCAGCATCCAGCGTCCGACCGTCAATTAAAAACCAAGATGAGCTTCTCGAATCTCTTTCGCACGAAATCCATCGCACAAATTCAACGCGACGCCGAGCTTGGTTACAGCGATCACGGCGATCTCGACACGGGCGAACCGCACCTGCGCCGCACGCTCGGCTTGCTCGATCTAACCTCGCTCGGCATCGCCGCGATCATCGGCGCAGGCATCTTCGCCATGATCGGCAACGCCGCGTTCAGCGGTGGCCCGGCGGTCGTCTTTCTCTTCATGTTCACCGCGCTCGCATGTGGCTTCTCGGCGCTTTGCTACGCCGACTTTGCCTCGAAGATTCCCGTCGCCGGCTCGGCTTATACTTACGCCTACGCTTCGTTCGGCGAGCTGATCGCGTGGATCATTGGTTGGGACTTGCTGATCGAATATGCCATCGGCAACATCGCCGTCGCCATTTCGTGGAGCGATTATTTCACGGGCCTCTTGTCCGGCTACGGCATTAACGTGCCGGCCTATCTGACGATGGATTTCCTCTCAGCCTCGCGCGGCTTTCGCGGCATCAGCGAGTTGATGACGAACGGACAGACTTTAGAAACCGTCCGCGCCCTGCCCGGCGTGACGGCCAATATGATTGACGCTTACACGGCTTGGACGACCGCGCCGCGCATCGCCGGGCTGCCGATCATCTGCGATCTGCCCGCGCTTGCCATCGTCGTCCTGATCACGGCGCTCGTCTATGTCGGCATCCGCGAATCGAAGCGCGCCTCGAACGTCATGGTCGCGTTGAAGCTGGCGATCATCTTCCTCGTGATCATCGTCGGCGCGTTCTACGTCGATCCGGGCAATT
>Ga0136616_10001907_pt1 | contig 11020 bp, 10 predicted proteins | sample AntDrymUQ2992106_2_FD_106648 | JGI IMG/M metagenome (GOLD analysis project Ga0136616, IMG submission 106648) | Polar desert sand microbial communities from Dry Valleys, Antarctica - metaG UQ299 (21.06) | ecosystem: Environmental > Terrestrial > Soil > Desert | place: Antarctica: Dry Valley... | reverse complement strand
CGCAGAACCCGCTCAAGGCTCGCTGGATGGGCATCTTCGACGGCGCGGGTATCCACGGCACCGACCAGGTGGGTTCCCTGGGCACACGGGCCTCCCACGGCTGTGTGCGCATGGCCATACCGGACGTGATCGAGCTCTACCCCAAGGTGCCGGTCCAGACGCCGATCTACATCGGCTGAGGCCGCGCCGCCGGCCCGACGCCGATCTACATCGGCTGAGGCCGCGCCGCCGGCCCGACGCCGATCGCCTCGACGGGGATCTCCTGCCACCCCCGCTCCTCGAGGTAGGTCTGGCGCCCGGTGTGGCGAATGCACAGGGTGCCGATGAACACCCCGCGCATCTTCTTCCGCAACACCACGTACCACATCGTCGATGCGTCACTCGGCCCCTGGATGGGGTGCCACGGGGAGACCGGCTTCTCCTCGTCGTCCACGAGGCCGGCCTCTGCGAGCTGGCTGCGGGTGGCGACCCGTCCGTCCTGAGTGTTGACGAAGAACCTCGACATGGTGAATAGCCCTTGCGGGCATCCTGCCCGCGCCCTCGATGATGACGGCTCCATCCCGTCGCCGATGGACCCTTGCGGGCATCCTGCCCGCGCTCTGGATGATGGCGGCTGGAGCAAGGCCCTCGGCGCCTTCGATGCCTCGCTGAGAGCCCGCGGCCTGCGCGAGCGCACCCGGCGGGCCTACGGGGGGGACTTGGGGCAGCTGGCCGAGTGGGCCTCGGGTCACGAGCTCGGGCCCACCGGGCTGGGCCACCGCGACCTGCGCCGCTTTGCCGGCGTGGTCTCCGAGCGCGGCGCTTCGAAGGCCACCGTGGCGCGCAAGCTCGCGGCTGTGCGCGCCTTCTACCGTCACCTGCTCGAGCGTGGCGAGGTCGAGGCCAACCCCGCGCAGCTGGTCTCCAGCCCCCGGCACGAGGCCTACCTCCCGCGGGTGCTCAAGCCCGCCGAGGTCGGTGAGTTGCTCGAGCGCATCCCCGCCTCCTCGCCGCTGGAGCTGCGCGACCGCGCGATGTTCGAGCTCGCGTATTCCGCCGGGCTGCGCGCCGAGGAACTGGTCACGCTCGACCTCGAGTCGCTGGACCCCGACGCCGAGGAGCTGCGGGTGGAGGGCAAGGGCGGGCGGGTGCGGGTGGTCCCGGCTGGCGAGCCCGCATGGCGCGCGATCGAGGCCTACCTCTTGCGCGGGCGCCCCGCGCTGGCGGACGACCGTAGCGGAGGAGCGCAGGCCGAGTGTTGGTCGGCCGAGCACCGCTCGCTCGGCAATCATCCCACCGAGCGTGCCCTGCTGCTCTCGCGCACGGGCAGGCGTCTCTCCACCTCCGACGTACGGCGCCGGCTGCGCCTCGCCACCCGAAGCGCGGCCGTGCAGGCGGGGGTCTCGCCGCACACGCTGCGCCACTCCTTCGCGACGCACCTGCTCGAGGGCGGGGCGGACCTGCGCGCGATCCAGGAGCTGCTCGGGCACTCCTCCATATCCACTACCCAGACCTACACTCGGGTAGAGTCGGCCCGCCTCAAGCGCCAGTACGCGCTCGCCCATCCCAGGGCGTAGACAGGATCAAAGGGTGGAGACCAACCTCAAGGCAGTAGAGCTGAAGGATCTCTGGCGTCGCTACAAGGCCGATGGCGACGAGCGGGCTCGCGAGCGCTTGGTGCTCGCCTACGCGCCCCTGGTCAAGTACGTGGCCGGCCGCATGGCGAGCGGGCTGCCCTCGCACGTCGAGGAGGCCGACCTCATCTCCTACGGCCTGCTCGGGCTGATCTCGGCGATCGAACGCTTCGAGCCCGAGCGTCAGATCAAGTTCGAGACGTTCGCCATCACCCGCATCAAGGGCTCGATCATCGATGAGCTGCGCTCGCTGGACTGGGTGCCGCGGTCCGTGCGCTCCCGCGCGCGAGAGATCGAGAGGGCGAACGCGAAGCTCGAGAACGAGCTGCAGCGCGCTCCGACCGACCAGGAGATCGCCGACCGCCTCGAGCTCTCCATCGACGAGTTCCAGGACTCGCTCACGCGCATCTCGAACTCGTCGGTCGTCGCGCTCGACGAGCTGTGGACTGTGTCCGATGCCTCGGGTGACCAGGTCTCGCTGCTGGACACGATTCAGGACCCCCATGCGGCCGACCCGGCTCGGGAGCTGGACGTCACCGAGCTGAAAGACCGCCTCGCGGATGCCATCGCGAGACTGCCCGAGCGCGAGAAGCTGGTGGTGGCCCTCTACTACTACGAGAACCTCACGCTGCGAGAGATCGGTGAGGTCTTGGGCGTGACGGAGTCGCGGGTCTCCCAGCTGCATACGAAGGCCGTGCTTCGCCTGAAGTCGCGCCTGCAGGGTGATCCCCCCGGCGACGCCTACTGAGCTCCCGTAGAGAGGTACGCTGCCCCAGAGCGAGAGAGAGGGGCGGCGCATGCCACACGAGCAGGCCGAGAGGATCCGCAACGTGGCGTTGGTGGGCCACCGGGGCAGCGGCAAGATCTCTTTGTGCGAGGCGCTGCTGTACGAGGCGGGGAACCTCCCCCGCATAGCGGGGACTAGGAAGCCGGCGCGGGCCTGAGCCTCAGCGGCTTGCCCGAGTTCAGGCGCCGGGCAGCCAGCAGCACCGCCGCACCCGCGGCCAGCGTGGCGGCGGCCCCGACGGCGAAGCCCGCCCGCGCGCCCGCGTGCTCGGCCACCCAGCCGATGACCGGGCCCCCGAGCGGGGTCGAGCCCAGATACACGATGCTGAACATGGCCATCACGCGCCCGCGAGCCTGCGGCGCGGCGGCCAGCTGCAGGAGCGCATTGGTGGTGGCCGCGAACGCCGCCGACGAGGCCCCCACGGCGACAAGGGCGGCGAGGGCGAACGGCAGGCTGGGAGCCGCCACCAGCAGGGCGGTGAAGGCGCCGAAGCACAGTGCCAGCAGGCCGAGGTCGCTCAGCGTCGGCTTTCGGGCGCGCCCCGCGTTGGCCAGCGAGCCGACCACCGCTCCGGCGCCCATGGCCGCAGCCAGGGCGCCGAAAGTGCCGGCACCGGCTTCGAACTCGAAGCGGGCCATCAGCGGGAGCAGCACCGGGAAATTGAAGGCCAACGTGCCCACCACGCCCATGGCGGCCAAGGGGACCAGTAGGGCGGGCTCTGAGCGCACGTGGCGAAACCCCTGGCGCAGCTGACCGGGCTCGCGCGGCACCGGGCGCGAGACCCGGAGTGCTTCGGGACGCAGCGAGAGCAGGGCCACCAGAGCGACCACGAACCCGGCGGTCGCCAGGGCAAAGCACGGCACCACGCCGGCCGCGGCGATCAGCACTCCGCCTATGGCCGGGCCGACCATGCGCGCCGAGGACACTACCGCGGCGTTCAGCGAGACGGAGGCCGGGATCAGCCTTGGCTCGACGACCTCCGAGAGAAAGGACTGGCGCACAGGGTTGTCGAACGCGTGGCCGAAGCCGCGGGCCAGCACGAGCGCGTAGACCATCCACAGCTCGATGGCGCCGCTCGCGGTCAGCGCGAACAGGATGGCCGCGGGCACGATCATCCAGGCCTGGGCGAGCAGGAGCATCCTGCGCTTGGGAAGGCGATCGGCCAGGAGCCCGGCCCACGCGCCCAGTACGAGCATGGGGGCGAACTGCAGCGCGGTGGTCAGGCCGAGCGAGACGCCGCTCCCGGTGAGCTTCAGGACGAGCCACAGCTCGGCCACGATCTGCACCCAGACCGAGCACCGTGCGAACACCTGACCGACGAAGAAGCGCCGGTAGGCCGGCGCGGCGAGCGGGACGAAGGGGCGGCGAAGGCGGCGCTTCACGCGGAATCCTCGTCCAGCACCCGCTCGAGCAGGTCGCCGGCACGGGCAAGCAGCTCGCGCTCCTCGGGCTTCAGCAGCTCGAGGCGCTCGGCCAGGTAGGCGGTCTTTCGCCGCCGTAGGGCTCGTAGGACGCGCCGGCCCTCGCGTGTCACCTCGAGCAGCGCGGCGCGCCGATCGCGCTCATCGGGGAGCCGCTCGACCAGGCCCGCGTCGCACAGTCGCGCGACCACGCGCGTGACCGTAGGCCGCTGGACCCGCTCGATGCGTGCCAGCTCCGAGGGCGCCAGGGGACCGGAGCGCTCGATCGTGGAGAGCGCGGCAGCCAGCGTGGGGGACAGCGCCGGATCGCCCTGCTGACGCAGCCGGCGCGCCGTGCGCGTGACCGTGAGCCTGAGGCGGTCCGCGAGCTCGGACACCGATGGAGAAGTAGTTAGCACTGCTAACTAAGCTAGCAGCACGAGTGTCGAGGCCCCCGAAACCGCCCGTCTGCGCCGTTAGTGGTCCCGTCCTCAAGTTCGCTCGCCCTCGGCGGCGCCTGGACGCGCCTGACTGCGCCCACGATGCTCGCCGATGCTCTGCATCGACTGCGCTCGCGGACTTGTCAGCCACGCCCAGTCACTCGCCGAAGATCGATCGAACTATCGAACGGGCCCACTAGCATCGGCCCGGTGAAGAAGGAGCTTCGCCCGGTGCACGAGTTGCAGTCCTGCGACGTCTGTGGGCGGACCATCCTCAAGGGCGAGCGGACCGAGACGTACCTGGCCCCCGCGGGCGAGCGCTACAGCGTCTGCGAGCTGTGCCTCGCTCGCGCCGAGCAGTCGGGATGGCTGCGCGAGTCGGCCCACGGGGACACGCCCCCGCGGATACCAAACGACGAGCCGCGACGACCGTTGCTGGGGCGCCTGATGCGCAGGGGCGTCCGCTCAGAGCCCGGCCCGGCGCTCGTGGGAGAGCCCGAACAGACGGAGAGCCACCAGGCCGTCGAGGAGGCCCAGCCGACCGAGCTCGGCCAAGCCGAGGCACTCGAGGCCCAAGAAGACGAGTCCGAACCCGAGCCGCCCCCCGAGCCACCCCGCCGGCGCGAGCGGCCCAAGGACCCCCGGCACGTGCGCGCGGTGCCCACTACGCCCGAGGGGAAGGTCGAGCGCGCGCTGGACCTCTTCAACGCCTCCGAGCACCAGCGCACGGTTGCCGGCCTGGTCCGCAGCCTTGGCGGCCCGTGGGTCACCGCGGTGGCCGACCTCGAGGCCTCGAGCACGGTCACCGTCGTGGTGGCCTGGGAGCTCTCCTGGTACCGCTATCGGGTCGAGCTGGGCGACGAGCGCGACCCGGTGGCACTGCAGGACAAGGGCGAGGAGATTCAACAGATCGACAGCGCCCTGCGGGAGTGGAACGCCGGGCTGGACGACCACGCCCGCCTCGTGGTAGGGATACCGCAACAATGATCTACTGCGTGGTCCCCGAAGCGCTGGCCGACGACCTCTACGACCGGCTGGTCGACTACTACCAGGAGGACCCCAACGTCGAGGTGATAGTCGACCGCCGGGCCTGGGGTGGCTCGCCGGGCGACCACGCATCGCATTCCGATCGCCGGCGCCAGCGCCCCATTGGCAGCTTCCCGCCGATCGACCCACCGTCGGCAGCTGAGCGCTGACCTGCACAAGGTCGTCGTCCACGTAGACGGCGGCTCGAGGGGGAACCCCGGCCCGGCGGCGGCGGGCGCCGTCGTGTCCACGCCCGAGGGCGACCCGCTGCTCGAGCGCGGCGCCTACATCGGCAAGGCCACCAACAACGTGGCCGAGTACCGCGCGGTGTTGCTCGGCCTCGAGCTGGCCAAGGAGCTCAGCGCCAAGGAGGTGGAGGTGATCAACGACTCCGAGCTGATCTCGCGTCAGATCGGCGGCGAGTACAAGGTCAAGCACGCGAGCATGAAGCCGCTCTACCTCGAGACGATGCACGCCCTGCGCGAGTTCGACCGCTGGTCGGTGCGAAGCGTGCGCCGCGAGCACAACTTACGCGCGGACGAGCTGGTCAACGAGGCTCTGGACGCCCGCGGGCGCTGAGGCCCACCGTGGCCTCAGGCGGCCAGCCGGCGCCGCAGCTCGACCGTGGTGCCCTGCGGGCCTTCGTCGACGCTCACTCGGTCCATCAGCTCCCTCATCAGCTCGATCCCCCTACCGCGCAACGGGTCCCGCCCATCCTGCCAGCTGCCGCTGTCAGACACCATGAGCCCCACCTCGCCGTCGGCAAGCCGCGCCTCCAAGAGCACGACCTGGTCGCCAAACCGGTGAGCGTGCTCGATCGCATTCGCGCACGCCTCGTGAGAGGCCAGTTGGATCTCCCAGGTCTCCTCGGGAGTCGCCCCGACCCGCTCGAGCCACCGCCCGAGGAGGTGGCGCGAGTGGCGGATCGAGGCAGGGTCGCTGAGCACCTCGAGGCGCATCCCCTCCGGCACGAGCGCGACGGTCCTGAGCGCCAGAAAGGCGACGTCGTCCCTGGCTCCCCCCTCGCCGAGCATCGAGTCGATCACGTGGTCGCAGAGAGCGTCCGGCTCGTCGGGTCCAGACAGCACCGCCTCCCTGAGGCGCTCCAACCCGTCCGGCAGGGGCTCTCCACGGACCTCGACCAGGCCGTCGGTGTAGAGCGCAAGCTTCGAGCCCCAGTCCAGCTCGGCCGTGCCTTCCACGCTGCGCTCGACCCCCCACACACCCAGAGGCGCGGAGCGCCCGTCCCAGAGGTATTCCGCCACGCCGTCGGGCCCCAGCAGCAGGGCGGGTGGGTGCCCGGCGCTCGCAAAGCGCAGGCGGCTCCAATCGGGCTCGATCACGAGATATGTGAGAGTGGCCATCTGGTCGCCCTCGAGCTGCTGCACGAGGGCATCGAGGCGGATGAGGACCGCGCTCGGTGACAGTCCTTCGAGCGCGTAGGCCCGAACGGCGCTTCGCAGCTCTCCCATCATCGCCGCCGCTTCGATGCCGTGCCCGGTCACATCGCCCATCGCGAGCCCTACGCCGCCGTCCTTGAGCGCGATGGCGTCGTACCAGTCGCCGCCTACGTCCGCACCGCCGGGCTGGTAGCGCGCCGCGATCGACATTCCCGGCAGCTGAGGGAGACGGGCCGGCAGCAGCGAGCGCTGAAGCGTCTCGACGATGTTGTGCTCACGCTCGTAGAGACGGGCGTTCGCGATGGCGAGCGCAGCGCGATCGGCCACCAGCGAGAGCAGCGCCGAGTCGTTGTCGTCGAAGCGATTCGGGGTGAGCGAGGCGGCGCACAACACCCCGCTGACCTCTCCCTCTGAGAACAGCGGCACGCCGATCAGCGACCGTGCCTCGCTCGGTCGGGGCACGGCGTCGAGCGGTCTCTCGTGGGCTTCGGCCTGCGCGTCGGCGATCACCAGCGCCGTGCGTCCGAGGGCCACACGACCGGCGAAGCTCGTCTCGTCGATGGGCACGTCTGCGACCGCGGGGAAGCCGTTGAGGCCGCTGGCTGCCCGAAGGCCGAGCGCGCCGACGTCCGGCTCGGCCAACAGCACCGACATCCCGTCCGCGTCGAGGATCTCGCCGATGCGCTCGAGCAGCTCGGGGAGCAGGTCATCCAGAGCGAGATGGGCGAGCGCTGCGTCCGACACGCGCTGAACGCTTCGCACCATGTCCGCGACCGCCTCTGCTTCGGCCCGGGCGGCTTGTTCGCGCAGGCGCTCGGCCCGCTCGCGCTGCGCCTGTTCGCGCTCGGTCACGTCCTCGAGTTGGGCTATCAGCTGCTCGGGGCGCGCTCCCGGTGCTCCCATGGGCGAGACGCTGATCGCGAGCAGCAGCGCGTGGCCCGCGGCGTGCAGGCAGCGTCGCTCCACGCGCAGGAGGGTGCGCTCTGCGTCGAGCAGCTCGCGCAGGGCCTTCTCGTCGCTTCGGCGCTCGTCGGGGTGGATTATCGAGTCCCACTCCTCACCGACCAGCTCGGCCTGCGAATGGCCGAGCATGTCGGCTAGCGCCCGGTTGACCGACACCAGGCGGCCCTCCGGCGAGATCAACGCCATGCCGCTCGGCGCGTTCGTGAAGGCGGTGCGGAAGCGATGCTCGCTCTCCTCCAGCGCGGTGGTGCTCTCGTAGAGCTTGACGAACACCGCGACCTTGGACCTGAGCACCGCGGGGTCGTAGGGCTTCAGGAGATAGTCGACCGCGCCCTCCGAGTAGCCCCTGAAGACGTGCTCGGTGTCCTTGCTGGCGGCCGTCACGAAGATGAGCGGGATCTGACGCGTCTTCTCGCGCTGCTTGATCACAGCTGCCGTCTCGAAGCCGTCGAGCCCCGGCATCCTGACGTCGAGCAGGATCACGGCGAACTCGTGACGCAGCAGCAGCTTGAGGGCCTCCTCACCCGACCCGGCGGTCACCAGGGGGCGGTCGAGCGGCTCCAGAACGGCCGAGAGGGCGACGAGGTTGTCGGGCTCGTCGTCGACGAGCAGCACGCTGGCCCGCCGACGAGGTGTCAAGCCGCCCTCATTCCTGCAGCCAGACCCGCATGAGCGAGAGCAGCCGCTCGCTGTCGACGGGCTTGGCCACGTAGTCCGACGCGCCGGCCAGGAGGCTCTTCTCGCGGTCGCCCTGCATCGCCTTGGCGGTGAGGGCGACGATCGGGAGGTTCTTGAACTCGTCCATCTCGCGGATTCGCCGCACCGCCTCGTGCCCGTCCATCTCGGGCATCATGATGTCCATCAGCACGAGGTCCACGTCGGGGCTCTCCCGCAGGGTCTCGATGGCGTCCCGGCCGTTCTCGGCGAACAGGACCTCCATCCCTCGGGTCTCCAGCAGGCTCGCCAGGGCGAACACGTTGCGCACGTCGTCGTCTACGAGCAGCACCCTGCGGCCCTCCAGCAGCGCGCGGTCGGCAGGCGCGAGGGCCGGCGGCTCGTCCGGTGCGAGGGCCGGCGGCTCGTCCACCGCCTCCCCCGGCGGCCGGCCGTTGGCCTGCTTCATCGGCACGGTCGCCGCGACGAGCTCCGGCGCCGTCTCGGTCAGCGTGACGGGCTCGGTGTCCACCGCCACGTACTCGAGCGGCAGGAGGAGCGTGAACTCGCTGCCCTCACCCGGGACGCTGCTCACGTCGAGCTCGCCGCCGAGGAGGCGTGCGATCTCGCGGGAGATGGACAGCCCGAGCCCGGTGCCGCCGTACTTGCGGCTCATGCCGCCCTCGCCCTGCTGGAAGGCCTCGAAGATCAGCCGCAGCTTGTCGCCGGGGATCCCCACTCCGGTGTCCGCCACGCCAAAGGCGATCCGTCCGTCCGGTGCGGGCTCCAGGCAGAGCGTCACGCCGCCCTCGCCGGTGAACTTGAACGCGTTGGAGAGCAGGTTCTTCAAGACCTGCTGCAGGCGCTGCTCGTCGGTCGTAACCGTGCGGGGCAGCCCGGGGCGGAGCTCGACCTCGAAGGCGAGCCCCTTCTCCTCGGCCACGGGCCTGAAGGCGCGCTCGACGTAGTCGCGAACGTCCTCGAGGACGACCGCTGCGGGGCGGACCTCCATCTTGCCGGCCTCGACCTTCGACAGGTCGAGGATGTCGTTGATCAGCGACAGCAGGTCGCTGCCCGCCGAGTGGATCGTGCCCGCGTACTCGACCTGCTTGTCGCTGAGACTGTGATCCTCGTTGTAGGCGAGCAGCTTGGAGAGGATCAGGAGCGAGTTCAGCGGCGTGCGCAGCTCGTGGGACATGTTCGCCAGGAACTCGGACTTGTAGCGCGAGGACAGCGCGAGCTGCTCGGCCTTCTCCTCGAGGTTTCGTCGCGCGATCTCGATCTCGCGGTTCTTGATCTCGATGTCGCGGTTCTGCTGGCTGAGCAGCGCGGCCTTCTCCTGCAGCTCCGCGTTGGTCTGCTGCAGCTCCTCCTGCTGGGACTGGAGCTCACCGGACTGGCTCTGAAGCTCCTGGGTGAGCGACTGCGACTGGCCGAGCAGCTCCTCGGTGCGCATGTTGGCGATGATCGTGTTGAGGCTGACGCCGATGGTCTCGGTCAGCTGCTCGAGGAACTGCAGGTGGACGTCGCTGAAGGGCGTGAAGGACGCCAGCTCGATCACCGCGAGCACCCTCTCCTCGAAGGTGATCGCGAGCACGATTATGTTGGCGGGAGCCGAGTTCCCCAGGCCCGAGGAGACCTGGAGGTAGTCGGTGGGCGGCTCGGAGAGCAGGATGCTCTTCTTCTCGAGCGCCGCCTGGCCTACGAGCCCCTCGCCGTGACGGAATCGGTCCAGATGCAGATCGCTCCCCCGGTAGCCGTAGCCGGCGATCAGGCGCAGCTCGGGCTCCCCGGGCTCGTCGCCGGCCTCGGAGAGGAAGAAGGCGCCGAGCTGGGCGGAGACCGTCGGCGTCAGCTCGGACATGATCAGCTGCGAGACGGTCTTGAGGTCGCGCTGGCCCTGCATGAGCCCCGAGATCCGCGCCAGGTTGGTCTTCAGCCAGTCCTGCTCGGCGTTCTGCGTGGTCGTGTCGCGGAGGTTCGCGATCATCTCGTTGATGTTGTCCTTGAGCTCTGCGACCTCGCCTTGGGCCTCGACGTCGATCGAGCGGGTGAGGTCGCCCTGGGTGACCGAGGTGGAGACCTCGGCGATCGCGCGCACCTGAGTCGTAAGGTTGCCGGCGAGCTGGTTGACGTTGTCGGTCAGGCCGCGCCAGGTGCCGGAGACCCCCTCGACCTGAGCCTGGCCGCCGAGCTTGCCCTCGGTGCCCACCTCGCGCGCGACGCGCGTGACCTCGTCGGCGAACGAGGACAGCTGGTCGACCATCGTGTTGATCGTGTCGGCCAGCTGCGCCACCTCGCCCTTGGCCTCGACGGTGATCTTCTTGGACAGGTCGCCGTTGGCGACGGCCGTGGTGACCTGGGCGATGTTGCGCACCTGGGTGGTGAGGTTGCCGGCGAGCTGGTTGACGTTCTCGGTCAGCCCGCGCCAGGTGCCCGACACGCCCTCGACCTCGGCCTGGCCGCCGAGCTTGCCCTCGGTGCCCACTTCCTTGGCCACGCGCGTCACCTCCGCTGCGAAGGCCCTCAGCTGGTCGACCATGGTGTTGATCGTGTCCTTTAGCTCGAGGATCTCGCCCTTTGCGTCGACGGCGATCTTCTGCGAGAGATCGCCGTTGGCCACCGCGGTGGTGACCTCGGCGATGTTGCGCACCTGGCCGGTGAGGTTGCCGGCCATGAAGTTCACGCTCTCGGTCAGGTCGCGCCACGTGCCCGAGACGCCCTTGACCTCCGCCTG
>Ga0136616_10001905_pt1 | contig 11020 bp, 13 predicted proteins | sample AntDrymUQ2992106_2_FD_106648 | JGI IMG/M metagenome (GOLD analysis project Ga0136616, IMG submission 106648) | Polar desert sand microbial communities from Dry Valleys, Antarctica - metaG UQ299 (21.06) | ecosystem: Environmental > Terrestrial > Soil > Desert | place: Antarctica: Dry Valley... | reverse complement strand
GTCGATGGAGCGTGGCCCGTGGCGCGCGCCCCCCGGCGCGCGGCCGAGCCCGCGCTCGACCTCCTTGCAGGCGCCGAGCAGCTCGAGCGGTCCGAGCTCGGTCTCGATCGCAAGCACCGCGTTCAAGAAGTCCGGCTGATCGGGCAGCTCGCCCTGGGGCGCCGTCTCGTAGACCGACGAGGCGCCGACCACCTCCAGGCGCTCGGACAGTGAGTCGCGAGCGGATCGCAGGTTGGCCAGCCTGTCTCCCTCGTTTGACCCGAGGCCCAGGTAGCCCCTCACCCCGGAGCGCTGGCCTTGCCCAGATCGTCCACCAGGCGCAACAGCTCGAGCGGGCTGAAGGGCTTGGTCAGGAAGAGGGCGGCACCGGCCGCCTCGCTTTCGCGCTCGGCCTCGTCGCGGGCCGCCGCGGTGAGCATCACGATCGTCGCATCGGCTCCGGCCGGCTCGGCGCGCAGGAGCCGGCACGCCTCGGTGCCGTCGAGCACGGGCATGTCGATGTCGAGGAAGACGATCGATGGCTTCACCGCCCGGGCCACCTCGAGTGCCTCTTCCCCGTTGGCGGCCTCCACGATGGTCACGCCGGCTACGTCCTCGAGCGTGGTGCACACCAGCTTTCGGATGAACGGGTCGTCGTCGACTATCAAGACGGAGGCCATCGTCTAGTCGGTCTGGTCGCGGATGCTCTCGAGCACCTCGTGAGGCGTGGCGACCAGCTGCGCCACCACCGCCGAGTCGAACTGGCTGCCGGCCGCGCGCGAGATCACCTCGCACGCCTCGGGCATCGACACCCCGCGGCGGTAGGGCCGGTCGGTGGTCAGCGCGTCGAGCGTGTCTGCCACCGAGAAGATCCGCGCGGCGAGCGGGATCTCCTCGCCGGCCAGGCCGTCGGGGTACCCGGTGCCGTCCCAGCGCTCGTGGTGGGCGCGGACGATCTCGGCCGCGCGCTCGAGGAATGGCACCCTGCTGACGATCTCCCAGCCGATCACCACGTGCCTTCGCATCACCCTGCTCTCGTCGGAGCGCAGGTCCTCGGGCTTGTGCAGCACCTGATCGGGGATCGCCACCTTGCCCACGTCATGGAGGAGGAAGCCGAACTCGGTCTGGGGATCGCCGGCCAGGGCGGGCTCGATGCCGCGGGTGAGCAGCAGGCCATAGGCGGCCACCCGCTCGGCGTGCTTGCCGGTGTAGGCGTCGCGCGCCTCGACGGCGTTGGTCAGCGCACGGACGGTGGCCACATAGGAGTCGCGCAGCTCCTCCGCGCGGGCGCGCTCGGCCTTGAAGATGTCGCGCAGGTCGGAGGCGTAGCGCTCCAACTGGCGCTCGTCCTCACCCGATCTGCTGCGCTGCTCGGCCAACTCGGCCCGCAGACGCTCGTTCTCGGCTTTCAGCCGGTCTTCCCCTTGCACTGCCACCCCTGGCGCTCTCCTTGTCCGCCCAGCCAGGGTACAGGTCACGAGACTCGCTCCGAAAGCGCCTCGAGAACCGCCCCGGCGGCCTCGGGGAGAGAAACGGTCTCCCCGAGGCCGGTCGTCTCGGGCGCCTCGTCGCCGGTCGAGAAGAGCAGGACCGCCCGGCCCAGGCGGCGTCCGCGGAGGTCCACCCTGTCGAGCACCCCGCGCGGGTCGCGCATCCCGGCGTCCACCAGCGCTACCTCGAACCTCCGCTCGGCGCAGGCTCGGGCGGCCGCGGCGCCGCTCGTCACCCATTCGTGGTCTAGACCCAGCCGCAGCAGACCCGGCTCGAGCTCCGGGCGCACATCCGATCGCCCCACCACCAGCAGGCGCGTCCGCCCGGCGAGCACCGCGGCGCCGAGGGCATCGGCCAGTGGCTCGGCCTCTACGGGCTTGGCCAGCCGCCACTCGCCGAAGAGGGCCTCGTTGCCCGAGAACACCGAGACGACCACCACGGGCGTACGCCGCAGAGCCGGATCCGCCCGAAGTGCACGCAGGACGTCGAAGCCGTTGCGCTCGGGCATGATCACGTCGAGCGTGAGCGCGTCGAACTGACCGGTCCGCAACCGCTCGAGAGCCTCTTCACCCGAGTGCGCCGTGACCGTATGGGCTCCGAAGGCGCGCAGGTGCCCGGCGATGATCTCGGCCGAATCGGGCTCGTCGTCGACTACGAGCACGCGCCGGCCCTTGATCGCCGCCCGTGGTTCGGGCCTTCTTATCGCCCCGGGTGCCTCGGCCGGCAGGCGCACTGTGAAGCGGCTCCCGCGCCCGGGCTCGCTGTGCACGCCGACCGTGCCCCTCTGCAGGTCCACGAGCGCGCGGACGATCGACAGGCCGAGCCCCGTGCCTCCCTCCCCGTCCTCGCGCCGGACGAAGCGCTCGAAGACACGCTCCAGTTCGTCACTCGACATTCCGCTTCCGTTGTCCTCGACCACCAGGGCAAGCTCGGAGCCCTCGTCCATGACCGACACCACGATGGTGCCGCCCTCGCCCGTGTAGCGGTTGGCGTTGGAGAGCAGGTTGGTCACGATCTGGCGCGCGTGGCCGGGGTCGGCCAGCGCGCGCGCCAGGTCGGTGGGAAGGTCGAGCTCGAGGCGCTGACGGCGCTCGGCCAGCTGGGGCTCCATGAGCCGGGCCACCTCGCGGACCACCCCACCCAGGTCGAACAGGCGGGGATGCACCTCCATCTGCCCCGACTCCAGACGGGCGACGTCGAGCAAATCGTCGACCAGCTCGACGAGGCGGTCGGTGCTGCGCAGGATCACCTGCACGAAGTCGCGCTCGCGCTCTCCCAGGCTCTCCGAGCCCGCGAGCAGCTCGACGAAGCCCTTGATCGATGTGAGGGGGCTGCGCAGCTCGTGCGAGGTGGTGGCGACGAAGTCGGACTTGACCCGCTCGAGGCGCGCCCGCTCGGAGACGTCGCGGATTGTCCACACCACCCCTCCGCCAGAGCCCAGGCGCGCCGCTGTGATCGACAGGGTGCGGCCGCGCAACTCGCGCATGACCTCGCCGGCGAGCGCCTCCTCCACCGGGGGCAGCGCGCCGTCCTCGCCGTAGCGGGCGCGCCCGCCCGCCCGCAACTCGGGCACCACCGACTCGGCGCGCGGGTTGACCGCCGAGACCACGCCATCGTCCTCGACCACCACCAGGGCGTCGCCCAGGCTCTCCACTGTCACCGCGAGGCGCTCACGCTCCTCCTCGATGCGGCGCTGGGCCAACCCCAGGTCCTCGGCCATGCGGTTGAAGGCTCCGCCCAGGTCGCGAATCTCCTCGGGACCGCTCGGGTCCACCCGCTCGTCGAGCCGGCCGGAGGCAAAGCGCCGCGTCGCGCCCACCAGGTCGTCGAGCGGCCGGCGTATCGCGCTCAACAGCGCGCCGATCAGCACCATCGCGCCCAAGAGGGCCAGACCTCCGGCCACCCCCGCGACCACGAGCGAGTTGCGCGTTTGTTCTCGCGTGCGGGCGCGAGCTTCCGTTCGTCGCTCCTCCTGGCGCGCGGTGAGCGCGTTGTTGTTGCGCCGGGCGCTCCTCAGCGACGCCGCGAGCCGCGCCCTCGCGGCGGGGGTTCCCGCCGCACCGGCAAGGCGCCGTGTGCGTCGCTGCGAAACGACCCGTGCCCTCACCAGCCGCGCGCTCTGGCGGTCGCGGCCCGCCAGGGCCTCCGCCTGGGCCACCAGCCCGCCAAAGGACAGCCGCGCGCGGCGCCGGGCCCGCCCGCCCCCCCGGTCGCTCCGTCCCAGCGCGGCCTCCTCGAGCACCCCCAGCGCCAGGAGCCGCGCCGACACCGCCTCGAGCTGATAGCTGCGCGCAAGCCCGTTCTCGTAGCGCTGGCGTGTGCTGAGCAGGTCGCCCACCGACAGCACGGCGATCGTGCTCAAGACCAGCGTCAGGCCGAGCAGGGACAGGGTCAGCGTCCGGCCCAGGGGAATGCGTGAACGGGGGATGCGCTTACGCCGCGAGCCCTCTACCATATGTGCATGACCTGGGCTAGGGAGGCCTTCAGAGGAACGATTTCCTCTTTGGTCGCGCCGGCTCTTCTGCTCGCTGCGGCCCTGATCGTCGCCATCGGTGGCTCAGGCGCTGACGCCCTCGGCTCGCTGGACCAGCTCACCAAAGGCCCGGACGTCCCGCCCACGCCGGTGGAAATGGTCAGCCGCGATGCGCCGGTAGGCGCGGACGTTGGGGAGCTCGACGGCCGGCTGGTGGCCTCGGCCGGCGCCCGGTCGGTCCAGAGCTCCCCACGCGCGGGCGCCAGGCAGGTCGGGGAGGGCTCACCTCCCTCGAGCGCCGGTGGCGCAGGCGGCGTCTCCACACCCTCGTCGGCGCCGAGTCCCGCTCCGGTGTCGCCGGGCGGCGCGTCCGACCAAGGTGGCGCGAGCACCCCCCCGAGCGCTCCCGCGCCCAGCGCGCCGCCCAGCAGCCCTTCGCCCGCCGCGCCCTCGCCCGGACCCAACCCCGTCGGGGACGTGGTCGACCAGACCCAGCAGCTGGGCGGCGAGATCCTCAAGCCGGTCGAGCAGATCACCGACCAGGTCCTGCGCGGCCTGCGGCGCTGATCGGCGCAGCCGGGCTCAGCCTGGCTCAGCTTCCTTGAACACCTCGACTGCCACCTCGTCCACGGGCAGGGCGATGGGCGGCTCGGGCTTGGCCGCGCGCACGGTGATCTCCTCGGCGCCGAAGCGGTCCAGCAGGCGGTCGGCAACCGCTGCGCACAGGCGCTCGAGCGTCCGGTACGAACGCTCCTGCGCGGCCAGCGCCACCTGTTCGCAGACCTCGGCGTAGTCGGCCGTGTCCTCGACCCGGTCGGTGACCGTGGCGTCGCACCCGGGCAGCCGCAGAGAGACGTCGAAGACCAGCCGCTGACCCAGCTCGCGCTCGGCGTCGCTCACGCCGTGACGTGTGAAGAGCGACAGCCCACCGATCTCGACCGTCACCGACGGCTCGAGCTCCCCCTCCTCGATGTCGTCGAAGTCCTCATCGGAGGACTCTTCGTCGGGTCCCATGGACGGAGTCAACGTAGCAGTGCCCGCGCCACCCGCAAGGCATCGCCCACCTCGGCCACGTCATGCACGCGGAAGACGCCCGCGCCGCGTTCCAGCGCCATCACGTTCGTGGCCAGCGTCCCCGCCAGCCGGCCCTCCTCGCCCCGGCCGGTGAGCCGGCCGAGGAAGCTCTTGCGCGACGTGCCTATCACCACCGGGCGGCCCAGCGCGACGATCTCGTCGAGGCGGCGCAGCAGCTCGAGGTTGTGCTCCGAGGTCTTGCCGAAGCCGATTCCCGGGTCGAGCCATACACGGCTCTCGGGGACGCCTTCGGCCACGGCGAAGGCCAGTCGCTCCTCGAGGAAGGCGGCCACCTCGGCGACCACGTCGTCGTAGCGCGGGTCGTCCTGCATCGTCCGCGGCTCGCCGAGCATGTGCATGAGCACGCAGGTCGCGCCGGCGGCGGCCGTCAGCCCGGCGAGCTCGGGGTCGACGCGAAAGGCCGAGACGTCGTTGACCACGGCCGCGCCCGCTTCCAGGGCGGGACGAGCCACGGCGGCCTTCGTGGTGTCCACCGAGACCACGATCCCCTCGGCGGCGAGCGCCTCCACCACGGGGATCACGCGGCGGCGCTCCTCCTCGGCGCCGACGGGCTCCGCCCCGGGGCGGGTGGACTCGCCCCCCACGTCCACGAGGTCGGCGCCGTCCTCGGCGAGCCTGCGTCCGTGGGCGATCGCGTCACCGTGCTCGAAGAACCGTCCGCCGTCGGAGAACGAGTCGGGCGTCACGTTGACGATGCCCATGATGCGCGGCTCCCCGCTCATCCGGCGAGCTTGACAGCATCCTCGGCGCTCGGCCTGGGGGCTCAGCAGCTCAGCCGCCGCGCGACGCGATGACCACGAGAGCGAGGCCTGCTGCGAGTGCCCCCGTGGCCACGGCGACGGTGGTTGGGCTCCTCACCGTCAGGACCACCAGGGCGGCTGCGCCCAGGATCAACACGATGCCGGTCGCCCGCAGCGTCGACGAAGCCACCGGCGGCTGCCCGGCCTCGCGCCGGGCCAGGCCGCCGAGCAGAGCCAGAGCTGAGATGAGCGCAAGCAGGCCCCAAGGGGCAGTGAAGGCGTTGACCGCTCCGAGTTGCTGCGTGAGGCTCTGCACAGCCACCTCGTGAAGCTCCGAAGCGAGATCGATGTATCGCGTCGAGAGCAGATGCCGCTCACCGATGACGAGCTCTCGCTGTCAGAGATCGCAGACTGGGGGCCGGCTGAAGACTGGACCGACTGGAACGATGCGGCGAGGTGAGATCTGGTTCGCCGCCACGCCCGGCGGCGACCGACCGGTGCTGGTGGTCACCCGCGATCCGATCGCCGATCGCATCGGGTCGATCGTGGTTGCCGCCCTCACGCGAACCCCCCGCGAGCTCATATCCGAGCTGCCCCTGACGGCGGAGCGCGATGGCGTACCGAGCGACTGCGTGGTGAGCTTCGACAACCTGCACACCCTCCGACGAGACGCACTCCGCCGCCCCGTCTGCGCGTGACGCTCTCAGCACCTCGCATGGCCGAAGCCTGTCGCACCATGCGAGATGCAGTGAGCTGCTGACTGCGCCGACCCGACCCGAGAGACGGCACCGATGCCGCGAAGCGGCCGGAGGCTAGGGCTTCTCGGGCGCGTCCAGCGAGCCGCGCATGTCCGCCGTTCCGCCGGCCAGGCCGGGGCGGGGCAGCGGGCGGGGCTTTCGCTCCGGCTTGCCCGCGGGCGATTCCGGAGCGGCCGGCGGCTGCTGCTGCGGGTGCACCGGCTCGTCGGGCCCGAAGACCTCGAGCTCGGGCTGCCCATCGAGCAACTTGATGAACTGCTCGCGCTCGATGGTCTCGCGGCGCAGCAGGATCTCCGACGTCAGGTCGAGGTTGTGGCGCTGGCCCTCGAGCACCGAGCGCGCCGTCTGGTGGGCGTCCTCGACCACGCGGCGGATCTCGTCGTCGATCTCGCGGGCCACGTCGTCGGAGTAGTCGGGCTCTGAGGAGAACTCGCGCCCGAGGAAGGGCTGGCCGTGGTCGTGGCCGAACACGCGCGGCCCGAGGCGCTCGGACATACCGAAGCGCATGACCATCTGCTTGGCGGTGGCAGTGACCTTCTCGAGGTCGTTGGATGCGCCGGTGGTCACCTCTGAGAAGACCAGCTCCTCTGCCGCGCGGCCGCCGAGGGTCATTGCCATCGTGTCCTGCAGCTCTGCGCGTGTGGTGAGGAACTTGTCCTCTGAGGGCAGCGAGATCGTGTAGCCGAGCGCCTGACCGCGGGCGATCACGCTGATCTTGTGCACCGGGTCGGTGTTCTCGAGATTGTGCGCCACGAGCGCGTGGCCCATCTCGTGGAAGGCGGTGATGCGCCGCTCCTTTTCGCTCATCACGCGGGTCTTCTTCTCGGGACCTGCGATCACGCGCATGATCCCTTCCTCCAGCTGGATGTGGTCGATCTCGCGCTTGCCCGTGCGGGCGGCCAGCAGCGCGGCCTCGTTGACCAGGTTCTGGAGATCGGCGCCCGTGAAGCCCGGAGTCTGCCCGGCCAGGTTGTCGAGGTTGATGTGGCTCGCCAACGGCTTGCCGCGGGTGTGGACCTCGAGGATCTTGGCGCGGCCCTTGCGGTCGGGACGGTCGACCACGATCTGGCGGTCGAAGCGGCCGGGGCGCAGCAGCGCAGGGTCCAGGATGTCGGGGCGGTTGGTAGCCGCGATGAGGATGATGTTGTCGGTCATCGTGAAGCCGTCCATCTCCACCAGGAGCTGGTTGAGCGTCTGCTCACGCTCGTCGTGACCGCCGCCCATGCCGGCGCCGCGGTGGCGCCCGACGGCGTCGATCTCGTCCATGAAGATGATGCACGGGGAGTTCTGCTTGGCCTGCTCGAAGAGGTCACGCACCCGCGAGGCGCCCACGCCCACGAACATCTCGACAAAGTCCGATCCCGAGATCGAGAAGAAGGGAACCCCGGCCTCGCCGGCCACGGCGCGAGCCAGAAGTGTCTTGCCGGTGCCCGGCGGGCCGTAGAGCAGCACTCCCTTCGGGATGCGAGCGCCAAGCGACTGGAACTTCTTGGGGTTCTCGAGGAACTCCTTGATCTCGTGGAGCTCCTCCACGGCCTCGTCCACGCCGGCCACGTCACGGAAGGTGATCTTCGGCGCGTCCACGGACATCCGCTTCGCGCGCGACTTGCCGAACGACATGACCTTCGAGCCGCCGCCCTGCATCTGGTTGAGGATGAACAGCCAGAAGAACAGGAACAGCACGAAGGGCACGATGTAGATGAGGGCACTGACGATGCCCCCGCCGCCCTTGGCCTTGACGTCAAACGGGATCTTCTCCTCGCGCAGCGAGTTGAGGAGGAACTGCTCGGTGTTGTCCGGGTAGGCGGTCTGGTACTTGCGGTTGCCCGATGTGACGACGTCGATCTCGTTGTTCTTCGTGTTGAGCGTGACCGACTTGACCGAGCCGTTCTGGACCTGCTTCTCGAACTGGTCGAAGCGCGGCGGGGCATCGCGCTCGCCAGGCGAGATCAGCTTCTGCGCGAAGAACGCCAGGACCACCACGATGAGGATGGGAAAGGCTGCGCTCTTGAAGAATCGGCTCATTTAGATGCCCTGCCTCTAGCCTTCAGAGGGTGGAAATAGCAGCGTAGCAGTGGGGTAGCGGCCGCTTTCCGGTCTACGGATGAACCTTTCGATCGGCTCACGGTGAGGAGCTTCCACTCGCCCCCAGCCGAGAACGTGTACTAGCCGTCTTCTTCGAGCACGGCCACGTAGGGCAGCTCGCGGAAGCGCTCGTCGTGGTCGAGGCCGTAGCCGATCGCGAAGCGGTCGGGGATCTCGAAGCCCGTGTAGCGGATGGGGAGATCGACCTTGCGGCGCTCGGGCTTGGTGAGCAGGGCGCACACCTCGACCGACTTGGGCTCGCGCGCCTGGAGCATGCGCAGCAGGTAGGAGAGGGTCAGTCCCGAATCGACGATGTCCTCCACGATCAGCACCTCCCGGCCCTGGATCGGGGCGTCGAGGTCCTTGAGTATCCGGACCACGCCGCTCGTGCTGGTCGAGTCGCCGTACGAGGCGACGGCCATGAAGTCCACCTCGCACGGGACGGTCAGCACGCGCATGAGGTCGGAGAGGAAGAAGAAGGCGCCCTTCAGCACCCCTACGAGCAGGAGGTCGCGTCCCTCGTAGTCGGCTGAGATCTCCGCGCCCAGCTCACGCACGCGGTGCGCGAGCTCGTCGCGCTGGACGAGTACCTCTCCCACCCGCGGCTCGGCCATCGAGGCGCGAGTCTACGACGCGGCCCCCACGCCCATGTAGGTTCGCAGGGACCTGTTCGTTCGAAGACTTGGAGGCGGCGATGGCGAGGGTGCTCGGCCCGACCGACGGCGAGCAGGGATGGTTGGGAGGCATCGGGGTGCGCCTGATGGCCGAGGCCGGCGAGACGGGCGGAGGCTTCTCGCTCGTCGAGCATCCGATGCCCGCCCGCTCTCTGGCCGCCCCGCTTCACCGCCACAGCCGCGAGGACGAGTACAGCTACGTGCTCGAGGGACGCTTGGGAGCCGACCTGGGCGGCGAGGTCCTGTGCGGCGAGGTTGGCGATCTGGTCTTCAAGCCGCGCGACCAGTGGCACACCTTCTGGAACCCCGGCGACGAGCCCGCGCGGATCCTCGAGATCATCTCCCCCGGCGGCTTCGAGGGCTACTTCGAGCAGATGCTGCGCAGCGAGGGCCCGCCCGATCCCGCCGCGATCGCCCAACTGGCCGCGAGCTACGGCTTGGAGATCGACTTCGAGAGCGTACCTGGCCTGCTGGAGCGTCACGGCCTGGCGCCGTGGGGGCCGCCGCCCGACTAGGTGTAGTTCCTAACCACGTTGTTCATCCGGGCCCCCTTGGAGGCTGGAGGTGTCGAAGCCACCAGTCCCAAGGAGGACACCGGATGAAGCTCCACGCTAATGCGCCTTTCGGCCCGAAGGGCAGGCTCACGATGGTCCGTCGGGTCGTTGATGAAGGGTGGTCGCTCACGAAGGCGGCCGAGGCCGCCGGAGTGAGCGAGCGCACATGCTCGAAATGGGTCAAGCGCCTTCGCGCAGAGGGCGAGGCCGGCCTCTGGGATCGCTCTTCTGCGCCGGCGCATGTCCCCCACCGCACCCCGGAGGATCGCGTCCAGGCGATCGCTGCGCTGCGCAGGCTGCGGATGACCGGCGCCGAGATCTCCGAGCTGCTCTCGATGCCGCTCTCGACGGTATCGGCGCTGCTCAAGTCGATCGGGCTGGGCAAGCGCTCGCGGCTCGAGCCGCCCGAGCCTCCCAACCGCTACGAGCGATCGGTGCCCGGGGAGCTGGTCCACGTCGACATCAAGAAGCTCGCGCGCTTTCACCGCCCGGGCCATCGCATGCTCGGCCGCGGCCCTGGCCGCTTCGAGCAGGGACCCGCCGGCTATGACTACGTGCACGTCTGCGTGGACGACTACAGCCGCCTGGCCTACGCCGAGGTGCTGCCCAACGAACGCGCCACGACCGCGATCGCGTTCCTGCGCCGGGCGACTAAGTGGTTCGCCGGTCGCGGCATCGAGGTCCAGGCGGTGATGACTGACAACGGCTCGGCCTATCGCTCGAAGGCCCACCAGATCGCCTGCATCGCGCTCGGGGTCAAGCACCTGCGCACGCGCCCCCGTCGCCCGCGCACCAACGGCAAGGCCGAGCGCTTCATTCAGACGCTGCTCGGCGGCTGGGCCTACGAGCGCATCTATCGCGACAGCGGCGAGCGCAACCGCGAGCTAACCAACTGGCTCACCCACTACAACTTCACCCGAAGACACGGCTCCCTCGGCCACAAGCCGCCCAGCTCAAGGCTGAACAACCTGGCTGGGAACTACAACTAGACGGTGCTTCCCCGCGCCTCCATGCGCTGAGCTACACGCAGTTGTTCGAAGAGTGGAAGGCGACGGGCCCGTCGTGGGCGCCGGAGCACGTGGCCGATCTCGCCGCGCGCTACGAAGTCAGAGTCTGACCCGGCCATCAAGGCGCTCGGGTGTGTCTCCCGAGTGATCCTTCAGCGAGAACG
>Ga0136616_10001904_pt1 | contig 11020 bp, 9 predicted proteins | sample AntDrymUQ2992106_2_FD_106648 | JGI IMG/M metagenome (GOLD analysis project Ga0136616, IMG submission 106648) | Polar desert sand microbial communities from Dry Valleys, Antarctica - metaG UQ299 (21.06) | ecosystem: Environmental > Terrestrial > Soil > Desert | place: Antarctica: Dry Valley... | reverse complement strand
CTACCGCCGCGGCGGGCTCAAGGTGTACACCACGATCGACCCGGCGACGCAGGATCAGGCGCGCGAGGCGATCAACGCCTACTACGGCGACCCCGCCGGTCCCGGATCGGCGATCGCGGCGATCGACCCGACCAACGGCGAGATCAAGGCGATGGCCTCCAGCGGCACGTACGCGGAGCGGACCTTCAACCTCGCCGCCCAGGGCCACCGCCAGCCCGGGTCGGCCTTCAAGACGATGGTGCTCACTGCGGCGATCCGCGAGGGCGTCGATCCCGACTCCACCTACTACACGTCCAAGCCGCTCGCCATCAACGACCCGAAGTACGGCCCGTGGAACGTCAAGACCTTCGGCGACACCTACTCCGGCTCGATGAGCCTGCGCAGTGCCACGCTGGCCTCGGACAACTCTGTGTTCGCCCAGCTGATCCTCGACGTCGGGCCCGAGAAGGTGTGCGAGACGGCCAAGCTGCTGGGCATCACCACCAAGCTCGACTGCTACCCGGCCGAGGGGCTCGGCGGCCTGCGCCTCGGCGTGACTCCGCTCGAGATGGCGAGCGCCTACGCGACGCTGGCCTCCGGTGGCATCAGACGCGAGCCGACGGGAATCGAGAAGGTGGTGTTCCCCGACGGCAAGAGCGACAAGCTGACCGGGGGCGAGGGCAAGCGCGTGCTCACCGATGGCGAGGCCTACGAGGTCACGCAGATCCTCGAGGCCAACGTCCAGGGCGGAACCGGGACCGCCGCCAACTACGGCTGCCCGGCCGCCGGCAAGACCGGCACCACCGACGAGGGCAAGGACGCCTGGTTCGTGGGCTACACGCCCAAGCTCTCGACCTCCGTCTGGGTCGGCTACCCCGACGCCGGCATCGCGATGCCGGGCGCGCAGGGCGGCACGCTCGCCGCGCCCGTGTGGAAGGCGTTCATGGCTCCGGCGCAGGAGTCCGACTGCAGCGACTTCCCCGAGCCCGAGACGGCGTTCGAGCCGTCTTCGTTCGACAGCGAGTACTCGAGCGGCGGTTCGTCGAGCGACTACTCCGGGGACGGCGACACCTACTACCCGCCCGACGACGAAACCTACTACCCGCCCGCCGAGGACACCACGGGCGACGCGCCGGCCAACCCTGAGGCCTACGAGGCTCCGCCCCAGGACGAGCTGGCCCCCGCGCCCGAGCCTGCCCCCGTGCCGATCAACCCGCCCAGTGGTGGCGGCGAGGCCGCACCGCCCGGCCAGTAGTACGCGTGGCATTGGCTCGGGCGTCACCGGACGCCGCCCGATGACCGAGCTCGAGCTGATCGCCGCCATCCGGCAGAAGCTGGGAGCGCCCGGCGACCGGGTGCTCCGCGGGACCGGCGACGACGCCGCGGTGGTGCGCTCGCGTGCGCTGGCGGTCACCTCCATCGACACGGTGGCCGACGGAGTGCACTTCACCCTGGCGACGCACAGTCCCGCGGACGTGGGCCACAAGGCGCTGGCGGTTGCGCTCTCCGACCTGGCCGCCATGGGGGCCAAGGCCGGTGAAGCCTACGTCTCACTCGCGCTGCCGGCCGGGCTCGAAAGCGAGTCCGCGCTCGAGCTGGCGGGGGGCATGGCCGGCCTGGCCCGCCGGCTGGACACCACGATCGCCGGCGGAGACGTGGTACGGGCCGGGGCGCTGGTGATCACCGTTGCGGTCACCGGCTGGGCGGACACCGAGGCGGAGCTGATCGGCCGCGACGGCGCACGACCAGGCGATGTGGTGGGGGTGACCGGGGCGTTGGGCGCATCGGCCGCCGGACTGCTGGTGCTGGAGGGCACGGGCCACAGCGCTCCCGGAGCGGCTGGGCTCGCCGAGCGCCACCGCCGTCCGATGCCGCGCCTGGGCGCGGGAGGCGCACTCGCGGCAGCCGGGGCCACCGCCATGATCGACATCAGCGATGGTTTGGCCACCGACGCGCGCCACATCGCAGACGCCAGCGGCGTGAGCCTCGAGATCGATCTCGGCGCTCTGCCGCTGGCACCGGGAGTCGGGGAGGTGGCCGAGGCCGCGGGACGCCAAGCATCCGAGCTCGCCGCGACGGGCGGAGAGGACTACGAGTTGCTGTTTACGCTCCCTGCCACTCGCTGGGACGAGGCCGCGGACGCCTGCGACCTCCCGCTGAGCAGGCTAGGCCGGGTCGTGGCCGGCGAAGGTCTCTCTCTTGCCGGGGCCGGCGCCGCCGGCCTGCGCGGCTACGAGCACCTCTGACCACGGGAGAGCGCTCGAAGGGGGGGCCGGCCCCCCCTTGCAACCCCCCGGGTCGCCGAGCGCACCAAACCGGGTCAGCATCGCCGTGGCCACAGCCTGTGGGTCGATCGAATACTCGCCCACCGCGAGGCGCTCCTTTATCACCGAGACCATGTCCCTCTCTTCGTCAGCTCGGCCTGCGGACCCCATGGGGTGATCACCCTATTGGACAGATCGCCGATCCTCACTGGCGCGGCATCGCGGACTTCGTGCCCCCGAGGGATCCCGGGCCGGCGTAGGTGGCGGGCCCCCGCACGGACGGCCTTGGCGGCCCCGTCCCAACCGGAGGCCGGCGGCGGACCCGCAGGATCGACACGAGCGACCCCAGGACGCCGGCAAGCACACAGCCGGCGAGCGCGCCGGCAAGGCTCACGTGCCCACCCGTAACCAGCATGAACAGGTACCAGGCGCCGCCGAGCGGATCCAAATCGAGGATGGCGAGGTCATAGACAGCAAGCAGGATGGGAAGCAGCAGCCCCGCGACCACCACCACGATGCGCACGCGTAGGGGGGGTGGAGGGTCGATCAGCGCGCTGAGCAGCCACAGGTGCAGCGCCGGGACCAGGATCAGCGCCGAGAACGGGTTGACCAGACAGAGGGCGAGCAACACCAGGCTCAGGACGAGCGCACAGGCCACGGCTGCCCCAGGAGCCGAGGCGTCGGCGAGCAGCGGCTCCTTGCGGATGGCGAGGCGGCGTAGACCCCACCACGAGAGCGCAACCACGAGAGCGGTTCCCCCCAGTACGGCGACAGCGGGTAGATCGAGGGGATAGAGCGTGGGGGCCACCGGCGCCCCGGGAACCTCGGGCGTGGCCCCGAGAAGTGCCAGCAGGTGCGCCAGGCCGAGGCCCACGACGAACGGAAGCGTGGCCGCGGCGATCCACAGAAGCCATGCCGATACCGTCTCTTGACGGCGCCGCGCGCGGGCGAAGGCGTCGATGCTGGCCACCAGCGCGGGGAAGATCAGGGTGAGGGAGAGGAGGGCAAGCACCCATCCCGGCATCACCTGACTCACCGCCGTCACATAGGTGCCCGGTCCATGAACGGGCCGTGGCCCTTGGTCGAGAGCCGTCAGGGCGCGCAACAGTGCGCGCCCGGATCGCTCCAAGCCCTCCACGTCGACCTGCTCGACGGTCGTGGCGCCGTCGCCGGGAAGCTCGCCGTCGCCGGCCAGGCGCACGGCGTCGTAGCCACGGTCGAGCAGCACTCCCTGCGCCCCGATCCCGATCGGGAAGGCCAGACGGGCCAGCTGGCCGGCCGGGCTCGAACCCTCGGCGCTGGTCCCCTGCTCCTCTCGCAGGGATTCGCCCAGCGTGCGCTGCAGGCCCAGGCCCACCCGCGAGGCGTCGTTGGACCAGGGCACTATCCGCAAGGCGTCGCCCCCCATGCCCAGGCCCGAGATCACGATCACGCCATCGACCAGTTCCGTGGCGTCCAGCTCAGCGGCGAGGCGTTCGGTGCCGAGCTCGCCCAGAGTAGAGCCGTCTACGGAGGCGAGCACCAGGGTCTTACGCGAAGGGCGCCCCTCGAAGACCCGCGCTACCTCCATCAGCACGGCGGTCGAAGCCGCGGTGCCGGCGGCGTCGGGGACGCCGGGCGCGTCGCGTGCTGCCACCACCACGATCTGGCTCCGGGTGGCGCCCGCCCGCCGGCCGACCACGTTCACCAGCTCCCTGCCCTCATCTTGGAAGCGGTCGGGCTCCGCGACGGCAAACCCTCGGCGTTCGAATCGCCGTTTCACGAGCTCCGCGACCGCCCGGTTCCCGGGCGTGCCGGCGCGGCGATCCTCGCCCGCTCCGAGGATCGCCCGGAGGGTGGTGGCCGCCTGATCGCCGTCGAAGACGACGTCAGCGGCCAGGCCCTGCGGCAGCGGCCGCGGCCGGCTCTCGAGCGAGAACATCGCCACCACGATCGCCAGCAGGGCGGGCACGAACGCCGCTCTGTAGATACGGGGTTCGATCACGCCCTTCCAACCTACAATCTGGGCCAGGCGCCGCTGCGCCTCCCCCATGGCGACGCAGGCTCCCCGCATCCTCCTTGTGGACGACGAACAGTCGCTTCAGACCCTGCTCGCCTACCCCCTGCGCCAGGAGGGCTATGAAGTGGTGGCGGCCCTCGACGGCCGCCAGGCCCTCGACCGGCTGCGCGAGACCACCTTCGACCTCATCGTGCTCGACCTGATGCTGCCCAAGGTGGACGGCTTCGAGGTCTGCCGCCAGGTGCGGGCCCGCAGCTCGGTGCCGATCATCATGCTCACCGCGAGGGCCGAGGAGACCGACAAGGTGCTCGGCCTCGAGCTGGGCGCCGACGACTACATCACCAAGCCCTTCTCGGTGCGGGAGTTCCGCAGCCGGGTGAAGGCAGTGATGCGCCGGGCGGCCCTCTCCCGGGCCGAGGATCCCGGCGAGGAGCCGCTCGTGGACGGCGACCTGCGGATCGATTTCGAGAAACGGCAGGTGACGTGCTCCGGGGAACCGGTCCGGCTCACCTACGTGGAGTTCGAGATCCTTGCCGCCCTGGCGCGCAACCCAGGCCGGGTCTACAACCGCATGGTTCTGCTCGAACGCGTGTGGGGCGATGCCTCCTACCGCGATCCGCGCACGGTCGACGTGCACATCCGCCACCTGCGCGAGAAGCTCGAGAAGGACCCTCGCTACCCGGAGCTGATGATCACGGTGCGCGGCGTCGGTTACCGCTTCCGGGACCGCTGAACGCATGCGCCTCCGGTGGCCGGCCATGCGCCTGCTCCGCAACAAGCTGGCGCTGGTGTTCTTCGCGATCGTCGCGGCGGCGTTCTCGGTTCTGTACTTCTTCGTCGTACCGCAGCTGCAGTCGAACCTCGAGCAGCGCAAGCTCGACGACCTCGAGCTCGCGGCCAAGACCTCGCGCGTCACGCTCGAGACACTTACCGACCGCCCAGACGTGACAGCCGACGAGCTCGACAAGCGCGTGCGCTCGATCGCGGACGGGGTGGGGGCGCGTCTGACCCTGCTCGGCGTACAGCAGTCCACCGGCGCGGAGGAGCCCCGTGCCGAGGACGTGCGCTTCTACGTGATCACCGACTCCCGCGAGCAGCGCAAGGTGCCCGAGAACCGAGCACTGGCCGCACGTGCCGTCGTCGAGGGACGGGCCGTGTCCGGCCGCGGGTCGATCGCAGGCGAGCGGCTCGGGCAGCTGGCGCAGCCGCTCTCCTACCGCGGCCGGACCGCCCGAGTGGCCTTCTACTCGGAGAGCCTCGAGGAGGCGTCGGAGACCGTGTCGTTCATCCGGACCCGGATTCTCGTCGGCGCCGGCGCCGCTCTTGCACTGGCCCTCATCGGCAGCTACCTCGTGGCCCAGGCGCTGTCGCGCCGGGTCAGGCGGCTCGAACAGGGCGCTCAGGAGGTGGCGGCGGGACGCTTCATCGAGCCCCTGCCCGTGGACTCCAAGGACGAGCTCGGCCAGCTCACCCGCACGTTCAACGACATGCAGAGCCAGCTGCGCCGTGTGGACGTGGCGCGCAAGGAGTTCGTGGCCACCGCCTCCCACGAGCTGCGCACCCCGATCTTCTCACTCGGGGGCTTCGTCGAGCTGTTGCAGGACGAGGACCTCGACGAGGAGACCCGCCGGGAATTTCTCGACACGATGGCGGAGCAGGTCGAGCGCCTTCAGAAGCTGGCCGTGGACCTGCTGGACCTCTCGCGTCTCGACGCCGGCTCCGTCGCGCTGGAGCGCGAGCCGGTGGACATCGGGGAGCTGGCTCGGACGATCGTGGGCGAGTTCCGGCCGGCTGTGGTGCGTCACGAGACCGAGCTGGAGCTGCACCTGCCCTCGCGGGTGCAGGCGCTCTGCGACCGGGAACGCGTGGCACAGATCATGCGTATCCTGCTCGACAACGCCCTCCGTCACACTCCCGAGGGAACTCACGTGACCGTATCCGCCGAACGCAGAAATGGGGCCGCCGCCCTCACGGTGGCCGACGAGGGGCCGGGGCTGCCGGACGAGCAGCAGGTCTTCGATCGCTTCTACACGGGTGACGCCACCCGCGGAGCCGGTCTCGGCCTGGCCATCGCGCGCGAACTGGCGGAGCGGATGGACGGCTCGCTCGGCACCGCCAAGTCAACCGCCGGCGCCAGCTTCACCCTGCGACTGCCGACCCAGGAGCGCACCGCGGCCCCCAGCGGACGGCCCGGCGCCTGATGCGCGGCCTATTCGGGCGCGACCGCCGCGGCGCGGCGACGGCGGCTGTCCTGGCCGTGCTGGCCCTCGGCCCCTCTGCCTGCAGCGACGAGGAAGAGGAGAAGGCCGACACCGGCTCCGGTGCCGCCGCCGCGCAATCCGACACCCCGAAGGTCCGCACTACCCGGGTCGAGGTGGTGGAGGGCCTGGGGGCCAAGGGCCGTCTCGACGCCTCTTCGCTGTACGACCGCCTCTCCCCCGGGGTGGTCACGATCCTGTCGGTCTTCGACGGCGGCGCGTCGCTGCTCGGCGAGGACGGCGGTGAGGGCGGCCAGGGGTCGGGCTTCGTGCTCGACGAGGAGGGCTACATCGCCACCAACGCCCACGTGGTCACCACGGGAGACGCGCCGGCCACCGAGCGCGCCAAGGAGGTCTTCGTCGAGTTCTCCGACGGCAACCGGGTGCCCGCCGAGATCATCGGCGACGACCCGAACTCCGACGTCGCGCTGATCAAGGTCGATCCCGCGGGGCTCGACCTGACCCCACTCGAGCTCGGGCGGTCCGACGACCTGATCGTGGGCCAGCCCGTAGCGGCCATCGGGAGCCCCTTCGGCGAGCGCCAATCGCTGTCAGTGGGCGTCGTGTCGGCCCTCGACCGCAACATCGAGTCGCTCACAGCCTTTGCGATCGGCAACGCGATCCAGACCGATGCCGCGATCAACCCGGGCAACTCCGGTGGGCCGCTGCTGAGCGCGCGGGGGCGGGTGCTGGGCATCAACTCACAGATCAAGTCCACGAGCGGCGGTGGCGAAGGGGTGGGCTTCGCGGTTCCGGTCGACACCGTGCGCCGCTCGCTGAGCGAGCTGCGCGAGGACGGCAGCGTCAACTACGGCTACCTGGGCGTTACCTCTCAGTCGCTCTACCCCCAGCTGGCCGAGAAGCTCGGCCTGCCCGACCCGGCCGGAGCGCTCGTCGTCGAAGTCGCGCCGGGCAGCCCCGCCGACGATGTGGGCCTCGAGGCCGGCGGGCGCAAGATCGAGTTCCAGGGTCAGACCGACATCCCCTCCGGGGGGGATGTGATCGTGGGCGTCGAGGGCCGCAAGCTCAGCCTCCGGGACGACCTCGCCGACCTGATCAGCTCGAAGAGCACCGGCGACGAGGTCGAGCTGGACGTCGTCCGGGGGGATGAGCGCCGCACGGTGAAGGTCGAGCTCGGCGAGCGTCCCGACCGCGCGCCCGAGCGGCCCTGACGGCGCTGAGGGCGCCGCCGCGCGGATCGCGATCAAGCGCGTCGGCATCCGTCGGCTCAATGGGTAAGTTTCCCGCCGTGAAGGAATACCCCAGCCGCGATGTCTCGCTCACCATCCCCGCCCAGGCCGGCTACCTGGTGCTCGCGAGACTGGCCCTATCGGCGGTCTGCCGCCTCACGCCGCTGGAGCCGGTGGAGGTGGCCGACCTCAAGCTAGCCGTGACCGAGGCCGCCAACGAGTTCGTCGACGACGGTGAGCCCACCGACGCCACGATCAACTTCGACTTCCGGCTCGCCAACGAGCGCCTCGTGCTCGAGCTCTCCGGCGCGCGGGCGCCCGATGCCGAGCCCGAGATCGAGCTCGAGCTGAGCCGGGCGATCATCGAGGCCACCGTCGACGAGTCCGACTTCGCGCCCGACCGCACAGTGCTGGTCAAGCGCCTCCAGTGATCGATCAAGGGGGGCACCGCCCCCCAATGCAACCCGATGACGTCAAAGGGGGCCACCGCCCCCCTTTACCAACCGATGACATCAAAGGGGGGCACCGCCCCCCTTTGCAACCCCCCAGGAGGTTCTGATGCTGCAGCCGATCTCGGTAGGCCACAAGAGCCTGGCCGACTACACCCACGTTGCGGGCAAGCCGCTCGTGGCGGAGATCCAGGAGCTCGCCTCCGAGCTGGAGGGGCTGAAGGTGCTCCACCTCTCCGCCACGGCGTTCGGAGGCGGGGTCTCAGAGATCCTCTACACGCTCGTCCCGCTGATGCGTGACGTGGGAATCGAGACGGAGTGGCAGGTGATGCTCGGTCGCGAGGAGTTCTACAACGTGACCAAGGTGATGCACAACGCGCTGCAGGGCAACCCGCAGGGGCCCACTCCAGAACAGTGGCAGGTGTTCGACAAGTACAACGAGATGAACGCCCGCGAGCTTTCGGACGGCTGGGACGTGATCATCATCCACGACCCCCAGCCGGCGGCGATCCTCCAGCACGTGCCCGAGAAGGGCAAGCGCTGGATCTGGCGCTGCCACATCGACCTCTCCACGCCCAACCCGGCGGTGATCGAGCGAATGGTGCCGCTCGTGCACGCCTACGACGGTGCGGTGTTCCACCTGCCCGACTACGTTCCGGACGGCCTCGACGGCACGCCGATCCACATCTGCCCGCCGGCGATCGACCCGCTCTCGCCCAAGAACATGGCGTTCTCGCCCGAGGACGCCGCCTACGTGTGCGACCAATTCGGGCTCGACAACGATCGGCCGCTGATGTGCCAGGTCTCGCGCTTCGACCCGTGGAAGGACCCGATCGGCGTGATCGACGCCTACCGGGCGGTCAAGGAGGAGGTCCCCGACGTGCAGCTCGCGCTGATCGGCTCCATGGCCACCGACGATCCCGAGGGCTGGGACTTCTTCAACCAAACGGTGGCCCACGCCGAAGGCGACCCCGACGTGCACATCCTCAACAACCTCAACAGCGTCGGCGCGATCGAGGTCAACGCCTTCCAGTCCCAGGCCGACGTGGTGATCCAGAAGAGCACCCGCGAGGGCTTCGGCCTCACCGTGTCAGAGGCGCTGTGGAAGGCGCGACCCTTCATCGGCGGCGACGTCGGCGGCATCCCGCTGCAGGTGGTCGACGGCGAGAGCGGCTACCTCGTCTCCTCCCCCGAGGAGTGCGCGCAGCGCGCAGTGGGGATCCTGCGCGATCCCGATCTGGGCAAGCGCCTGGGCCGGGCCGGCAAGGAGCACGTGCGCACGCACTTCCTCACGCCGCGCCTGCTGCGCGACTGGCTGCGTATCTTCCAGGGAGCATGAGCTCCGAGCGACAGCTGGTCCTGGTCTCCAACCGGGGGCCCGCCACCTTCGAGCGCGCCGAGGACGGCTCGCTCGAGGCCACGCGCGGCGGCGGCGGCCTGGTGACCGCCCTGACCGGCCTCGTGCACCACCGCGACGCCCTGTGGGTGGCGTCGGCCATGTCCGATGAGGACGCCGAGGCGGCGAGCGAGCACGGCGGCAAGAGCTTCGAGTGCGACCTCGACGGCACGACCTACCGCATCCGGCTCGTGAAGTCCGATCCCGACGCCTACGAGCAGTTCTACAGCGTGGTGGCCAACCCGCTGCTCTGGTTCATCCAGCACTACCTCTGGGACCTGTCGAACGCGCCGGACATCCGGCGCTGGGAAGTGGACGCCTACGAGCAGGGTTACCGCACGGTCAACCGGGACCTGGCGGAGGCGGTGCTGGAGGAGATCGCGGACGTCTCCGACGCCGTCGTGATGATGCACGACTACCACCTGTACACGGCCCCGAGGGAGATCCGCCGCGCGCGGCCCGATGTCTTTCTCCACCACTTCGTGCACATTCCGTGGACCCAGCCCGACGCCTGGCGGGTGCTGCCGCGCGACATGCGCGAGGACATCTACGAGGGAATCCTCTCCAACGACATCGTCGCCTTCCACACCCGCGCCTACCGGCGCAACTTCCTGCTCTGCTGCCGGGAGCTGTTCGACCTCGAGGTCGACGAGAAGAACGGCATCGTCCACTTCGAGGACCGCGAGATCTGGGTGCGCGCCTACCCGCTGCCGATCTCGGCGGCCGCCTTCCGCCAGAACGCCCAGCGCGCGTCGGTCCACCAGTACGAGCGCCAGATCCAGCGCCGCCGCCGCGAGCACCTGATCCTGCGCGTCGATCGCGCGGATCTCTCCAAGAACATCCTGCGCGGCTTCGCCGCCTTCGACCTCTTCCTCGAGCAGCATCCCGAGTTCGTCGAGGAGGTCACGTTCATCGCCCACCTGATTCCCTCCCGCCAGGACGTCCCCGAGTACGCAGAGTACCTGGAGCGGATCGAGGCGCTGGTGGCCGTGGTCAACCACCGTCACGGCACCACGGACTGGATGCCCATCGACCTGCGTCTGCGGGAGAACCTCGAGGAGGCGATCGCCGCCTACAAGCACTACGACCTGCTGATGGTCAACGCGATGTTCGACGGCATGAACCTGATCGCGAAGGAGGGGCCGCTGGTCAACGAGCGCCACGGCGTCTCCCTGCTCTCCGAGAACACCGGCGCCCACGAGGAGCTGGCCGAGTTCGCGCTGTCGGTCAATCCCTTCGACGTCCAGGAGCAGGCCGACGCCATCTACCGCGCGCTCACGATGTCGGCCGACGAGCGCTCCTGGCGGGCCGAGGGGCTCAAGCAGGTGGTCGAAGCACGGGATCCCGGGGACTGGGTCGATGATCAGCTGGTGGACATCGAGGCGAAGCTCGCGGGGGAGGGCCCGGCGTAGAAGCCGCTGGTCGCTAGGGGTCCGGGTTGGGCGTGAACTCGCCCTTGGAGGGCGCGGGCGCCGGCGGGCGCTG
>Ga0136616_10001903_pt1 | contig 11021 bp, 10 predicted proteins | sample AntDrymUQ2992106_2_FD_106648 | JGI IMG/M metagenome (GOLD analysis project Ga0136616, IMG submission 106648) | Polar desert sand microbial communities from Dry Valleys, Antarctica - metaG UQ299 (21.06) | ecosystem: Environmental > Terrestrial > Soil > Desert | place: Antarctica: Dry Valley... | reverse complement strand
TCGGCACCGCCGCCGACAAGGCCGCACTGGTCCACGACTACCTCGCCGAGAACACCGACGAGGAGTTCGCCGGCGCGCTTGACCAGATCGGGCGCCTGCCGCACCACGACCTGCTGGACTTCGGTCGCCTCGCCGAGCTGCTGGGCTACGACCGCAAGCTCAACACGCTCGACTACCCCGTCTCGCCGCGCGGCTTTCGCATCCTCGGGCGCATCCCGCGCCTGCCCAAGCTCGTCGTGGCGCAGATCGTCGCCGACTTCGGCGGGCTCGACGAGTTGCTCGCCGCCACCGACGCCGAGCTCGAGACCGTCGACGGCGTGGGCGAGATCCGGGCGAAGGACATCCGCGAGGGCCTTCGCCGGCTGCAGGAGATCAACCTCGTGGACCGCTACTTGCAGACTTGATGTGACTTGACCGACCGTTCCCGCCGACGCCGGGACAGAGAACAAGGAGGGCATCATTCCCGAAGTGACCGAAGAGAATCTGCTGGAGGATCTGGTAATCCCGCTCGAGAACATCGAGTTCGAGCTGGGCGACAACGTCGTCTATCCGCACCACGGGGCCGGTCAGGTCCTCAAGAAGGAGCGCCGCAAGATGTTTGGCGAGGAGCGCGAGTACCTCACCATCAAGATCCTGCACAACGACATGACGGTGATGGTTCCGTGCGAGAACGCCGCGCTGGCTGGCCTGCGCCGCGTGATCGACGAGGAGACCGTCAAGAAGGTGCTCGACGTCCTCGCGGATGATGTCTCGGAAATGCCGAAGAACTGGAATCGCCGGTTCAAGCACAACCGCGACAAGATCAAGACCGGTGACATCTATGAGCTGGCCGAGGTCGTCCGCAACCTCGCCATCCGCGAGCACGAGAAGGGCCTGTCGACCGGCGAGAAGCAGATGTTCACGCGGGCCAAGAAGATCCTTGCGTCGGAGCTGATGTACGCGCTGGACAAGGACGAGGACGAGGCCGAGCAGCACCTCGACGACCTGCTCGCCGACAGCGCCGGCGTGACGGTGTCCAAGTAGCGCTCGCGCTCGTCGTAGCTGCAGGTCGCGGAGAACGCCTTGGGTCCGGGGAGCCCAAGGCGTTCGTCACCCTCGCGGGCCGTCCGATGCTCGAATGGAGCATCGACGCGCTGCGCGCGGTCGATGCGGTGGACGCGATCGTCGTCGCGCTGCCGCCGGGCTGGGCGCCCCCGGACGGCACGATCGGCGTTCCCGGCGGCGCGCACCGTTCCCTGTCCGTGCGCGCCGCGCTGAGCGCCGCCGAGGGCGATCCCGTGATCGTCCACGACGCGGCGCGGCCGCTGCTGACCGCCGAGCTCGTCCGGGCCGCGCTGGACGAGCTCCAACGGCATGGCTGCGACGCGGTGATCGCCGCCGCACCGGTGACCGACACGATCAAGCAGGCGCAGGACGGCCTCGTCGTGCGGACGCTCGAGCGCTCGTCGCTGTGGGCGGTGCAGACGCCGCAGGTCTTTCGGCGCACGGCGCTCGAGCGGGCGCTGAGCGCGCCGGACGACGTGCTCGCCAGCGCGACCGACGACGCGTGGCTCGTCGAGCGCGCCGGCGGGACGGTGCGGGTCGTGCCGTCGCCCGTCGCGAATCTGAAGATCACGACGCCGCTCGATCTGCAGGTCGCCGAGTTGGCGCTGCGCGAGCGCGCCGCCGGCCTCGAACGGTGATCGCGCGGCCGCCGCCGCGCTGTCCGCTGCCGGCAGCGCGCGACCCGCGATCAACCCTCTAGCATGCGGCGCGCATGATGGGTCAACGGTCTCGGCGCGCGCTTGCCATCGGGTTCGTCGCGGTGGCCGGCACGGCCGGCGTCGCCCTCGCGCAGGCGCCCGCCACACCAAGCGGCAACTTCGGCGGCGGGGCGATCGCGCTGCCGGTCGACGAGGACTCGGTCGCCAAGGACATGCTGCTGTCGATCCGCACGCTGGCGAGCGGCCGGATGGGCGTCGACGGCCACCTGTACACGAGCTGCGGCCACGCGACGATCAAGGGCAAGACGAGCCTCGCGGCGGACGGCAGCTTCACGCTGCGCGGCCACGCGACGCGCAGGCCGGTGGTCGGCGTCAGCGAGCGCACGAGCTTCACCGTGACCGGCCGGCTAACGGCGGACGGCGGCGGCGGGAAGGCTAGCGCGACGGTGCGCGCGCGGGCGGGCAAGCGCTCGCCGCGCACCTGCAAGAGCCGCGCGGTCGCGTGGACCGTGCGCCGCGCGGGCAGCGGGGTGGCGGCGGCGCCGGCGCCCGCCGAGGCGACGCTGTTCGGGCTCACCGCGCAGGATGGCGCGAACGCCAAGCACCCGATCGTCCTGCACGCGACGAAGGGCGGGCGCGCGATCGACCGCTTCGTGCTCGCCTTCCGCGCGCCATGCGACCGGCCGCGGATCATCGTCACCGACGACGTCAACTATTCACCCGAGTTCGACGTGGCGGCGGACGGGTCGTTTCGCTCCGTCGAGCGGTTCCGGCTGAGCTTCCCGGACGTGACGCAGCACACGACGATCGTGGTGCGCGGCCAGTTCGACCAGGCCGGCGCGGTCGCGGGCAGGCTGGCGGTCACGCAGCGCTACACCAACCGCCGCAACGGCCGGCGCGTGGGCGTGTGCAAGACCGGGACGCAGTCCTGGTCGGCGCGGCCCTAGGACCAGCGGGTCTGAGCCGTCGCCGATGCTGACCGACTACCACCTGCACCTGCGGCCCGACGAGCCGGGGACCGAGGCCGCGGAATATTTCACCGCCGCCAACGCCGACCGCTACCGGGCCGTCGCGGAGGAGCGCGGCATCGGCGAGCTGGGTTGCGCGGAGCACATCTATCGCTTCGCCCAGGCGCTGGACGTCTGGCAGCACCCGCTCTGGCGTGAGAGCGCGAGGGACGATCTCGACGACTACGCCGGTTTCGTGCGCGAGCAGACCGACCTCAAGCTCGGCATCGAGGCCGACTTCATCGCCGGCCGCGAGGACCGCATGGCGACGCTGCTGGACGCGCACGACTGGGATTTCGTCGTCGGGTCAGTGCACTTCGTCGGCGAGCACGCCGTCGACCACGACGGCTACGAGGTCTGGGATCATCGCTCGCAGCGCCCCGACGAGCTGTGGCGGCGCTACTTCCTGGCGCTTGGCGAGGCCGCCCGCACGGGCCTGTTCGACATCCTCGCCCACCCGGACCTCGTCAAGCTCTGGGGCCGCGACCGGCCAGTTCCCGAGGGCGACCTGCGCCGCTTCTACGAGCTCGCGATGGACGGCATCGCGGAGTCCGGCATCGCCGTCGAGGTCTCGACGGCAGGACTGCGCAAGCCGGTCCGCGAGATCTATCCCGCGCCGGCGTTCCTGGAGATGTGCGTCGACGCGGGCTGTCCCGTGGCGCTGTCGAGCGACGCACACGTGCCGGGCGACGTGGGGCGCGACTACGAGCGCGCCCTGGAGTTGCTCGACGCGGTGGGCGTGCGCGAGCTTGCGGTCTTCGAGCGGCGCGAGCGGCGCCTGGAGGCGATCGGATGAGCGGCGGCGGGGGGACGCGCTCCGGCCTGGGGTGGGACTCGCATCGCTTCAAGGCCGGGCGCCCGCTGATCCTCGGCGGCGTCGAGTTCGAAGGCGCGGACCTGGGCCTCGACGGTCACTCCGACGCAGACGTCCTGACGCACGCCGTGATGGACGCGCTGCTCGGCGCCGCCGGCCTGGACGACATCGGGGTGCACTTCCCCGACACCGTCGGCGCCTACGACGGAGCCGACTCGATCGAGCTGCTGCGCGAGGTCGTGGCGACGCTGCATGCGCGCGGCCTGGCGCTCGTCCACGTCGACACGACGGTGCTCATGGAGCGCCCGAAGGTCGGGCCCTACCGCGCCGCGATCCGCGAGCGCCTCGCGAGCGCGCTCGGGCTCGACGCGGCGAGCGTCAACGTGAAGGCGTCGACGGGGGAGGGGATGGGCTTCGTCGGGCGGCTGGAGGGTGTGGCGGCGCTGGCGGTGGCGACGGTGCGGGCGGGCGGCACGTAGCTACAGCGCGAGGATGACCGTCAGGATCGCGATGGCGGTCTGGAAGATCAGGCTGGTGTTGCGCGGCAGCGTGCGGCGCATCGCGGCGGCGTATGCCTCGCTATGCGTCTGGCCCCTGCGCGCCAGGCGTTTGGCCACGGGCACGTAGTAGTACATCCGCCACAGCACGTTCGCGCAGCCCGCAATGCAGAACATCGTTGCCGTTAGGCATGCGGTGAGAAAACCATTGCCCGTTACGTCGCCGGCCAGGCTCTTGATCGGAACACTCAGCACCATCGCGACGACGAACGCAAAGCCAAGGAAAACCCAAGCACCGCTGACTTGAACCGCGTAGCTGCGTCTGGAATCCGGGTCGTCGCGGGACGCGCTCCAGGCGAGCAGGCTGTCGCCATCGTCGTCTCCCACAGGCGTGTCGCCGCCCATCCGCCGAGCCACGACGCGGCCGAGCACGAAATGAATGGTGCGTCGCGGATCGCCCGGGGTCAGGGCCTGATTGGTTACGGTCGTGCGGCCCACGGACGGAGCGGTTCCACGTGGACAGGATGCGGCTTGTGCAGCTCGGGCTCGTGCACTGCGTGGTGGGGGTGCTCTCGGATGAAACCGCTATACGTGGCACCGCTGGCAGCTGTGACGTCGAGCGCCTTCCCGATGTGGTGGGCCTTTTCTGCACGCTCGATCTGCGCGTGGACGGCTTCCACCTTCGCGACCTGGGTCTTGAACATGTCCTTCGCGAAGTCCGCCTTGTAGTTCGCCAGCCTGGCGAGATCGGCCTGCCTGGCGGCCTCCAGGCCCCTGTTGGCTTTTATGGCCAGGCCGACCCCTGCGACCCCGGGGATGATCGAGACGACGTCGATCACCGCTCCGTCGGTATCGCCCGCCTGGAACGCCTTGTACGCCGAGATCCCGCCCGTGGCAACGCTGATCCCGCCGAGGAACGGTGAAAGCGGGGCGAGCGGCGTGAAGGACAGGGCCACCGCGGCGATACCGGTGACCGCGGAGATCTCGCCAGCGTGGTCGTAGGTATAGTCGCCGGTCTTCTGGAGCAGGTTGCGGTCCATCCGGTTGCGGATGTGCTGGAGATCCTTGTCGCTCACGGGACGCAGGCCGAGGGGGTCGGAGAGGCCGATCGGGTTGTTGGCGGCGTAGTGGTAGGGGTTGAGGGCTGACACCGTTCCGAGCTGGGGTGGGAACGGGTCGGGCTGCTGGAAGGCGCGGCTCGCGGGGTGGTAGACGCGGTTGCGCAGCCAGGTCGCGCCGGCGAACTCGACCTCGCCGCGGTAGCCGAGCTGCGGGCCGGCCCTCGTGTCGCCGGGCGCGGCCACGACGGCGCCCCATGGATCGCGCGCGGCGTCGCCGATCGTGCCCTGCCAGTCGGGCGCGAGCCACTGCGCGCCGCCCTCGCTTGCGAGCGCCCAGGGCGAGGCTTCGCCGACGACCGCGCTGTGTCCGTTCCAGGCCAGCGGTGAGAGCGGGTGCGCGGTGTCCCACAGCATCGGCGTGCCGTCGAGTGCCGCAAGCTCGCCGAGGGCGTCGACGACGACGCTGATCGTTCGCTCATCCTCGCCGCCCGGGCCGCTGTGGCTGACCGCGGTCAGCCGTCCGAGGTCGTCCCAGTCATAGCGGCGATCGAGCTCGGGGGAGGACTCGCGCACGCGGCGGCCGGCGCCGTCGTACTCGTAGCGGGTGACGGCGGCGCCGGCACGCGACACGAGCTGCCCGGCGGCGTCGTACGCATAGTCGACGGCGCCCGATGGCGATACCTCGCGCGCGAGCCGCCCGTTGGCGTCGTAGCTGAACGAGGCGATGCCCGCGGGAGTGGCTGCGGACACGAGCTGTCCCGCGGCGTCGTAGGCGAACTCGTGCGGCTGGCCGTCGATCGTCGCCTCGACGATCCGCCCGATCGGGTCGCGCGTCAGCTGCGCCGCGCGCAGCTCGCCGCCGGCGTGCATCTCATACGAGGCGAGGTCGCCGCCCTCGTAGCGCCACAGCGCACGCATCCCGTTCGCGCTGGCGCCGATCAGCCGGCCGGCCGCGTCGCGCTCCAGATCGATCGCGCCGAGCGCCGGATGCTGCGCGGCGATGACATATCCACCGCCATCGTGCGTGTAGGTCGTCTCTGTCCCGTCGGGATAGCCGATCGCCGAGCGCTGCCCGTCGGCGTCGTAGGCCCAGCGCATCGCCACGTCGCCGCGGCTGCGCTCGACGAGCCGGCCCGCCTCGTCCCAGCGCAGCCGGTTCGACAACGCGCCCGGCTCGTTGATCGCGATCATGCGGCCGCGCGCGTCGTACTCGGCCGTGATCGGCTCCTGATCGGCGGGACCGACCGTGGTCACGCGCCCCGCGATGTCGTAGCTGCGGCGAGTCTTGCGTCCCGTCGCGTCGACCTGTGCGACGAGCCGGCCGGCGGCGTCGTAGGTGATCGTCGCGCTGCGCCCAAGCTGATCGGTCACCTCGACCAGGCGCCCGACGGGGTCGTAGCGGCGCGCCAGAGTCCCTCCGAGCGGGTCGGTGAGCTCGGTCAGCCAGCCGCGCTCGTTGTAGGCGTACTGCGTCGCGACACCGTTGGCGTCGATCGTCTCGACGACTCGCCCGGCGGCGTCGTACTCGAAGCGCCTCGTGCCCGCCTCGCGGTCGGTGATTGCGACGATCCGGCCCGCCGGATCGCGCTCGTAGCTCGTCACGCCGCTGCCCGGCGACGACCACTGCGCCAGCCGGCCCGCCTCGTCGTAGACGAGGCGCTCGGTCTCGCCCATCGAAAGCTGCGTCTCGACGAGCGCCCCGTCGGCGTCGTAGCGGTACTCCCAGCGCCGCCCGGCGCCGTCGATGCGCGCCGCGAGGCGCCCGCACGCGTCGTACTCGAAGACCTCCACGCGCCCAGACGGGGACACGGTCCGCGCGAGCCGGCCGCCCGGCGTGTATGCAAAGCGCGTGATCGCGCCCGCTGCGTCCTCGATCAGCGTGCGGCGATCGAGCAGGTCGTACTCGGCGCGCTCCTGCGCGCCGTCGGGCCAGCGCTGGGCGATGACGCGGCCGAACTCGTCGAACTCGAACTCGGTCGACGTCAGCCCGTCGTCGAGCGCAATCACGCGCCCGAAGGCATCGACCGAGCCCGTGACGCGCGTGCCCGCCGGATCGGAGCTCGCGACGAGCGTGCCGTTGACGTCGTACTCGCGCTGCCAGCGCTCGCCCGCCGGATCGACGATCGTCGTCAACCGCATCAGCGCGTCGTACGCGTACTGCCAGCCCGTCCCGTCCGGCTCGACGACGGCGGCGAGGTTGCCGAAGCGGTCGTACTCGCGCGTGGTCGCATGACCCAGCGCGTCGACGGTGGCGGCCGCAAGGCCGTGCTCGCCGTAGCGGATCTGCTCGCCCGCACCGGACGGATCGATCACGCTCGCGAGCCGCCCGGCCGCCGTGTACTCGTAGCGCCAGGCGGCGCCGGTCGGGTCGTGACGCTCCACGAGCAGCCCGTTGGCGTCATAGAAGTACGCCGAGCGCCGCCCGAGCGGCGTCACCTCAGCGATCACCCGACCCGCCGCGTCGCGCTCGAGCCGGACGGTGTTGCCGTCACCGTCGGTCACCGCGACGACGTTGCCGTCGGCGTCGTACTCGAAGTCCACCGTCACGCCATCGGGATCGATCGACCGGCGCAGCAGACCGCCCTGCACGGTGCGCCGCGCGACGCCGCCCTCGGCGTCGACGACCTCTGCTGCGATGCGCTCGTCGCCGCTGTAGCTGTAGCGCGTCACCGCGCCCGAGCTCGCCGCGATCTCCACGAGTCGCCCCGCATCGTCATGGACGAACGTGCACGTGGCACCCGTCGCCAGGACGCGGCGGACCGGGCGCGAGCGGTCGTCCCATTCCTGCACGGTCACCGCGCCGTTGCGCTCGATCAGCGCCGACGGGTTGCCCCAGTCGTCGTAGGTGACCGACAGCTGCTGGTCGTCACCGTCGACGATCGCCAGCAGGCGACCCTCGGCATCGTGAATGTACGTGTTGACCGGGCTGTCGGCCTGGTCATCCATCGTCACCGTCACGCGACCGGGCAGGTAGCCGAGCCGCGTGCGGCGCCCCAACGGCGACAGCTGCTCGAGCACGCGCCCGTCCTCATCGAACGTGTTGACGACCTCGACGACCCCATCGGCGTCGACGACCGACACGACCCGGCCGGACTCGTCGAGCTCGTAGCGCCGCGTGCCGCCCCCGCCGTCGACCTCGACCTCGACGAGGTTGCTCGACTCGTCGTAGCGGTAGGACGCGCGGCGACCGTCGGAGCACTCCAGCGAGGCGATCCGCTCGCTGCCGACGTCCCACTCCAAGCGCACGTGCTTGCCGCCCGCATGCGCGAGCTCGGCAAGCCGCCCGTCGGCATCATGGGCGAGCCGGACCTCCGTGCCCGGTCCGCGGCTCGTGCTGACCGGCCGCCCGGCCTCGTCGAACTCCCAGCGCCGGCCGTCGAACCAGCTCAGCGCCAGCCCGGACTCCAACGGCTCGACGAGCGCCTCGACGCCGACCACGCGGCCGTAGCCGTCGCCCAGGCGCGGAAACAGCGCCTCCTGGCCGTCCGGTCCGGCGTACTCGACGCCGTCCGGGCGCGGGACCAGCCTCGTCGTTGCCCACGACGCCCAGCCGCGCCCGAACGCGCCGACGCGATCAGAGCGGCTGTTGTACGTGCGGTCAAAGCTCAGGCCGTCAACGAGGCCGCCGCAGACGAGGTCGCTCTCGATCTCGACGAAGTTGCCCGTCGCGGTGTTGATCGGATCGTCGGTGTAGCCGGTCGGCGGAGATCCGTAGGCGACGGGCTTGTCGAACGTGACGGAGTGGCGGGCGTGATCGAGGCCCGCCGCACGCAGGCTCGCCTTGATCGCCGCATCCGGCAGCCGCGCGATCGCACCGCTGCCACCCGCCGCCCGGAACGCCGCGGCGATCCCAGCGACCCAGCGCGCGGTGAAGTCGTTCCCGCGGAGGTAGCGACCGAACGCCGTCAGCAGCGAGTTGGCATCGAGGACGCCCCACTCGTTCTCAACGACGAAGGCGTTGTAGGACGCGACCAGCCTCTGCAGCGCGGACTGAAGCTCGTGATCGGCGTGATGGCTTCGCTTCGCGAAGTCCTCGAGGTTGTCGGGCCGTGCCGAGCTCGTCCCCATGGCCGCCTCAGTGCCCTCGCTCTCCGGTTGGCGGAGCGTCGGCTACGAGCGGCTGCGGCTTGATCTCCGGTAGATCGGGAGGCTTGGGCTCGTCGTTCCCACCCAAGAAGTCGCCGATGTCGTCGAGCACGTCGTCGTTGGCCTGATCGGCCTCCCACGCATCGTGCTTGACCTTCCACGCGCGAGCGAGCTCGCGGCGGTGCTGCTCTTCGCGCGCGAGCTGGGTGAGCTCGTGGAGCATCTGCGCGCAGTTGCGCAGCTCGGCCGCGATCTGGCCTGCGTCGCCGGTCGTGACGCTCATGTGCTCGTCGAACTCATTCGCGTACCTGCCCTGCCAATCATGCTTGGCGTGCTGGCCGTACGAGCGTACGCGTTCAGGTTCTCGGTAGGAGTCAGGTGGCCGCGAGCGGGGACGGGATCGGGTCGCCGGTGAGGCGGGCATTGTGAATGTCGACGAGGTAGGGGTGTAGCGGCCGGTTCTGGCTGCGGCAGGTTTCGCGGATTGTGAGGATCCGTTCGACGAAGCGGTCGCCGTCCGGAGTCTGCGTGCCGGTGCTGATCTTGCGCCACAGGACGGCGTGGCGGATCGCGCGCTCGGCACGGTTGTTGGTCGCGTCGACGTCGGGGTGCTCGGTGAAGTTCCACAGCGCGGGCCACAGATCGAGAATGTTCGAGCACATGGTCGCGAGGTCGTGGGTGTGGCTGCGCTCGCCGGCTTCAAGCGCGTCCATCAGCTCGTCGTGGATGGGCCGCAGCTGTCCGTCGTGCCAGGCCAGGCGCCGGTCGTCCTCGCGTGCCTGGCGATCGATGACCATGACGTCGTCGAGCAGCTGCTTGATGCGGGTGCCATGCCGGCCCGGGGCGCCGGGCCGGTCGGCGTGCGCCGCGAAGTTGCGGGCGAGATGGGCAAGGCAGACTTGGCGGCGGCGGGGTCGAGCATCGCGTACACGCCGTAGCGGTCGCTGATCAGGATCCCGTCGAAGTCGCCGAGCAGATCTTGGGCGACCGACCTGGCGCGGGTCTCGTCGATCACGAAGCACGCCGCGGTCGCTGACAGCGCGGCCCACAGCCACATCCGCTGGCCCGCTCTGCGCCAGCTGGTCTCGTCGGCGTGCGCGACGTCGCCCGCCTGGACGGCGCGCTTGACAGCGTCCCACGGCTCGGCGAGCGTCGTGCTGGCGTCCTTGAGGATCTTCTCGACGGAACCCGTCGAGAGCGTCGCGCCGAACATGTCCGCAAGCATCAGCGCGGTCGCGCGCCTGGACATCAGCATCGCGGCGAGCATCACGACCGTCGCGCGTAACCGCGGGCCGAACGCGCCGCGCTCGACGCCGGCGGGCAACTCGGCGCGGGTATGCGTCGCGCACACGACGCACGCAACCTTCAACAGCTGATGCTCGGTCGTCACCACCGCCGACGCGGGCAGATCGATCACCTGGTGACGCGCCGGTCGACCAACGACACGCGCGTCCGCTGGCAGCTCGCCGCCGCATTTGCGACACCGAGCGGGCCGATGCTCGACCGTCTCATCGGGGTCCTCGACGAGCTCGCGCGACGCGCCCCGGTGACCCCGCTGGCCGCCCTGCTTGCGCTCCGAGCGCTTGCGCGCTGGCCGCTTAGGGCCCCGCCCGCGATCGCTGGACGGCGGCAACGAGCTGTTCTGCGAGTTCTGCCCCAACCGCCGTTCGAGCTGCTCAACACGCTCGCTCAGACCAGCGACCACATCAAACAGCGACAGCACCAACTCCCGCGCGGGCTCACCGCCCACAAGCGCGATCCGCTCCGCGTCCTCTCGCCGCAGCTCCACGCTCCATAACTACGCCTCGGACGCCCGAAAGTCCTGCAAACCACCGGGGGACCTGAACGCGTAC
>Ga0136616_10001896_pt1 | contig 11047 bp, 11 predicted proteins | sample AntDrymUQ2992106_2_FD_106648 | JGI IMG/M metagenome (GOLD analysis project Ga0136616, IMG submission 106648) | Polar desert sand microbial communities from Dry Valleys, Antarctica - metaG UQ299 (21.06) | ecosystem: Environmental > Terrestrial > Soil > Desert | place: Antarctica: Dry Valley... | reverse complement strand
CGAGCATGAGGGCGCCCAGGCCACCGACTTCCAGGCCGCCGTGGACTACACCGACGAGACGGCCGACGCCAATCCGGACTGGACGCTGGACCTCTCCGACCAGGAGATCGGCCACTGGCGCGGCCCCGACGGGCGGCGCGGGGTGATCACTTTGGTCTGGGGCCTGTCGATGGTGGCCAACGGCGCCGTCGCCACGACGGAGCTGGGCCCGACCACCACCGACCAGTGCCTGCTGGTGGAGGACCGCTTCACACTGGTGTCGCTGGACGCCTACACGGGCGACTACGTGGAGGTGCGCCTCTTCGACCACCGGGGCACGGAGCTGGCCGGCGAGTCGCTGTACGAGGACGACGAGGAGTAGCCCCGGCCTCGGAGCGAGGCTATCTTCTGGCCCGGCCCCGGTAGCTCAGCTGGATAGAGCGTCCCCCTCCTAAGGGGAAGGCCGCTGGTTCGAATCCAGCTCGGGGCGTTCTGATTTGCAATGGGTGCGCGCCTTGCTAGGGCTGTCGGTAAAGCTGCGGCCCCTTGAACCGAGGAAGCAAGCAGCCCAAGGTCGCTCCAGAAGACGAGTCGGCGCCCATCGGCCACAAGCGGCGAAACAACCAGAAAGAGCGCGGCAGCTAGACCGAAGATCGCAGCATCGACGCGCTCCTCCACCAGCACCGGGGTGAGCGCTTTCGTCTTTGCTGGTCTCACCGCTCCTCGGAAGTTTGGCAACCGGCTCTCACACCATTGCGCACGAGCCCCCTAAAGGCCTCGCGGCGGACCCACGGCTAACGCCCGAGCGACGGCACGCGGCCCTACGACCGCTCGTCGGTCCTGGCCAGGTTCTGGTCGTAGGTGAGCAGCTGCGCGTCGTTGCATCGGGCGGTCGCCAGAACGATCGCGTCGGGTAGGCGTAGGCTGTCATGGGCGGCGCGCAATCGGGCGGCGCCCTCGGCGATGTCTGCGGTCAGAGGCATCACGGTGATGCCCATCGCCGCGATCGCGTCGCGCGCGTCAGCAACGCGGTCGGCGCGAGCGAAGGCAACGAGCGTCTCACTGTAGGCGCTGGCCGGCGTGAGCAGAGCTTGCCCCCGCTGGTCGGCGCGCTCGACGTCGTCGACTGCGCGCTCGTGGTGTTGGTCGGAGTCGTCGAGCAGGCCAATCAGGACGCTGGCGTCGACGATCAGCGCTGCCACTCGTCGCGCAGTCGGTTCAACTCGCGCTTGTCGTAGATGCCGGTGGCGATGCCTGCGTGACGGCGCACCCGAGAGCCGCGAGCGGCGACGACCAGCTCGCCGTCGCCGATCGGGCGCACAGTGACCTCATCGCCGGCGCGCAACCCGGCGGCGCGCATCGCTTCGACAGGGACTGTGATCTGATTCTTAGAGCTGAGGCGAGCCATTCCCTTTACTCTAACGTAGTCGAAAGTAAAGGCCTGCGCTGATGGGCGCGAGGCAGACGGCATCAGCGCGCGGCCGGGGCATCGGACTAGCGGTCCGGGCGGTCCGGGTACACGTCGTCGATCGTGGCGAGCGCGACGTAGGGCGCATCCGCCGCGGCCTCGATGGCCTCGCCACCACCCGCGAGCCGGTCGAGCACGCTGACCACGCCGCACACCTCCAGGCCTTCCTCGCGGATCCGTTCGATCGCCTTGATGGTGGAGCCACCGGTGGTGACCACGTCCTCCACCACCAGGCAGCGCTCGCCGGAGTCGAGCGCGGGACCCTCGATCCAGCGCTGGAGACCGTGCTCCTTGCGTTCCTTGCGCACGAAGAAGGCCTTGATGTCGGCGCCCGCGGCGAGCACGGCACACGCCACTGGGTCCGCACCCATCGTCATCCCGCCCACGGCGGCTGCCCCCAGGCGCTCAGCTTCGACGGCCACGAGCTCCCCCAGCGCGGCGAATCCCGCTGGGAGCAGGATTGCTCGCTTGGCATCCACGTAGTAGTCGGCCTCGGCGCCGCTGGAGAGCGTGACCCTGCCAACTACGAGGGCGTGCTGGCGCAGCTCGGCCACGAGCCGCTCGCGGGCACCGCTCACAGCGGGGGAACCCTCGCTGAGTGGGAGCTGTCATTAGTCACGTTTCGCACGACTATTGCCGATGTTATGGGCCATGGCCCCGCTGGTTCGGATCTGCGCCGTCACGGCAGCGCTCCTCGTGCTCGCCAGCTTCACGCTGTTCGCGATCGATCAGCTCTACGAGGGCTCGGAGAACCAGTCGCTCGCGGTGAAGGGCAACGCGCTCCGCGCAAAGGCCACCGGCATGATCGACCAGCCCGCGCCCTCCGCCGCCGTCGAAAGGGTGCGCGAGAGCGCGCATTCATCGGCGCGCGAGCTGATCGACGACGCGAACGATGTGCTGCTGGCGCCGTTCGCTTCGATCGTGGAGTCCACCGATCCGTGGCCGCCGCGAATGGTTTCCGGGGTGCTCGCCCTGTTGCTGTTCGGTCTCGGCGGCATGCTGGTCGCCAACGCACTGCCGCGCCGGCATCACCAGGCCACGGACTGGCGCGAAGCCACGAGTTGAGCCCAGCGCCGGCGACTCAGCGGTAGACGAAGATCGTCTCGCCGAGCGAGATCTGACGGTTGATCCCCGCGGCATCAGGTACCGGCACCCGCAGGCAGCCGTGGCTGGCCGGGTAGGCGGGCACGGAGGCGAATCCGTGGATGGCGTAGCCGCGGATGAAGTAGTTCGAGTGGACCATGCCCTTCGCGTTGGTTCCCGGCTGCTTGCGGTAGAAGCTGAACTTGCCGAACACCGTGGGGGTGGAGGGAGCGCCGGAGGAGGAGTGGTATACGTTCACGGGCCGGCCGTCGCGGCCCATCAGCGCCAGCACCTGGCGTGACCAGTCGTACTCCACGTGGCGCCCGGCGCGCGGGTACCTTGGCTTGAAGGCGCCTCTGTCGCGGAAGAGCCTGCTGTAGACCGCAGGGCTGGCGTAGCCGGTGCGCGACATGTTGTTGGTCTTGCGGAAGGCCATCACCGCACGCGAGGTGGCCCCGCCGTAGGAGCCAGACACGGGCACCGCGAAGCCCATTCGGCGCAGCCGGCGCTGCAGCAGGAGCACGTGCGTACCACGGGCTCCCTCACCGGCGCGGAAGGTGACGGCCTTGATCGGCTCCCACTTCGAGCTGAAGGACTTCTGTTGTGGAGTGGCGCGGTGGCGCAGGCGGACGCTGAACCGCCCTCTCCGGGACGCCTTGATCCGGAAGATCGCGGCACCGCCACGGCGGGCGCGGCGAACCGGAGCTCTATGGCGGGAGACGACCTTGCCGCGGCGGGCGATTTCGAGCACGGCCACCTGGCCGGCCACGAAGGGCTTCACCCGTCCCACCACCTTCAGCTTCTGCCCGCGTGCCACGAAGCGCATCCTGCGCGTGGCCATTCCCTTCGAGACCTCCACGGAGGCCTTGCCGCTCTTGGGCGCGGGCGCCGGGGCGGGCTCAGCCGGGGGCGTGGGCGTGGCGGGCGGAACGGGTCCCTGAGCGGGGGCCGTGGCAGGGGCGGCGGCGAGCGCCAGGAGTACTCCGATAAGGGTTGCCGGGCGCCGCATGGAGGCGAAACTGTACAGAGCGCCCCGGCGCGGGAGCGGCGTTTACCAAGCCGGGGGCGAAGCCCCGGCGCGGAGGGGGGATGCAAAGGGGGGCCGTGCCCCCCTTTGACCAATCTCAGGCAGGCGTCGGCGCGGGCGTGCGCGGCAACAGTCGCGGCGCGAGCGCCACGGCCGCGAGCATGAGCGGCCCGGCCACCAGGGACAGCTGCCAGCCGTCGTCTGCCTGGACGCCGTAGGCCAGCGCGTTGTTGAAGGCATGCAGGCCGATCACCGGGAAGAGCGAGCCCGTCTTCTCATAGACGAGGCAATAGACGAAGCCCAGCAGCATCAGCGGCGGCAGGATCAGCAGGCCCTCCGCGCCGTCGAACTGGAAGTGGATGGAGCCGAACACCACACCGTCGATCGCCGCCGCTGACAACGCGCCCAGCCGGGTGCGCAGGGCGCGATAGAAGAAGCCGCGGAAGAAGATCTCCTCCACCACCGGAGCCACCACGATCACCATCAGGCCGGCGATCACGAGCCCGAAGGTGCCCTTGTCGCCACCCAGGTCCTGAACCGTGGTCTGCTCGGCGTCGGGCTGGACCAGGGCCGCGTACACGGCACTGAGTACGAAGAACGAGATCAGGCCGACTGCCGCCCAGCCCACGGCGGGCCAGAATTTGGTGCCCCTCAGGCCGAAGTGCCATGGCCGAGGGGGAGCAACCCGGGAGGCGAAGAAGTACGCGCTGCCCAGGAGGCCCACTCCCAGCGCCAGCGTTCCGAGCACCACGATCCCCGGCGAGGCGGTGTCGGGTGCTTCCCCCGCGCTGAACACGGCTATCGGGATCGCGATCAGGATCTGCGAGCCCACGAAGCCCACGAGGAACCCCACCAGCGAGAACCACCACGGCCACGCCGGGAAGCGCAGCGCAACCGCCGGCCTCTCCGGGGGATAGGGGGGCGGCTGGGTCTGTAGTGGCTGCTCCATCGCCAGCCTCAGAGTAGGGAGGGCAGCTCCTGCAGGGAGCTCACGGATTCCACACCGCCGGGCGCTTCGCCGTCGCGCGTGAGCAGCACCGCCCGGATGCCGGCCGCCCGCGCGCCCTCGATGTCGGCCTCCGGCGAGTCACCCACGTGCATGGCCTCGCCGGCCGTTACCCCGGCCAGCTCGAGGCCCGCGAGGAACGCCGCCGGCGCCGGCTTGGGCTCCCCGGCCGCCGCGGAGGACGCCGTCCCGTCCAGCAGCGACCCGAGACCCGCCCCCTCCAGCCACTCCGGCAGGGAGCAGTCCCAGTTGCTCACGACCACCAGCCGCAGGCCGCGCCCTCGCAACTCGCGCAGCGCAGGCACCGCGTCGTCGAAGGCGACGAACGAGAGCGCCGCCAGCATGGCTTCCCTGATCACCGCATGCTCGGGCGCGGGCGAGGGCAGCGCCGAGCGCATCACCTCCGCGCAGTCGTCGCGCAGGCGGTCGAGCCCGGGCCCGTCGCCGCCCTCGGTGTGATGAGCCAGGTAGTGGCCTATCTCCGCCCGGAAGGCCCGCTCGGCCTCATCGAGGGTCACCTCCACGCCCGCGAGTTCGCGGAGCGCCTCCCGCAGGCGGGGCGCGGGAGGCTCCAGATACACGAGGGTGCCGAGGGCGTCGAGCAGCACGGCCCGCACTTCGCTCCTCGAAGCTCCCGGGTTAGCCTGTCGTGCCATGCGTGGCACCGATGGAATCACCTTTGCCAACTTCCACCGAGGCTACGAGAACGAGATCAATGCGCTGTCGATCTTGGTCGCGGCGCTGGTGTTCGCCTGGCTGATCAACAAGGCGCTCCAGAAACGGGGGAGGCTACCCGAGGCCATGGGCGGCCGCGAGCTCTCGGCCGGCGCCAGTACCCGCCTACGCCTGATCCGGCGCCTCGTGCTGGCACTGATCGTCCTGATCGGCATCGCGGGCGCGCTTGCCCAGTTTCCCGAGGTGGCCTCGCTGGCCAAGGGCGTGCTGGCTTCCACCGCCGTGCTCGGTCTTGTCGTGGGCTTTGCGGCGCGGCAGTCGCTTGCCAACGCCGTCGCCGGCATCCAGCTGGCGATCAGCCAGCCCGTCCGGGTGGGAGACCTGGTGACCTTCCAGGAGGAGACGGGCATCGTGGAGGACGTGCGGCTGTCCTACACGGTCCTGCGCCTCGACGACGGGCGCCGCCTGATCGTGCCCAACGAGCTGCTCGTGCAGACCCCCGTCTTCAACCACACCGTGATCGATCCGCGGGTACAGGTGGTGATTGACGTGTGGCTGGCGCCCGGTGGCGACGCCACCCGGGCGGTCGAGTTGCTGTCCGCGGCCGACGACGTGGACGCGCGCGTTGCCGAGGTGACCCATGAAGGGATCCGCATCGCGGTGACCGAATGGGCCTCTACCGCACGCGAACGTGGTCCGCTTGCCTCCCGCCTGCGTAAGGAAAGCCTGCAATGTCTCCGCGACGCTTCTCTATCCTCCGACGTGGCCGGCTGACCCTCCTAGTGCGGGGTGCGCACGCTCCGCAGCCTTCTGGCGCGCCCTCCGGCACCTCCGCATGACCTACAGGCAGCGAAAAGCACGTCGTAGACGGGGCCGCGGGGGCGGCGGCAGCCGCATAGTCGCGCTCTCCTTCGGCCTGCTGGTCACGGTGCTGGCGATCGGGGTCATGTCGGCCGTGGGATATGTGATCGCCGTCGCGGCCACCGCGCCCGCCCTGTCCGAGCTCAAGGCGGCGGACAAGGGCGAGAGCTCGGTGATCATCGCCGCGGACGGGTCGCGACTCGGCTACGTGCAGTCGGACGAGATCCGCACACCGGTGTCGTGGGAGGAGATGCCACGCGTGGCACGCCAAGCCGTGGTGGCGATCGAGGACGAGCGCTTCTACGAGCACGAGGGCGTGGACTACTCGGCGATCATCCGCGCCGGGGTGAAGAACCTCGAATCCGGCAAGAACGTGCAGGGCGGCTCCACGATCACCCAGCAGCTGGTGCGCGCGTTGTACATCAAGGATCCCGAGCGCAACGTGGAGCGCAAGATCCGCGAGGCCAAGCTGGCCTCCGAGCTCGAGCAGGAACGCTCGAAGAAGTGGATCCTCCAGAACTACCTCAACGACGTACCTTTCGGGACCGTCGGTGGCCGCACCGCGATCGGCATCGAGGGCGCAGCCGAGACGTTCTTCGACAAGCACGCGAAGGAGCTCACGCTGTCCGAGGCCGCCACGCTGGCCGGCCTGCCGCAGGCGCCGTCGCAGTACAACCCCTTCCGCAACCCCCAGGCGGCCCTCACGCGGCGCAACGAGGTGCTCGACCGGATGGCCGAGAACGGCTTCATCACCCGCGCCAGAGCCATCACGGCGTCGGGTCAGCAGCTCGGCCTGCGCAAGGGCACCCGCTACACGACCCGCCGCGAGCCGTATTTCTTCGACTACGTGCAGGAGCAGCTGATCGAGCGCTACGGCGTGGGCGTGTACCGCCGCGGCGGCCTCAAGGTGCACACCACGATCGACCCCAAGACGCAGGACCTGGCGCGCGAGTCGATCAACTCCTACTACGGCGATCCCAACGGCCCGGCCTCGGCGATCGTGTCCGTCGATCCCACCAACGGCAAGATCAAGGCGATGGCCTCCAGCGGCACCTACCAGGACCGCCGGTTCAACCTCGCCGCCCAGGGCCAGCGCCAACCCGGCTCCGCCTTCAAGACGATGGTGCTCACGGCAGCGGTCCGCCAGGGCATCGACCCGGACAGCACCTACTACACGTCCAAGCCGCTGGCGATCAACGATCCCAAGTACGGCCCCTGGAACGTGAAGACCTTCGGCGACAGCTACTCCGGTTCGATCAGCCTCACCCAGGCCACGCTCAAGTCCGACAACTCCGTCTACGCCCAGCTGATCCTCGACGTGGGGCCCGACAAGGTGTGCGAGACGGCGAAGCTGCTCGGGATCACCACCAAGCTGGACTGCTACCCGGCCGAGGGCCTGGGCGGACTCACCCGCGGCGTCACACCGCTGGAGATGTCGAGCGCCTACGCCACGCTGGCCGCGGGCGGCATTCGCCGCAGGCCCACTTCGATCGAGCGGGTGGAGTTTCCCGACGGCAAGAGCGAGAACCTCGGGGGGTCCAAGGGCAAGCGGGTGATCACCGACGGCGAGGCCTACGAGGTGACCAAGATCCTCGAGCAGAACGTCCAGTCGGGCACGGGCACGAACGCCAACTACGGCTGCCCGGCGGCCGGGAAGACCGGCACCACCGACGAGGGCAAGGACGCGTGGTTCGTGGGCTATACCCCCAAGCTCTCCACGTCGGTCTGGGTCGGATACCCGGACGCCGGCGTGGCGATCTCGGCGGATGCACAGGGCGGCACCCTGGCCGCCCCGGTGTGGAACGCCTTTATGTCCGTGGCACAGGCCGACGACTGCTCGTCGTTCGCGCAGCCCAAGACGCCCGCCACGGTGTCCAAGTACGACGGCCAGCCCACGACGGGCTCCACCCCCGGCACCTACACCAACCCCGGGACCTATACCAACCCCGGGACCGTTCCCTACACGCCGCCTCCTACGCCCGGCGCCACGGATCCCTCCACGGGCGGCGGCCAGCCCGACCAGGACTATGACCCGCGCCTGTACGAGGCCCCTCCGCAGCCGGCACCCCCACCCGCACCCACCCCGTCTCCGGGCGGCGGCGGCCAGGGCGGCGGCGCCACTCCCGGCGACGGCTGACTCACGCGCGCCCCACCGGGCGTGAGAGCCTCCAGGGCGTGGCGGAGCTCGATCTGATCGAAGCGATCCAGTCGCTGCTGGGCGCCCCCGGCGAGCGCGTGGTGCGCTGGGTGGGCGACGACGCGGCGGTGGTGCGTGCGCGGCCGCTGGCGGTCACGTCCATCGACACGCTGGCCGAGCAGGTGCACTTCCGGCTCGACACGCATTCGCCGGCGGACGTGGGACACAAGGCGCTGGGAGCCGCGCTGTCGGACCTGGCCGCGATGGGGGCTGGAGCGGGCGAGGCCTACGTGTCGCTAGCACTCTCGGACGCGGTCGGCGAGGACTGGGCGCTGGAACTGGTGCGGGGCATGGCGGCCCTGGCGGCCGAGACCGAGACCACGATCGCGGGCGGCGACGTCGTGCGCTCCCCCGCCCTGGTGATCACGGTGGCGGTGACCGGCTGGGCCGACCAGGAGTCAGATCTCGTGGGCCGCGACGGAGCCCGCGCCGGCCAGGTGGTGGGCGTGACCGGCGAGTTGGGTGCGTCCGCGGCCGGTCTGCTCGTGCTGGAGGGAAAGGCCCCGGGGGTCGAGCCGGCGGCGGCCCGCGCGCTGGCGCAGCGCCACCGTCGCCCGGTTCCCCGCATCGCGGCCGGCCGTGCGCTTGCCGCGGCCGGCGCCACGGCAATGATCGACCTCAGCGATGGCCTGGCCACCGACGCCCGGCATCTCGCCCGGCGGAGCGGCGTGAAGCTCGAACTGGACCTCGGTGCGCTGCCGGTGGCCACCGGCGTGGCAGACGCGGCCCTGTCCTCCGGGGGCGACCCGGTGGAGCTGGCGGCCGCCGGTGGCGAGGATCACGAGCTGCTGTTCACGCTGGACGAGGCCCGCTGGGACGCGGCGCAGCGAGGCGCGGGAGTGGCGCTGACGCGCCTAGGCGGCGTCATGGCCGGCGCGGGCGTCGTCCTCGCCGGAGCCCCGGCGAGCGCGCTGCGGGGCTACGAGCATCTCTGAGCACAGGTCGCGCAGCCCTTGACGAGCACCATGTCGCGCGATGATGGCGGCGGCCACTGCGTCCGGCTCGACCCGGTAGGTGCCGTCGGCGATCTGTTGCCTCAGCGTTGCGGCCTGACTCATCGAGGGCGACATTACCGCGCTCCCAGGACGGCCGCCAGTCGAACGGTTGGCTAGGGAGTCAGCGCCGCGGCAGGGCCGACTGCGTGCCTCCGAGCGAGCCCGGACCGGCGTAGCTCGACGGCCCCCGCACCGACGGTGTGACGGGCTTGTCCGGGTCCGGCCCGGGCGCCGAGCCCGCTCGCACGATCGAGACCAGCGACACCAGCACCGACAACAGCGCGGCGCCCAGCAATGCCGTGATCGTGCCCACGTGCCCTCCTGTCACGAGCAGCAGCAGGTACCAGGCGCCTGCGAGCGGGTCGAGCGAGAGCACGGCCAGCTGGTAAGAGATCAGCAGTACGGGCAGCAGAAGCCCGCCGAACACCATCGCCACGCGCGCCCGCTTGGGCGGCACCGGGTCCACGAGCGTGCCCAGCAGCCACAGGTGCAGCGCCGGCACGCACATGAGCGCGGCGACGGGGTTCAGCAGCCAGAGCAACATCACCGTGACCGAAAGCACCAGCACCGTTGCCACCGACGCTCCCTGCGCCTCGCGGTCGGCAAGGCCGGAGTCGGCGGCCAGGGCGAGGCGGCGAAGGCCCAGCCAGGACAGGCCCACCACCAGCGCCAGCCCGGCAAGCACGGCCCCGGCCGGCATGTCGAGCGGGTAGCGCTCGGGATCCACGGGGGCCTTCGGCGGCCCGGGTATGGCGCCGGTGAGCGCCAGCACGTGGGCCAGGGCCAGCCCGACCATCAGGGCCAGAAAGCCCGACCCGACCCAGGTGAGCCATGGGCGCACCGCCACACGCCGGCGCCGGGCCCGCGCGAACGCGTCCACGGCCGCGACCAGCGCGGGCAGAATCAGTGTGAGCGACAGCAGCGAGAGCACCCAGCCCGGCACCACCTGGCTCACCACGGTCACGTAGGACCTGGGGCCGTGCTCGGGGCGAGGGCCGGCGTCCAGGGCCGTGAGGGAGCGCAGGGTCGCGCGCCCGAGGGCCTCGAGGCGCTCACTGTCCACCTCGTCGGGCCCGACGCCTCGGCCGCCCGGAAGCTCGCCGTCGCCCGAGATGCGCACGGCGTCGTAGCCGCGCTCCAGCAGCACGCCCTGGCCGCCCGCTCCCAGTGGGAATGCCAGCCGCGCCAGCTGCCCCGCCGAGCCGGTGCCCTCGGCCACCTCGCCCACCTCCTCGCGCAGCGACTCCACCACCGTGCGCTGGAGCCCGAGGCCCGCGCGCGTGGCGTCGCCCGCCCAGGCGACCACCTCGGGGCGTTCCCGCGTGGGCAGCCCGAGGCCTGAGAGCACGAGCACGGCGTCCACGCGATCCGGACCGGCGAGCTTGCCGGCCAGCCGCGCCGTGCCCTCCTCCCCGAGAGCAGCGCCGTCCACGGACGCGAGCACGACCGTCTTGTTGGAGGGCCTCCCGGCGTAGACCCGTGCGATCTCCAGCAGGGCCGCGGTGTCGGCGCCGCTCACGCCTGCATCCGGCACGTCCGCCGCGTCCCGCGCCGCCACGACCACCACCTCGCGACGGGACCGGCCGGCTCGCCGGCCGACGACGTTGAGCAGCTGCTTTCCATCGACGTCGAAGCGGTCGCGCGACACGCTGAATCCGCGATCGCGCAGGCCGCGCTCCACCTCCGCGCCGGTGGCGCGGTCGCCCACGCTGCCGGCGCGGCGGTCGCGCCCCGCCCGTTCGAGGGAGCGCAGCGT
>Ga0136616_10001895_pt1 | contig 11051 bp, 10 predicted proteins | sample AntDrymUQ2992106_2_FD_106648 | JGI IMG/M metagenome (GOLD analysis project Ga0136616, IMG submission 106648) | Polar desert sand microbial communities from Dry Valleys, Antarctica - metaG UQ299 (21.06) | ecosystem: Environmental > Terrestrial > Soil > Desert | place: Antarctica: Dry Valley... | reverse complement strand
CGGCGCTTGCGGTCGTGCTGCCGCTCGCCGTGGCAACCGCGATCGCCGTGGCGCTGCGGATCTTTCAGACCGCGATCGAGCTCGTGTTCGTGGGCGCCGTCGCGGCGATCGCGCGCCGGGCCGATCGCGCCCGCCCGCCTGCGTAGCGCTATTCGCCAGGAACCGGCTGGGGCTGTTCCGCGTAGTACTCGGAGTCGTAGCCGTCCGTCGCCGTTGAATCCGACCCACCCGATGTCGCCCTATCGCTCGAGTTCGTGCGCGAGCTGGTGGTGGCGTACTTGCCCGAGCCGGCTGAGAGGCTCGCGGGCTGGCTGGGCGTCGGGAACGACTCGCATGCCCCGTTCGCTTGCCCCATGAACGCGCTCCAGATCTGCGCGGGGAAAGTGCCGCCCGCGACGCTGATCCCGTGAACGCTCGACATCTCCTGCTGAGCGTCGGGATAGCCGACCCACACCGAGGTCGAGAGCGACGGCGTGTAGCCGCTGAACCAGGCGTCGTTGAACCTGTCCGTGGTCCCGGTCTTGCCCGCCGTGCCGTTCGAGCAGCCGATCTGCGCCTTGGTCCCGGTGCCCGACTGCACGTTCTGGCGAAGGATCTTCGTGACCTCGTAGGCCTCGCCATCCGACAGCACGCGCTTTCGCTCGGGCTTGCCAAGGCGCTCGGTCTTGCCGTTCGGGAAGTCGACGCGCTCGATCGCCTGCGGCATGCTCCGGATGCCGCCCGAGGCCAGCGTCGCGTAGGCGCTCGCCATCTCGAGCGGCGAGACCCCGAGGCGCAGGCCCCCGAGGCCCTCGGCCGGCAGGCCGTCGAGCTTGGTCTCGATGCCCATCAACTTCGCGGTCCGCGCGACCTCGTCGGGCCCGATGTCCGCGATCAGCTGCGCGTACACCGAGTTGTCGGACTTGAGCGTGCCCTTAACCAGGTTCGTTCGCCCGAGGTAGCTTTCGTCGTAGGTCTTCACCTTCCAGGGGCCGTAGCCGGCGAGGTTGAGCGAGAGCGGCTTCGAGACGTAATAGGTGCTCGCGGGGTCGATGCCCTGGCGGATCGCTGCGGTCAGCACGAACGTCTTGAACGCCGAGCCCGGCTGGCGCTGACCCTGCGCGGCGAGGTTGAAGGTCCGCTCGTCGTAGCCGCCGCTCGCGGCCATCGCCTCGATCGACCCGTCCGCGGGGTCGATCGCGACGAGCGCCGAGCTCGGATCGGTCGAGTACGACAGCTGGCCGGCGATGGCCTGGCGGCCAGCGTCCTGGAGCTGCGGGTCGATCGTAGTGTGCACCTCGAGGCCGCCGCGCCTGACCACCTTCACGCCGTAGCGCTCGATCAGCGCTTCCTGCACGTAGTCGAAGAAGTACGGCTCACGGCGCTCGGTGAACATGTCGCTCTGCTCGAGCCCGAGGCCCCTCGACGCCGCCTCCTGCTCCTCCTCCGGCGTGATGTAGTCGTTCTCGGCCATCTGGCGCAGCACCTCGTTGCGCCGCTCGGTGGCCTGGCTGGGGTTGCGGAAGGGGTTGTACTGCGTGGGCGCCTGCGGAAGTCCGGCGAGCAGCGCCGCCTCGTGGAGCTCGAGGTCGCGCGCGCGTTTGGAGAAGTAGACCTGCGACGCGGCCTCAGAGCCTAGCGCGGTGCGGCCGTTGATCGTCCCGTAGGGCACGGAGTTCAGGTACCGGCGGAGGATCCATTCCTTCGAGTGCTGCTCTTCGAGCTCCGCGGCCAGCTTGGCCTCGCGGATCTTGCGCTCGATGTTGCGCTCGGGGTTGTCGATGAAGAGCGCCCGCGCGAGCTGCTGGGTGATGGTCGAGCCGCCCTGGACGGTGCCGCCCTCGCTGAAGTTCCTGGCACCGGCGCGCACGATCGCCGCGTAGTCCACGCCCTCGTGCTCGAAGAACTTCTCGTCCTCGATCGCGATCGTGGCCTCGCGCAGCATGTCGGGCAGGTCGTCGGACCCGACGGGCGCTCGGATCTCGTCCGACTGCACGAAGCCGAGCCGCGATCCGTCGGCGGCGTAGATCACCGACGTCGCGCCGGCGTCGTTGGGCTTCAGCTCCGCGACGTCCGGCGTGCTCGTCGTGATCGCCAGCACGTAGCCGCCCACGGCCAGCGCGGCGATACCGGCCACGGTGGCGAGAACCACCAGCACGAGGAGCGCTCCGCCCAGACGACCGCCCCCGCGCCGGCGGCTGCGCCTCAGCTTTCGGTCGCGGTAGGTCATCGAGAGGGAAGGTACGAGCTAACGCTTACGCTTCGCTGAAGCGCTTGAGAGCCCCCGGCACCACCAAGGAGGATAGAGGCTCAGCGGCGGGCGACCTTCCGGTCGCGTTCGGCGGCGAAGCGGTCCTCTTCGACTGTCTCGGGACGCTCGTCCATCTGCTTTCGCCGGCTCCCCGGCTGCGCGCCGAGCTTCGCCGGCGAGCGGACGTCGAGGTGAGCGAGCGAGCGGCGTCGGCCGCGTTCACGGCGGAGATCGGCTACTACCTCGAGCATCACCTCGCGGGCCACGACGCTCGCTCGCTCGCGGAGCTGCGGGATCGCTGCGCTGCCGTGGTCGCAGTGTCGCTCGGGCTCCGCGATCTCCCGCTTGCGACCGTTCGCGAGGCGATGCTCGGTGCGATCGAGTTCGCCGCCTACGCGGACGCGGCGCCGGCGCTGCGCGAGCTGCGCGCGGCAGGTGTCCGGCTCGTGGCGGCGAGCAACTGGGACTGCTCGCTACCGAGCGTCCTTGGGCGCGTCGGCCTGGCGCCGCTGCTCGACGGCGTGGTGTCGTCGGCCGTGGCGGGTGCGGCGAAGCCCGACGAGCGGCTCTTTCGGGCAGCGCTCGAAGCCGCGGGTGTCGAGCCGGCGCGCGCCGTGTTCGTCGGCGACTCGCTCGAGCGCGACGTGGCCGGCGCCCAGGCCGCCGGGATGCGGGCGCTCCTCCTCGACCGCGGTGCTGGGTCCGCCGGGGAATGCCGCGGCGACGGCGACGGCGAGCCGGTCGCGCGCTCGCACACGGCGGCCGCCGTGCGTCCCGAGGCCCTCGGCGGTCGCGCGATCGACGGCGACGTGAGGGTCATCTGGACGTTGGCGCAACTGCGCTCCCTAACCTAAGCGGCCGAATGGAGAATCCCTACGTCAGCGGTCCTCCGGTCGCGCCCTGGCAGCCGCCCCCCGCGGCGCCGATGCCTCCACCGGACCCGCCCGAGCTTCCCGAAGGCGCCGATCCACGCCCGCGCTGGCCGTGGTGGTCGGGGATCGTCGCCTTCTTCGCGGCGCTCGTCAGCGCCTTCGCCCTCGGCGCCATCTTCGGGCTGATCGCCGTGGCCGCCGGCGCCGATCTCGAGGATCCCGGGGCGGCGGTGAACATCGTCGGGACCCTGATCCAGGATGTGGTCTTCGTCGGTGCCGCGCTCGCGTTCGCGTCGATGACCCTCAGGCCGCGAGCCTGGCATTTCGGGTTTCGCCGTGCGCGCTTCTGGCCTGCGCTCGGTTGGTGCGCGCTCGGATTCGTCGTCTTCTTCCTCTTCAGCATCTTCTACACCGCGGCCCTCGGGCTCGACGAGGAGCAGACGACCCTCGACGACCTCGGCGCCGACGAGGGCACGATCGCGCTGATCGCCAGTGCGTTGCTGGTGATCGTGGTCGCTCCGATCGTCGAGGAGTTCTTCTTCCGCGGGTTTCTGTACCGGACGCTCCGCACGAGCCTTCCGGCGTGGGTGGCGATCCTGATCGCCGGCGGCGTTTTCGGTCTCATCCACGCGCCGACAGGGATCGAGGCCGTGCCGTCGATCTTCGTGCTCGGGGTGGTGCTCTGCTTCATCTACGAGCGCACAGGATCGCTGTACCCGGTGATCGCTCTGCACGCCTTCAACAACATGATCGCCTTCTTGGTGGGCACCGAGGCGTTCGCCCTGTCGCTTGTGCTCGGCTTCGGGACGATCGTCGTCTGCGTGCTCCTGCCGCGCCTCGCGCGCCAGCGTGTGCCGGCGATTCCCTGAGAGGCGATATTTGAGCCCGTCAGCGCGCGCGTAGGATCGCGTCCCGTGGCGCACGAGCCCCACAACGAGCGTCTGATCGCCGAACTGCGCGAGCACGGCCTCGTCATCGGGGAGGTGACGCTCACGAGCGGGGCGACGGCGCAGTACTACGTGGACGCCAAGCGGGCGATCATGCGCCCGGAGGGGTTTCACGCGCTCGGGGAGCTCGTGGCCGCCGAGGCACGGGCCGTGGGAGCGAGCGCCGTCGGTGGTCTCACGATGGGCGCGGACCCGGTGGCTTGCGCGGCGCTTGCGGCTGGCACCGACCTCACGGCCTTCTTCGTCCGCAAGGAGCGCAAGCCCCACGGCCTGGAGCGGTGGATCGAGGGCCCCGAGCTCGAGCGCGGCGAGCGCTGCCTGATCGTCGAGGACGTCGTGACCACGGGCGGCTCCACGGTTCAAGCGATCGAGCGCGTCCGCGACGAGGGGCTCGCGGTCGCCGGCGTCGTCAGCGTGCTCGACCGCCTGGCGGGCGGAGGAGAGGCGATCATGGCCGCGGCCGAGCCGGCGCCCTACAGGGCGCTCACGACGATCGACGACGTCTATCCCGATCGACCGGACCGCTGAGGCGAACGGGACGCGCCGCCGGTATCGTCGGGCGCGTGCCGGCCCGCCGGGGCATACTCCTCATCGTCTCGCTCGCCATCGCGTCGCTCGGCGCGGCCGTCGACGCCCACGCGGGCTTCGACCGCGTGCCCGGCTCGAGCGAGCGCGTCGGCGACGGAGAGCGGTACCGCTTCACGGTCGCCGTCGAGGACAAGCTCGGCATCGACCGCAAGGAGTTCGGTCGCGAGGTGGAGCGAACGCTGCTCGACGATCGCAGCTGGACCGCGAGCGGCGAGGTTTCGTTTCAGCGCGTCGGTCGCGGGGGAGACACAAAGGTGCTGCTGGCGAGCCCCGGCACCGTGGACAGGCTGTGCAGCCCGCTGCCCACGAACGGCACGTACTCGTGCAGCCAGGGCCGAAAGGTCGTGATCAACTCACGTCGCTGGCGGCACGCGGTGTCTCACTGGTCGAAGGGGCTCGAGAACTATCGCCGCATGGTCGTCAACCACGAGATGGGTCATCGCATCGGCCACGGCCACCGCGACTGCCCACGCAAGGGCAAGATGGCGCCCGTGATGCAGCAGCAGTCGATCGCCCTCCAGGGGTGCGACGAGAACTGGTGGCCGCTCCGCCGCGAGCTGCGAAGCACGGGGAAGGTCGCGGCTGCTGCGAGCTCGATCGACGCCTCGGTCCGCTCGCTCGAATAGCGCGGGACAAGGCCTGCCACTCACCGCGCGGGCGACGCTAGCTATCCGCTGGTGGCTCACCGCCCTCGGCCGCCGCGTAGGAATCGCGCCCGCGCTTTTCGATCCGACTCTCGTCGACGGCCAGGTCGAGAGCCCGCCGAAAGCGCCCCGGTCACCGGTACGCCTGATGCCTGGGTAGCGTGCACGCGTGTCGCTCGCCGCGATCTCGACCCGGAGCCGCGCCTGAGCCGACTCGGGGCGGCGGGCGTGAGCGGAGTGATGGCCACGCGCGGCGTGCTGGGCATAGCGAGCTCCAGTGGCCTACTCCCGATCGGCACGCCCTCGGAGCGCTTCCGCTCCCTGAATCTCCGGCTCTACTCACCGCTGTGCTTGGCGCTGGCGGCCCTCTCGCTGCCCGCCGCCACGCGGTAATCGCCCAAGCGTCCTGCCCTTGTGACGCGCCCGCTCGGGATCAGTTCGTCGACGTCGGACTGGCTAAGGGCGAAGCCCCCGCGAGATCTGCCCGGATCGCTTTGATCGTGTGGTCCCGACCGTCGTCGAGCGCGATTAGGAGAGGACGCATGAGTGACTGAAAGTCGGGAACGGCCACGAGATGGACCCTACGCTGCAGGTGACCCGCACGCCCCGACCAGGATTCGAACCTGGGGCCTACTCCTTAGGAGGGAGTCGCTCTATCCGTCTGAGCTATCGGGGCCGGTGGCGAACGATAGACCGCCGCCTGCTTACTCCTCGTCGTAGAGCGATTCCGTCGCGAGCTCGCGGCCGCGGGCATCCCACAGCTTCACCTCGAGCAGGTCGCCGGTGTAGTTGTCGAGCGAGACGAGCGTGAAGCGGTCGTCGAGGAGGGTGCACTGGTCGGTGGTCGTCGGCCCGAGCTCGGCGGTCACGACCGCGCCGTTGGCCACGAGGGCGTCGCCCCAGACGAGCGCGATCTCGCCGACGCGGCCCTCCGGGCCTCGCCACGGGCCGATCTCCTCGTCGCGCAGGTCCAGCGCCCAGTCGGGGTTCGCTGCTGCCGTCTCGTCCGTGTAGTCGGCGCGCGCCTCGAAGTCCGTGGCCTGCGCCCCGCCGTGCTCGCGCGTGTGCGACACGTAGCCGAAGAGCTCGAATCCCTCCGAGGTCGTGACGCTCGCGGGCAGGTAGGTGCGGCCGCCAATGGTCCTGTCGGGGAACCAGACGACGTCGCCGGGCGCGCCCAGGTCCTCGTCGGCCTCGATGCTCGCGCACGCGGCGAGGAAGCGCTCGTCGAGCGCCTCGGCCCAGCGCCCGTAGGGCAGCGGCTCCTGAGCCGGCTGAGCGGCGAAGCGCGGGATCGGGCGCTCTGACGGGGGCACGTCGCGCGGCAAGCTACACGAGCGCCCGACTCGCGGCGCTCGTCCCCCGCGCCCCCCGTCAATCGCGCAGCAGCGCCGCCGCGCGCTCTGGCGCAAGCACGTTGAGGTTGACGCCCGTGCCCATCTCGAGCCCTGCGGCCGCCGTCAGGCGGGGCATCAGGTCGAGATGCCAGCAGAAGTGCTCGGCGCCGCGCGGGGCGGTGCGGACCCAGAGGTTGAGTGCCGGCATCGCGCCGAGGACGCGCTCGAGCCGGCCCATGACGTCCTGGAGGAGGGCGGTCCCGAGCGGCCCATCGTCCTCGAAGCGCTTCCGCGGCCGGCGCGGGACCAGCTGAACCTCGAACGGTACGCGCGAGGCGAATGGGCAGAGAGCCACCGCCTCGGCGTCGATCGCGACTACGCGCTCGCCGAGGCGCACCTCCTCTTGAAGCAGGTCCTCGAGCAGGTTGCGCCCGTGCGTGCGGTGCGCGTGGGCCGTGAACCGCTCGCGCTCGCGCGCCACCACGGCCGGCACGAACGGCAGCGCGTAGAGCTGCGCGTGGGTGTGCGGCAGCGACGCACCGGCCCGGCGCCCTTCGTTCACGATCAGGTGGACATACGCGGCCCCGGCGTGCGCGCGCATCCGTGACCGCCACACCTCCATCGACCGTGCGACCTGATCGAGCTCGAGCGAGCGAAGCGATGTCACGGCCTCAGGTGCGTTCACGATCACCTCGTGCTCCCCCAGCGCCGGCCGGGCGGAGAAGAGGTTCGGCTCGCCGCGGCCGGAGGCGAGCGGGTCGGTGACCGCGAGGTCGGTGTCCGCAGAATCGGCGCCCGGCTCCGGCGCCAGCGCCAGCGCCGGATAGAGGTTCGGCACCACACGGACGGTCCAGCCCGGGCCGTCCGCATGGCCGCCGCCGGGTCGCTCGGCGCAGAGCTCGGGCGGCGTCCGATCCTCGTGGCCCTCGAGGAAGGGGTCGGAGGCAGGCTCGATCGGCGCCTCGGGCTCCGCCGTGAAACCGCCTCCCGGGCGATCGGCACGCTCGCCGGCGACGATCGTGCGCAGGCCCGAGAGCGGATCGATGCGCAGCTCAGGCAAGGCGCTTCTCCATCGCCACGTGCTCGATGCCTTCCTCAACGAACGTGGCGCCCCGCGACTCATATCCCCCGCGGGCGTAGAAGTCGCGCGCCGGGAGCTGCGCGTTGAGAAGGACCCGCGTAGCACCGGCCTCATGCGCGGAGCGCTCGGCCTCCTCGAGCACGGCGCGGCCGATCCCGCGGCGGCGGTTCCCGGCCGCGACGACCATCCGGCCGAGCTTCGCGGTGCGCCCCTCGATCAAGATCCGGCAGGTGCCGACGAGCACGCCTCCGTCGAGCGCCACGAACTGCATCGCCTCGGGATCGCGCCCGTCGCGGTCGGCCTCGGGTCGAACGCCCTGCTCGTCGGCGAAGACCCGGCGGCGAAGATCGAGCGCACGCTCGAGCTCTTCGGCGCCCCGTGCGAGCCGGACGACCACGCCGGCCGCCTAGCGCGCGTAGCGCTCGATGTCCTGGACGAGCGACTCTTCATCGGAGTAGCCGCCCTGCTTGACGTAGGCGAGCTCGCCGTCGGAGTCGTAGAACGCGGTCGTCGGAAAGGCCGCCACCGCGTTGAAGACCTGAGCCACTTCGAGATCCGGGTCCGTGTAGCTCGGATAGGGCACCGGACTCTCCTCCAAGAAGGCGGCCGCGTCGGCATCGTTGTCGCTCGAGTTGACCCCGATAAAAGCAATATCGTCACCGCGCTCAGCCGCCTGGCGCTGGAAGAACGGGAATTCGGCGCGGCACGGACCGCACCACGACGCCCACTTGTTCACCACAACCGGATGGCCGTCGAGCTCTTCGAGACGCGCCTCGAATGCCGCGGCGCCACCGTCGAGAAGCTGGTTCTCCTCGGCCTGGAGCTCGGCCAGCGGGCGAGGAGCCTTGCCGGGCCCGCCCGAGCTGCGGGACCCCTCGGGAGCGCCGCCAGCCGGCGCGGGCGCGCCCTCTCCGCACGCCCCTAGCAGCGCGGCGCAGAGTGCGAGTGCGATAGCGGCGCGCATCACCGATAGCTTCGCACAGGGCCGTTCCCGTCCCTGGTGGCGAGTTCCGACCGCGCGGATGCTTTAATGCGAGCCGGTGCCATGGCCGATAGAGGTCGTGGACCCCGCCGCCTGCTGATATCGCAAGCGGCCGTCGGACGGGCGGACGCCTCGCGCTGCTGCGCTCACACGTCTTGCCCGGCACTCTCGAGACTGGCCGTACATGGCTGAAACCACTCACCCTGGCGCATCGCCGCCGCTTTCCGGCGCAGAGATCGAGCGCGCGGAGAGCTTCGCGCGTGAGCCTTTCGTGCACGAGGGCGAGGACTCGGCCGCCGTGCTCACGACCGGCTCGCCTCGCCGGCGTGCCCTCGACGCCGCCCTCGACGAGCTTGCTGCGGGCCTCGAAGAACCGTCGGTCGCCTGGCGTCGCGAGTACTCGCTGCTGCTCGGGCTCGAGCGGCTGCTCTCGCAGGAGGAGCCACATCTAGCCGACGGGACCACGCTTTCCGCACACCAGGTCGACGCTCTCTCCGGCACGCTGATCGCGCTCATAGCCGAGGTGCAGGCCGCGGCGGCGCGCAATGGCGGTCCGCCCCCGCAGAGCGTCGGCGACGGTGCCGCGTCGAGCGACAACGGTCGCGAGGCGCCGGAGCCACGAGGGTCCGGCGAGGATGCACCGGCCGCATCCGCCGCCGACCACGACGACGACGACGACGCGGATGAGGAGGGGGAGGAGGACGCGCTCGCCGAGGAGGACGAGGAGGATCCGGAGGACGGAGAGGACGATGAGCTCGGCGAGGAGGACGAGCCCGTCGATTGGGATGAAGTCGAGGAGGCCGAGGAGGAGTCGGCCACCGAGCTGGCCGAGCGAACCGCCGATCCTGGCGCCGACCGTCGTTTCTGGTTCGAGCACGCCACGGGGGCCGGGAAGACCGTCGCCGCGCTCGGCTTCGTGGAGGCCTCGCGCACCGGCGGGGTCCTGATCCTCACCCACAGGCGCAACCTCGTCGACCAGTTCACCGGCGAGCTGTTCGACCGCGGCTACAAGAAGCGGGTCAGCCCCGCTCGCCTGAAGGGCGAACCGGAGCCGAGCGCCAGCGGCCCGGTGAGCGTCGAGACCTATCAGTGGTTCGTGCGCAACGCCGGGAAGATCTCGGACGCGTACACGATCGTCATCTGCGACGAGGCGCATACAGCCCTCGGCGAGAAGACAAGCGCGGCGATCCGGCGCTGGCACGGCCCGGTGTTCGTTGGGATGACCGCGACCGGCGCGCTCATCGCTCGTCACGTCACCGACCTCTTCCCCACCCAGACCTCGCGCTTCGACCTCGCCCAGGCGGCGCGCCGCGGTGTGATCTCGCCGCTTCGCTGTATCCGCATCCCTCCCGGGGTGGGCGTCCGCACGATCGCCAAGGTGCCGCTGCGCAAGGGCGAGGTGGATCAGGACTTCGACCAGGAGGAGCTCGCCGCTCTACTCGACCAGGGACCTTTCAACGCGGCCGTGGCGGACCTTTACCGCGTTCGCTTCCGCGGCGTGCCCGGAGTGGTCTACGCGGCCGGCGTGCGGCATGCCTACAACGTGGCCGAGGCGTTTAGAGGCGCGGGCATGAAGGCGAAGGGTGTGTCGGGGGAGACGCCGAAGCGCGAGCTCACGCGCGTCCTCGCCGCGTACGAGCGCGGCGAGATCGACGTGCTCGTGAATGCGCAGCTCCTCGCCGAGGGCTGGAACTCGCCGCGCGCGACCGTGTGCATGCACCTGGCGCCGACGGCCTCCAAGCGCATCTACCAGCAGCGCGTCGGCCGCGTGACGCGCCGCAACCCCGGCAAGGAGGCGGGAATCGTCATCGACTTCGTGCACCCGGCGACGACGCATGACGACCCCGTCGTGACGCTGCACAGCCTGCTCGACCGCGACGTTTACCGCGGCGGCGCGATCGTCGTCGGCCCGGTACGCCGCGGACGCGGCCGCCGCATCCGCGTCGAGCGTCGCGTGCTCCCGGTCTCGAGCGATCCCGACCGGCGCGCGGTCGTGTTCGAGCGCGAGCTGTGGCGGATCGCAGTTGAGAATCTGTCCTGGAGCGAGCAGCACGTATGGGCGGCGCTCGCCGGCGCGCGCGTCGCCTCGAGCAACTGGCGGCGTGCGCGGGCGATGCTCCACTTCGACTCGACCGGGGAGCTGCGGCGGCGCTTTCTGATCACCTGCCTGCAGAGAAACCGCAACACCCAGCTTCGCCTGCGCGCCCTGCAGGAGGTCGCAGCCATACGCGACGCCGAGGCGTTCGACGACGCGGTCGACATCGTCGGCGGCTGGTCGCGCGACGAGCGTCGCGAGGGTGTCAAGGCGCTGCTGCAGGCTCTCGCCGAGCGGCCCATCGGCCGCCGCGACCAGGCGACGGCTTGGCTGTG